>Ga0302314_10002958_pt1 | contig 31479 bp, 27 predicted proteins | sample III_Palsa_N2_3_FD_200533 | JGI IMG/M metagenome (GOLD analysis project Ga0302314, IMG submission 200533) | Peat permafrost microbial communities from Stordalen Mire near Abisko, Sweden - III_Palsa_N2_3 | ecosystem: Environmental > Terrestrial > Soil > Palsa > Peat permafrost | place: Sweden... | reverse complement strand
ACGACCGCAGGCCGCACGCGCGCCGGCGCGGCCCGGCGCCGCGCAGGCACGTGCCCGGCCGCCTTCTTTGAAGACGAAAAACCCCACGCGCGTTTTGAAAGCGGCCGCGAAGCGCGCCCGCGTCAAATAGACGCAGCGCGCTGGGCGAGGCGCGTCACGGCAACGCGATGCAGTACCGCCATAGCTTTCACGCCGGCAGCTTCGCGGACGTGCACAAACACGTCGCGCTGCTTGCACTCCTGGCATCCCTGCAACGCAAGGACGGCGGCTTTCTTTACCTCGAAACCCATGCCGGCCGAGGCTCCTACGACCTGACGCGCCCGAGTACCGAGGCTACGCGTGCGGCGCAGACAGGCCTTGCGCATCTCGCATCTGCCGCTCCTGACGCGGTGGAGCTGCGCCAGTATTTGCAGCAACTGCAAGCGCTGCGAGCGCACCTCAACAATGTGAACGCCTATCCCGGCTCGCCGCTTCTCGCGGCGGCGCAGCTGCGCTCGCAGGATCGCGCTGTACTCTTCGAGATCGTACCGAGCGAAGCGCGGGCGCTGCTGCGCGCGTTGCGCGGCCATGGGCAGGCGCGCGTCGAGGAGGCCGACGGATTCGAGCGGCTGCGCGCCTATTTGCCGCCACCGGAACGCCGTGCCCTCTTGTTGATCGATCCGCCATACGAGGAGCGCAGCGACTTTGAATCGGTCGCGGCCGCTTGCCAAGAGGCGCTGCGCCGCCTGCGCTCCGCCGTGATCGCAGCGTGGTATCCGATCAAGGACATGCGCACCACGGAAGCATGGCTTGCACGACTAGCCGGCGTCGTCGATTGCGAAAGCGTGGTATCCGAGTGGTGGCTTTATCCGCGCGATTCGCGCGTGTCGCTGAACGGCTCGGGGCTCGTGATCCTGAATCCGCCGTACCAATTTGCCGCGCGCATGCACCTTTGGCTGGCCGAACTGCATGCACAGTTCAATAGCGCGGGCGCCGGCGGCATGAGCATCCGCACGCTGCAGACGCTCGGCTGAAGGTGCGTGTCGGACGAGCGTCACAGTGTCGCACTGCGCCACTGGTCGGAACGTGTCTGACTCCTGTATAAGGACCCGTTGACGCCCACTCGATTGCAAATCATGCGTGTGCAATGGCACTTTAGGCGAGGCTTGCGTCCATTCTCCACAGTGAATCGGTCGAGCACTCGATGAACGCGGCTCCGGATCAATACGGAGTCATCGGGCATCCGATCGCACATAGCTGGTCGCCGTTCATTCACGGCCTGTTCGCGCGTCAGACCGAGCAGGCGATGGTCTATCGGCGCTTCGATGTGCCGCCGGCTAAGTTTCGCAGGCACGTGATGCACTTCTTTTTGCACGGCGGGCGCGGCTTGAACGTCACCTTGCCGCATAAACTCGCGGCGGCCGGACTTGCCAACGAGCTTACGCCGCGGGCCGAGCGCGCCGGCGCCGTCAATACGCTCATGATGCAGGGCGAGAACGAGATCCTCGGCGACAATACCGACGGCGAAGGCCTCGTGCGCGACCTGCAGGACAACTGTGGTGTCACGATTTCCGGATCCCGCATTCTGATTCTCGGCGCCGGCGGAGCCGCGCGCGGCGCGCTGGCACCATTGCTTGAGCTGCAGCCGAGCGAAATCGTGATCGCCAACCGTACGGCGGCCCGTGCCAGTACCCTCGCCCGCGAGTTCGCACCGCTCGGGAATCTCATCGGCTGTGGCTTTGATTCCGCGCTGCTCACTGAATTTGACCTCATCATCAATGCGACCTCGGCGAGCACGGACGGCGACACTCCAGTCATCGCGCCAACTCTGGTGGGCGAGCGCACGATTTGCTACGACATGGCCTACAGCAAGGAGAAGACGCCATTCGTGCGCTGGGCCGAAAGCCATGGCTGCGCGCGTGCTTTGCAAGGATGGGGAATGCTGGTGGAGCAGGCGGCCGAATCCTTCAACGTATGGCGTGGCATCCGTCCGCAAACCGCGCCGGTCCTGCAGGCACTCATCGCATCGTGACGAATTCCTCGGCGCTCGTGGGGTGAATCGCCACGGTATCGTCGAAGTCGCGTTTGCGCGCTCCCATCCGCAAGGCAACCGCAAATCCCTGCAGCATCTCATCCGCGCCCGGCCCGATCACGTGCGCCCCGACGATCCGCTCCTCATCCCCAACCGTGACGAGCTTCATGTGGGTGTGCGGCTTGCGCACCGTCATGGCGTGGTAGAGCGGCACAAATGTTGACGTGTAGACGCGCACGGCCGTCCCGTGCAGCTCGCGCGCCTTTGCTTCAGAGAGGCCGATGGCGCCGATAGGCGGATGGCCAAAGATGACGGTCGGTACGATGTCGTAATCCAGCCGCCGCTCTAGTTGGCCGCCAAAGAGGCGATCGGCCAGGCGTCTGCCGGCGGCGATGGCGACCGGCGTGAGTGGAATACGGCCGGTGACATCTCCTACTGCATAAATCCCGGCCACATTCGTCGCCTGGAAAAGGTCGGTCGCGATGAACCCCTCCGGGTTCAGATGTACGCCCGCGCGAGCCAGGGCGAGCTCCTCGACATTGGGCAAACGTCCCACCGCCCAGATGACACTGTCGAGCGGTCCCAGGCGCCGGCCGTCGTGCAGTTCGATCTCCAAGCCACCCTGCGGCAGACGCACGAGCTGCGCACCGCGGCAGCTCTTCTCAATCTCGACGCCCATCTCACGCAGCATCAAGAGTGCCGTCTGCCCCAGGAGCGCATCGAATTGTTTGAGTACTTCCTGGCCGCGAATGACCAGCGCGACCTTCGATCCTAAGCCCGCCAGAATGCCGGCAAGCTCCACGGCGATATAGCCGCTGCCGGCCACGGCGACTCGTTCAGGTCGTTCTTCGAGCTCAAAAAAGCCGTCCGAGGTGATCCCGAGCGGCGCTCCCGGAATGCTCGGCACGAGCGGTCTGCCGCCGGTGGCGATGACGATGTGCGGGGCGCTCAACGTGCGCCCCGCCGCCGTGATCAGCTGCGGGCCGATGAAGCTCGCACGAGCCTCGATGTGCTCAATCTTGCGGCTGGCGAGGCTGCGCGCGTACAGGCCGTTCAGGCGGTGCACGTAGGCGTCGCGCTTCGCCTTCAGAGACGGCCAATCGTGCCCCGCCGCCGCCGCCCGAAAACCGTAATCGACCGCGTCTTGCAGGACTTCATGGATCTCCGAGGCGTTCCACATGATCTTTTTGGGAACGCAGCCGACGTTCACGCAGGTGCCGCCCAGACGGCCGGATTCGATGAGCGCCACGCGCGCTCCGTAATCGGCGGCGCGCTGGGCGCAGGCAAGGCCGCCGCTGCCGGCGCCGACGACCAGTAGATCGAATGAGTCCATGTAAGCTGCCCGGGCGGTCGAATTAGGCCATCATGTTACATGCCTTCGGCGCTGCCTCAGCCACTGCCTGCCCCGATGCATGCGCACGATTCGAGGAGGCCTTAGAATGCGCCCACCCAGGGGTTTCTCAATCAATGCAAAATCCACTGCTCGACGATCAGACTCTGCCTGCCTTCACGAGCATACGACCCGAACATGTCGAGCCGGCCATTCGCGAGCTGTTGAGCGCTAATCGCGCCCGCATCGAGGAACTCGCGGGCCTTTCCGATCCGAGTTTTGCCACGCTCGTCGAGCCGCTCGAGGAGCTCGACCACCGCGTCTCGCGCACCTGGTCGCCCGTCAGCCATTTGAACGCCGTGCTCAACTGCGAGCCGCTGCGCACCAGCTACAACGCCTGCCTGCCGCTGCTGTCCGCCTATCACACGGATCTTTCCCAGAACGAGGCTCTCTACAAGGCCTATCGCGCCATCAGTGAACGCGAAGAACACGTCCTGGGCCCTGTCGAGCGCCGCGTGGTGGAGCACACCCTGAGGGATTTTCATCTCGCAGGCGTCGGGCTCGACAGCGAGCGCAAGCAGCGCTTCAAAAACATTCTGCTGGAACTCACCCAGCTGCAGTCGAAGTTCGAAGAGAACGTGCTCGATGCCACCAATGCCTGGAGTCATCACGTCACGGATGCAGCTGAGCTTGCTGGTTTGAACGAGTCGATCGTGGAACAGGGACGTAAACGCGCGCACGCCGAGCGTCGCGAGGGTTGGGTTCTCGCTCTCGACCAACCGACCTACGTCGCCGTCGTGACGGATGCCGAATCGCAGAACCTGCGGCGCGCCTTCTATGAGGCGTGGAGCACGCGTGCCTCGGATCAGGGTCCGAGCGCGGGACGCTGGGACAACACTCAGGTCATGGAGGATATCCTGAGCCGCCGGCACGAGGCCGCGCAGCTACTCGGCTTCAAGAGCTACGCCGAATACGCACTCGCGACGCGCATGGCGCGCAGCGTCGAGGAAGTCCTGAAGTTCCTCGAGGAACTCGCGCACACCGCGCGCGCTACCGCCGAGCGTGAATTCGCAGAGCTTGCCGCCTTCGCCGGGCGGCCCCTGGAAGCGTGGGACGTCGGTTTCTACGCCGAGCGCCTGCAGCGCAGCCGTTATGCAGTTTCCCAGGAGGAATTGCGGCCCTACTTCTGCATGCCGCGGGTGCTGACCGGCCTATTCGACGTGGCGCAGCGCCTATTTGGCATTCGCATTCGCGCCCGCGACGGCGTCGCGCTGTGGCATCCGGACGTGCGCTTCTTCGAAATCGAGGATGCGAGCGGCCACGCCATCGGCAGCTTCTACCTGGACGCGTATGCGCGCGCGAACAAAAGAAGCGGCGCCTGGATGGATGAATGCATTGGGCGCAAACATTTGGCGGCCGGTTCGACGCTGCCGGTCGCCTTTCTGGTATGCAATTTTCTCCCGCCGAGCGGCGCGCAGCCCGCATTGCTCACTCACGATGACGTGCTGACGCTGTTCCACGAGTTCGGCCACGGCCTGCATCATCTTCTGACTCGCGTCGACTACCCGAGTCTTGCCGGCATCAATGGCGTCGCCTGGGATGCGGTGGAGCTGCCGAGCCAGTTCTTCGAGAACTATGCGTGGCAGCCGGATGTGCTGCAGCGCATTTCCGCTCACGTCACCACCGGCGCCTCGCTGCCTGCGCAACTGCAGGAACGATTGATCCAGACGCGCAGCTTTCACGCCGGGCTACAGATGGTGCGGCAGCTCGAATTCTCGTTATTCGACTTCAAGCTGCATGCCGGCTACGACCCGAAATTAGGCGGTCGCATTGCCGAGGTGCTCGCTGAGGTGCGCGCCGCGGTAGCAGTAACGCCGGTGCCGAACTGGAATCGCTTCGCGCACAGTTTCGGCCACGTGTTTGCCGGTGGTTACGCCGCGGGCTACTACAGCTACAAGTGGGCGGAGGTGCTCGCTGCGGATGCATTCGGCGCCTTCGAGGAGCACGGCGTATTCGACCGTGCGACGGCGCAGCGCTTCCTCGATGCGATTCTCGCGCGCGGCGGCAGCCGCGACCCACTCGATGCCTTCATCGAATTTCGCGGGCGCCGTCCGAACATCCAGGCGCTCTTGCGACAAAACGGCATCGAAGCTCCCGGCGACATCGCCGCATGAAAAACCGCGCGTGCGTGCTCGCCGGAATCGCCGGCGCACTGGTTGTCGCGAACGTGCGGGCTGAAACGCTCTACGTCATCGACGAGCTCATCGTCAGCGTGAGCTCCACGGCTGATGAAACCGGCGAGCGCATCGCATCGATCCACAGTGGCGACAGCGTCGAGGTGCTCGACCGGCACAACGCCTACGCGCATGTGCGGCTGCCCTCCGGGGCTCAGGGGTGGGTTAAGACATCGTATCTGTCCGCGGCGCTGCCGCTGCAGCGCCAGCTGACGGCTCAGGTTGCGGAGCTTGAGCAGCTACATGCCCAAGTTGCGCGGCTTGAAGGCGAGGCCACCGCAGCGCGCGCCGCCGTCCCGGCGATGCGCGAGCGCTCAAGCGATCCACCCGCGCCGTCCGTCGATCCGAATGCGCCCGCGTGGCGGCCGATCTGGCAGTGGGCACTCGGTTGCTCGCTCGCGGGCCTCATCGGCGGCTTTGTGCTCGGCTGGCGCATGCTCGACCGGAGGATTCGCCGCAAGTACGGCGGTCTGCGAATCTATTGATGCATGGCCGCAACCGGCCCGAGCGACCAGGAGCAGCCGTTGCGCCGCCATCTCAACATTGAGCCCAAGATGACGCCGATCGGGAGCGCGCCAAATGGTTGCACTTTCCCGCAAGTAGGCCGTCGCAGGCGCGCGGCGAGCCGAGCCGCAGCCTGTATCGATCACAGGCCGCGCCAGGGCAGGCCCACGAGCCCCAAGGGCAAGTTTTGACATATGGGATATGCGATAAATTGGGCGTACGCAGGAGAAAATGAAAATTGTGGGATATGTCCCTGGCCTTATGGGCACGCCCTGCCTAGACTCGCGAATGATGAAGAGGCAAGGGCTGCCTGCAGCGCCGGATGAGCATAATAAAATGACGGGCGCGCGACGCAGCGATTTTGATGTCACGAATACCATCCAGGTGAGCTCGCCTGGAGCTGTGCTCTCCGCCGTCGAGGAGCTCTATAAAGAGACGTGGCCGCAGACTTCTCTGCAACCTCTGCAGCACGCTTTTGATCACTTCGAAGAGCTTTTCGCGGGCTTGGTTCCCGGCTACTTCGGCGTAGACACGGTCTATCACGACCGCCAGCACACGCTCGACATTACCCTCGCCCTCGCACGGCTGATCGTGGGCTATGAACGCCAGCAGCCGCCGGATAAACGCCTGGGTGGCGAGCGCGCGGTGGTGGGCATCATCACCGGGCTCTTCCACGATGTCGGCTATCTGCGGCGCACAAACGAGGGTGAATCGAGGAATGGCGCCGAGTTCACGCGTACGCACGTATCGCGCGGCGCGCGTTTCCTCGAAGGCTACCTGCCGATCGTCGCGCTCGAGGCGTGGGTGCCGATCGCAACTCAGATCGTGCATTACACCGGCTACGAAGTGCCGTTCGCGCAGATCAGCGTCACCGATCCGCGCGACACCGCGCTCGGACACATGCTCGGCACCGCCGACATGATCGCGCAGATGGCCGATCGCTGTTATCTGGAGAAATGCCGCGACCGCCTGTATGCCGAGTTCGTGCTCGGCGGCGTGGCGCTGCCGATCGCCGCCAACGGCGGCCTGCAGGTCAAATACGCCTCCGGCGTTGACCTTCTGCGGCAAACGCCCGAATTCATCTCCGAAGTGCGCAGCAAGCGTCTCGACGGCGAATTCCACTCCGCCTACCGGTATCTGGAAATTTTATTTGACGGTCGCAATCCCTACATGGAGTCGATCGACCGCAACGTCGCCTATCTGCGGCAGATCCTGCGCAGCGAAAACTGGATTCTGCTGCGGCGTAATCCGCCGATCTTCGCAGCCTTCGACGACCCGATGTCAACTACGCGCACGCTGCTCCTTGGTTATATCAAAAAGGCCTGGGCGACAAATTGACGCGTGGCGGATCGATGGCGGTCACATACCGAGCGTAGATTTCCGGCAGCCGCGCGATGACCGCGTCGCGGCCGTGCATTGTGCTTGCAGCGAGCGCCGCAGCGAGCACCTGCGGCGTCAGCGCGGCGAGCGCGGGCTGTGCTACCGGCGCGAAGCTCAAATGCCACGGCTCCGGCTGCACGCCGCCCTGGTCGGTGCTATAGGGCCTGAAGAAGCCGAACGTCCCCATGTTGGCGGCAAGCCAAGCGTCGAGACGCGCGAATGGACCGTCGCTTGCAAACTCGGCCGGCACCAGGCGCGGACGGTAGTCGGGCGCAACGGCCGCGCGATCGACGACGTCCAGATCCGTACCCCAATGATGACGGCTGGCGCCCGGCAGAGCGGACCAGATGAGAATGGCGTCGATGAGAGCGGTCTCGTTCAAGTGCGCGTGCGTGAGCGCGCGGCCGTCGCGGTCGAGGAGCTCACGTTCGCCCAGGTACTTCGCATTCCAGATTGCAACCTGGCGATCAAAGTCGCGGAAGCTCGAAACGACTGCAAGCTCGATCCCGACCGCGCGCGCTGCCGCGCGCATTGCGAGCGCCTGGGACGCCGCCTCAGCATGCAAAATACAGCCGAGCTCAGGAACTTCCCGTACATGCGTGCTGGAGCGGCCCGTCAGTTCAAGGCGATTGAACATTTCCTGACTGATTCTAGAGGAACGCCGCGCACGGGGCTCCTTATGCTCAAGCCAGGTAGCCGAGGGACCCCCCCGCGGGTAAGATCATATCGAAACATAGGGGTCAGCTGGCGCGCGCGCTTGAGGCACGCCGGCACAAGATCGTGAGTGTCGTCAGCTTAAAGCTCAAATACGCAAGCGCCGCCTTTCTGGCCGTGGTGCTGGGGGCCGTATTTGTCGTCGCGCTGCTCGCGTGGCAGCACCGCGCCGACAACCAGCAGCAGGGCGATGTCGCGAACACCTACGCGCGCCAGGCGGTCGCCCGCGAGCTGCAGGAACGCGCGCAGGCTTCGGCGCGTTATGTTGCGGACGCCGCCGCCGCCGCACTCGCAAGCTCCGACCCTGCAAGCCTCGGACACCGGTTACAACCCTTCCTCGACGACCGCACCGTGGCCGCCATTACCGTGCGCGACACCTCCGGCGCGACGCTCTTCGATTGGCATGCGCCGCTTTCCACCAAGCCCACATTGCAGCGCCAGGCGGTCGAGCCCGTACGCACGATGGTCGAGAGCATCCCTGGGGCTGCGACTCCAAAGACGCTGGGTGAGGTGCGTGTGCAACTCTTCCAGGCCGCGCCCGAGCGCAGCGGTGCTCTCACTGATCTCCTCTCCGATGCGCACAGCGCCCAGTTCCTCAAGACCTTGTATCTTGCCGCGGCGCTGGCGGCGCTCGGCGGATGGGTGGCGGCGGTATTCGGCTGGCGCGCGGGACGCCGCATCGAGCGGCCGCTCGGAGCGCTCATCAGAAGTGCCGACCGAATTGCACAGGGCGACTACACGCGGCCGCTTGACGTGCTGCGCCGTGATGAGCTCGGCGCCCTGCAGCAGGCGCTCGAGCGCATGCGCGGCAAACTGCGTCAGACGACCATCAACAAGGACTATTTGTACAGCGTCCTCAACAGCATGACGGACGCTGTGTTTGTCACCTCGCCCGACGGCGTCATCAAGATGGCGAACTCCGCATCAAGGCGGCTGCTCGGCTTTGGCGAGGAGGAACTCATCGGGCGGTCGATCAGCGCCATGCTCGATGAGCGCGAACGCCAGGGATTTGACCTGCACCAGGCGGCGCAGCAGACCTGCGAAACCGTCATGCGCACCAGAAACGGCCAGACGATTCCGGTCGCCTTCACGGGTTCGCAGATTGCAAGCGATGATCCGCAATTCCAGGGATGCATATTCGTCGCGCGCAACATCACCGATCGCAAGCGCGCCGAGCGCCGTATCCGCTATCTCGCCCGCTACGACGCGCTGACGAAATTGCCGAACCGCATGCAGTTTCATCACCTGCTGCAGCAGGCCATCGCACGCAGCCTGCGCAGCGGCCACGTGGTGGCGCTGCTGTATCTCGACATGGACCGTTTCAAAGAGGTCAACGACACGTTTGGCCACGGCTGCGGCGACCGCCTGCTCGAGATTCTCTCCGAACGCATGCCGCGCGTGCTGCCTAAGGACACGACTCTTGGGCGCCTAGCGGGCGATGAGTTCGCTCTCTTCGTCGACGGTCTGCCCGCGGACGTCGACAACCGCGGCCCGATCGCGCACCTCGCGCGCTCCATATTGACCGAGGTGAGCCGCGCGTTCCAATTGAACGAGCACGAGGTCTTCCTGACGGCAAGCATCGGAGTTGCTTTCTGCCCGCGCGATGCGGAGAACGTCATCGATCTCATCCGCAATGCGGACGCGGCCATGTACTACTCCAAACAGAATGGCGGCAATACGTTCGCATTCTATTCACCGGAGATGAACGCAGCGGCGGTCGAGAGGCTCATGCTGAAGAGCAAGCTGCGCCGCGCCCTGGAGCGCGACGAGCTCGTGATTCGCTACCAGCCGAAAGTCGACCTGCGTAACGGCCGCATCATCGGCGCCGAGGCGCTCTTGCGCTGGCGGCTGCCGGGGCACGGCGACATCCCGCCGTCACAGTTCATTCCGCTCGCCGAAGAGACGAGCCTCATCCTCGACGTCGGCGAATGGGTGCTGAACCGGGTTTGCCGTGATTACCGCCAGATGCAGGGCGAGGTGGCCGACCCGGGTCGCATCTCGCTCAATCTGTCGCTGAAGCAGTTGCGCCAGGCGAGCTTCATCCTGCGCTGCCGCTCCGTGTTCCGCCGCCACGGCGTCTCGCCCACCTCCTTTGAGCTCGAGATCACCGAGACGACTTTGATGGCGGACGCCGCGCGCACCGTGCGCCTTCTCGATGAGCTCTATGCGATGGGCCTGCATTTGTCGATCGACGACTTCGGCACCGGCTACTCGTCTTTGTCCGCCTTGCAGCAGTTCCCGATCGGTACTCTCAAGATCGACCAGTCCTTCGTGCGCGACGTCAGCGACGATGCGGGCGATGCAACCATCGTGCGCACCATCATCGACATGGGCCGCAGCCTCGGCATGGAAGTCGTCGCCGAAGGCGTCGAATCCATTCGCCACCTCGACTTCCTGCGCAAACACAATTGCCATTACGGACAGGGCAAGATATTCGGGGAGCCGTGCACGGCCGAAGACCTGCTCGCTCTCTTGAAGCGCCAGGCTGCCGGCACGCTGCCTTTCGCCCATCTGCTGCCGCAGGCGGAAGGGCTCTCAAGCCGCAGCGCATAGGCCGCAGCCGGCAGGCGACCCATCGCCATCGCATCCAGGCCGCGCCGCATGCTGTGGAGGCTGTCGCTGATCGCGATTGCCGCCGCGTGGGCCGGCACGGCGCTATGGCAGGCAATAAAGCCGCTGCCGCCGGGCACGCGCATCGCAACCGCCTGGTACCCGGTACCCGCAGCGCAGGTCGGATTCATCGCCGACACCACGGTGGCCGACGCCTACGGGCGACCGCTCGCATCACAGGCCATCTTCGACCAGATGCTCGCGGTCGTGCATGGCGCACGCGAGTTCATCGTTCTCGACTATTATCTATTCAACGACCAACTCCCCACCGCGCCGGATGCCGCCGCGCCGATCCGCGCACTTTCGAAGGAGCTGCGCGATGCGCTCCTCGAGCAGCGCCGCAGTCACCCCGCACTGCACATCCTCTTTGTGACCGACCCCATCAATACCGCAGACGGCGGCGTGCCCTCGAATGACTTCGCGATGCTGCGCGCCGCGGGCGTCGACTTGGTGGTGACCGACCGCAGCCGTCTGCGCGATGCGAGTTTTCTCTGCGCCCATCTTTGGCGCCTGACCATCGGCCGGTGGCGCGGCCACGGGCGGTTGGAGAGCGCCAATCACCGGCGCACGCTCATCGCCGACGATGGCCACGGCGGCCTTGTCGGCATCGTCGGCTCCGCGGACCCGCGCGATGCAAGCAGCCCCTATTCGAATGTCGCCGCGAAATTGAGCGGCCCGGTGCTTGCGCCGCTGTTGGCGAGCGAGCTTGCCATCGCGCGTTTTTCCGGCTGGCGCGGCGCCATGGGGCCCGCACCCGGCCCGCCTCCCGCGGCGCTGCCGATCCCCGACGAGCGCGCCGCGAAAATCAGCATCGCAACGGAGGGCGCGATTCAGAAGAGTCTTCTCGAGCACATCAACGGCGCCGTACGCGGCGACGCCATCGACGTCGCGATGTTTCACATCGCTGACCGCGACGTCATCGAGTCGCTGCTCGCGGCAAACACGCGCGGCGTGCACGTGCGGCTCATTCTGGACCCCGACAAGGATTCACTTGGAGTAGCGAGCATCCCCAATGGTCCGGTCGCAAGCGAACTTGTGACCGCAAGCGACGGCGCCATCCACGTGCGCTGGTATCGTACCCACGGGGAAGAGTTTCACACCAAGCTTGTGATGATCTACGGCGCGAGCCACTTGTGGGCGACGCTCGGCTCGGCCGATCTCACGCGCCGCAATCTTGCCAACTACGATCTGAATGCCAACGTTGCAATCGACACCGCAGCCGGCACGCCGCTTGGGCTGCAGATGCGCGACTACTTCGAGACCTTGTGGAGCAACCGTGCGCTGCAGGGAGTCGAGTACAGCGCCGACTTTGGCGTATATGCCGACTCATCGCAGGCGCATTATTGGCTCTACCGGCTCATGGACTGGACGGGGATTGCGAGTTTTTGACCGCTGCCGCGCTGTCTGTGGCCAATTCGCTCAAGGCCGTATTGGCAGCCTCCTCGAAAGCTGCGACGACGGCGCCCACCCGGTTCGCGCTCGCGCTCACTGCGCCCACTGCGGTGAAACTTGCCAAGAGCGTGCGGTCAGCGCGCCGCCCAATGGCGCAGTCGAAGACAACCTGCGCAGTAGGCGGCGCAGCGGTGCTCGTATATTCAGCCTCGAAGCGGCGAATCGAAATCTGTAAAAAATATTCGCTTGCGAAGGCGCTCGCGGAATCGCTCACCGCCGCCCAGTCGCCGCTCGCGCGCAGCCGCTCGATGGCTAACGCCTCGACGAGATGCGGCAGCTCCGCGGCCCATTGACTGGCCGCGAAGTAGCTCATGCGGTGGTCGGGTTGTACGAGGACAATCCGCTCGGAGTACAGACCCGGAGCGGGGATCGGCAGCGAGACCTGCAAACTTGCGGTTGCCGGGCGCGCGGCGGCCGGAGTCTGCGGGGCCTGCGCGCGCAGGATATAGGTCTGCGACGCAGGCGCATTGCTGCGCAAGGAGCACGCCGCTGCGAGCAGCAATAGCGCGATGGCGACGTAGTACCTCATGGAGGAATCTCCAGGGCCTGGGAGTTCGTTTGGTAAAGCAGCCGCGAGGGATTCTCGCGCAGCGAGCGCGACAGCTCGCGCAATTCGAGCGCGGCGCCGCGACCATCACGCAGCAGCTGTTCGAGCTCGGGCAGACCGTCGCGCGCGAAGACCCGAACGTCCTGGCGGTTCTCCTGCACGAGCGCGTCGAGCTTGGCGCTGGTGCTGGCGAGGTTGTCCGCGACCACGTGCACGCGCTGCAGAGCCGTCAATAATTCCGGACCGGCGTGGTCAGCGAGGTCGTGAACGCTGCGGGCAGCGGCGCTGATCTCGGCCGAGGCGCCGCGCAGATCCGCCGTCAGGCTCCTGATGTCGTGCAGCGTATTCGGCAGCTGCGCGCTCGCCTCATTGATGTTGCTGAGCGCCGCGCCGATGGCGGAGATGTTGCGGTCGGAGAAAATGCGCGCGAAGCGCTCCGAGACCTCGCCCACCGTGGACACCAAGCCCGGAAGGCTCGCAAGGAACACGTCAAAATTCGAGCGCGCCGAACGGATGACCGGATACTCAAGGCTCGGGACCGCTTCGGCGGGCTTGCGCCCCGCGGGGCTTACGATGAGATCGATGTACAGAAGACCGGTCACGCCTTGCAGAGAAAGTTCCGCCAGGGTGGATGCGGACACCGGCGCGCTCGAGTCGATGTCGACGATCACCTGCACGCGGCTCGAGTTGCGCGGGTCGATGCTCATGCGCACCACGCGGCCGACGTCGACGCCGAGATAGCGCACCGGAGCTCCGCGCGCAAGGCCGCTCACCGTGCCGTCGAAGTACACCTCGTAGCGCACGTAGTCGCGCTTCTCATGGCCTTCCGCATACCAGTAGACGAACAACACCGCCATCGCGAGCACCAGCAGCACGAAGGCACCGACGGCCGCGTAACGTGCTTCACGCTCCATATTTTGCCTCCCGCGCCAGGGCGCGCTCGCCGTGGAAGTAGGCCTGGATCCACGGGTTTGGGTGATCGACGATGCGCGCGAGTGTATCCACTTCCATGCGCGTGTCGACAATCACGCCGACACGATTGCAGTTGCGGAAGATGGAGTCCAGATCGTGGGTGATCATGATGACGGTGAGCTGCAGGTCGTGATGCAGATGCTGCACCAAATCATCGAAGGCGGCGGCGCCGATGGGATCAAGACCCGAGGTGGGCTCATCGAGGAACAAGAGCTGCGGGTCGAGCGCCAGAGCGCGCGCAAGCGCTGCGCGTTTCACCATGCCTCCGGAGAGCTGCGCCGGATACTTGTCCGCCGCATCCTCAGGCAGCCCGACGAGCCGGATCTTGAGCATGGCGAGCTCAGCGAGCGCGTCCGCCGGCAGCTGCAGATGCTCGATCATCGGAAACTGCACGTTCTGCAGAACGGTCAGGGAGCTATAGAGTGCGCCCGACTGAAAGGTCACGCCATAGTCGGCCTTGACGGCGCGCAGCTCGGCATCCGTGAGCTGCGCAAGATCGCGGCCGCCAATCAGCACCGTGCCGGCTTGCGGCCGCTGCAGGCCGAGGATGGTCCGCAGCAGCACCGACTTGCCTGCGCCTGAGCCGCCGACGATGCCAAACACGTCTCCTGCGTACACCTGCATGTTGAGCCCATTGTGTACGACCTGCGCGCCGAAGCGGTTGACGATGCCGCGCACCTCGAGCATAACGCGAGCTTCCGCGGCCATCAGATATTGATCTCCATGAAGAGCACGGCAAAGAGGGCATCCGCCAGAATGACCACGAAGATGGATTGCACGACCGCGACGGTGGTCAGCCGCCCGAGCTCGCGCGACGAGCCGCTCACCTGCAGGCCGCGATAGGTGCCCGCGAGCGCAATGAGGAACGCAAATACCGGCGCCTTCATCACGCCCACCCAGAAGGTCCAGGCGCCGATCGACTCGCTGACGCGGTTCAGATACTGAGTGAACGGAATGTCGAGGAGAAAGCGGCACAGGAGCGCGCCGCCAGCCAGGCCGATCGCGTCTGCGATGACGGTGAGGAGCGGCAGCGCGATCATGAGCCCTAGGAGTCGCGGCACCACCAGGAGCTCAAAAGGGTCGGCGCCGGTGGCGTACAGCGCGTCGACTTCCTCGTTCAGGCACATGGTGCCGATTTCGGCGGCAAACGCGCTGCCCGAGCGCCCCGCGACGATGACGGCGGTGAGCAGCACCCCGAGCTCCCGCAGCACACCGATGGTCACGAGATCGACCACGAATATCTCCGCACCGAATCGCTGCAGCTGCTGCGCGCTCAGGAACGCGATGATGACGCTGATGAGGAACGCGATGAGCGCGACGATCGGGATCGCGTGGACACCGGTATCGTAGACGTGCCGGGCGATGGAGGCCGGTCGCAGCCGCTTCAGGCTCCCCGCCGCCCGCAGCATCGCAAGCGCCACCTCTCCGAGGAAGGCGAGCGCGGCGAGCGCGTCGCGGAGGGCGCGCACCACGTGACGGCCGAGGTCGGTGACGGGCTCGATGTGGGCGTGGGGCTGCGCGCCGGGCGGGTGAAAGGCATCCCGCGCGAGCGCATCATCGAGCACCCGCAGCTGCTCGGGACGCGCGCCGCGAAAGCTCACGGTCGCGCCGGCGTGCTCGGCTTGTGCGATGAACTCGCGCAGCCGCCAGGCGCTCGACAGATCGAGAAGCACGAGATTCTCTGTGGAGAGCGTGAGCGTGTGCACGCCGCTTAATTCGAGCGCGCCCAACTCTGCACCGATCTCTTGCAGGCGCAGGGCACGCCACTCACCCTTAAGAGCGAGCTCAAGGCTGTCGGCGCTACGGCGCGCGGCAAGGTAGTCCGTCAATGCTCCCCTGAAATTCAGCGGGCCTTTCTAAACTGCGCGCATCTAACGCCCGCTGTGCAGATGCGCCTCGAGAAACCAGAGATTCTTGTCGGCCTCGCGCGAGATCCCCGTATACAGGTCCGCGGTGTCGGCATCTCCTTGCTTACCGGCCTCGTCGATGCCCTTGCGGATCTTCTTGCCAAACTGCGCCAGCGCCGCCGCCAGGGCATCCACATGCTGCAGCCCATCGACAATATTCTCCGGATAGGGCGCGAGCGAGGAGGAGCGCGCCACCGCCGCGATCGTTCCGTAGGCGGTGCCGCCGAGCGCGGTGATGCGCTCGGCGAGTTCATCGATATGCTCCTCGACGCTCTCGGCAATCTTGTCGAACAGCTCGTGCAGCGCGATGAAGTTTGGCCCCTTGACGTTCCAGTGCGCATGTTTGGCCTGCGCACCCAGATCGATGGCGTCAGCAAGGCGCGCGTTCAAAAATTCGATGACCTTGGCGCGGGTACGAGCCGGCAGATCGTTGCGGGTGTCGTGCATGGAGGCTCCGAAATCTCTTCTCTACGTGGTAGCGGATTTTGCGTCAAACAACGCCGCGATACCAATCGCTAGAGTGCATGGAGCCGATAGCCGCACTCGATCGGCTTGGCGTCAGCTGTCGCTCTGATGCCGGCGAACGCGAATCGTCAACCACACGAGCGCCGCCGCGGCCGCTAGTCCCAGCCACAAATCGACATTAGCGAGCGCCTCCCATGGCCTCATCCTGTCGAGCATCCCGGAGGCATGCTCGCCGGCAGCCACTGCGGCCCGACCGGCGCCGTGATTGAGGCCAAGCAAGTCCGAGATCCGCAACCGATAGCCGAGGAACCTCGCGATGTAGGCGGTGCCAAAGGCAATCTTTTCGATGAGCATGGCCACAAGCGGCGGCATCACTGCCCAGAGAAACGCACTCCTCTTCGCCCACGCCGACACGAGCATGAGATAGGCGGCGAGGGGTGCGTACCACAGGATCACCACGATGAGCGCGCCCAGGATGAGTCCCTGCGTGTGCAGCCAGGCCTGTGTGTCCCAGCGCAGGAAAGCGCGCACCAGAGGCGAGCCGTGAAAGCGCACGGCGAGAATCCCCGACGCGGCGGCATCGGTGAAGAGCGTCAGCACGAAGACGCCCAGCGGTATGACGGCGAGCGCCACCAGGAGCTTCGACAGCACGGTCTGCGCATCGGACACCGGCAGCGCCTTCCAAAATAAAATGCTGCGGTCCTTGCGCTCGGCGTAGAGACAGTCGAGCAGATAGTAGGGTAATAGCACCGACAACAGCAGCAGTTGCGGGACCGTCATCGCGGAGTGAAAGAGTGCAAACAGATCCATGTATTTTTGCGGCGAGGCCACATCCTCGGCATCGATCTGCATGGACGCGTGCGGAAACATGGCGGCGACCACGATCAACGCGGCGATGAGGAGCGGTACCACCCAGAGCGCGCGGTGCTCCCACAGCTCGCGGCGAATCAGCATCGGCATGATATTCATGCGGCTTCCCCCTGCATTTTCGCGACGAACAGGTCCGCAATGCTCGGCGTGCGAATTTCTCCGAATTGCTGCAGCTCCTGCGGTGAGCGTCCGTCGAAGAACAGCACGACTCGGCCGAACACCGCGCGTTCGTAGAAGGGCTGCAGCTGCCTTGCCAGACGTGCCTGCTCGGCAGTGGCGGTCAGCTGCACGTAACGCGTGCCCAAGTCTTCCACCGAGTTGGCGAGCGCGATGCGACCGCGCTGGATGAAGATCACGTCGGTCAGGAGGTTCTCAATCTCCTCCACCTGGTGCGTCGTTATGACGATCGTGCGCTCCTTGTCAAAATAATCGTTCAAGAGCGTGTCGTAGAACTGGCGTCTGAAGAGCAGGTCGAGGCCGAGAGTGGGTTCATCGAGCACCAGCAAACGCGCATCGATGGCGAGTATCAGCGCCAGATGCAGCTGCGTGACCATGCCCTTGGAGAGCTCGCGCACGCGACTTGAGTTTTTGATGTCGGTCTTCGCAAGGAAGCCTTCGGCGCGAGCGCGCTCGAAGCGAGGCTGCACGGCGGCAACGAAATCGAGTGCTTGATGCACGCGCAGCCAGCGCGGCATGACGGCCACATCGGCTATGAAGCACACGTCGCGCATGATGGAATCGCGCTCCATATAAGGGTTCTTGCCCATCACAACGAGCTCGCCCTCGAAGGGTATGAGTCCGAGGATTGCCTTCAGCGCCGTGGTCTTGCCGGCCCCATTGGGCCCGATGAGACCCACGATCCGGCCAACCTCGACATCAAAGCTCACGGAATCCAGTGCGCGCAAGCTGCCATAGGACTTGGTGAGTCCCTGCGCTTTAATTATTTGCGTCATCGTTCTGTCCTGCGGTGGAAGGCCATGGTGCGCTCGGGGGAGCGACGCCGCTTTGCAGCAGCTCGGCCGGTGACAGCCCGAGCCGCTGCATGGTGGCGTATACCTTCGGCCAAACTTCGGCGAGGAAGCGTTGTCGCTCGTCGGTCAGCAGTGCCTGGCGGGCGCCGGAACTGACAAACATCCCGAGTCCGCGGCGCTTCTCGACGAGTTTTTCATCGACGAGCTTCTGATAGCCCTTGAGCACGGTCAGCGGATTCAGGCGAAACTCAGCGGCCACGCTGCGCACCGAAGGCAGGGGATCACCCTCGCGCAGCGCCTCCTCGAGGATCATCGCAACGATGCGATCGCGCAGTTGCCGATAAATCGGCAGGCTGTCATCCCATTGCGGATCCATTTGAGTTGCCTTGGGCCGCGTAGCGCTTATCTAGCCAACTAATGTAGCAGAGCGCTCGGTCACAGCCGCCGCGAACGGAGCCAAGGGCGCGCCGCCGTGAGCACTTTCGACGCTCAGCGAGTGCCGAGCACCTTCGCCGCCCAACCCATGCACCACCGCCGTGGATTCAACAAAGGACCAGCTAAAGCCCACGGTCAGGGCGATGGAAGCGGCCGCACACACGAGAACCTTGAGCCCGAATGAGCTTGAGGCGTTGGAAGTTTTCATGACTGTCTCTCCTGGTTTCTGGAGCGCTACACCTTGCAGCACCCCTCTGGTGTTGTATCTAACTACAACACTAGCTCTGTGTCAACACCTCCGGTTAAATTCTTTTCGGGCCGTGCCGCCCTGCTCGTTTTACGCCCCGGGGACGTAGAATCCGCCCCTCTTAAATGCCCTTTCCTGCGCGGAGCTCTTCATGAAGCAAGCGGTCAACGTCGCGATCACGGGGGCGGCCGGGCAGATTGGCTATGCCCTCGCCTTTCGCGTGGCCTCAGGGCAGATGCTGGGCGCGGATACGCCGATCAGGCTGCACCTCCTGGAAGTCACCCCGGCCCTCGGCGCGCTCCAGGGCGTCCTCATGGAGCTTTCTGACTGCGCGTTTCCCGCGCTGCAGGCGGTCATCGCAACCGACGATCCGAAAGCGGCTTTTCGGGATTGCGAGGTGGCTTTGCTGGTCGGCGCACGTCCGCGCGGAGCGGGCATGGAACGCAAGGATCTGCTCGTTGCGAATGCGCAGATTTTCAGCGCTCAGGGCCGAGCGCTCGATGAGGCGGCGAATCGGAATGTGAAGGTCCTGGTCGTCGGCAATCCGGCCAATACCAACGCCCTCATCGCCCGAGCGAACGCCAAGAGTCTCAATCCACGCAATTTCACCGCGATGACGCGGCTTGATCACAATCGCGCCGTCGCGCAACTTGCCGCCAAAACGGGCGCGCCAGTCACGGCCGTGCGCCGCATGACGATCTGGGGCAATCACTCCTCAACTCAATATCCGGATATCAGCCACTGCCTCGTCAACGGCGAGGCGGCCGCGCCGCGGGTTGAGCGCGCGTGGGTCGAGGGCACTTTCATCCCCGCCGTGCAGCAGCGCGGGGCGGCGATCATCAAAGCGCGCGGCGCCTCGTCGGCCGCATCGGCCGCATCGGCCGCCATCGATCATGTGCACGACTGGGTGCTGGGAAGCGCGAGCGGCGACTGGGTCAGCATGGCGGTGCCTTCCGACGGCAGCTACGGCATTGCCGCCGGGGTCATTTATTCGTATCCCATCACCTGCAAAAACGGCGACTATCACATCGTCCAGGGACTGGCGATTGACGCATTCAGCCGCGCGCGCATCGATGCCAGTCATGCCGAGCTCATTGAGGAGCGCGACGGTGTGCGCGATCTCTTACCCTGATCTTCTTGCAGCGGGGCGCAGGATGCGCCGCCGGATGCCTACGACCATCGTCATCCGGGCGCACGCTCGCGCATGACAGCCGTCATCGTCAGCGTCATGCTCATCGCGGCGGCCGTCTACGCGACGACGCAGGTCGGCGGGGTCATCGCGCTTGCGTTCATCGCCGCGGTGCTGCTGCTCGCCTACCGGCGCCTGTCGCTCCTCGCGTTCACACTCACCTTCACCGTCCTCCTCGGCATCTACACGCTGTTCGGCACGGTGAGCACGCCGAGCTCCATCTGGAAGGGCTTTCTGTGGATGCTCATGGTTCTCTTGTGGCTCATCAATCTCGTGCCGCTGCGCAAGAGAGTCATCACGCGGCCCTTCATGAAGACCTATCTCAAACTTCTGCCCACGATGTCGCAGACGGAAAAAGAAGCCCTTGAAGCCGGTACCGTGTGGTGGGACGGTGAACTCTTCACCGGCGCGCCGCGCTGGGAGAAGCTCTTGGCCGCACAGGCGCCGCACCTCTCGGACGCAGAGCAGGCCTTCCTCGATGGCCCGTGCGAAGAGCTGTGCCGTCTGATTGATGACTGGGACATCACGCACCGGCGCGCCGACCTGCCGCCACACGTGTGGGAGTTCCTAAAATCACGCGGCTTCTTTGCGATGATCATCCCCAAGCAGTATGGCGGCCTTGCGTTCTCGGCCTACGCGCATTCGTGCGTACTTGCGAAGATCGCAAGCCGCAGCGCGACCGTCTCGTCGACCGTCGCCGTGCCCAATTCGCTCGGGCCCGCTGAACTGCTGCATCACTACGGCACCGAAGAGCAGAAGAACCACTACCTGCCCCGCCTCGCACGCGGCGAGGAGGTGCCGTGCTTTGCGCTCACCGGACCGCGCGCTGGCTCCGACGCCGCCGCCATTCCCGATACCGGCAGCGTGTGCCGCGGCGTTTGGAACGGCCGGGAGATCATCGGCGTCAAACTCAACTTTTCGAAGCGCTACATTACGCTCGCGCCGGTCGCGACCGTCATCGGCCTTGCGTTTCGCATGTTCGATCCGGAGCGGTTGCTCGGCGGGAAAGTCGATCTCGGCATCACCTGCGCGCTCATCCCGCGCACAACGCCGGGCCTCGTCATCGGGCGGCGGCATTTTCCGCTCAACATTCCGTTTCAGAATGGCCCCATCCAGGGCAAGGATGTGTTCGTGCCGCTCGACGTCCTCATCGGCGGCACGAAGATGGCGGGCCAGGGCTGGCGCATGCTGGTCGAGCAGCTCTCGGTGGGACGCTGCATCTCACTGCCGTCGAACGCGACCGGCGCCGCGCAGGCGGCAATCTGGGCGACCGGCGCCTACGCGCGCATTCGCCGCCAGTTCAACATGCCGATCGGCTACTTCGAGGGCGTCGAAAGCGTCATTGCACGCATGGTAGGGCTCACCTACACCATGGATGCGGCGCGCTCGGTGACCGCTGGCGCCATCGACGGCGGCGAGAAGCCCTCGGTGCCCTCTGCGATGCTCAAGTATCACGTCACCGAGATGGGCCGGCAGGTGGCGAACGACGCCATGGACGTGCAGGGCGGCAAAGGTATATGTCTCGGGCCCAAGAACTATCTGGGGCGCGGCTACCAGGTCATCCCGATCGCGATCACCGTCGAGGGTGCCAATCTTTTGACCCGCAGCCTCATCATTTTTGGCCAGGGTGCCGTGCGCTGCCATCCATTCGTCCTGAGGGAGATGAACGCTGCGCGCAACCCCGACCGCGCCCGCGGGGTCGACGAGTTCGATCGGGCGCTCTTCGGGCACATCGGCTTCACGCTGTCGAACGCGGCGCGCTCGCTCGTCATGGGCCTCACCCTGGCGCGCTTCACCAGAGCGCCGGTCAAAGGCCCGACGGCGCGCTATTACCAGCACATCGTGCGCTTCAGCGCCTCGTTCGCCTTCGCGGTCGACGTGGCGATGCTCGCGCTCGGCGGTTATTTGAAGAAGAAGGAGAACCTGTCCGCGCGCTTGGGCGATGTGCTCTCCTGCATGTATCTCGCCTCGATGGTGCTCAAGCACTATGAGAATCGCGGCCGCAAGACGGCCGAGCTGCCGGTGGTCGAGTGGGCTTGCCGCCATCTGCTGTACCGGGCGCAGGAACAGCTGCATGCCTTCCTGCGCAACTTTCCGAGCCGCTTCCTTGCAGGGGTCATGCACATGCTGGTGTTTCCGCGCGGCCTCACCTATTCGGCGCCAAGCGACCGGCTCGGCAGCGCCCTTGCCGCCATCGTCATGAACCCGACGGAGGCGCGCGAGGAGCTGTGCCGCTTCATCTACAAGACCGTGGAGCCCAATAATCCCCTGGGACTCCTGCAGGAGGCGCTGCGTCTTGCGCCGGTGTGCGAATCGATCGAGAAACGCATCCGCGTCGAGGGCGTCAAGACGGGCCGCGTGAGCGCGCTCGACGCGCCCGGGCAGATCCAGCAGGCCCTCGCCGCGGGTATCATCTCGGCGACCGAGGCAGCCGCCTTGCAGGACTATGACGCGAAGGTGATGGACATCATCAACGTCGATGACTTTGCGCCGCATGAGCTTGCCGCACAGGTGCAGCCGGCGCGGGGGGAGAGCCCTGCCACGCCGAGCATGCACGTCGCCTGAAGATAATTTGTCTCGTCGAGCCCGGCGTGACTAAGCTTGCGATGGGCCGATAAGCGAACACAACTTTCATCCAGGGAGAGTATTGCCATGCGTATATTTGCAATCGCCGCGCTGATCTTCGCAGTGACGATAGCCGGGGCGCAGGAGCGCAGCGCACCCGCAAGCGGTGCCGAGGTCTATATCATCAGTCCCAAGGACGGCGCCAAAGTCAAAGGCCCGGTCGTGGTGCTTTTCGGACTCAAAGGGATGGGGATCGCGCCGGCAGGCGTCAAGTTCGACAATACCGGTCATCATCACCTGCTGGTCGACATGGATGTGCCGTCGGACTTGAGCGTCCCCATGCCGGCAACGGACACGCTGCTGCATTTCGGCAAAGGACAGACGCAAACCTCACTCACGCTCACACCCGGCAAGCACACATTGCAGCTCGTGTTTGCGGACCTCAATCATATGGCTTTCAATCCGCCGCTCGTTTCGAAGAAGATCACGATCACGGTCACGCACTAGACGCCGCCTAAGTTTTGAAGCCGCTGCGCGCCATATTGCATGTCGACATGGATGCGTTCTACGCATCCGTCGAGGTGCGTGACAATCCGCAGCTCAGCGGCGCGCCGGTCATCGTCGGCGGCACGAGCGGCCGCGGCGTCGTGGCGGCGGCAAGCTATGCGGTGCGCAAATTTGGCGTGCATTCGGCGATGCCCATGAGCACGGCATTGCGCCTGTGCCCGCAGGCGGTGTGCATCCGGCCGCGAATGCAGCGCTATCAGGAGGTCTCGCGTCAAATATTTGAGATTTTTCATGAGCTGACGCCGCTCGTTCAGGGGCTGTCTCTGGACGAGGCATTTTTGGACGTCACGGCAAGTCAGGAGCTCTTTGGCGACCCTGTCGACATCGCGCGCCGAATCAAGGAGCGCATCCGCGAGCGCACCGGCCTCGCGGCCTCCGTCGGGGTTGCTCCCAACAAGCTGGTCGCAAAGATTTCCTCCGATCTTGCCAAGCCCGACGGGCTGACGGTCGTGCCGCAGGAGAAAATCCGCGAGGTGCTCGATCCGCTCTCGGTACGGCGGCTGCCGGGCCTGGGACACAAGACCGGCGCGAAAGTTGAAGGGGCGGGCATCCACACTTTTGCCCAATTGCGCGTCGCGCCGGATGCGATTCTATGGCCCCTGTTTGGCCGCTACACGGAGCGCGTGCGGCAGCGAGCGGCGGGCATCGACGACCGCCCCGTATTGGTCGACCTCGATGAGAAGTCGCTGAGCGCCGAGGACACCTTCGCCGTCGATATTGCAGACCCGCAGGTCCTTAAGACGCAATTGGCCCGGATTGCGGACCTCGCCTGCGAACGTCTGCGCAGAAAGCGACTCATGACCGGCTGCATCGGGGTCAAAATCCGGCGCCATGACTTCATCACCTCCACTCGCCAGCGGGCGGTTGCGCCACCGACGCACGATGGGCGTACCATCGCCAGCGTGGCAAATGAGCTCATGGCCCGCTGGTTGGCCGAGCATGCCGGTGCGAAACTTCGGCTCTTGGGAGTGGTCTTGACTGATCTGAGCCCGGCGTCGCAGCTGCCGCTGTTCGAGGCCACGCCGGCGCACACCACGCGTCTCGACGCGGCGCTCGACGCCGCACAGGCGCGTTTTGGCGAGCGTGCACTGCGCCGCGGCAATACGCTTAAGTAGCATCGTTACATGTACCTGTCCTTTTTCGGCCTGCTTGAAAAGCCCTTCGCGATCACGCCCGATCCGCGCTATTTGTATCTGAGCGGGCGGCATGCCGAGGCGCTCGCGCACCTGCTCTACGGCATCAATGAGGCCGGCGGATTCGTGCAGCTGACGGGCGAAGTCGGCACCGGCAAGACCACCATCATCCGTTCGCTGCTGGCGCAGACACCGAAGAATGCCGAGATCGCGCTGATTCTCAATCCGCGCATGACCGCGACCGAGTTCCTGCTGACCATCTGCGAGGAGCTCGGCATCGGCGTGCCGGACGCCGCGACGGACAGTCGCAAGGACCTGGTTGATATTCTCAATCACTACCTCCTGCGGGCGCACGCCGACGGCCGGCGCATCGTGCTCGTGGTCGATGAGGCGCAGAACCTCATCCCGGACGTACTCGAACAGGTGCGGCTGCTCACCAACCTTGAGACCAATACGCAGAAGCTGCTGCAAATCATCCTCATCGGCCAGCCGGAGTTGCGCGATCTTCTCGCGCGCAACGAGCTGCGGCAGTTGGCGCAGCGCGTCACCGGCCGCTACCACCTGCATCCGTTGTCGGCTGCGGAGACCGGCGCATACGTGCGCCACCGGCTGCGCGTCTCGGGCGCCACGTCCGATATCTTCTCCAACATGGCGCTCGCCGAACTTTTCCACCTATCCGGAGGAGTGCCGCGCGTCATCAACGTGGTCGCGGATCGCGCGCTTCTCGGTGCCTACACTCAGGACCGGCATCGCGTCACGACCGGCCTGGTGCGGCATGCGGCGGCTGAAGTATTTGGCCGCCGCTTCGCGCCGCGCTGGCTGCCCTGGCTCGGTTCCGTGGCCGCGGCGCTGGTACTCGCGGCTACTGTTTGGGGAATGTGGCCGCTCACGTCCTGGCGCCTGGATCGGCAGCCCGCAACGAGCGCATCGGTCGTCAAGGACAGCGCACCGCAGCGCGAGACCGTCAAACCCCAGGCACCTCCCGCCGCTGCGCCGCCGAGCGTCGCCGTTGCGACCATGCCGCCGCCGCCGAGCGCACCTTCTCTACAAGTGCTTCTCACGCAGCACAACGACACGACCGGTACGGACGACGCTTTTCTGCACCTCTTTGGCCTCTGGGGTGCACACTACGTTGCGGGTAATACCGATCCATGCACGCAGGCGGCGCAACAGGGCCTGGAATGCCTAGTGCAGCGGGGTTCCTTCGGGCAGCTGCGTGTCTATAACCGGCCCGCCATTCTCATGCTCAACGATGACGCCGGCAGCAAGCATCAGGTCGTGCTCGCGGGTCTGGATGATGAGCATGCACGCATCGATCTTGCCGGTCAGACCCGTGAAGTGGGCATCGGCGAGCTGTCACGCTATTGGTTTGGGGATTTTGTAATGTTGTGGCGGCCGGGTACGCAGAAGGTGAAGCCCTTGTCGGTGGGCATGCGCGGTGATGAGGTCCGCTGGCTCCGTGAAAGTCTCGAGCGGCTGCAGGGCGTCACCGCAGGACAATCCGTAAGCGATGTGTTTGACACCGAACTGTCGCATCTGGTGATGGACTTTCAGCGCGAGCATCGGCTCGCGGTCGACGGCATCGCCGGCATCCAGACTCAAATCGTGCTCGCAAGCGCCGTCGCGGCACCGGATTCACCCCTCCTGAGCGCGACTGCGACGCACGGCAGTTAGACCATGTCATTCATTCTCGATGCCCTGAAGAAATCCGAAAGCGACCGCCAGCGCCAGTCGGGCCCCGCGTTGTTTGAAGTCAAGGTGACGCCGCCGCGGCCGCGTTTTCCTTACTGGGCACTCGCCTTGGCGGTCCTCCTCGTCATCAATATCGCGGTGGGCGCATGGGTGTTTCTGCACCGTCCGCCGCCGGCCGAAGCGCCCAACCAGACTGCGGCGTCGGCCGCCAGCACCGGCCCGCAAAACGCGCCGCCGCAGGCCGCAGTCGCGGCGAGTCAACCCGCAGCGGCTGCGGCGCCCACCGTGATCACGGTGCCGGCGCCCGCCGCCGCATCAGCGGGCCGGCCCGAACCGGTGCTGTCGAATTCCGACACCAAGGATGCGTCCCAAAATCCAGACGACTATGCTCCTGCAGTCCCCTCCGACAAACAGAATCAGGATCAGGCGGGAACGCACGTGCGCAGCGGAACGGAGAGTGGCCTGAAGAGCTACGCCGATGCGGCTACGAGCCCTGACTCGCATATGCCCGCGCTGCGGGTCGACCTGCACGTTTATGCTGCGAAGCCCGAGGAGCGTTTCGTGCTCATCAACATGCACCGGCTGCATGAAGGTGACTCGCTTCCGGAGGGTGTGCGTGTCGAGAGCATCACTCCCGAGGGGGTGGTGGTCTCCTATCAGGGCGCAAAATTCATTCTCGAGCACGAATGACGCCGTCGGTTGCCGCTCTTGTGGAACACAGCAAAAGACTCCATTGGGCGGCGTTCAACGGATAAAACCGAAGCTAGACTTGCACTGCTTAAGCACGCGCTCTAGCTAGCATGGATGGACCCGCATCGTCCGGGGGGTCACTTCGCGGTGGCGACCGAGGTCACGCCCCCCGGTCTTGCATCCTGCGACCCACCGCACACACCGCGATTTAAAAGAAGCGAATGCTGCAACAATGAGGGGAAGCATCGCGATTTCAATCAACCTAGGTCCGCGCCGCGCGCGTCACCGACTGAGGCCGCAGTGACACCAGGGCAATCCTGCCAAGCGACACTGGATCAATTGGTGCGGGTAGGAATCGTTTGCGTAGCCTGTCTCGGGGCTGCCGCGATTTGGGGCTTTTTCTTTGATGTCCCTCACCTTGTGGCATGGACGACCAGTCCCATGTCCATGAAGGTCAATACTGCCTGCGGCCTGATTGCTGCAGCGATGGCGCTGTGGCTCGTACACACGCGCGCGCCCGAATCAATGTGGGTTCGCGTGGCACGGGGGCTCGCAGTGCTCGTGGCCTCGATCGGCGTCCTGACCCTGGCTGAGTATCTATTTAATATCGATCTCGGAATCGATCAACTCATCCTGCCTGACACGGCGCCTCAACTGTACACCCCGCATGCGGGGCGGATGTCACCCGGTACCGCGTTCAATCTGGCAATCGTTGGACTTGCATTACTGGCTCTCAAAGGGCGCCACTTAAGGCTTGCCGCCATTCCTCATTGGCTTGTCGTGCCCGCTCTATTGGTTGCGACACTGGCCGTCATCGGCCATGCGTACGGCGTCAACACCTTGTACGAGATAAAGGCGCACACCTCGATGGCCGCCCCCACCGCTGTGGCATTTATCATTCTTGGCCTATGCGTCCTGGCCGCCGATTCGGCGCACGGCTTCGCCAGCATCGCAACCAGCGACACGGCTGGAGGACTCGTGTCGCGACGCTTGCTTCCCATGATTCCGTGCGTACTGTTTGTGCTCGGCTGGCTACGTTTGCAGGGCCAGCTTGACGGCTTTTACGATACCCGCTTCGGCACGGCGTTGATGGTGCTTGTCAGCATCATCGTCTGCATTGTCGCAGTCGCAACCACCGCCAACACGCTTCATAGAACCGATCTTACGCGTCAGCGTGCCGAAGCAGAGATCCTGAGTCTCAACGTTGGCCTCGAACTGCGTGTACAGGAACGCACCCGGCAACTTGCCCAGGTGTCCTCACAATTGGGCGTCGTGAATCGCTCTCTTGAAGAGCTATCCCGGCAAGACGGATTGACAGGTCTTGCCAACCGGCGATTCTTCGACATTTTCCTTGCGGATCAATTGCGCATCGCGCGTCGCCACAAGCGAACTCTGGCGCTCGTGCTGTGCGACGTTGACTCCTTCAAAGAGTACAACGACCACTACGGGCACCCGGCTGGCGATGAGTGTCTGAAGCGGGTGGCTGTCGCGCTTGGATCCTGCTGCCGACCCGGCGACATGGCGGCACGATACGGCGGCGAAGAATTCGCTTTAATTCTTCCCGACACCGAGTTGGAAGATGCCTTGATCATTGCGGAAGCGGCCAGAGCAGCAGTCGCAAACCTCGAAATCGCCCACACGTCGTCCATCACGGCTCCGTATGTGAGCATCAGTGGCGGCATTGCGGTACTGTCCCGTACAAGAGCAGGCAGTGCGCAGCAACTCATCGCGGACGCCGATTTAAATCTTTTTCAGGCGAAGCATATGGGGCGCAATCGAATGGTTGCCGTGCAAGCCAAGGTCGCGTGATGAGCTGCACTGAGAATAAATCTTGGGTTACAAGCACTTGGCAAACCTGCAACGGTGGCCTATCCGCTAGGTAGCGCGATTGCGCTCGCGAAAGTTCGAAGCTCAACTGCGATCACCTTCCCGCCGCCGCGCGCGCCCGCTCATTCCATCGCTGCTCGTTCACGCCCATCACGACGAGCCATAACATCAGCGAAGCCTCGGCGACGAAGCCGAGAATCATAAGATAGGCGGACAGATAAATTGCCATTGGTGACAGAAACAGCAGCCAGCCCAGACCGGCAAGCGCCATCAGCACGCCCAGAATCCTAGGCAGGAAGGTCGACTTGAAAATGAGATAGCCAATCAGCAGGCAATAGGGCCCAAAAAATATGAGGCTATTGATCTTGTAGGGAGCAACATCAATGAGGCGAAGAACATCATTGGCGCATCCCACCAGGCTAAAACACGCCGCGAGCAAAGAGAGGCTCCTGTTCACGGGCTTGAACATGTAATAGAAGAGCAGCGTCACAGCGAAGTAAAACGCGTGCGAGACAAGGTCGACTGCGTCGTGTACCGCAGGCCGGCCTTGGCTAACGAAGCCGGCGCCCACTGCTGTCAGAAAATACAGCACATAAACGCCACCGGTAAGGCGGGCATTGGAACGCGGTGCCGTTGCTGCAATCGGTTCGGACATTTCATTGCCCCAAATGAGGATCATCGCCGCCACAGGTTCTCTAGAAGACGCACTCCATGATGATCGGCAGATGATCCGAGCCCACTGGCGATCCGCGCCGGAAGTTGGTGACTAGGACCCCCGCGCCCGTCAGCGCATGATCGATCTGGATGCCGGCGGGCGGCAGAAATGTCGGCCACGTCGGCTGCCAGCCGAAGCCCTGCGCAGCAGATTTGAGATTGCTGTCGCTGAGCAGCGCCTGAAAATGTGGCGAAAAAGGCGACACGTTCAAATCGCCCAGAACAATGAGCGGCGCTGCGTGCGAGCGCGCGAACTCGCCGATTAGCGCGAGCTGCCGATCGCGCAGCGCGGCGCTGGCGCGCCCGAGCGGCCAGCTGGTATGCACGCTCAGAAGCTGCAAACTGCGCCCGTTGACAAGCAGCGTCGCCGACACCGCCGGTTCGACATCCGAGTAGCCGGCCAACACCTCGGTCTGCATGGGCCAGCGCGACAGCAGCAAGAGCCCCGTGCCGCGCCGGCCGCGCGTGGTGTAGCGATGCGCATACGCTGCGTTTAATGGCGCAAGAGCCTGCTCCCATGCCGCAGTGATTTCGGCCAGCAACACGAAATCAGGCCGCTCGCGCTGGATGAAGTCGATCACGCGCTGAAACTGATGATTGCGGTACCAAACATTGATCGCCGCCAGACGCAGCGGCGCGGAAGGCGCGGAGTCCGTGGAAGCTCGCGCCGGCGCGCGCGAATTCACAAGCGGTGCGCAGATCAGGGCCTGAATTGCCGCAACGAGGAAGGCAAGCGCCGCCCAACGCGCATGGCCGGTAGCCGCGAGTATCAAACAGCCCGCGATCGCGAGTGCCGTCCACTGCAGACGAAAGTGCACGCTGAGGTCCGCGACCCAGAAAGACCGGGCGGCTGCGCCACCCGCAGTCGCAACCAGGGCAACGACCGTCAATAACAGCCCAATGACCACGTGAATCCCTCACTTACGCGCGCGCGGCTGGTGCGGACATAACGCGCCGCTGCGCTCGAATATGCCCCTGTTAAGGCTTAGCTAAAAAATGCTGGCGCCGCAAGATGACGAGTTTCACAGAATCGGCCCACCGGTGGCGACAAGAGCAGGCAATGTGCCGCATCGTCAGGGAGGTTGTACCTGCTGCGTCCACCGTCGGGCGGGCAGGCCTGCCTCGAGGAGCTGCAAATTCCACTGAACAGCGCCATAGGGCTCGATCCGGCCAATGTGCCTGTAGCCAGCGCCCCTGCGCGCGGGCTGGGCGCGCTATTGCGCGAAAGTCTCGTAGTGCTCACGCGCGATCCGGCATTTGGGGCGGCTGTGCGCGCCGTCGCGGCGCCGGAACACGACCTCGTCATCGTCGGCGCGGAAACCGACCTTGCAAGTCACCTCATGTCCGACGCCGCGGGTGTCGTCGTGCTCGATACGGCGGCGACCGTGAGTCCGATTTCCCAGCTGTCCCAGGGCCTGAAGACGCAGTTCCCGGATCTCGTGCTCGTCGTTGCAGGAGGAGCGGCCGAGCAGGCCGCGCTCAGCGCGCAGGTCACGAGCGGTGAGGTGTATCGATTTCTGCACAAGCCGGCATCCGAGCAACGCATGCGGCTATTCATTGATGCCGCATGGCGTCGGCGCGGCGCGGGAGAGGCGGCGGCCGCGACGGCAACGGTGCCGCAGCTCACCAAGCCCGCGACGTCGCGGCGCGTGCCGCTCGGCTTACTCGCCATGGCGGTACTCGTGGTCGCAGCGACCGCCGGTATCGTCGGCTGGTTGATGGGTCAGCACACACCGGAGCGGATTTCGCCGCCGCCGTCCGCCGGCGCGCTACCGCAACCGAAGACCCCGCCGCAGAAGCCTGGGGATGCCGTTCTCAGCCAGCTCCTCGAACGCGCCGACGCAGCGCTCGCGCGCGGCGACTGGCTATTACCCCCAGGCACCAGTGCCTCAGACCTCTACCACCAGGCGCTCGAGCGCCACCCCGGTGATGCTCAAGCGCTCGCCGGTCTGGATAAAGTAGTCGATCAGGTACTCTCCGCAGCCGAGCAAGATCTGCTCGCACAGCATCTCGACGAGGCCGATCATCTGACGGCGGCCGCGCGCGCCATCGCGCCGAACTCCGTTCGGGTTTCCTTCCTCGCAACCCAGATCGCGCGCGAAAAAGACCGCGCGATGCGCACACAGACGCACCTGCAACAGCAGCAACAACAGCAGCAACAGGCCGCTGAGGTTGAGCGGCGTGATCAGCTGGTCGCGGCTGCGCGCGCAGCCCTGACCGCGGGCGACCTCGATGAAGCTGCGCACTCGATCGGTGTTGCAGCCGACGCGGGCGTCGACCACGACGCCATCGACCGTCTGACGCGCGACCTGCAAGGCGCGCAGCTCGTCGCACGCATGCAGGAAGCGCCCGCCAAACCGACTCCTGCGCCCGCGCCCGAGACGCCATCAGCAACGCCCTCTGCCGCTGAAGCCGCGCCGCTGTCCTCTACCGAGACTGCGGCGCCGCCGAAA
>Ga0302314_10002957_pt1 | contig 31484 bp, 25 predicted proteins | sample III_Palsa_N2_3_FD_200533 | JGI IMG/M metagenome (GOLD analysis project Ga0302314, IMG submission 200533) | Peat permafrost microbial communities from Stordalen Mire near Abisko, Sweden - III_Palsa_N2_3 | ecosystem: Environmental > Terrestrial > Soil > Palsa > Peat permafrost | place: Sweden... | reverse complement strand
CGTAGCTCATCGTGTGAGCTTGTGAGCCCGCAAACTGGCCTCACTCTCAGATCGAACCGAGGACAGCACCATGAACCAGGCCACCTTCAACTTCGCCCCCAAGGGCAAGCGCGCCGACATCGCCGGATCGCGCATCGTCGCCGGCGCCGCGGCGAAGGCCCCGGTTCGCGCGCGGACGCCTGCCAACGACGTCGATCCCGGCGACGCGATCGGCTTCGAGTACGCGCGCTACGGCATGGTGCCGCCCGCGCCCTGCCTGTGGCCGGGCCATCCGGTCCGCGAAGGCTGGGAGCGCGGCCGCCGTGCGATGGCGCGCCGCACGCGTCCGGCCACGCTGGCCGTCACGCGCTGGCTGGCGCTGCGCCTGGCCGCCTGGCAGCGCGGCGAGGCCTTCGACGACCACCAGATCACGCCGCAGGTGCTGCGCTCGCTGGAGGTCGCCACGCACTGCCCGGTCACCGGCCGCGCCCTGCAGAACGACGCCTGCGTCGTGCCCATAGCCCTGCAACGCGGCTGGAGCGCCGGCAATCTCGTGCTGCTGAGCCCGGCCATCGCCGAGCGCTGGGTCACGATCGACTGGGCGATGGCGCAGGCCGCGCTGGAACGCGCCGAAGGCCAGCCGGAGACGCTCGTCGACGGCCTGCCGCTGCGCCACTGGCGCCGCATCGTGGCGCTGAAGTCGCTCGCCACGGCGCTGCCGCACGACGAGGCCGCGCGCATCCCGCTGCACGTGCTGCCGCCCAACCGCATCCGCCTCGTCAACCCGATCCAGGAACTGCAGGCCGTGCTGACGCTGCAGCTTGCCGTGCCGGGCTGGGGCCAGCGCGCGCGCGGCATCGCCGACTCGCTGCCGGTCTCCCTGCGCAACGAGTTCAACCTGTTCTTCAACTCGCTGCTGGCGCAGGCGCTGCGCCAGGGCCACGGTTCGGCCAAGGCCGAGATGCGCGACGCGCTGGCCGCCGCCTGGGGCGACGCGGTGGTGATGCGGCGCTGGCTGCGCTTCGCGGCGCTGGTGGACGCGGCGCTCGCCGAGACGCTGGTCGAGCGCCTCACGCGCGAGCCGATGCCCGGGCTGTACGTGGTGCGCCACGGCGAGGTCGAGGCGAAGCAGGCGCTGGCCGCCTGAGCGGCGGTCAGCCGCGGTATTCGCGCGTCATCGCCAGCTCGAGATCCTCGAGCTGCTCCTTCGCGTCGCCGACGCCGTCGCGCGCGGCCATCGTCATCAGGCGCATCGCCTCGCGCAGGTCGCGCTCCAGGCCGCGGCCGTCGGCGGTCATCTGGCCCAGGTGATACCAGGCCGCGGGGATCTTCTTGTCGGCGGCCTGCCGGTACAGCGTGACGGCCTTGGCGAGATCCTGCGGCACGCCGCGGCCGCGTTCGTACTTGCCGGCCAGCATGATCATCGCCTCGCCGTGGTCGCCCTGCACCGCGCGCTCGAGCCAGTAGCTGGCGCGCTCGTCGTCCTGCAGCACGCCGTCGCCGGTGCTGCAGTGCATCGCCAGCTCGTACTGCGCCTGCGCGTAGCCGCCGGCAGCGGCCTGGGCGATCAGCGCGACGCAGCGCGCCATGTCGTGCCGCACGCCCTTGCCGATGCGGTGCATCCAGGCCAGGCGGTAGGTGCCGTGCGCATTGCCGGCCGCCGACGCGCGCGTGAGCAGGCTCACGGCCTGCGCGGTGTCGCCGGGCACGCGCAGGCCCGTCTCGAGTTCCTGGCCGAGGCGCGCGAGCGCGGGCGCGTGGTTGCGGGCCACCGCGCTGCGCAGCAGCGCCATGCCCTTGGCGACGTCGGCCTTGACGCCGTCGCCCTCGAGATGGATCGTCGCCAGCGCCAGTTCGGCCGCGGGGTGGCCGGACTTCGCCGCCGCCTGCCACAGCGGCAGCGCGCCGGCCCGATCCTTGGGCATGGCCATGCCCAGCCACATCAGGTTGCCGAGTGCGAAGCAGGCATGCGCGTGGCTCGTGAAGGCGGTCGGATCGGCCTGGCCGCGCACCGGCTGCAGGGCCTGCGCCTGCAGCCAGGCGATGCTGGCTCCGAGGTGGTCGGCCGGGCTGCGCGAGACGAGCACGACACCCTCGCGCAGCTGCAGCGACGTGGCCGTGCGGCGCCTGCCGAGCGCGTCCTTGAACACGCAGGCCATGTGGCCGTCGTTGCCCGGCGCCAGCTGGACGACGCGGCCCGGATGCAGGCCGCCGTCGGTCAGCACGGCGTCGCCCACGCGCACCGGCTCGCCGCCGGCGTAGACCGGCGCCACGTGCACCGCGGCGGGCAGCAGCGACGGCACCTCGCGGCGCCCCTCGTAGAACTCGAGCCAGGACTTGCCCGACGGCCAGCGCACGCCGTGCACGCCGCGCTTGACGGCCGCGTTCAGCCGCAGGAAGGTCTCCTCGGGGATGTCGAACTCCCACACCGCCGGGTCGAGGATGCCGAACGGCTTGCCGTCGGCCGCGGGACGGTAGCGGAACGCCATGCGCAGCCGCAGCGGCGACGCGCCATAGGTCTGCACCGTCACGGAGATGGCCCTGACGCGCGCGCCCGACACGTTGATCCACGTGTCGTAGGCGAAGGTCTTCCAGGCCGCGTTCTCGCGGTTGTCGGCGAGCGCGGCCTCGCCGCGCGCCACCGCATCCTCGCCCTCGAAGGACAGCGTGGTGCCGTTGACGCGCTGGCCGCGCGGATGCTGCCAGCCGATCTGCGGCATCGGCGTGCGGCCCTCGGACGCCACCGACATCAGCGTCGAGGCCGCGATGCCCAGCACGCGCGCCGCGTTCCACCAGGCCATCGGCAGGTCGTATTCGAGCTCGTTGGCGACGCTGTGCAGGTAGTCGGACGCCGTCTCGACCTGGCCCAGGCCCAGCGCGAACAGGCGATCGTGCAGCCACACCAGCGGCAGGAACAGCAGGCCCTGGTCGGGCGCCAGCGCCACGAGGCGGGTGAACGGGGTCTCGGCGATGTTGGCCCAGTCGGCCACGGCCCGGCGGGCGGAGGCGGTGTCGTGCCACTCGATCTCGGCGCCGGTGCGGCGCGACAGCACCGCCATCAGGTAGAAGGCCAGCAGCGAGAGGAAGTTGCGGCCTTCGGGATCGGCGATGAACTCGTCGTGCAGCGGCTTCGCGCGCTCGCGGATCGCCTTGAGCAGCAGGTCGATGCGCTCCAGGCTCTCTTCCGAATAGTCCAGCTGGGCCTGCTGCAGGGCCTTGCCGAACTTCCAGCCGCCTTCCACCTCGCCGCCGCGGGCGTAGGTTTCCAGGAATAGTCGTGCGACGTCTTTCAAGCGGCCTCCCAGCCGTCACTATTTTCTGCGCTCCTCGAGGGAACGGGTGACTGTAGCGGGTGGCGCTTGCCGTTGGTTACAACGGCCGTGCGAAAGTGCCGTGTTGCGCAACTGTCCGGCCGGAGAAATGGGGGGCCCCCATCGAAAAAGGCCGCGCCTGACGGCAAAAAGGCCGCACGAGGCGGCCTTTCGGATGAGTGAAACCTGACTTCAGGCGATGCGCGCCATCGTGTGGAACGGCAGGCGCGGGCCGCGCGGCCAGTTGCCGGTGGCGTCGCCGTAGCCCAGGTTGATCAGGAAGTTCGACTTCCACTTGCCCTCGGGGAAGAACGCGGCGTCGACGGCGGCGTTGTTGAAGCCGCTCATCGGGCCGCAATCCAGGCCCAGCGCGCGGGCGGCCAGGATCAGGTAGGCGCCCTGCAGGCTGGAGTTGCGCAGGCCGGTGATGTCGATCAGTCCGGCGTTGCCGTGGAACATGTCGCGCGCGCCCGGCATCGCCGGCAACTGCGTGGGCAGGTGCTCGTGGAACTCGGTGTCGTAGGCGACGATCGCGGTGACCGGCGCGGCCATCGTCTTGTCGACGTTGCCGCCCATCAGCGCGCCCTTCAGCTTTTCCTTGGCCTCGGCGCTGCGCACGAACACGATGCGGCCGGGCTGGGCGTTCATCGAGGTCGGGCCCCACTTCATCAGGTCGACCAGCGAGTGCAGCGTCGCGTCGTCGATCGGGCGCGATTGGAATTTGTTGAACGTGCGGGCGTCGAAGAACAGTTGCTTCAGGGCGGCGTCGTTGAGGGCTTCGGACATGTCTGGTTCCTGGTGCGTTGGGAAATGGCGCGACGCCAAGGCGACGCGGACAGCGCATCTTCGCCGGTCCGGCCGACCGTTCCATGCAGCGGAGTCGAAGGCCCCATTCAAATTCGGTCAACGCCCCGTGCCCCGGCGGCAACCCGGCCGCGCGGCGAGAATCGCCCGCATGCGCCAATCCGTCCCGCTCGACCGCTGCACCCGGCTCCTCAACCACGGCCCCACGGTGCTCGTGAGCGCCGAACACGGCGGCCGCCGCAACGTGATGGCCGCCGCCTGGTCGATGCCGCTCGATTTCACGCCGCCCAAGGTGGCCGTCGTCCTCGACAAGCAGACCTTCACCCGCACGCTGATCGAGGCCAGCGGCCATTTCGTGCTGGCGGTGCCGCCGGTGGCGCTCGCGGCGCTGACCGATCACGTCGGCAGCTTCAGCGGCCGCGACGCCGAGAAGTTCACCGGCGCCCTCGCCTCCGCCGAACCCGGCCCCGCCACCGGCGCGCCGCTGGTCGACGGCTGCATCGCCTGGCTGGAATGCCGCCGCCTGCCCGAGCCGCACATCGAGCAGGCCTACGACCTGTTCCTCGGCGAGGTGGTGGCCGCCTGGGCCGACGACCGCGTCTTCAGCAACGGCCGCTGGCACTTCGACGGCGTCGACCAGTCCCTGCGCTCGCTGCACCACATCGCCGGCGGGCACTTCTATGCCATCGGCGACGAGGTGACGTACACGCCGATCAGCGCAGGCTGACGGTCACGCGCTTCCAGGCCGGATCCTGGAACTTGTAGAACGCCTTCAGCGAGGACGGCGCGTCGGCCGTCTTCTCGGTGGCCAGCGTCTGGCCGTCGAGCAGCTCGTAGGTGCGCGCCGGCTTGTTGCCGGGCGCGGAAACGCGCACCTCGCGCGCCGCCAGCACCTGGCCGGTGCCCGGCACCCAGCCCGCGAACTCGACGTAGCCGACGCCGCCGGCCTCGGTGGACGGCGGCAGCACCTGCAGCGTCCAGCCCTGCGCCGTCGCGCGGAACATCCACAGCTCGCGCCAGGCGGCCAGCGGTTGCACGGCCAGCGCCAGCGCGGTCGATCCGGCGTTGGCGCGCGCCGAGGCCGTCCACACCGTGCCGAACGTGCAGCGGCGCGCCAGCGGATGGTCGGCGCCGTGCTTGCCATCGAGCAGCAGCACGCAGGTCTCGCCCGGCTGGCCGGGTTGCGTGGCGACGCGCAGGCCGGTCGAGGCCGGCGCGAACGCCGGTTCGGCGGCCCAGCGCGACGCGCCCACGCGCATCGCGGCGTCCGCGTAGGTCGACTGGTCGTCGTCGGCGAGCTCGTTCCTGTCGACGCCGGCCAGCGCCTCGAGCGCCTCGTTGCCGGCGGCCAGCACGTCGTTGGCGCCCACCGCCGGCAGGCCGCCGACCGGCGCGTCGGCTTCGACGGCCTGGCGACGGCTGTCCTCGAACGCGAGCGCCGACCACACGCCCGCCTGGCGCATGCGGATGCGATTGCGCACGTACGGCGGCAGGCCGGCCAGCGGCACGCGCGCCAGCAGCTCGGCGCGCGCCTGGTCGATCTGCCAGCGCTGCAGCGGCGGGATCGTGTCGGCGATGCAGTCGGGACGCGTCAGCGCCAGCGCCGCGCGCGCGGCCTGCTCGGGCGTGGGCGACAGCGCAAGCGCGTGGCGGAAGGCGTCGCCGTCTTCGCAGAGCCAGACGTGGCCGTCGCGCTCGAGGCTCGCGAAGTGGACGCCGAGATCGGCCGCCACCTGCAGCTGCGCGGCGATGCTGGGCTCGCCCGGACGCACCGGCGCGTTGGCGGCGTTGGCGGCGGACACGTTGGCCCGCCAGGCGAGGCGTTCGGCCATCGTGCCCATCGCGTCGAACACCTCGGCGTCGATGGAGCCGGCCGGCGCCGCCTTCAGGTAGGCGGCCGCCATGCCCAGGCCCAGCGACTCCGAGCCGCCGCGATCGCGCAGGAAGCGCACCAGCGCGAGCAGCTCGGGCGCCTCGTCCGGCGCCAGCGTGAGCGGGCGCACCGCGTTCGCGCGCACGTAGCCGCCGCGCTCGCGCGACAGGTCGTAGACCTGCAGGTAGTCCAGGCGGTCGCCGCGCAGTTCCACCAGCTCGCCCTGCGTGAGCAGCGCCAGCGGCGTGCCGCCGCTCCTGGCGCCGCTGCGCAGCGGGACGGCGTCCTGCGTCACGAGGGCGTAGCGCGGCGCGGCCGGGGCGAGCGGCGCGGAGACGCCCGCTTTGGCGACCGCGGGCGCGCTGGCCGCACGCGCCGCGAACGCCAGCGGCCGGGCGGTGCCGGTCGACGCCTGCGCGGACGGCACGAACATCACGCACGACACCGTGCAGGCGGTCGCCAGCAGGCAGACCAGCAAGGTGCGCCACGAGTGGCCGTCGACGCGCGGATGGCCGAAGTCGTGGCAGCGGCGGGTCATGCGCTGCCCGAACCGGTTGCGATCGCGGGGGCTCATTGCGCGTTCTCCTGCGCCGCGTTGTCGGCGTCCGCCGCCTTGGCGGTGGTCGTCGTCGCGGCATCGCGGCTGCCCAGCAGCGCCGACCCGATGAAGCCGCCATTGGCCGGCGGCGGCGCGATGATCACCTGGATCTTGTCGGACAGCTTGTCGGCCATCGTCTTCTGGATCAGCAGCGGGTGGCGCGTGATCAGCTCGCCCTCGCGCGCCATCTGCTCGCTCGTCGACTTGCCGACCTTCTCCAGCCGATAGACCTCGGCGTCGGCCAGCTTGTTGCGCGAATCGGCCTCGCCGGCCGCCTCGATGCGGCGCGCCTCGGCCGTGCCTTCGGCGGTCTTGATGCGCGAGGCCTTGTCGGCCTCGGCCTCGAGCTGGCGCTGCTGGATCTGCTTCTGCTTGAACGCCAGCACGTGGGCCATCGCCTCTTCCTGCGCCTTGGCCGCGATGATCTGCTCCTGGCCGGCGGCCTCGGCGGCCTTCTCGCGCTTGACCTTGTCGGCCTCGGCCTCGAGCTCCGCCTGCTTCACCTCCTTGTCCTTCAACTCCAGCGTGAAGCGCATCTTCTCGCTCGCCAGTTCCTCGGCGAGCAGCGCCTCCATGCCCTGCTTGTAGTCGGCCGGCAGGTCGACCTTGCCGATCTGCACGTCGCGCAGCACGATGCCGTCGGCGGCCAGCTTCGGACGCAGCTCGCCCTCGATCACCTGCTGGATCTCGGCGCGCTTGGACGAGAAGATCTCGCGCACCGTGTAGCGCGTGAACACCCGGTAGATCACGCCGCGCACGGCCGGCGCGACGACCTCGCCGTCGACGTCGGCCGGCAGGTCGCGCGCGATCGTCGCGACATGCGCCGGATCGAGCGCGTAGTGCGCGGTGACGTCGACGCCCAGCGACAGGCCTTCCACCGACTGGAACGGCGCGGGGCCGGCGGCCGACGTGCTGTCTGTCGGATGGAACACCTGCTCGTGCAGGTCGTACAGGCGCAGGTCCTGCAGTCCCGGGAACACGAACGCGGTGCCGGCGCGCACGACGCCGGAGTCGCCGGTGAGGCGGTTCATGCGCACGCCGACCTGGCCGTTGGGCACGTTGCGCAGCGGCGCGTGCGTCCACAGGCCCCAGGCCGCGGCGACGCCGACGGCCACCAGCGTCAACGGCAGCAGCCGGACGCGCGGCAGACGGTCGATGACGCGATCGAGCGGGCTGCGGTGCAGCGGCTGGTCGTCGTCGGGGAACAGGTCGGGATGCGTGTCGGTGTCGGTCACGGGGTGTTCTCCTTGGTGTGTGGCCGAATTCTTCCGAGCACGAGCAGAGCGTTCAACGACACGCCGGGGGCGGTGCGCTCCGCGATGCGGAGAAAACACTCACGCCCCGCGCGCCGGGGCCATCGGATAATCGGGCCGCGATGTCGCACCGGCATCCGTCCACCGAAAGGCCTGTCCCGTGTCGAACTCCGCCGCCCGCGTCGCGATTATCGAAGACGACCCGCCGACGAGCGACCAGCTCAAGGGCTGGATCCTGTCGGCGCGCCCGGGACTGCAGGTCGACCAGTGGTTCACGCGCGACGAGGCCGAGGCCGCGATCGCGCGCGAGCGCTACGACCTGGTCGTGATGGACATCGAGCTGGGCCGCGAGCGCCACGCCGGCGTCGCGCTGATCAACGCGATCAACAAGCAGCACGGCACGCCGGTACTGGTGGTCTCGGCGATGCCCGCCACCATCTACCGCAGCATCATGAAGGCGCTCGACGCCTGGGACTACCTGCAGAAGACGACCTTCGAGGAGGCCGACTTCATCGACACCGTGCTGGAGATGCTGCGCGCGTCCAAGGATCGTCCTGCCGCGAAGAGCGGCGCGGCGCCGGTCGCCGACCAGGAGCTGAGCATCGACCCGCTGGGCCAGGGCGCGGTGCTGTGGCGCGGCCACCGCGTCAACCTGCCCCTGACCGCGCAGCGCATCCTCGCGGCGCTGCACGCGCGCCGCGGCGAGGTGGTGTCGTACGACGAGCTGTTCCAGGTCGTCAAGACCGGCCGCAACCGCGACAACGTGCGCAAGCACATCAGCACGATCCGCGAGGCGTTCCGCGACATCGAGCCCGAGTTCGAAGGCATCGAATCCGTGCCCATGCGCGGCTTCCGCTGGCTGTGACATGTTGACCCCCAGTCTGCGGAGTACCGCAGCCAGCCCCCCGGAGGGGGCCGCGGCCTTGCTCCGGAGCGGCCGAGCGCGGCGGCCGCGTGCTTTCGCCCTCACGTTCGGCTCGACATGGCTGACGCTGTACTGAGCTGGCGCGCGCGCATCGCCGCCTGGCGCTGGCCGGGCCTCGCGTTCTTCCGCCTGCGGCTGTTCTTCCGCGGCGTGTTCCTGCTGCTGGCGGTGGCGACCGTCGCGATCGCGCTGTCGGTGCTGCAGGACGAGAAGGAACTGAGCCATCGCAACTACCGCGAAGGCTTCGCCAAGACGATGGGCCAGGTGGCCGCGCAGTTGCGAAATCCCGCGGGACAACTCGCGTTGCTGAACCCGTTGGCTGCATCGCCCGCCGCATCCGCCGCGGGTGCCGTGCATCCGCTGGTGCTGCCCTTCTCGGCGCTCGACTTCGACGACCACAACAAGGTCGAACAGGCCGTCGAGATGGCGGGCTGCGCGCGCCAGTATCCGGGCGACGCCGCCTTGTGCGTGGCGATCGGCAGCAATCCGTACGCCGGCGGCTTCGTCTACGTGGTGGGGCATGCGTCCGGGCCGCCGCCGGTGGCGCACACGACGGGCGAGCACGACCTCACGCTGTCGACGCGCCTGCGCGTGGACGTCGAGCTGCGCGGCCGCCGCTACGGCTGGATCGCGCCGTTCGAACCCGAGCCGGCGACGGCCGTCAACGTGGTCCGCGGCCGCCTCACCGGCTTCGCCGTCGACGCCGACGGCAGCGTGCTGCCGCGCCCGGTGCGCGACTTCCGCGGCTGGCTGTGGCAAGGCGGCCCGTGCCTGGACGGCGGCGCCGACGTCGCCGCCTGCTCGCGGCGCGCGGACTTCTCGGTGCGGCTGCCGGTGGAGATCCTGCACGAGGACGTGGTCGCGACCGCGCACCCCGTCTGGCCGCCGGCGGACATGAACCGAATCGACGTGCGCGTGCAATGGCTCGCGCCCGGCGACGCCGCGCCGCTGTTCGACAGCGCGCGCGCCGGCGCGACGCCGCCCTTCTCGCTCGCCGATCTCAGCGCGCAGCTGCTGCCGGGAGAGACGCTGCAGCTGCGCAAGCTCGACCGCAAGACGACCGGCCCGCTGGCGACGATCAAGGGCGCGGCACCCGTCGCGCCGCCGCCGTCGGGCTGGGTGCCGCAGGCCGTCAACGACTTCCTCGGCTACGCCGTGCGCGGCCTGCTGCGGCGGCTGCCGATCGACGACGAGGACGTTCCGATCGAGGCCACCGAGACCATTCGCACCGCCGCCGGCAGCTACGAGCTGCACGGCTTCGGCGACGAGCGCAGCGCCAACCGCGCGCTCGCCCTGGTGGCCACGCGCGTGTCGTGGTTCGTCGTCGCGATGCTGCTGGCGCTCGCGCTGGCCTGGGGCGCGATCGAGTGGACGATCATCCGCCGCATCACGATGCTGACCAAGCGCTCGCGCGCCGTCACCGCCGCGGTGGTCGAGGACGAGAAGGCGAGCCGCTGGTCGTCGCTGGACATCGCCGACCTGCGCAGCCCCGACGAGCTGGGCGTGCTCGCCAACTGCCTGGCCGAGCTGCTGCAGCGCGTCGACGAGAGCATGCAGCGCGAACGCCTGCGCGCCGAGCGCGAGAAGGACCAGTGGATGGCCGTGGGCCACGAGATCATGTCGCCGCTGCAGTCGCTGATCGCGCTGCACGGCGCGCCCGACGACGCCAGCCGGCGCTACATCCTGCGCATGCAGCAGGCGATCCGCGTGCTGTACGGCAGCGCCTCGCCCAGCGAGGCGTTCGAGTCGACGACGCTGCAGCTCGCGACGCTCGATCTCGACGCCTTCCTCGCCGAGGTGGCGGCCAACGCGCCGCACGCGGGCATCGCCGACGTGCGCTACGACGGCCCCGGCGCGCCGGTGGTGGTGCGGGCGGACGAGTATCCGCTGGAGGACGTGATCACGCACGTGCTGCAGAACGCGCAGCGCCATCGCCGCGCGGGCACGCCCATCGCGCTGCGCCTGCGCGCGGACGATGCGCGCGCGACCGTGGAGCTGCACAACGAGGGCGAACCGATCCCGCCCGAGCTGATCGACAGGATCTTCGAATACGGCGTCTCGGGCGCGCACGCCGGCGAGCCCGAACCGGCCGCCGACGCCGCCGCGCCGCAGCGCGGCCAGGGCCTGTTCGTCGCCAAGACCTACATGGCCAAGATGGGCGGCACCGTGGCCGCGGAGAACGTCGACGGCGGCGTGCGCATCGTGCTGACGCTGCCACGGGTGACCGGCTGAGACGCGTCTGTTGCAAGCCTGTCACGAGACAAGCCGGTAACGCAGCGCACGGGTCGCCCTCCGATGCGATCATCGGCCCATGAGGAGCCCGCCATGACCCGCCTGCCTTGCCTGCGCGCCGTCGCCGCGTCGATCGCGCTGGCGGTGGTGATTCCGACCATCGCGCAGACGACCGGCCCCGCGTCCGCGCCGCGGCGTTTCGAGCGCCTGCGCCAGCTGATGGGCGGCGATCTCGACGACGGCACCGCCGACGACCGCGGTCCGCGCGCGGCGCCCGCGGGCACGCGCCTCGTCCCCGACATCTCGTACGGCCCCGACCCGGCGCAGCGGTTCGACGTCTACGTGTCGACCAGGCCGCCGGCCGGCGCCGCGCCGGCGCCGGTGATCTTCTTCGTGCACGGCGGCGGCTGGTCGCGCGGCGACAAGACCAATGGCCGCGTCGTCGAGCCCAAGGTGGCGCACTGGGTCGACGAAGGCTACGTCGTGATCTCGGCGAACTACCGCATGCTGCCGACGCCCGTCGCGCAGCAGGCCGACGACGTGGCCGCGGCGATCGCGTTCGCGCAGGCGCAGGCCGGGCTGTGGGGCGGCGACCCGAAGCGCTTCATCCTGATGGGCCACTCGGCCGGCGCGCACCTGGTCGCGCTGATCGGCGCCGGCGCGCCCACCGCGACGCGGCCGCAACCGTGGCGCGGCGCGGTGCTGCTGGACAGCGCCGCCCTCGACGTGCCGGCGATCATGAACAACCGCCACCTCGGCCTGTACGACCGCGCGTTCGGCGCCGATCCGCGGCAGTGGACGTCCCTGTCGCCGATCGCGCAGCTGGCGCGCGCCACGCCGCCGATGCTGGCGGTGTGCTCGTCGCGCCGGCGCGAATCGTGCGGGCAGGCCGATCGCTTCGCGGCGAAGGCGAACGGCCTGGGCGGCCATGTGCGCGTGCTGCGCGAGGACCTGTCGCACATGGAGATCAACGCGACGCTGGGCGCCGGATCGGACTACACGACGCAGGTGGATGCGTTCATGCAGTCCGTGCGCTGAGCGGCGTCAGCCGGCCAGCGCCATGTCGACGCGCCGCAGGCCGGCGATCGTCTCCAGGCAGGCGCGCGCCACCTCGACGCCCTTCTTGACGAAGTGCTCGCTGAAGAAACGGTGATGGTCCTCGTGCTCGTGAAAGTCGCGCGGCGTCAGCACCGCCGACAACACCGGCACGCCGCTGTCCAGCTGCACGCGCATCAGGCCGTCGATCACGGTCGCGCCGACGAACTCGTGGCGATAGATGCCGCCGTTGACGACGAGGCCGCAGGCGACGATGGCGTCGTAGCGTCCCGAGCGCGCGAGCCGTTGCGCGAGCAGCGGGATCTCGAAGGCGCCGGGCACCTCGAACTGTTCGACCTGGCCTGGCGGCGTCGGACTTCGGTGGAACTCGGCGAGCAGCGACTGCTTGGCCTTGTCGACGATGTCCGAATGCCAGGAGGAGCAGATCACCGCGATGCGGGCCGGATGGCTCGCAGGTGCGGCGGCGGAAAGATGCGTGGTAGTCATCTGATTCATGGTTCTCTCTCGAGTGAGTGGGTGGCCAGAATCAGGGCGCGCGAGAACGCAGCGGCCGCATGCCCGGAGACGGGAATGCGGCAGCTCACACTTCGCGTTTCTCTTTCATCCGGACTGTGACCGTCGGCCCTGGCATCGCACCAGGTCTGCTGACCCTTTCTTCGCCCTCACTCTCATGAGGACGAAAGAAGGCGCTCGCGGGCTCCCGCGACGAGTCGCGGATACCGCCGGTGGGGAATTTCGCCCCGCCCTGAGAACGCGTCCGCCTTGCGAGCGGACGAGGCCATTCTACGAAGGCCTGCGCGGCCGGCCTGTCGCGGGGGTTACTGCACATCGTCAGCCGCCGGCCATCCGCCGCTGGCGCTCGTCCTCTTCCTCGCGCGTCGCCTCGATCTCGCGCATCACGGCGCGCAGGTCGACGGCGCCCTGCTTGTGCTCATAGCGGCCGGTGAGCGGCGTGTCCAGCGTCAACGCGCCGGTCACATACAGCGACCAGATCTCCGGGCCGTACTCGGTCCTGCGCAGCTCCGGCGCGAAGCGGCCGAAGAACGCGGCGAGGTTGCCGACGTCGCGCATCAGCATGCGTTGCGCGTGGTTGTTGCCGGCGGCGTCCACGGCCTGCGGCAGGTCGATGATGACGGGGCCGTCCTCGGCCAGCAGGATGTTGAACTCGGACAGGTCGCCGTGCACGACGCCCGCGCAGAGCATGCGCACCGCCTCCTTGACGAGCGCCGCGTGATGGCGGCGCGCGTCCTCGGGCGTGAACTCGCAGTCGTTCAGGCGCGGCGCCGCGTCGCCGTCGGCGTTCGTCACGAGCTCCATCAGCAGCACGCCGTCATGGAAGTTGACGGGCCTGGGCACGCGCACGCCGGCGCCGGCGAGACGGTACAGCGCGTCGACCTCGGCGTTCTGCCACGCCTCCTCCTGCTTCTCGCGGCCGAACTTGGTGCCCTTGGCCATCGCGCGCGCCTGGCGCGAGTTCTTCACCTTGCGGTTCTCCGTGTAGTCGACGGCCTGGCGGAAGCTGCGCTGGGTGGCCTCCTTGTAGACCTTGGCGCACAGCGTCTCGTCGCCGCTGCGCACCACGAACACCATCGCCTCCTTGCCGCTCATCAGCTGGCGCACGACGGTGTCGATCAGCCCCTCGTCGACGAGGGGTTGCAGTCTTTTCGGAGGTTTCATCGGCGCATTGTCCGCTGCGCCGCCAAATCAGCCCGCCGGGGCGCTCGCGGGCAGGCACGCGGGCGCGCTCGCGGATGGCCGCCACGCGAGCAAGGCCAGCAACGCGAGAATGCCGACGCCGTCGGCCGCCACCGAAGCCTCGACGCCGAAGGCGCCGCCGCTGAGCCAGTCGGGCGCGGCGTGGAAGACCGGCGTCCACCAGCCGTGCGAGCTGTTGCCGCTGACGCCGAAGCCGAGCGTCTGCTGCGCCCAGTTCCAGCCCATGTGCAAGCCGATCGACGCCGCGAGCGAGCCGGTGCGCCACCACAGCAGGCTCTCGACGAGCGCGAACACGAACACCGTGACCATCGCAGCGACCATCGCGCCGGCGCTCATCGTCGCGTCCAGCGGGTGGCTGAGGCAGAACAGCACGCCGAACAACGCCATGCCGCCGCGCGCGCCCAGCCCACGGATCGCGCGCTGCAACGGATAGCCGCGATACACCAGTTCCTCCATCACGCCCACGCCCAGCATCACGCCGGCGCCGCGCAGGACGTTCCAGACGCTGTCGGCCGGCGCGCGCACCAGTTGCACGGCGCCGGCAAGCCGGATCAGCAAGGCGGCCAGCAACAGCAGGCCGATGCCGCCGGCCAGGCCGGCCAGCAACTGGCGGCTCGCGCGCCGGCCCGGGTTCCAGCCGATGCTGGCCAGCGTCTCGCCCTCGGCGCGCACGCACAGCCACGTGGCCAGCAGCACGCCGGCATCGATCACGGCCACCTTGGGCAGGTAGTCGTGCAGCAGCGGCACGTGGTACAGCGCCAGCATCAGCGGCGTCATGATGGCCGCCAGCACCAGCGCGAAGGCCAGCACCTTCCAGCCGTTGCGAAGACGTCCCCGGGAATCGCGGAAGATTTTTTTCATCCGGCGATGATTCGCGGGCGACCGGCCGCGGCCAAGCGGTTTGCGACACGCTGCACGACGGCGCGACGGACCGCTCCCGCGGCCCGACCGCCGACTGCAGCGGCGCCGCGGTTCAACCCAGCCAGGCGACCAGGTCCTTCTTCAGCTTGGCCAGGTCCTCGTCGCGCGTGTACATCATGTGCCCCGCGTCGTAGTACTGGTGCGTGATGCGCTGGCGCACGTCGACCGGGATGTCCAGTTGCGCCAGCGACCAGTCGCTCGCCGTCGACGGCGTGCCGAGATCGAAGTGCCCGCTGGCCACGAACAGCTTCAGGTGCGGATTGCGCCGCAGCGCGCGCGACAGGTCGGGACTGGTGCTGCAGAACGCGTTGCCCTGGTTCTCGCCGCGGTTCCAGTTCCAGTGCTTGTTCGTGTCCATGGACAGCACTTCGTAGTTCCACGACGGATCGAAGCCGAGCGAGCCGATGAAGTAGCCCATGCCCGCCATCGTGTACGGCCCCACCAGCGATTCCATGCCCGGATCGAAATCCCACTCGTGCGTGCGCGCCAGGCCCATCGGCCCGGCCACGCGCGCCTCGAGGCGGCCGACGATCTGGCCGCGGTCGCGCAGCAGTTCGGTGAAGAAGGTGTTGTCGGAGATGCGCAGGTTGCGGTGCTCGACCAGCGTCGGCGACAGCCCGGTGAGCTCGCCGATGCGCTTGGCGGCCTTGGCGCGCTCGTCGTGCGTGGCGCCCGCGCCGCGATGCAGCACGCGCAGGTAGTCGGACTCGACGAACTCGCTGGCCAGCGCGCGCGCCGCGGCGGCCGACTTCGACGGCGGTCCCTTCAGGCAGCCGTGGTACTGCGCCACCCCGGCGAACGCCGGCAGGAACAGCGAATACGGCAGGTCGTTGCGCGCCTCGAAGACGATGGATTGCAGGTCCATCGCGCACGAGATCAGGATCAGCCCCGCCAGCGACACGCCCTGCTCCGCGAGCTTGTCGGCGATCGCCGCGCCGCGCGTCGTGCCGTAGCTCTCGCCGGCCACGTACAGCGGCGAGGTCCAGCGCTGGTGGCGCGACAGCCACGTGCGGATCACCTCGGTCAGGCAGGCCACGTCGCCGTCGACCGACAGCATCTTCTTGCGCGCGTCGTCGCTCGCGGTGATCGAGTAGCCGGTGTGCGGCGGATCGACGAACACGAGGTCGAAGTGCTCGAACCAGCTGAGCGGGTTGTCCTCGACTTCGTACGGCGGCGGCAGCATCGTGCCGTCGTTGGCGATGCGCAGCCGCTTCGGGCCGAGCGCGCCCAGTTGCAGCCAGATCGACGCCGAGCCCGGGCCGCCGTTGAAGGCGAAGCAGACCGGCCGCGGCTTGGGGTCGCCGGACTTGCGCTCGAGCTGGTAGGCCGTCGTGAACACGGCAGCCTCGGGCTCGCCGCGCTTGTCGGTCTGCGACGAATTGACGACGGGGATGAACGCGCCCTCGACCTTGTAGTCCAGCTTCCTGCCGCCGAGCTTGATGGAGCCGGTGCTGCGCTGCGGCGGCGCCAGCAGCAGGCGCTCGACGGCGTCGCGCTGCGTCAGCTTGGGCTTGTCGCCGACGGCCTTGTCGGCAGAGGCAGTGGATTCGGTCATGGGCTCCCTCTCATCGATAGTGATCGCGCATTGTGGCGCGGCCCCAGCACGCGCGTCATCCAGACCGCATCCGAACAGGGGCTTGGCTCGTACACCGCCATGGCGGCCCTGCCAGGCCGCCAGTTGAGCGAACTTCGAGCTGAACGGCCTCGAAGTCTTGAACGGCCCCGGGCGCGATGCCGGGGCCGTCTTTTATGTCGGCCCCTGGAAGCCGTTCGCGCGGAACGTCAGCACGAGCGTGTCGCGCCAGCCGGGCTCGCCGGCCTTGCGCGGCTGGATGGGCGTCGTCTCGTGGATCACGCGGGCGTCGTCCAGCAGCACCGTCGTCCAGGGCTCGGACAGCGTGAAGCGCAGCCCCGCGCTGGCCGCCGCCTGGAACACGCGCGTCTCGCCGCCCTTGATGCCGTGGCGCGCGACCAGCGTCACGCTGACCAGGTCGACGCCGTCGCGATGCGCGCCCTCGGGCGTCGGGCGGCCGATGCCGTTGGCGGTGTCGATGCGAAACGGATGCGCCTCGACGAACCAGCGCTGCGCGCCCCTGAGCGCCGACGCGCGCGCGGCCAGCGCCACCAGCAGGCGGCGCCACGCGGGGTCCATGGCCAGGCCCGGCTCGATCTGCTCGAAATGGCGCTCGATGCCGCCGTGCAGCGCGTTGTAGTCCACCGGCTGCCAGTGCGGCCGCGGCGGTCCGGCGCTCACCTGGTCGCCGTCGACGATGAACGTGCCGTGGCGGCGCTGGCGGTACTTGCCGCCATCGAGCAGGTAGGCGTCCGGCGCCAGGCGATCCCAGTACGGCAGCCACGCGTCGAACGCCGCCGTCGAGGTGTCGGCCAGCGCCGCGACGGCCTGCGGGCCGACGACGGCGAACCCGGTGTGCGCGAGGGCGGCATCGACGTCGCCGGCGGGCGTCAGCGGGGGCGGGATCAGGGCGTTGGGATCGGACATGGGGCGGGCGGATCGGAAGGAGTAAGGACTCGTAAAGACACTGGAAACCGGGCCGCCGCCGCGGAAAGCTCGCGAATGGCGCCCTCGCATTCTCGCGCGTGCGGCCTTTGCGCCGCCTGCGTGGCGTCAAACGTCGACGCACGCCCCCGGGCGCGAGGCCGGGCGGTAGACTCGAACGGTTCCGTCGCCGAGCCACTGCAAGCCATGTCCGCATCCGAGGGCTTCATCCCACCGAGCGTCGCGCCCGCGAGCTCCGGGACGTGCGATGCCGGTGACAGCGATGGCAGCGTCTTGCCCGCGGCGCTGCACGCGTGGGCGCGCGGCGCGCCGGTGGCGCTCGCGGCGATCGGCGCCGACGGCGGCGTCGCATGGGTCAACGCGGCGTTCGAGTCCCTCACCGGCTTCGCCGCGGCCCAGGCCGTGGGCACGGCCATCGAACCGATGCTCGCCGACGCCGCCGCGCCGGCGTGGCTGCCGCCGGCCGGCACGCCGGCGCGGCGGCGCCTGCGGCATCGTGACGGCCGCGCGCTGCAGTGCGACGTGCAGGTCGACGCGGTCGAGACGACCGGACTGCGCCTGCTGACGCTCGTCGCGCGCGACGTCGAGGCCGGACAGGACGCCGAGATCCGCCGCCTCGGCGCGCTGCTGGACTTCGTGCAGACGCACGCGCGCATCGGCACGTGGGAGCGCAACGTGCGCACGCGCGAGGGTCGCTGGGATCCGCACATGTTCCGCTTCTTCGGCATCGATCCGCGCCGCGGCACGCCGTCGATCGCGCAGATCGCGCAGTCCACCGTGCCGCAGGACCGGCTGTTCCAGGCCCTCGACGAATCGATGGCCAGGCCGGGCATCTACTCGCATCGCTACCGGCTGTTCACGCCGACCGGCGCGCTGCGCCGCGTGCAGGCGCACTGGCAGGTGTTCGCCGGCGCCGACGGCCAGCCCGACCACGTGGTGGGCCTCGTGATGGACGACACCGAGACCTTCGAGCTCGCGTCGTCCGTGGACGAGGCCAGTGCGCAGCTGCAGCTCGCCACCGAGCTGGCCGACGTCTCGATGTGGCGCCACGACCTCGTGACCCAGCGCGTGCACCTCAACGGCCGCGCCGCGCAGGTGATGGGCCTGGAGGCGCGTCCCGACGGCGTGCCCATCGACGAGATGCGCCAGCGCATCCACCCCGACGACCTGCTGGAGGTGCTGGCCACCTACCAGCGCGCCATCCACTCGACGCGGCCCGAGGACGTGCAGGCGCGCTACCTCGGCAGCGACGGCAAGTGGCACCACATCTTCTCGCGCCGCATCGCGCAGCGCGACGGCTTCGGCACGCCGGTGGCGCTCAACGGCGTGGCGCTCGACATCACCGAGCAGATGGAACGCGTGCAGCGCGCCGACGAGCTGGCGCGCCGGCTCGACGACGTGACGTCGACCTCGGGCATCGGCGTGTGGCGCGTGCAGCGCGACGACGGTGCGGCGGAGTGGAACGCGCAGATGCGTGCGATGACCGGGCTGCCCGCCGACGAGCCGGCGCCCGGCTTCATCGCGTGGGTCGAGCGCTTCGTGCATCCGGACGATCGCGAGCGCGTGCGCCGTGTCGGCCTCGCGTGGATCAAGCAGCCCGACGTGCCGCTGGAGATCGCGCACCGCCTCGTCAACGTGCAGGGCGAGGTGCGCCACGTCGTCTCGCGGGCGCGCGTCGAGCCCGAGGGCAGCCCGTTCCGCGCGACCGGCGTGGCCATCGACGTCACCGAACGCGAGCTCGCCCTGGCCGCGCTGCGCGAGGCCAACGAGCGCACGGTGATGGCCACGCGCGCGGCGGGCATCGGCATCTGGGAATGGGATCCCGAGGCCGGCATCTCGACCTGGAACGACGAGATGTTCGCGCTGCGCGGCCGCGCGCCGCGCCCCAACAGCCCGAGCTTCGAGGAGATGACCTCCTGGGTGCATCCCGACGACCGCGCCTACGTCAACGACCAGATCCAGAGCGCGCGCGTCGGCGACCGCACCGCGTACTACGAATTCCGCATCCTGCGCGCCGACGGCCAGACGCGCTGGCTCGCGTCGCGCTCGCTGCCGGTGCGCGACGAGCGCGGACGCACCCGCCTGCGCCTGGGCGTGAACTGGGACATCACCGAGGCCCACGAGGCCGCCGCCGCACGGCACGAACGCGAGCTGGTGCTGCGCGAGAGCCAGGCCAAGTCCGAGCTGCTCGCGCGCATGAGCCACGAGCTGCGCACGCCGATGAACGCGGTGCTGGGCTTCACGCGGCTGCTGATGGGCGATGACGCGACCTCCGGCAACGATGCGCAGGCCAACGCCACCCGCCAGGCGCGGCTCGAGCACATCCATTCCGCGGGCGAGCACCTGCTGACGCTGATCAACAACGTGCTGGAGCTGTCGCGCCTGGACGGCCCCGCGCGCGACGTGGTGCTGCAGCCGGTGCTGATGGCCACGGTCATCGAGCAGAGCCTGCCGCTGGTCGAAGGCCTGGCGATCCAGCATGGCGTCACGGTGGTCGCGCCGACCAGCCCGCTGCACGTGCGCGCCGACGCCACGCGGCTGAAGCAGGTGCTCGTGAACCTGCTGACCAACGCGATCAAGTACAACCGGCCCGGCGGCAGCGTGCGGCTGGAGGTATCGCCCGAGGCCGGCCGCGTGCTGATCCGGGTGTCCGACGACGGGGTCGGCATGACGCCCGAGCAGCAGGACCACGCGTTCGAGCCGTTCAACCGTGCCGGCGCGGAGCGCGAGGGCATCGAGGGCACGGGCATCGGCCTGACCATCGTCAAGGCGCTCGTCGAGGGCATGGGCGGCAACATCGCGGTGCGCAGCGCGCGCGGCGTCGGCAGCGTGTTCGAGGTGGTGCTGGACGCCGCCGCCGACTCCGGCCCGCTCGCGCTGCCCGCGCGGCGCCTGCTCTACATCGAGGACAACGCCGTCAACGTGCTGATCGTCAGCGAGCTGGTGCGGCGTCGCCCCGGCATCGAGTTCGACAGCGCGCCCGACGGCGCCAGCGGCGTCGCGCGCGCCGCGCAGAGACTGCCCGGGCTGACGCTGGTGGACATGCAGCTGCCCGACATCGACGGCCTCGAGGTGCTGCGCCGGCTGCGCGCCGATCCGGCCACCGCGGGACTGCGCGTGGTGGCGTTGTCGGCCAACGCGATCCCTGCGGACATCCAGCGCGCGCTGCAGGCCGGCTTCGACGACTACTGGACCAAGCCGCTGGACTTCCGCGTGTTCGACGCCGCGCTCGACGAGGTCTTCGGCGAGTCGACGCGGGCGCAGCCCGTCCTCTCGCCGACCGCCCCCGCCGCATGATCGCGCTGCGCCTGCTCACGCTGGACGTCAGCGACAACGACGAGGGCGTCGTGACGATCGAGGCGCTGGCCTGCACCGCCGCAGCGCAGCATGCCGCCGCGCTCGCCGAGGCGCAGCAGTTGCTCGACTGGGCCTGGCGCGCGTTCCCGCACACGCACGGGCCGGCCGACGACGGCGGGGAGTGGGATCACGACCTGCAGGTGGTCGACGAGGGCGGCGGCTGGCATGCGGTCACGTTGACGCTCGCCGGCACGCCGGAGTTCGCCGGAGCATTCGTCCAGGCGTTCGGCGAGAGCGGGCAATGACGGCGCCTGCATTGCACCGGCCGATCGCGCGGCGCGCGTCGGCAATTCCGCGGCGCGCCGAAGTCCTCGTCGACGGAAATGCCTTCGCATCTCGGCCAGCAGCCTTCGGGCGGCATTGCGACGAAGTGCGAGTTTGGAGGCACGAGCTGCAGTGACTCGCGGGCGCAGGCGACCTAGACTTCACGTCAGCGGCAAGGCAGACATGCGTGCCGCGAGAATACCGCTCGATGCTCTAACCAGCTGACGAGTCGGACAAACATCGCCTCGCGCGGACGGCCGGCCGCGCCGGCTCACCTCACTCGAAAATTTGGAGATATCCATGAACAAGTTCCAGGGCAACAAGGCGCAGCGCGCCGCCGCCGCCATCGCCACCGCCGCCGTGCTTGCAGCCGGCCTGCTCTCCGCCACCTCGTCGATGGCGTCCTCGCCGGCGTTCGACAACCGCATGTCGCACGTGATCGCGCAGGTCAAGGCCGATCCGAACTACAAGAAGATCCCGCTCGAATCGACCAACGACCGCGAGTGGTTCGCCGACCAGAGCGAAGCGCTGTTCAAGAAGAAGATCACCAAGGACGAGTACGTCGCCGACGGCACCAGGCACTTCCCCGGCTACGAGGCCTCGTTCGGCGAACTGGCCGACCTGCTGACGGCGCCCTGAGCGGCGTCTGCCTCCCGCGCGCGGGCGCGTCCCGCGCGCATGGCGGTGCCCGTCATTCGACCGGCGCCGCTTCCGGCTTCACGACTTGACGGGATTGAGCAGGATCTCGCCCGTCTCGAGCAGCGACTTCAGGTTGGACAGGATGCGCGGCCAGCCGCCCGACACCGCGCCGATGAACGGCGAGTCGGCGCGTTCAATCGTGTGCGTGATGCTCAGCTTGACCGCCGGCACGGCGACGTCGACGACGGGCTCGATCTCCATCGTGCACAGCGCGTCGCCCTCCGCCTTGAACGCCGGATTCCATTCGTTGCGCCACTTGATGACCAGGCGCCGCTGCGGCACCGACTCGACGATCTCGCCGGCGTCGGCCAGGCGGCCGTCGGCGTAGAGCAGGCGCCACGACGAACCCGGCGTCCATTCGCTCTCGCAATGCGCGCCGAACCAGTACTTCGCGGTGAACTCGGCCGAGGTCAACGCCTCCCACAGCTTCTCGGGCGTGGTGCGGATGTAGGTCACGTAGACGAAGGTGGACTTGTTCATGGCTTGTCGCTTTCCAGGCGTTGTTTGAGCTGATGCAGCGCCTTCAGGCGCGGCCGTTCGAACTTGCGGATCCAGCGCTCGTAGATGTCGTGCAGCGGCACCGGATTGAGGAAGTGCAGCTTCTCGCGGCCGCGCCTTTGCGTGGTCACCAGGTTGGCCGCCTCCAGCAGGCCCAGGTGCTGCGCGACCGATTGACGTGCCATCGCCAGGTGTTCGCACAGCTCGCCGAGCGTGCGGCCGTCGTGCTCGTGCAGCACGTCCAGCAGCTTGCGGCGGCTGGGGTCGGCAATCGCCTTGAAGAGGAGGTCGGGTTCGTTCATGCAGCCATTGGACTGCATGAACTATATGCAGGCTTTTGCCTGCATGTCAAGCGCCGGCCCGCGATGCGCCGCGCGCGGCGGCGCGACCTGCTCGTTCAAACGGTGAAGACCGGCCCGCGGCCGACGGCCAGCGGCTGGCCGGCGAACGTCCACGCGTCCGGCGCCAGCGCCTGCGTGACGTCGCCGGACGCCAGCGCGACGACCGCCGAGCTCGCGCCGTCGTAGCCGACCACGCGCACGCGCAGCGGCTTCCAGCCGGACTGCAGCGCCTCGACGCGCAGCGCGATCGCGTCGCCCGTGCGCGTCGCCCGCAAGCGCACGACGCCGCGTTCGCCGCGCGCGTGGGCGTCGGTGAGGCCGTCGTCGAACGTGTAGTCCAGCACCGCCTCGTCGGCGCAGCCCGCGCCGAGGACCACGTGCAGTTCGATGTCCGCGAGGTCGTTGAACTGCGTGGTGCGCTCGCCCGGCTGCATCGGGACCAGCTGGCCTTCGCGCACGAACAGCGGCGTCGACGCGGCGTCGCTGCGCACGTTGATGCTGCGGCCCGCGCGCACGAAGCGGCCGGTGCCGGCATCCATCCAGCGACCCGCGCCGGGCAGCGCCACGACGCGTTGCTGCAGGCCCTGGTGCAGCAGCGGGGCCTGCATGATCGCCGGACCGACCAGGAACTGGTCGTCGATGCGGTCGAGCTCGAGGCCGTCGGCGGCGTCGAAGTCGTGGAACAGCGGGCGCATCACGGCCGTGCCGTCGCGCGCCTGCGCGACCCACAGCTGGTACAGGTACGGCAGCAGCTTGTAGCGCAGCCGCACGAAGTGGCGAATGATGGCGAGCGCCTGCGGCCCGAACTGCCACGGTTCCTGCGGCACCGTTCCCTTGCACGAGTGGTTGCGCAGGAACGGGAACAGCATGCCGGCCTTGTACCAGGCGACCGCGAGCTCGCCGTCGGCGTGGCCGCCGAAGCCGGGCACGTCGGGGCCGTTGAACGGCAGGCCCGACAGCGCGAGGTTGAGCGTGCCGGGAATGCACAGCCGCAGGTGGTGCCAGTTGCTCCAGTTGTCGCCGGTCCACAGCGCCGTCCAGCGGCTCGATCCGGTGGCCGCGCTGCGCGACAGGATGAACGGGCGCTCGTCCGGCCGCGCCGCCTTGAAGCCTTCCCAGGTCGCCTGCGCCATGCCCGTCGCATACAGGTTGTGGTATGTCCAGTGATCCCACTTCCCGTGCTGGAAGCGCATGTCGTCGACCTCGGCCGCGCCGGTGCTCGGGTCGTTCATGTCGATCCACGCGGCACCGAAGCCCCAGTCGCGGAACTGGCGCGCGTAGCCGGCCCACCAGGCGCGGCCCTCGGGCAGCGAGTAGTCCGGGAACCAGGTGCGGCCCGGCCACACGAAGCCGACGTAGGGCCGGCCTTCCGGGTTCTTGCAGAAGATGTCCGCCTTCGTGCCGCTCTCGGCGACCTCGTAGTCGTCGGCGACCTTGACGCCCGGATCGAGGATCGGCACGACGCGCCGGCCCTTGTCGGTCAGCGCGCGCAGCTCCGCGGCGCGGTCGCCGAACTGCGCGGGACTCGTCGTGAAGACCTTGAAGTCCTCCATGTAGTCGATGTCCAGCCACAGGCCGTCGTTCGGGAATTCGTGCTCGGCGAAGGCGGCGTCGAGCGCGTTCAGGTCGCGCGCGCCGGCATACCCCCAACGGCATTGATGGTGGCCCAGCGACCACAGCGGCGGCAGCGGCGTGACGCCCACCAGGCGCTGCAGCCGCCGCGTCACCGAGGCCATGCTCTCGCCCGCGATCACGTAGAACGCCGGCACGCCTTCGTCGGCGCCGAACCACAGGCTGGGCGGCGCATCGAGGTCGTCCCGGCCGCTAAAGAACCAGTTCGAGCCGGTGTCCATGAAGACGTTGCCGGGATGGTCGACCAGCACGCCGATCCACTGCGTGCCGTTGCGGATGAGCAGGTACGGAATCGCGGCGTACTGCGGATCGGCCTGGCCGTCGATGATCACCGGCATCGGGTGGTCGCCCCACACGTCGAGGTTCCAGAACTTGGCGCGCTTGCCGGACTTCTCGAGTCCGGTGACCTTCTCGCCCTGGCCGTAGAAGCGCATGTCGTCGTGGCGCGCGAGCTGCACCAGCCACGCCTTGCCGCACACGCCGACGCACGCGCCAGGCACGCCCGTGAAGACGTTGAGGCCTTCCAGCCGCAGCGTGCCGTCGGCGTCGAAGCCCAGGCGGTGCCGCGACGCACCGGCGAACGCGTCGTCGTTCATGCGCAGCAGGCGCGGATCGAGCGGCCAGCGCGCGTCGTCGCGGAACTCGACGTGGAAGACGTCCTCGCCGAGGTCGCGCACGCGGGCCTGCAGCGGCGCGGCGTCGCCGAGCTGCAGCGCGTCGCCGGCGTGGCCGGAGGCGAAGCGGAAGTTGGACGGGTGGCGGATCTTTTGGAAGTACACGCGGCAATCCTGGCGACGGAAGACTGGCCGGCAGTCTAGCGCCCGGTCGTGACGGCGCGGGTCCGGCGGACCGCCAGGATGCCGATGGTCTCAACGACCATCGTCAGCTCGATCGGCGTGGGTCCTCGCGGCGCGCCGCGCGCGCGGCATGAACGACAACGGCGTCGACAACGAGTCGACGCCGTGAACTTCCGCGACGGAGGTGAAACCCTCTCGGCGACGCCGGGCCCGGCCTTAGAAGGGGGTCAGCCGGACCGCGTGCCGCCGAGAGGGCGCCACGAACCTCTTAGTTCGATTCCTTGAACTGGATGTACGGCGTCGAGCCGGACACGCCCGAGCAGCTGCCCAGCGTCAGGTTGTTCGTCTCGCCGGTGGTGCCCGCGTTGGATGCGCAGGTGGGCGCGGTCGTCGAACCGTGCGTCACCGCCACCTTGACCGTGATGGACGAGCCCGAGTTGAACGTCGCCTTCGAGCCGCCGCCGTCGCCGATGATGTTGAACTCGGATTGGTCCCAGGCGGTGGCCAGGTCGGTGACGCTGTCCTTGCCGGTGGTGCTGTAGGCCTTGGTGCCCGCGGTGAACACGAGCGTGTCGGTGCCGCCGCTCACGGCGGTGCCCGACAGCTTCAGCGTGGACAGCGACGTGATCGGTTCCTTGGGCACGGTCACCGCGGCGCTGTTCTTGTAGCAGCTGCCGTCGTACGAATTCCAGCCGCTGGGGCAGCTGTTGCCGTAGTCGATCAGCCAGTACTGCATGAAGGCCGAGGTCTCCGACGACGAGTACACGAACTGTTCCCAGGCCAGGCAGCCCGAGTGGCCGTTGCAAGCGGCCGTCGACATGAAGTTGGAATTCAGCTGGATCGAATAGACGTTGGAGCTGCCGTCCTTCTCGCTGGTGACGCCGGTCACCGTGGGAAAGGTGCCGACCGTGGCGGAGATCAGGTTGGTGACGCTGGCCGCGTAGTCGGCGCCGTTGCCCACCGTCTGCACGCCGCTGCTGCGGCGCGGCACGTAGACCTTGTCCGGGGCGACGCTGCAGTCCATCTCGACCCATACCGCGCTCGGGTACTCTGCGTGGAAACAGCCCTCGTGCGGCACGCTGGTGCGCGCGATGGTCTCGCGCCAGTTCTCCTGCATCAGGGACTCGGCGCTGACGGTGGCGACGTCGGTGCTGGCCGTCTGCGCGAAGGCGGACGGCACGGCCGCGGCGCCGATAGAGGCGGCGACGAATGCGATGCGGGCGGCGCGTTGCTTGCGGGGTTCGAAGCTCATGGCGAATTCCTGGGGAGGGTGGGGAGCGCCAGTGTTCGATCGGCGACCCGTCAGCGTCAATGGGGGAAGCGTCAGCGGCGCATACCCATTTCAAGGTACATCGTGGGGTATGCGAGCATGCGCCAGCGCAAGTTCCGGACAGTCTGAACGCCGACTTCAGTTTCGATGCCTTAGGGGGCCCGCCTTGACTTTTCGCGCGGGCCCCCGGCGCCCCGCGCCACACCCGCCGACGCATTGCCAACACCAGCGCGATTCCGCGTCCACGGTCGAGCACGAAACCTATACTTCCCGGTGCGGCCGGAGAGGGTCGCCGACATCCGACAACGACGAGGAAAGAGGACTGAAGGAATGGGAACGCTCATCAAGCTGGTGGTGGTCATCGCGGTGGTCTTCGGAGCCTGGAAGATCTGGCAGCACAAGCACCGGGGCGTGGTGCACACGTTCGAGGTGCACGGCGGCGAGGCCTACGACGCCGTCAGCAATCTCACGTGGCAGCGTTGCGCGGTGGGCCAGCACTACTCCGGCAGCGGCTGCGAGGGCGGCGATCCGGGCTTCAAGTGGGACGCCGCGCAGCGCACCGGCGACGGCACCTGGCGCGTGCCGACCGAGAAGGAGCTCGCCACGCTGATCGATCCGGACAAGGTCGACAAGGGCATCTCGCCGGCGATCGACAACGTCGTCTTCCCGCGCATCGCCAACAGCACGCCGCCGTTCTGGACCAGCTCGCACTCCTCGGGGGCCAGCGCCTGGTACGCGCGCTTCAGCAAGGGTTCGGAAGGCATCGGCTCGGAGCCCGGCATGTATCGCCAGCTCGAGATCAACGAGTACGGCGTGCTGCTGGTGCGCGACGGCCGCTGAGCCGCGCGGGCCGCGCGCCCGCCGCAAAGACGCCCCGCCGTGTGAGCGATCCTTCCGCGCGATGCGGGTGCCGCGTTGCTATCGTCATGCGCACCGCATCACCGGAGAGTTCGCTCGTGACCTTGCAACGCCTTCGCGCCGCCGCCGTCGGCCTGGCCGTCCTCGGATCGGCCCCGGCCCTCGCGGCGGGATTCACCGGCCAGGAAGACCGCCTGCTCGAAGCCGAGGCCGCGCGCGCGCCGCTGGCCCTGTCGGGCGACGGCACGTGGCGCCTGCATGTCGACGCGCACGACGTGCTGCATCGCGCGAGCCTGGCTGACCCGACGCGCGAGACCGCCGTGCAGCTGCCGCACGGCGTGCGCGCGTTGTCGGCTTCGAACAACGGGCTGAAGGTGGCGCTGTCCACCGATCGGCAATGCATCGGCCTCGCGGATTTCGGGACACCCGCGGCCGACGCGGCCAAGGTGTCGTGGCGTCCCTGGGTCTTGGACGGCGACGGCCGGCCGCTGGGCCCGGACAACGCCGCCTGGACCGCGCAGATGCCCGCGGACTGCGGCGACGGCCGTTTCGCGGCGCCGGTGGCGATCTCCGGCGACGGCAAGCTCGTGGCGACGGCCGACACCGTCGTCGACGCCGCCACCAATCGCGTCGTCGCATCGCTGCCCACGCTCGGGCGCCACGTGCTGCGGCTGCAGTTCGTCGACCACGACGCGCGGCTGCTGATCGCGAGCGCCACGCTGGGCGATCGATGGGAAGGCCGCTCCGCGGCCAGCGGCCTGAGCTTCTCCGTCTGGGACCTCGCCGGCAAGACGCTGGTCAACGACATCGAGGTCGACGACCCGCCGTTGAACGTCGCCGCCGCGATGCAGGTCGATCTTTCGCCGCAGACCGGCGCGCTGTCGTACATCGACGAGCGCCGCCGCGCGCTCGTGCGGCTCATGCCCGGCGCATGCGACGCGGCACCGCGCACGCGCGCGCCAGTGGGCGACGACCTCGGCGCGGCGCTCGTCGTCGATCCGTACGGCCGCTGGTTCGCCTCGTCGCGCGCGCTCGACGCGACGCGCGATGCCGCCGACTGGGCGAGCGGCGCGCGCTTCGCATTGATCGTGCACGACGCGGCGCCCGGCCGCGAACTGGCGCGCGTCACGTCGAAGCACGCATTGACCGGGCTCGTCGCGACACCCGACGGCGGCACCTTGTTCGCGCTCGCCGCGCAGCCGGTCGAGCCCGAAACCGGCGCGACGATCGCGGGCTCGCCGGTCGTGCCGGATGGCGAGCAGTTGGTCCAGGTGACGCTGCCCGACGCCGCGACGGCCGCGGCGCGCGACCCCGCCAAGGCCTGGGAACGCGGCTTCTGCAAGGAAGCCGGCGAGATTCCGGGCGCGCGCGCCATGACGCGTTCGGAACACTGGCTGAAGCCGCTGTGGTCGCGCGACCTGAGCGCGGACGCCGACGCCGCCGCGCACGAGGCGCAGGTCGTGGCATCGGATCTGCGCGCCTGCAGCGACGCGCCGCTGTCGCCGGCGCCGTTCAGGACGCCCGACGGCGGCGTCTGGGTCGACCTCGGCGTGCGCATCGCCCAGCTCGATCCGGCGAAAGGCACGCTGTCCGCCAGCCTGCCGACGCCGCGCACGAAGACCGCCTGCAGCGTCGTCACGCCCGCCGGCAACGGCTTCCTCAGCGCGTCGGGCGACACGCTGACCTGGCGTCCGCTGGCCGCCGCCGCCGATCCGGCCAGGCGCCGCGTGGTCGAGCGGCATCCCGGCTGGAGCGTCGACGTCGTCGGCACGCAGGCCGACGCGGTGCGCACGGTCTGGCTGGCGGGACAACGTGCCACCGTGGAGCACGACGCCGACGGCGCGCCGCTGGACCTGCTCGTCGTCGATCACGACTCGAGCGGCAAGCGCCTGCACGAATTCAAGACGTCCGAGGCGACCCATGAGGGCGTCGGGGAACTCCTCGATCTCGACGAGTCGGATCGACGCCTCCAACCGAGCGCACCCTGCCACGACACCCGCGGCAACCCGCTGGCCATCGGCTACGACTGGCGCGCCGGCCCGTTCGGCACGCAGCGCGGCGTCACCTGCGGCCCGCTGCCCGGCATGGCGCGTCTCGTCTGGTGGAGCGGCGCCACGATCGCGCCGCGCCTGGACAACTCCGCCCCGACGCCGCGCGCCGAGCCGGCCATCGACGGTGCGATCGCGGCCTTCGCCGACGACACGGCGCTGCACGTCGTCAACCTCGCGCTGCAGCGCGAGTTCGCGCAGGTCGACCTGACAAGCGGCACCGACGGCCGCACGTGGGTGATCGCCGGCAAGCGCCTCGTGCTGGTCGAGTCGACCGGCGGCGACGGGCATCGGTGGCTGCGTGCGTATGCGTTGCCCTGAAGGCTCGCGCCATAACTTTCAATTCAAGGGGAAGAACGGCATGGAGCGAACAGGCCGACGACCGATCCTGCTGGCGAGCGCGCTGCTCGTCGCCGCCGCGACGGCGAGTGCCGCCGGACAAGACCCGTTCCGGCCCGGCAACGGCATCACCAAGCTGGACCTGCTGGGCGACGGCACGCCGTCGATGACGGTCGTGGGCAAGCGCGAGAACTTCAACGCGCACTCCTTCGACGTCGTCAGCCTGTACGTCCGGGTCGATCGGCGGTGGGAGATCGTGCCGTTCTTCGACGCCGGCAAGGAGCAGGATCAGCTGGCATCGTCCGGCGGCGCGGACTGCCTGCTGCACGACTTCCGCTTCTTCCGCCGCAAGCCGCACGCGCCGCTCGAACTCGTGGTCGCCGATCGCGACGACGGCGACAGCTTCGTCGACGTGCGGCCCGTGACGTTCCGGCGGTATGCGCTGGTCAGGAACGTCGATTCCGAGCCGGGGGCGCCGGCATGGAGTTTCCAGTGGCGGGCGACGCGGGTGTCGGAGAAGTCGTATTGCGATGTCGGGGATGCGTTCGGCAACGAGCCTCGATGGCGTGAGTGAGCGAGTCGACGGCGGCCGAGATCGGCCAGGCGCGGTCCGCGGCGACGGTCGGCGTTCGGGATCTGCGTTGACGCTGGGGCCACCACGATCGGCATGCCTCGCGCAAGCCATGCGGTCTGTTCAGGTCTTCAGGATGATGGCTTGAGTCCAAGTCGCAGCGCGATCAACTGCGAACCCAGTCCGCTTCCGATGAAGACGGCGCGCCGATTGGCAGCGAGCTGGCTCAGCCAGTCGAACGTTCCACCGTCCGCGAGCGGCAGCTCCTCTCCGTCGGGCCCGGTCACCCAAATTCGGTAGCGCAGTCCGCCTGAGTAGTAGGGATGTTCCAACGGCTGGCGGTCAGCATCCAGGAGCTCGGCGAGGTGGTCGCCAAGGCGGTGTCGTTCCTGGGACGCGAGGATTTGTACGCGTCGCCGGCCCAGGGCGTACCCCTGCTGCTCGAGCCGGGCGAGGCCCGCGAGGATCGTACGCACATGCAGGGCGATCGTCTCGATCGTGAAGGCATGATCCTTGCGCTCGATGCCCGCGCTCCCGAGAACGAACAGGCGAAAGTGCTGGGCATATCCCGGCTGTTTTGGAACCGGTTGCGCGCGAACGACACGCTGGCTCGTGGCGAGATGGAGATCCACCTCCGGACGCGCTCGCAGCCGCAGCGCGCACTCCAACGCCAGAACGTTCGTCGGGTCCGACACGACTTCGGTTGCCCGCAACGCCGAGAGGACGCGATTCTGATGAGTGGGGCCGACGACCGAGCAGGTTCCGATAGGCGCGACCGGCGAGAGTTCGACCGCCTCGAAGCGCTCTGCGGCCGCCAACAGGTGGCTGTCGATGGCCAGCATCGCACGCAGGTCGACGGGTGCCGGCACGCAGAAGGGATCGCGGCCGTACTGAGCAACAAGGTCCTTCGCGCTGCGCGCCAGCGCGCGCGCGTGCATCACTTCGAGCAGAAGGGACTGGAGCTCCGAGCCCGCAAGCCCGTCTACGAGTCGATCGAATGTCGGTGCACCTACGGAGTCGACGATCCACGCGCGATGTGTCATCGCGAAGATAGTACAACCTGGGCGGCACTCCTCGGCCGATGTCGGTTTGGGCGTCCGGCTTCGGGCCATCGATCTCGGTCCCGTCGTCCGACCGCTTGGGGTCGGCAGCGTTGCGACAGCCTAGTTGACAACTGGCTGCACGCGGCCATCAGCTGACGCTCGCCGATGGCGGCTTTGGGGAAGCCTGATTTGGCTCATCGGCAGCCTCGGGCGCATCCCACAGCCGCGCGTCAGATCATTTGCGACGACTCTCGCCCGTCACCGCAACCCCTCCGGATCAGTTGTTGCGAAGCTGCATTGACCGCCGGAACGCGCAACGATGGAATTGCAGTACGCGAGCGCGGAACGCATCTGCTCCTGATCCGCGCCAGCGCTCTTCGTGGCGATAGCTGTATAGATCGTTGTGCGAGTGTCCGTTTGGACCGGTCGGGAAAACATTGGCCAACTCGCGGTGCTGAAGCTCCATCCGCCCGAGGACTTTGTCTCTGTGATCGATGTCGACCGTGAAACTGCAAAGCCTCTAGCAGCGTAGGAGGCTGCAAACTCGTTGGCCGCCGCCTCGCTCGGCGATGACACCGAGA
>Ga0302314_10002955_pt1 | contig 31499 bp, 26 predicted proteins | sample III_Palsa_N2_3_FD_200533 | JGI IMG/M metagenome (GOLD analysis project Ga0302314, IMG submission 200533) | Peat permafrost microbial communities from Stordalen Mire near Abisko, Sweden - III_Palsa_N2_3 | ecosystem: Environmental > Terrestrial > Soil > Palsa > Peat permafrost | place: Sweden... | reverse complement strand
GCTGGACAAAGTTCGTGAGAAAGTCGAGGACCTCTTTTTGACGCCGTGTAATAGCCATGAAAATGACTCTAGCGAAGGAAAGGCGAAGTGTCCAGTAGAAAGTTTAAGCACGGTATTCCACATGGCAATGCGGGCTTTTCGCGCGGAAAAAGCCCCGCGTCGCAAGAGCGAGTCGCGGGGCCTGGAAGGACTGAAAGTGCAGTCTAGTGATGGCGGACATCGCCATGTACATTGCCGGCTCCGTCACGCATTTCATTCGGATGGAAGGGCTCGCTGTGCGGTACGGGGTGTTCCCCGCGCGCCGGCAGCGGGCCATGATAACCGTGGTTGGGATCGAAGTGGTTGTTCACGTGGCCGTAGAAAAACGCACGGCCATGGTGCCACGGGCCGGCGCCAATGAAGACGCCGCCGTCAAACCACTCCGGGCCGTAGTAGCCGTAGGGAGCGCAATTGTAGGGAGCGTAGTCGTAATAGCCGTAGGGACATACCGGTTCGGCACCGATACCGATGCCGACACTGATCTGTGCCTGGGCTTTGGGAGCCGACACCATGAAGCAGAGTGCGGCGACTGCGGTTAGTGCAAGAAGTTTGAATCCACGCATAGTTTTCACCTCGCCATATTTGGAAGCAGATTTGGGCGGAAGGGTTGGCTGGCACGAAAATGGCCGTCCGGGGTGGTGCGTAAGAGTTGTGTAATGAGCCGTTTTGATGGCCATTGGAAGCGTCTAATTGGTAGCGGCAGGGAGAGTGGTATGACAGCGCAAGTTCTCATTGAAAAAGTTAAGCAAGACGCGGCACCAAAGACGGACGTTCGCATGGGACGCGCGCAGAACGAACCCAAACTCATCTGGATCACAGCCATCTTCATGGCGATCTTCCATATCGGCGCAATTGCCGCTCTCTTCTTCTTCAGTTGGACGAACCTGATCGTCGCGGCAGCGCTCTATGTAGTCGCGATCAATATGGGCATCGGCATGGGGTATCACCGCCTGCTGACGCATCGCGGCTACAAGGTGCCGAAGTTTGTGGAGTACTTTCTGGCCACGTGTGGAACGCTGGCGCTGGAGGGCGGACCGATATCATGGGTCGCCACGCATCGCGTCCATCATCAGCACAGCGATCATGAGGGCGATCCGCACACGCCGAACGAGGGAACGTGGTGGGCGCACATGGGCTGGGTCATCTCCGGCCGCGCGTTGCACTCGGAGACGGCCCGCCTGGGCCAGTACGCGCCGGATCTTGCGAAGGACCGCTTTCACGTCTGGCTGAGCAAATACCACTGGGTGCCACTGGTCACCGTGGCTGTCACGCTGCTCACAGTAGGAACGCTGACCGGCGGCATCAAGTCCGGCGTAGGGCTCGTGCTGTGGGGCATCTTCCTGCGCACCACGCTTGGCCTGCATGCCACATGGCTGGTGAACTCTGCCACGCATCTGCACGGCAAGCGCCGCTTTGAGACGAAGGACGACTCGCGTAACAGCTGGTGGGTGGCTCTGCTCACGGGTGGCGAGGGCTGGCACAACAACCACCACGCGAATCCGGTGTCTGCGCGGCATGGATTGACCTGGTATGAGTTCGACCCGAACTACTACGGCATCTGGCTGCTGGAGAAGATGGGGTTGGCGAAGAACGTGCAGACGGCGAAGCTGCTCCGGCCGGTTGCAGGTGCGGGGCCGGCGTAGGGAAGCCTGTTTGGTACCACCCATCCACACCGGGCATGCAAAATAGGGCGCAATGCGTGGTTGCCTCGATATACTCATCACGACGAGGGAATCGCCGAATGCTGGGAGCTTTGCGCTTCATCTGGAATGCGACGCGGGGGTCGCGGCTGCGGCCGTGGCGGAGCCCGTATATGAAGTGGCGTCTGGAGACCTACTCGGGCCGCAAGGCGGAGAGCCTGGTCGCGCGTGACTTCTGGCAGTTTGCGTGGAGCGAGCGGCGGCAGCTGCTGCACTTTCTCTCCTGGACCGGCGCGATGCGCGGCTATGCGCGCGCGAGTGCGCGGCAGCAGGAGATCGGATGAAGCGGCTGAGACATCTGACGCGACGTGAAGTACTTTCCATCGGGCGCGATGTGGGTGCTGGGCTGGCTGCCAGCGCGCTGCTGCCGCTGGCCGGCTGCCACCATCGCCAACAGGACGACACAACCGTCTCCACACGCGTGATTGCGCCAGGGTTGAGCCCACTGGGCGATGGCTCCCTGAAGGCACATGCGACGAGCGCGAATATCCTGAGCGGCGCTGCCGTGGATGTACATGCGCTGCGTGCGGATGCGAAGTATCGCACGATGGTGACGGACCAGTGCAGCATCATCTCGCCGGAGAATGCGATGAAGTGGGCTGCGCTGCGGCCTGCGCCGGACGTCTTTGAGTTCTCTGATGCGGACTACATTGTGGGTTTTGCCGAGAGCGGCGACATGAAGATGCGCGGGCACTGCCTAGTATGGCACCAGGCGCTGCCGGCGTGGTTCAACGACACCGTTTACAAGGGCAATGCGCAGTCGATGCTGGTGGAGCATATCAACACCGTGGTGGGCCGCTACGCCGGTCGCATCCATTCGTGGGACGTGGTGAATGAGGCGGTCAACCCGTATGACAAGCGGCCGGATGGCCTGCGCGATTCGGTGTGGCTGCAGCTGATCGGCGAAGACTACATCGAGATCGCGTTCCGCGCAGCGCGGCAGGCCGATCCGAATGCGCTGTTGACCTACAACGAGTACGGCATCGAGCTGGACAACTTTGAATCCGATAACAAGCGCGCGAGCGTTCTGCTGCTGCTGCGCCGGCTGAAGGCGCGCAATGTGCCGATCGACGCGGTCGGCATCCAGTCGCACCTTACGGCGGAGGCGCTTACCGCGCCGGGGAGCGGCTACATCGGCGTGGCGCACTTCATCCTGCAGGTGCGCGAGTTGGGGCTACAGGTCTTCATCACGGAGATGGACGTCTCCGATGCGGCGATTCCCGGCACGTTGCGCGACCGCAACCGCGCCGTCGCCTCTACCTACAACGACTATCTGCATGTGGTGCTGGCAGACACGGCGGTGAAGGCGGTGCTGACGTGGGGCATCAGCGGACGACACACCTGGCTGACCAAGGAGAAGCCGCGGCTGGATGGAAGTCCGTCGCAGCCGCTGCCGTTCGACACGGCGTATAACGCGCTGCCCGCGTTCTATGCGATACGCGATGCGTATGACGGCCGGCAGAGCTCGCTGGCGAGCCCGCCGGATGCGACGGTGAATCCGTACGCGCCGTTTACGCCGCGCGCGCATGCGTTGGTGGATAGCAGCACCATGGCCGCGCCGCAGCCTGCGGCGGCGGGTTCGATCCCGTCTGCATCTGTGCCGGTGACTGTACCGGCGTCCAGCCTGCCATCTATTCCGGCTTACCCAAACGCGCCAAAGAATTAGCGGCCACGCGATGTGTTGCGGCGCGCTGTACTAGACTTGGCGTGAGGACAACACAGCATGATCATTGTGGACAACGAACAGGTAGAGCTGCAGACGCCGAGCGGGCCGATGCGCACGCACATCTTCCGGCCGGCCGCGCCGGGGCGCTATCCCGGCATTATTTTTTACTCGGAGATATTCCAGATCACGGGGCCCATTCGGCGCACGGCAGCGATGCTGGCCGGGCATGGCTATGTGGTGGCCGCGCCGGAGATCTATCACGAGTTTGAAGCGCAGGGCACGGTGCTGGCGTATGACCAGGCGGGTTCGGATCGCGGGAATGAGCTGAAGACGTCCAAACCGATCGCAGCATATGACGCGGATGCGCGCGCGGTGCTCGACCATCTCAAGCAGCGCGAAGATTGCACCGGAATTGTTGGTGCGATGGGCATATGCATCGGCGGTCACCTGGCGTTTCGTGCTGCCATGAATAAAGACGTCCGCGGCACGGTGTGTTTTTACGCGACGGACATTCACAAGGGATCGCTGGGCAACGGCGGCGACGATTCGCTGGAACGGGCTAAAGATATTCAAGGCGAGTTGTTGATGATATGGGGACGGCAGGACCCGCACATCCCGCTGGAGGGCCGCATGAAGGTGCTGGAACGGCTGAATGCGGTGGGTGCAAAGTTCAGTTGGCATGAGGTGAATGGAGCGCATGCGTTTATGCGCGATGAGGGCCTGCGGTATGACCCGGAGCTAGCGCGGTTTTTGTATGGCGAGGCGTTGCAGTTCTTTCACCGGCGGCTGAGCGCGGGCGACATGACGGCGAACGCTGCAGGCACCGGCGAGACGCGGCACTAGATGCGGCGATGGCTACGGTCTGCGCTGATCGCGCTGGCGCTGCTGGCGGTCGCCGGCACGTGCTATCAATCCTACGAAAATTATTCTGTGCCGAAGCGCTATCCGCTGAGCGGGCGCATGGTGGATGTGGGCGGCTACAGGCTGCGCATTGACTGCATCGGCACGGCGTCACCGACGGTGGTGATAGACGGCGGCATCGGCACGGCGACGATGGGCTGGACCGTTGTGCAGCGCGAGGTGGCGAAGTTTGCGCGGGTTTGCGTGTATGACCGGGCTGGATACTTTGCCAGTGACGATCCTCCACGGGACAAGCCACGCACCAGCGAGCAGATGGCGCGCGAACTGCACACGCTGCTGGCGAATGCGGGCGAGCGCGGGCCGTTCGTGCTGGTGGGGCATTCCTTCGGCGCGTTCACGGTGCGGGTGTATCACGCGCTGTATCCGAATGAGGTTGCGGGCGTGGTGATGGTGGATGGCTCGCAGGAGGATGGCGAGTCGACGCTGAAGAGCCTGCTGCCTGCGCGCCGCGTGAAGGCGCTGGAGATAGCGCAGAGGGTTTTGCTGGGTACGGAGCCGGTGACCGCACGGCTTGGTCTGCTGCGGCTCATCACAAAGCCGAGCGGGACGGCGAGCGACTGGAAGCTGTTTCCGCCGGGAATGAAGAACGTGGCGGCGCAGTATATGTGGCGGACGTCATTCGACGACATCGAGGCGCAGGAGTTCGCGCACATGGATGAGAGCGGCGAGCAGGCGCGGCACTCGGGCTCGCTGGGCGATCTGCCGCTGGTCGTCATCACGGCGCGGCAGCCGTGGCTGGGGCCGCCGGTTACTCCGGCGGACGTGCCGACGGTGCTGGCGTTCCAGAAGGTCTGGATCCATGATCTGCAGATGCGGCTGGTACGGCTCTCTACCAACGGCAAGCAGGTGATGGCGGAGAAGAGCAATCACGGTATTGAGTTTCTGGAGCCGGATGTGGTGGTGGGCGCGGTGCGGGATGTAGTGCAGGCCGCGGCGGCGCCGAAGGCTACGACAGATATTCCTTGAGCCACGGGTCGTCGGTGTGCACCAGGTCCATGGTGGTGCCGTCGAAGACGATGCGGCCTTCATTCAGCACGAGAAACTTTGTCTTCGGATCGATGCCTTTGTTGGGGATGGGCTTCATCGTGTGCTCCTGCACGTCGTACTCGTGGGTGGCGAGGGTGAAGGCGTCCTGCAGGCGGTGGGTGACGACGAGCGCGGTGTTGTGGAAGACGTCGCGCTGCTTCATCACGAGTTCGATGATGGTGGTGGAGGTGATGGGGTCCAGGCCGCCGGTGGGCGAGTCGTAGAGGATCAGCTCCGGCTTGGAGACGACGGCGCGCGCGATGGCGACGCGGCGTCGCATGCCACCGGAGAGCTCCGACGGAAATTTGTTGACGGCCTGTTCGAGTTCCACGAAGCGCAAAGACTCCAACACGCGCTGCTGGACCTCGTCTTCGGGCATGTGCTCTTCATGCATGCGGAAGGCGACGTTGTCGCAGACGGTCATGGAGTCAAAGAGGGCCGACTCCTGGAAGACCATGCCGATGCGCGCGCGCAGGGTGAAGAGATCGACCTCGGGCATCTTGGATACTTCCTCGCCGAAGACGTGGATGCTGCCGGAATCGGGGCAGAGCAGGCCGTTCGCGAGTTTCATCAGCACGCTCTTGCCGCAGCCGGCGGGGCCGAGCACGATGCGCGTCTCACCGGGTTCGACGGTGAAGGAGATGTCTTCGAGGACCTGCTTGTCTTCAAAGGCGATGGAGACATTGTCGAAGACGACGACAGGGCCGGTCTGATCTGGCTGGGGTGCGGGCTGCTCGGCGATGAGTGTCGTCTCGGGCATAGTAATTTAGCGTCCGAAGATACCGGACTATCTCCCAAAAATACCGATCATGGTGCGGCTGATGAGGAAGTCGACCACAATGATGAGTACAGAAGAGAAGACGACGGCCTGCGTGGTGGCCTTGCCGACGCCCTGCGTGCCGCCCTTGGTGTTCATGCCGAAGTAGCAGCCGATGCTGGCGATGATGAAGCCGAAGAAGACCGGCTTGATGAGGCCCTGGAGAACGTCGGGGTACATCAGCGTCTGGTAGGCGATGTGGAAGTACTGCGAGCCGTCGAGCCCGAGCAGGAAGATGCTGACCATCGCGCCACCGACTGTGCCCACCGCGTCCGAGATAATGGTGAGGAAGAAGAGCATGAAGACGGTGGCGACGATGCGCGGCGTCACCAGCTTGCGGATGGGGTCGGTGCCGAGGGCGCGCATGGCGTCGATCTGTTCCGTAACTTTCATCGACCCGATCTCGCTGGCCATGCCGGAGGCGTTGCGGCCGGAGACCATCAGGCTGGTGAGCACCGGGCCGAGCTCCTTCACCATGGAGAGCGAGACGAGCTGCCCGGTGATGTTTTTCGCGCCGAACTGCGAGAGCGCGGTGGCCGATTGCAATGCCAGAACGCAGCCAGTGAAGAACCCGGTGAGCAGGACGATGGGCAGGGAGCCGATGCCGATGGAGTCTGCCTGGGTGTAGATGTCTGCCCAGTAGCGCGGCGCGGAGAAGAGGTTCGAGACCGCGCGGACGCAGAGCATCGAATACTCCTGCACGGCCAGTACGCTGGTCTTGGCGAATTCTTCTGGTGAGGCGAGTTTCATCGTGTCTCAGGGACCGCCGTTGTGCTTCGGTTGCTTTAGCTCACTTTATCAGATGCACGCGAGGCTTCAATGGTCAGCGCAGTACGACGATTTTGCATAGTTTGCTGATGTGCATGCAGCTGAGCGAGATGCCGATTTACTCCTTGTGACGCTTGCGGATCTCGATGCTCAGGCGCTTGATCTTCTGGTTCAGCGTGGAGAGCGGCAGCTTGAAGAACTCGGCGGCGTCGGTCTGGTTCCAGTTGCAGCGTTCCAGGCGGTCGGTGATGATGCGGCGCTCCAGCTCCTCCATGATGTCGAAGAGGGATGTGTCCGGCTTGTGCTCGATCAGCCCCGCGGAGTAGGGATTGCCGCTGATGGGCGCGGGCAGAAGCTCGGGGCCGATCTCAGCCGCGGAGGAGAGAACGACGCCGCGCTCGATGACGTTCTCCAGTTCGCGGACGTTGCCGGGCCACTCGTAGTCCATCAGCATGCGCAGGGTCTCGGGAGCGAGGCGGCGCGCGGGCATTTCGTTCTCTTCGGCATAGAACTTCAGGAAGTGCGCGGCGAGCAGGGGAATGTCTTCGCGGCGGCTGCGCAGGGCGGGGAGTTCGAGCTGGATGACGTTGAGGCGATAGTAGAGGTCTTCGCGGAAGCGGCCTTCGCGGACGGCCTGCTGCAGGTCTACATTGGTGGCGGCGATGATGCGCACATCCACCTGGATCTCGTGCACGCCGCCGAGGTGCATGAAGCGCTTGTCCTGCAGAACGCGCAGCACCTTGGCCTGCGTGTCCATGCCCATGGTGCCGATCTCGTCGAGAAAGAGCGTGCCACCGTTGGCGACTTCAAACAGGCCTTTTTTCGCTGACACAGCGGAGGTGAATGCGCCTTTGACGTGGCCGAAGAGCGTGGATTCAAGCAGGTCTGTCGGCATGGCGCCGGTGTTTACAGGGATGAAGGGCTTGTCGCGGCGCGGGGAGCTGGCGTGCAGTGCCTTGGCGATGAGTTCCTTGCCGGTGCCGCTCTCGCCCTGGATCAAAACGGTAGAACGGCTGGGTGCGACCTGGGCGACGAGATCGAAGAGGCGGAGCATGGAATCGCTCTTGCCGATGATGTTCTCAAAGTTGTAGCGCTGCTTGAGCGTACGGCGGAGCTGCACGACCTCTTCTTCCGCACGGCTGCGGGCGATGGCGGAGCGGATGTCGGCGAGGAGCTTCTCGTTCTCCCACGGCTTCTGCACGAAGTTCTTTGCACCGGCGTTGATGGCGTCCACCACGTTACCCACCGTCCCGAAGGCGGTGATCATGATGACGGGAAGCTCAGGCCGGCGCAGAAGGATCTTTGGCAGCAGGTCGATACCGCTTTCTCCGGGGAGTGCGAGGTCGAGCAGGAGCAGGTCGTAGTGCGCGGCGGCGATCTTTTCCAGGCCGCTTGCGCCGTCCACCGCGGTTTCTACAGCAAAGCCTTCGAGAGTCAGCAGCGTCTCCAGCGATTCGCGGATGCCGGCCTCGTCGTCGATGATGAGGATGCGGAAGGGCTGCGACGCGACGAGCGCTTCGTCCATGTCGATGGAGCGAAGAGTTGTTTCAGACATGCGTGATGCTCCTGTTTCCAGCGGCTGCTTCAGTGGGTGCGTTGGCGTCGCGCATGGCAGGGAACTCGAGGTGGAAGCTCGTGCCTTCGCCGATGCTGCTCTCGACGGTGATCTTGCCCGCGTGCTCCTGGATGATGCCGTAGGTGACGGCGAGGCCGAGGCCGGTGCCTTTGCGCTGGCCCTCGCGCGGTACGCTCTTGGTGGTGAAGAAGGGATCGTAGATGCGGAGCATGTGCTCGGGCGAGATGCCGGAGCCGGTGTCCGCGATCTCCAGCTTGACGAGGTTTCCGCTCAGCGACGTCGTGACGCGCAGCGTGCCGCCACCAGGCCGGACGTCCGCGTTGCCGATGATGGCGTCCTTGGCGTTCAAAAAGAGATTGAGCAGCACTTGCTGCAGCTTGCCCTGGTTGCCGTTCACGGCGGGCAGGTCGGCGAGCACGGTCTCTACGTTCACCTGAGCAGACTTGAACTGGTGCTCGAGCAGCGTGAGCGTGTCGCGGATGATCTGGTTCAGGTCAACGCGCGTGAACTCGGTGCCGCTGGTGCGTGAGAAGTTCAGCAGGCCGTTCACGATCTCCGAGGCGCGGAAGGTCTGCTGCGTGATCTTTTCCAGCAGCGGGGCGATCTTTTCGTCGCCGCGCACCTGCTTGCCCAGCATCTGCGCGTAGCTGGAGATGACGGCGAGAGGTGTGTTGACCTCGTGCGCGACACCCGCCGCCAATAAACCTATAGAGGATAGTTTTTCGGCCTGCGCTAACTGGCCTTCGAGCTCGATGCGGCCCGTGATGTCTTCCATCAGCAGAATGCGGCCGACGATGGCGAAGTCACGCGTGACCAGTGGCGCGATGGCGATGTTTGCGATGCGGGCCTCGCCGGAGCGGGTGGCGAGGCGGAACTTGTAGAGGTTGTGTACGCCGGGCTCATCTTGTACTCTCCGGAATTCGTCAACGAACTCCGGGGGGAATACGGATGCAAGCGGCTGGCGCAGGGCTTCAGCGCGCGGCAGGGCGTACATCACCTCCATCTGCGCGTTCCAGCTCTCGATGCAGTCGTCGAGATCGACGGCGAAGATGCCGATGTTGATGGACTCGACGATGTTCTCGTTGAACTCTTTCAGGCGCTCGAACTCCGCGATCTTGCGCTCCAGCGTGGAGTAGAGCCGCGCATTCTGAATTGCGATACCGATGTAGCTGGCGAGTGATTCAAGCAGCTCGACATCTTCGCTGGAGAGAAAATCGCCGCCGATGGTGCGGCCCAGGCCGATGACGGCGATGGTGCGCTGCGTCTCGCGGTCCTGCACGCGGCAGGGAAGGTAGTAGTTCAGGTCGAGCAGGCGGGCGGCTTTCTGCTGTGCGTCGGGCAGGCGCAGGACCTGCTGCGGGTTTTCCAGGAAGATATGCGAGTTGGCGCCGCGACGGTCGAAATCAAGGAAGCCAAGGTCCTGATCGGCCAGTTCGGTCAACACGTTATTGGGAATGCCGTGCGCGCCTTCGAGCGTGAAGCGTGCGGGCTTGCCTTCTCCATCTTCCGCGACAAAGACGGCGATGCGTCCGACGAGCAGTGTCTGCGTGAGCCGGTCGACGATGGAGAGGATGAGCGCGTGCTGGTCCGTCTGCGAGGTGATGCCGCGTCCGAACTGGATGAGCGTCTCGCGATAGTCGTAGCGCTTCTGCTCGAAGAGACGGTCCACCCTTGCCTGAATAGCCCGCTTGATGGGATCGAACAACTGTGCGGTAATGACGATGGCGGCGAGCAGGCCCCATTTGCCGGTCCACGGCAGGCGCGTGTGCACGGATTCGGCAAGAGCGGCGACGAGGCCGAAGTAGAGGCCGACGACGGCGGCGGTGGCAAGCGTATAGGTAACGCCGCGCTTGAAGATCAGGTCCACATCCATCAGCCGGTAGCGCACGATGGCGTAGCTGAAGGTGAGCGGCAGAAAAACCAGCGCGCCGACGGCGAACTTGGTGAGCAGATCGGGAACAGCGACGTCCGCAAGATATGGGATGACGTAGAAGAGCGTGAAGGGCGTGACGGCCAGCAGCGTTCCGCGCGTGAGCCACTTGAGTTGCTGGCGGCGAAGTGGCGATTCCGTCCGGCGATAGCTGGCGAAGAAGACGAAGGCCGCGATGACGTAATACAGCGCGAGATAGCCGACGCCGATCTGGTCGAGCCGGTGCTGCAGCATCTCGGTTGCGGACCACATGCCGATGGCGAGCGCCTGCAGGCCGACGATGGCGATGCCGGGCAGATAGATGAGCGCGATCAGCGCGCGCTTGCGCAGCCGGATGCGGACGCCGGTCTCGTCCGTGAATGTTGCGGCGAAGTGAAGCAGAAGCGCGGGCTGCAGCGCCTGCGCCACGATGTTGCCCCAGTAGATGAACCAGTCCAGCTGCGTGAACTCACCCGTGTACTTGAAGGAGCAGAGCACGAACGAGAAGAGGCAGAAGAGATAGAAGTGCGTGGACTTGGGCGCGGTCCAGCGTCGAAAGAGCACATACAGCCCGATCATGAGATAGACCAGAGCGATCAGCCGGAAGCCCTGGTTGATGCTGCGGTCGCGCGGTTCAAGGATGACCTGCGTATCGAGTTTTACGGTGGTGTGCAGGTCGGGGTCGGGGCGGAGCAGCGTGTAGGTGGCGCGGGCGTAGATGCCGACGTGGTAGATCTCGCGCATCAGGGGCGCAAGGCGCGGCGTGGCGTGGTCGTCGACGGCGACGAGGATGTCGCCGGTCTTGATGCCGGCGCGGGCGGCGGGGGAGTCGGCAGGAACGCGGCGGGCTTCTAATCCGGCCTGGGCTGCTGGAGTTGCGGATTCGACCCACCATGCGCCATCGGTCGGCTGGTCGAAGTTGTTCTCTGCCGAGAAGTTAAAGCCCGCGAGTACGCATGCGCCCACGGTGAGCAGGGCGAGCACGACGGCGGTGAGGCGAATTTGGTAGGACTTCGGCATCTTTAAGGCTGCATGTAGTGTATGCGTCTAGACCCTATTCGGACACCATCTCAGGGCGTGGAAAGTTCTGGAAAGGTGGCGGCCAGCCACTGCTCCATTGCCTCGCGCATCTGGTTCAGTTTGGAGGCGGGTGAGCCGGGGATTCCGGCGAAGAAGTGGTCGGCGCCGGCTATCCAGACGGTCTGCTTCGGGGCTGGGGCGGCTTCCACAATGCGCTGCAGTACGTCGGCGGGGCAGAACTCGTCATGGTCGCCGCTGATGAAGAGCTTGGGCGGCGTGCACTGGCTCAGGAAGCCGTAGGTGTAGTCGCGGCCGGCAGCGCGGACGGGCAGGCCGAGGCCAACGAGGCCATGCACACGCGAATCGCCGCAGGCTGCACGCAGGCCGACGTTTGCGCCGAAGGAAAAACCGGCGCAGAGGATGGGCTTGTGCAGGTTGGAGGCGAGCCAGTTGAGCGCGGCGCGGGCATCGTCCACTTCACCGCGGGCGTCGTCGTAGCTGCCTTCACTCAGGCCGGTTCCGCGGAAGTTGAAGCGCAACACGGGCAGGCCGAAGCGGCTGAACGCCTTCATCGCATGATAGACCGCCTTGGTGTGCATGGTGCCGCCGCTGGGCGGGTGCGGATGGCAGACGAGCGCGGTGAAGGGCGCATCGTCGCGGCCGGTGTTGAGCACGGCCTCCAGGCGGCCTGCGGGGCCATGCAAATCGACAGACTGTATCTGAGACGCCATGCACAGATTGTAGTGCGTTGGAGCGTCGGGTATCCTGAAGCTGCATGCCTATTGACCCCATTCAACTGACCCGCGACCTCGTCAACATTGAGTCCACCACGTACAACGAGGGGCTAGCCGGCACGTATCTCTTCGATTTTCTGACGAAACAGAAGTATGCGGTGGAGAAGATGCCGGTGGCGCAGCCGGATTCGCCGCAGGCGGGCAAGGGCGAGCGCTTCAATGTCTATGCCGCGCTGCCGGGCGTTACGCCGGACGTGGTGCTCTCCACGCACATGGATACGGTGCCGCCGTACTTCGGATTTACGGAAGACGACGAGAACATGTACGGCCGCGGTACGTGCGATGCGAAGGGCATCATCGCCGCGCAGATCGCCGCAGCGGACCAGTTGCGCGAGGGCGGCGTGAAGGTGGGGCTGCTCTTCGTCGTCGGAGAAGAACGTGATTCAGCCGGCGCGGTCGAGGCGAACAAGCATCCCAAGGGGTCAAAATTTCTGATCAATGGCGAGCCGACGGACAACCGGCTGGCGTTGGCGTCCAAGGGCGCGCTGCGTGTGGAACTGCGCGCGAAAGGCCGCATGGCGCATTCGGCGTATCCCGAGCTGGGCGAGTCGGCGATCGAGAAGCTGATTCTTGCTCTGAACGATGTGCTGGCCATGCCACTGCCGATCGAGCCGGAGATCGGGCCGTCGACGCTGAACATCGGCGTGATCGAAGGCGGCCGCGCGCCGAACGTGATCGCGGACAAGGCGGAGGCGTTGCTGCTCATCCGCACCGTGGGTCCGTCACAGGAGACGAAGGACGCCATCGTGAAGGTGGTCGGTGACCGTGCCGACGTGACCTTCTCGCTCGACCAGCCGTTTGTGCGCATGCGCAAGATCGAAGGGCTGGAGACGATGATCGCGAAGTTCTCGACGGACATTCCTTCACTTACGGCGTGGGGTGAACCGCTGCTGCTGGGGCCGGGATCGATCCACGTGGCGCATACGTATGCGGAGAAGCTGGCGAAGAAGGAACTGCACGACGCGGTGAAGCTTTACGTGGATGTGGCGACGAAGCTCGTACGCTAACGGAACTGGGATACACTCGCAAAGTCATGGCTGAACACTCGAACGCGCTCGCTCACTCCTCCTCGGCCTATCTTCGCTCGGCGATGCATCAACCCGTCCAGTGGTTCCAGTGGTCGCCGGAGGCATTTCGCCGCGCGGCTGCCGAGAACAAGCCCATCCTGCTGGATATTGGCGCGGTGTGGTGCCACTGGTGCCATGTGATGGACCGCGAGTCGTACGAGGACGCGGCGACGGCACGGCTGATCAACGAAAACTTTATTGCGGTGAAGGTCGACCGCGACGAGCGGCCCGACGTGGATACGCGTTACCAGGCGGCTGTGGCGGCGATCGCAGGACAGGGTGGCTGGCCGCTGACGGCGTTCCTTACGCCGGACGGCAGGCCGTACTTTGGCGGCACGTATTTCCCGCCGGAGGACCGTTACGGCCGTCCCAGCTTCCAGCGCGTGCTGCAGACGATGGCCGATGCCTTCAGGAACCGCCGCGATGAGGTGGATGAGTCTGCCGGCAGTGTGATGGGAGCGATCGAGTACAACGAGAGCTTCAGCGGGCGCGGCGGCAGCGTGGGGCCGGAGCTCGTCGAAAAAATTGTGGAGGCGTGCGTGAAGCAATTCGACACGCGCTTTGGCGGCTTCGGTTCGCAGCCCAAGTTCCCGCATCCGGCGGCGATCGATCTGCTGATGGATTTTGCGCAGCGCAGCGGCAATGAGGTAGCAGGCGAGAAGGCCAAAGAGGCCGCGCTCATCACGCTGGAGAAGATGGCCATGGGCGGCATCTACGACCATCTGGCCGGCGGGTTTCATCGCTACTCGGTGGACGAGCGCTGGGTGGTGCCGCACTTCGAGAAGATGGCGTATGACAACTCGGAGCTGCTGAAGAACTATGTGCATGCCTACCAGACCTTCGTGGTGCCGGAGTGCGCGGCGGTGGCGCGCGACATGATCCGCTGGATGGACGAGTGGCTCACGGACCGCGGCAACGGCGGCTTCTATGCATCACAGGACGCGGATTTCTCGCTCGATGACGATGGCGACTACTTTACCTGGACGCACGACGAGGCGGCTGACGTGCTGTCGCGCGACGAGCTTGCGGTGGCCGCGCCGTACTTTGACATCGGCGAGATCGGCGACATGCACCACAATCCGGCAAAGAACGTGCTGCACGTGAATCATGCGCCGGAGGACATCGCCAAGCGCACGGGGCTGACACCGCAGCAGGTGATGGCGACGGTGGAGCGGGCGAAGCAGAAGCTCTACGCCGCGCGGCTCAAGCGGGACACGCCGTATGTGGACAAGACGATCTACGTTTCATGGAACGGCATGTGCATCTCGGCGTATATCGTGGCGGGACGCGTGCTGAACCTGCCAAAGGTGTCAGAGTTTGCCTTGAAGTCGCTGGACCGCGTGCTGGCGCAGGGTTGGAGCAGGACGCTGGGGCTGGCGCACGTGATCGCCTACGGCGAAGGCGGGCAGACGGCGGTGCGGGTGAGCGGGATGCTCGATGATTATGTATTTGTTGCGCATGCCTGCCTGGATGCGTGGGAGTGCACCGGCGCTCTGCGCTACTACACTGCCGCCGCGGAGATCACGGAGAGCATGATTGCGCGCTTCCATGATGCGACCGGCGGCGGCTTCTTCGATACGCAGCCGCCCGTAGAGGGTGAGAAGGTGCTTGGCGCGTTGACGGCCCGGCGCAAGCCGTTGCAGGACACGCCGACGCCTGCGGGCAATCCGATGGCAGCCGCGCTGCTGCTGCGCATGGAGTCCCTGAACAATCGCGCGGACTATGCGGTGAAGGCAGAGGACACGCTGGAGAGCTTTGCCGGCGTGGTGGAGCACTTCGGACTCTATGCCGGCACATTTGGCCTGGCGATGCAGCGCATGGCGCAGCCGCCGGTGCAGGTCTGCGTTATCGGCGATGATGCCGAGGCGCGTTCGCTGGAGGCCGTGGCGATGGCGCGCTTTGCGGTGAACAAGAGCGTGATCCGGCTGCGGCACGACCAGCTTGGCGCGCTGCCGCCAACGCTGGCCGAGACGCTGCCACATCTGCCGGGGATCCAGACAGGGAAGAGTTGCGCCGTGGTGTGCAGCGGCAACGTCTGCCTGCCGCCGGTAACGGACATGGAACATCTCATTACCAGCCTGAACGAAGCTCTCTAAATTTAGCTGCCCAGCGTCGGTGCCTGTGCGTTCTGCGTAGGGTCTTTTTGCAGAATGAGCGTGGGTTGCGTGTTGCCCAGCGGGATGCCTGCTTTGTCAAAGTAGAGGATGATGCGGCGGCGCAGTTCGCGCAGAACGCCATCTTTCTGGTTCGCTTTGACGCGCATATTGATGGGATAGATGACTTCGCGTCCGGCGATCTTGTCCACGCCGAGAATGTCCGGATCGGCCAGCACGACATCCTTGAATGCAGGATCGTTGCGGACATCGTTCGCGAGCTGTTTCAGTGCGGCCATCACGGTATCGGGGTTGGCGCTGGAGTCCACGCTCAGGTTCAGCGTGGCCACGGAGTATTGCCGCGAAAGGTTCTGCACGGTGGCGACCTGGCTGTTGGGGATGATGTTCAGCGTGCCGTCGCCATCGCGCAGGGTGGTCACGCGGAGCGTCATGTCTTCCACGGTGCCCTGCAGGCCGGCGATCTTCACCGTATCGCCCACGTTGTACTGGTCTTCGATCAGGATGAAGATGCCGGTGAGCATGTCTTTGAAGATGGACTGTGCGCCGAAGCTGATGCCGAGGCCGATCACGCCGGCGCTGGCGAGCAGGGGCTTCAGGTCGATGTCAAAGATGGGCAGCACCTGCAGAAGGAAGAAGAAGACCACGAAGAAATAAGCTGTCGCGCGCAGGATAGACGCCATGGTGCGCAGCTGCGAGGCGCGCTTGGCGTTGGCGACCTGGCTGTCCGCAAGCGCGCGCATGCGACGCACGAAGAAGTTGACGAGTTGCAGCAGGATGAAGGCGAGGATGGCGACGAGGACCAGCCGCGGCAGGTCTTTGTGGATGAACTCAACGAAATCGGTGTGCCACTCGCGGCGCAGCACGTCAAACACGCGCTCGTCGTGCATTGGAGAGGTGGTGAGATCGGGAACATCGGTAGTGGGGCCGGTCATAACAACATCTGTCATGCTTTTATCTCACCACAGATTGCGGGCAAAGCAAAAGGCCGCCGGTGAGGGCGGCCTTTTAAGTTTTATAGTGCGAATTAGACGAAGAGCGGCGCGAGTACGAGCGTGATCGTCGCCAGCAGCTTGATGAGTACGTGCAGCGATGGGCCGGCGGTGTCCTTGAAGGGGTCGCCGACGGTATCGCCGACGACTGCGGCCTTGTGCGCATCGGACTTCTTGCCGCCGTACATGCCGGTCTCGATGAGCTTCTTCGCGTTGTCCCATGCGCCGCCGCCGTTGTTCATCAGCATGGCGAGCAGGACGCCGGAGATAGTACCGACCATCAGCAACGCGGCCACAGCCTCCGCGCCGGCGAGGTTGACGGCTTTGCCGTTGATCATCGGCACGGTCATCATCGTCGTTTCGAGGATCGATGCGTTCGCCTGGTAGGCCTGACTGAAGTTGCGGAAGATGAGGCCGACGGCGATGGGCAGGCCAACGGCGAGCATGCCGGGCAGGACCATCTCCTTCAGCGCTGCACCGGTCACGATGGAGACGCAGCGACCATAGTCGGGCTTGGACGTGCCGAGCATGATGCCGGGGTTGTCGCGGAACTGCTCACGAACATCCTGCACCACGCGCTGCGCGGTACGGCCGACGGCCTTGATGGCCATGGACGAGAAGAGATACGTCAGCATCGCGCCCAGCAGAGCGCCCACAAATACGGGAACAGACGCGAGGTTGATGTTGGTGAAGGACCAGTCGGCGGGCATAAAGCCGTGGATGCCGGCGGCGGCGACCTTCTGCGTCACAATGTCCTTGATCTCAGCGAGGTACGCGGAGAAGAGAAGGAACGCGGCGAGTGAGGCGGAGCCGATGGCGTAGCCCTTGGTGAGCGCCTTGGTGGTGTTGCCGGCGGAGTCCAGTTTGTCGGTGCGGTTGCGGATGGCCTCGTCCTGGTTGGACATTTCGATGATGCCGCCGGCGTTGTCTGTGATGGGCCCGAAGGTGTCCATCGCCAGGATGTACGCGGCGCAGGAGAGCATGCCCATGGTCGCGATGGCCGTGCCGTAGATGCCCTTGGCGTAGGTGGAGATGTCGTGGATGTCCATCAGCCCCTTCACGCCGAAGTAGTAGCTGAGCAGAAGCGCGGCGCTGATGACGAGCACTGGAAGCGCGGGCGTCTCCATGCCGACGGCGAGGCCGCTGATGATGTTGGTGGCCGGGCCGGTGAGCGATGCCTCGGCGATGGACTGCACGGGGCGGTAGCGCGACTCGGTGTAGTACTCCGTGATCCAGACGAAGAGAAACGCCGTGACCAGGCCGATGACGCCACAGGCCAGCAGCCACCAGCGGTCGGCGAGCATGAAGTGTACGGCGGCGGCGAAGCCGAGCAGAGCGAGGAAGGATGTGACGTAGAAGCCGCGGTTGAGCGCGTGCATCGGGTCTTCGTCTTCCTTCGACTTCACCACGGTGACGCCGATGATGCTGGCGATCAGGTTGATGGCGTGCACGATGAGCGGGAAGAGGATGCCCTTGATGCCGAAAACCGGATAGAGAGTAGCCCCGAGGATCATGGCACCGACGTTCTCGGCTGCGGTGGACTCGAAGATGTCCGCGCCACGGCCGGCACAGTCGCCAACGTTGTCGCCCACGAGGTCGGCAATGACGGCGGGGTTGCGCGGGTCGTCTTCGGGGATGCCGGCTTCGACCTTGCCGACGAGGTCAGCGCCGACGTCTGCCGCCTTGGTGTAGATGCCGCCGCCAAGCTGGGCGAAGAGTGCCACCAGCGATGCGCCGAAGCCGAAGCCGACGAGCTGATAGACCACCGTCTGCGGATTATCGAGGCCGCCGAAGATGAGAAAAAGCGCGCCGACGCCGATGAGCGAGAGCGCGACGACGACCAGGCCGGTCACGGCTCCGCCACGGAGCGCCATCTGCAGCGCGCGGTTCAGGCTGTGGCGCGCAGCGGCGGCGGTGCGGATGTTGGAGCGGATGGAGACGTACATGCCGGTAAAGCCGGAAAGACCGGAGCAGATTGCGCCGACGAGGAAGGCGATCACGGTCTTGGTGGCGTACTGCGGCGTCTTGATGTAGCAGTAGCCGATGAAGAGGGCAATGGCGATGACTACGGCCATCACGCCGATGGAGCGATACTGCCGCGCCATAAAGGCCTCGGCGCCTTCGCGAATGGCGTTGGAGATGTCCTGCATGGCAGGCGTGCCGCTGTCGCAGCAGAGAACGCTGCGCGCCAGAAGGATTGCAACCACAAGTGCGAGGACGCCTACGCCAAGCGCGATCCAGAGATAGATCCTGCCTTCAAGCAAAGGGTCGGCGGCGGGCGTTGCCTGCCAGAGGGCCGCCAGGGTTACTGCTGCATGCATAAATATGGTCTCCCGGAAAAGTGGATCATTGTTGGACGGCTACGGTATCTGGTTCGAGTGCTCTCCGCATGTTTCTGCCCTGAAACTCAGGCGAAAATCAGAATTCCGCGGAACTCACCCACAAAGAGCGAATTAGAGCATGTGCAATGCAAGAGGGTCAATCAGGCTTTTGTTGCAGGGCCGTACGGGGAGCTGGTACGGCCGGACGGCAGCGCCAGAACTACCCTGTTCAAATCTGCCGCGCGAGGAATTACAATCTAGCCTCGTAGACATATTGAGGCGATATGGCCAGGCAGACGGCAACCACGGAGGGCGAACTCGGCACGCTGACGCGCGTGGCGCACCTGCTTGCGCCGGGCGAGACCGCTGCCGGTGTGGCCCGCGCCATTGAGAATGCCGCTCCGAAAGCAGGCCCGCTGACGCCTGCGCAGCTCGTCGCCATGTACCGGCTGATGTATCTCTCGCGGAGCGTGGACGATCGCGAGATCGTGCTGAAACGCCAGCAGAAGATCTTCTTCCAGATATCCTGCGCCGGGCATGAGGCCCTGCTGGTGGCCGCCGGCATGGCGATGAAGCCGGGGTATGACTGGTTCCTGCCGTACTACCGCGACCGCGCCATCTGCCTTGCGCTGGGCAATACGGCGGAGGAGCAGCTGATGCAGGCGGTGGGCGCCGCGGCGGATGTGGCCAGCGGCGGACGCCAGATGCCCTCGCACTGGTCGCGGCCTGACCTGCATATTGTCAGCACCTCGTCGGCAACGGCGACGCAGTGCCTGCACGGCATAGGCTGCGCGGAGGCGGGACGCTACTTCCGCAATCATCCGGCTGCGGCGAAGGATATTGCCGAGAAGAATGGTTCCGATTATCGCGCATATCATCCGGTGAGTTGGCAGGGCGATGAGGTCACCTACATCTCTATTGGCGAAGGCTCGACCTCGCAGGGAGAGTTCTGGGAGGCGCTGAACACTGCTTCCAACGCCAAGCTGCCGGTGGTGATCGTGGTGGAGGACAACGGCTACGCCATCTCCACGCCGGTGGAGGTGAATACGCCGGGCGGCAATATCTCCAAGCTCGTCGCCAGCTTCCCAAACTTTTTCTTCGCCGAGGTAGACGGCACCGATGTGGAAGCGAGCTACGCGGCGATGCGCGATGCGGTGGCATACTGCCGCGCGGGCAACGGGCCGGCGCTGGTGCATGGGCATGTCACGCGGCCATACTCGCACTCGCTCTCCGACGACGAGAAGCAGTACCGCTGCGATGAAGAGCGCGATGCGGACTCACTGCGCGACCCCATTGCACAGCTGCAGATGCGGCTGCTGCGCGAGAAGATCCTCGATGCCGAGAGCATTAACGCGCTGGAGAAGCAGGTGGATGACGATGTGCAGCGGGCTGCGGACGTTGCGCTGGCTGCGGCGTTGCCGACGGTCGAGAGCATACCGCTGCACGTCTACTCCGAGGTGGTGGATCCCGCAGGGCCGGCGTTTGCTACGGAGGTGCATCCGGCGATGGATGACACCGAGCACACCATGGCCGACCTCATCAACCACACGCTGCATGAGGAGATGAAGCGCGATGAGCGCATCGTCGTTTACGGCGAGGACGTGGCCGATGTGAGCCGCGACGAGCATCTGAAGAACGGCACGCTGAAGGGCAAGGGCGGCGTCTTCAAGCTGACCGCGCACCTGCAGCGGGACTTCGGTTCCGACCGTTGCTTCAACTCACTACTGGCGGAGGCGAGCATCGTAGGACGCGCGTTTGGCATGAGCGTACGCGGGATGAAGCCAGTGGTGGAGATACAGTTCTTTGACTACATCTGGCCCGCAGTGCACCAGATGCGCAATGAGATCTCCGTGCTGCGCTGGCGCTCGAACGGGCAGTACTCCTGCCCGATGGTGATTCGCTGCCCCATCGGCGGTTATCTTACCGGCGGTAGCATCTATCACTCCCAATCGGGTGAGAGCATCTTCACGCACACGCCGGGCATTCGCGTGGTGATGCCGTCCAATGCGGCGGACGCGGCCGGTCTGCTGCGCACGGCGATCCGCTGCGACGATCCGGTGCTGTTCCTGGAGCACAAGCGGCTCTATCGCGAGGCCTACGGACGCGCGCAGTATCCCGGGCCGGAGTATGCGATTCCGTTCGGCAAGGCAAAGATCGTGCGTCCGGGCAAGGACCTCACCTTCGTCACCTATGGGGCTACAGTTCCGCGTGCGCTTCAGGCGGCTGACCGGCTGCATCGCGAGAAGGGAATCGACGCCGAGATCATCGACCTGCGCAGCCTGAGCCCGTATGACTGGGAGGCAATTGCGGAGTCCGTCCGCAAGACCAACCGCTGCATCGTGGCGCATGAGGACATGCTGAGCTGGGGCTACGGCGCGGAGATCGCCGCGCGCATCGGCGACGAGCTCTTTCATGACCTGGACGCTCCCGTCCGCCGGGTGGGGGCGATGGATACGTTTGTCGCGTACCAGCCGGTGCTGGAGGACGAGATTCTGCCCCAGCCGGAGGATTTCTACCGGGCGATGGAAGAGTTGGCGGCGTTTTGAAGCGCTCTCCGAAGCGTAAAAAATCTCTTTTCTTCGCAACTTGCTCTTCACCCTGCGGGTTCTAGCTGACATTGCTGTGCGTGGTGCTGTAGTTTGTCTTGCAGCGCTCCCAGTTAGAAATTCCGCTCCGGTTCGCCGGTGGAGGCTTTATGACCCAACTTCTTCGCACCTGTTCCCGTGCGCTCACCGCATCCGTACTCTGCGTTCTTATGGCGGAGCAGCCGCTTCTGATGGCTGCGACCAAGCCCGCTCCGGCTCCTGCGCCCGCTAACGACCCGGCGGGAACGATCCAGGGTGACGACCGCATTCTGCATGCGCTGAACCGCTTCACCTACGGGCCGCGCCCGGGTGACGTGGAAGCGGTGAAGGCGATGGGGCTGGATAACTGGTTTACATCGCAGCTGAATCCCGGGAAGATCGATAACAGCGGCCTGCAGGCGCGGCTTCTACCGTATCCGGCGATGCAGATGAGTGAACAGCAGCTGATGATGCGCTACCCGAACAACCAGATGATCCGCGCGGCCTCGAACGGTCTGATGCCGATCCCGACGGACCCGGTGGAGCATGCCATCTATACGGACCAGATCTATTTTTACAACCTGTACAAGAGCAAGCTCGCGGCCGGGGCCGACGCCAAGGCAGCGGTGAAGGGCGCGGACGCGGTGGACGCCGCCAACTCAATGCAGGGAAATACCATGCAGGACGGCAATGCCATGGCCGGGAACGATATGGCCGCTCCCGCCGCAACGACGAAGAAGGGCAAAAAAAGCGCTTTTGAAACCGCGGCGCGCGATAGCGGTGCCCTGACGCCTGACCAGATCCAGGACATTCTTGCGCTTCCACCCGAGCAGCGCTTCCAGAAGATCATCTCCCTTGCACCGCAGCAGTTGCTGGCTCTGCGCACATCGGCGGGAACGCATCGCGGCCAGTTGATCGAAGGCATGACGCCGGAGCAGCGCGAGATCCTCGGCGCGCTCGGCAACTCGCGCCAGCTGATCTCCGGTGAGCTCTTTGCCAGCAATCTTGTGCGCGACGTATACAGCACGCACCAGTTGCAGGAGGTGATGACCGACTTCTGGCTCAATCACTTCAATGTCTATATTCGCAAGAACGAGATCACCCCATACCAGCTTGCTTCCTACGAACGCGAGACGATTGCGCCGAATGCGCTCGGCCACTTTGAAGACCTGCTGGTGGCGACGGCGAAGTCGCCGGCGATGCTGAGCTACCTGGACAACCAGGAGAGCGTGGGCCCGGATTCGCCTGCGGCCAAACACGGCGGCGGCGGATACGGCCCGTTTGCGCAGGCTGCGGCAGCGCGCGGGATCAATAATCCCGATGCAAAGGCGCAGATCGCGCAGGCGCAGCAGGCGAAAAAGTCGAGCGGCCTGAATGAGAACTATGCGCGTGAGCTGATGGAGTTGCATACGCTCGGCGTGAACGGCGGCTATACGCAGCAGGACGTGACCGAAGTGGCGAAGGTCTTTACCGGATGGACGATTAACCGCCCGTACATGGGCGGCGGCTTCATGTTTGACGACCATCGCCATGAGCCGGGGACGAAGACGGTGCTGGGCAAGACCATCACTGAATCCGGTGAGAATGAAGGACTAGCCGTGCTGCACATGCTGGCCACCAGCCCGCAGACGGCGCACTTCATCTCGCAGGAGCTTGCCGTTCGCTTCGTCGCGGATGTGCCTCCGCCCGCGCTGGTGGACCGCATGGCGGCCACATTCCTCTCCACCAATGGCGATATCAAGGCGGTGTTGACGACGATGTATAAGTCGCCGGAGTTCTGGTCGAAGGACGTCTACCGCGCCAAGGTGAAGACTCCGTCGGAGTTTGTTCTTTCCGCTGTGCGCGCAAGCGATGTGCAGATGAGGTCGGCATTGCCGCTGGAGATCTCGCTGGAACGCCTGGGCCAGCCAATCTTCGGCTGCCAGCCACCCACGGGCTACTACTGGCGCGCGTCAGACTGGGTGAGCACAAGCGCGCTGGTCAGCCGCATGAACTTTGCGCTGGCGCTGAGCGCGAATGCACTGCCGGGCATCACCACGAACTGGAGCGGTATGCTGAATGAAGGCGGCATAGCGAGTGTGAAGCCCACCGTCGCGGGTGTGCTGACGCCGCCGGAGAAGGAGCAGAGGCTTGAGGTGCTGCTGATGAACCGTCCGGTGAGCGACAAGACGCGGCAGACGGTGCTGGCCGAGGCGGAGACCATCTCGATCGACGATGCGGCGGCCAAATTCCCGATCAATGCCGGCGATATGGCGGAGCTGAATGCCGGGGACCAAGGTGGGGGCGGCAAAGACGGAGACGGCAATCTGCAGAAATTAATGGACCGGATGCAGCCCAACGCGCCGCCCACGGACAAGCAGGCCAGCGTGATGGCGGGACTCCTGATTGGTTCGCCGGAGTTCCAGAGACGGTAATTGGGTGAAAATAAGCGTAAAATCACGCTCCAGAAGCGCTATTTTCCGCGAAACTAAGCGTCAAATAGTGAGTCTGTATCTATAGCGGGTTGCACACGCAGCCGGCGGCAGCAGGAGGCACTATGAACAGGACCGGAGTAACCCGTCGCGGATTCATGAAGGGTGGAGCGCTCGCCCTCATCGGAACGTCCACCATCCCCAGCTTTCTTGAGCGGTCGGTGATGGCCGAGGTGACCACTGCCGCAGCCAACAAGAAGAAGCTCGTGGTGCTCTTCCAGCGCGGGGCAGCCGACGGCCTGAACATCGTGGTGCCGTACCAGGAGAAGAGCTACTACCAGATGCGCTCCTCGATCGCGATCCAGCAGAACCAGGTGATCGACCTGAACGGCTTCTTCGGCCTGCATCCGTCGATGGCCGCGTTCAAGCCGCTGTATGACCAGGGACACCTGGCGATCATTCATGCGGCGGGCTCGCCGTCGACCTCACGCTCGCATTTTGATGCGCAGGATTACATGGAGTCCGGCACGCCGGACCTGAAGATCACGCCCGACGGCTGGCTGAACCGCGCTCTGCAGGCTGAAGATCTTGCCGCAGCGCACAAGCAGACCGCCTTCCGCGCCGTCGCGCTGGGCACGCAGGTGCCGCGCACACTGCAGGGGCCGATTCCGGCGATTGCCGTGGCCAATGTGGCGGACTTCTCCGTCGGTGGCCGCGGGAACACTACCTCACCCATCAGCAATGCCTTCCAGGCGATGTATGACGAGAGCACGGACTCGCTGCTGCATGGCACGGGCGACGAGACCTTTGAAGCAGTGAAGATGCTGAAGGCTGCCGATCCGGCCAAGTATCAGCCGCAGAATGGCGCGAACTATCCGAACACTCCCTTTGGCAACAGCCTGAAACAGATCGCGCAGCTGCTGAAGGCAAACCTCGGCGTAGAAGCTGCGTTCTCGGACATCGGCGGCTGGGATACCCATCAGAATCAAGGGAATGTGAACGGTCAGCTCGCCAACCGGTTGACGGAGTTCTCCACCTCGATCGCCGCGTTCTGGCAGGACATGGGCACGGACACCGAGAACATCACGCTGGTTACGATGTCGGAGTTTGGCCGCACGGCGCGGCAGAACGGCACCGGCGGAACCGACCACGGCCATGCGAACGTGATGTTCGTGCTGGGCGGGCAGGTGAAGGGCGGTAAGGTCTACGGCAAATGGCCGGGGCTTTCGCCCGATCAGTTGAACGAGGGACGCGACCTGAAGGTGACTACGGACTTCCGCAATGTGCTCGGTGAGGCGGCGTACCGCTCACTGGGCGCGAAGAACCTGGATATTGTCTTTCCAGGTGCGCAGGTGCAGCCGCAGCACTTTTTGAACTTTACATAACCCAAAAGGTGTACGCTGCCCGTAGAGTTTGGGTTTAGACTCAAGAAGTTTTCAACAGATAGTTAGCAACTTTTTACCTGTTGCTGCTGTCTTATACAGTGTTACAAACAACCTGCTGATACCAGTTGTTCCTACAGGTATCAGTGTCCAATAGCCGCAATAGTCCCAACCTCCCATAGACTTACCGCAAAACTAAGGCCCCCGGAACACCGGGGGCCTCCTTTCTGCTGCGCGCAGGGCGAATCGCTTCGCGTGGCTCGCGTGTTGCGCGAGAACAAAAAATACTAGGAGAAGCCGATCTTGCGGTCGAGGGCGTAGGCACCGCCGCCGAGGCAGACCAGGGCGATGGCGATCGCGATGAGCAGGCTGCTGAACTGGCAGGCGTCCAAGCCGTGATGCACGTCGACTTTGACGAGGGCGACGAGCATGTCGATGGCGATCAGGCCGGCTACGGGACGGGTGAGTAGGCCGAGCAGCAGCAGAATGCCGCCGCCAAACTCCGTGAGTGCGGAGACGTAGCCGAGCCAGTAGGGCATTCCTAGGGAGACGACGTAGTGGGCGAAGTGGTCCATGGCGTTGTCTGGCACTACCTTGCCGTAGCCGTGGTAGATCATGCAGGCGCCGAGCGCGAGGCGCAGCAGGAGTATGCCGTAGGGCGGCAGGTTCGCGAAGGTGCTGCTGGACGAAGTGCTTTTTGCGGAGCGGGCCATGGGCTGAATTTTACTGCGGGATCAAGGCGGGATCAGGAAGATATTCGTCGAGGAAGCGAGAGATGGACTCCGTGCGCACGGCTGCGGCGTCTGCCGGTTTGACGCCGCCGAGGTGGAGGGTGAACTTCGGGTCGGCGACGGGAGCGAGCACGGTGGGTGAGGGCGATTGCGGACCGTCGTCGAGCAGGAAGAGCTTGGGCGTGGCCAGCGCAGCGAGCGGCTGGGCGATGGCAAAGCGTTCGCGCAGGAGCAGGCGCACGGGAATGAGCGCAGTGCGCGGGTCCTGTCGGACCTGTGCGCTGAGGTCGAAGATGGGGCGGTCGAGAATCACGGCGGGAATGCGCGGATGCTGCTGCATCAGCTGCACGGCAAGCCCACAGCCGACGCCTTCGCAGTAGACGATGACGTGGGTGGCGGGAAAGTTGCGCGTGTGGGTGATGTAGAGCCAGGCGGCGTCTGCGTCCTCATGCATGCGGAGTTCGTTGGGATGCGGGCCGGCGCTCTGGCCGAAGCCGCGATAGTCGAAGGCGAAGACGTTCAGGCCGGCGTCGTGCAGCACCTTGAGCTGGGGCAGGGTGTCTGCCAGTGAGCCGGAGCCTCCATGCAGATAGAGGATAGTGGCCGCGCCGTAGCGCGCGGGCTCGGAGAGCAGATCGTGCGCGGAGGCGGGTATCCACCAGCCGTGGAGCTGCGGCTGGCCGGTGCCGGTGAAGTCGAAGGCGACGTCTTCAAAGGGGAGGCTGGCGGCGGCAGGCGTGGTCTTCGTGGTGGTGTCAGGGTGCAGGACGAACTGCCATTGCCCCTGGTAGAAGAGCAGGCAGAGCGTGAGGTATCCACAGAGCAGTGCCAGGCCGAGCAGCAGACCGAGCATCTTCAGCAGCCAGCGCGGGTCAACATCCGGTGTGACGGCTTGGCCGGCGGGCTGGTGCGGCCGCTTGCTATGGGATGCGGGTGGCATATGTTGTTCATGATAAATGCTGGTGCAGGGCGCGGCATGGCATTCTATGCAGGAGGGCCAAGGGATGAGTGAAGGCAAGGAGTGGGTCCGGGCGTGTGCGCTGGCGCAGGTGCCGTCTGCGAACAAGGTGATACGGGTGCAGGCCGCAGGGCGGGACCTCTGCCTGGCGAACGTGGCGGGGACACTGCATGTGCTGGACGACGTCTGCCCGCACCGGCAGGGGCCGCTACACGAGGGCTGGATCGAGGAGGGGCAGGTGGTATGTCCGTGGCATGGCTGGGCCTTCGACCCCGGCACGGGGGTGTGTACCAATGCCCAGGGGAGGGTCGAGGTCTTTACCGTGAAAGTGGAAGGTCCAGACGTTTTAATTCAAATCTCCGAGCAACTTTAATGGAGCTGATTTACCCCTCTTTAATTTATTTTTCTTTGGCCGGAACATATCTCCCGGGAGTGCGTTTATCCATAGCGTGTGGCAGGCAGGATGCAAGACGCTAGCTGCCGCGATGGGCTTTCTCAAGGAGAACATATGAAGATCAAAACAATTCAGGCAGGAATTCTGGCAGCGGCTTTTGCGGGCACCATGCTGGTGGCCGGTGCGCAGACAACGACCACAGTAGTAAACTCCGGCACGCCCGGCGACCGCACCATTGATAGAACCACGGTGCATCCGGATGGCAAAACCTCCTCAACCGACACGACGATCACCAAGGCAAACGGCACGCGCACCGTGGACAGCACCCACATCAACCAGAATGGGCAGGGCAGCACGCGGGATGCGACCACCACGCGCAATGCGCAGGGCGGCGTGAACCATGATGTGACGGCGACCGGCCCGAAGGGCGGCACGGTGACTCGTGACACGACCACCACCAATGCGCCCGGCGATCACACGCGCGACACGTCCACCACGGCTACCGGCCCCGTCGGCAAGACGGTGACCAAGAACACGGACGTGACGCACACACCCGGCACAACGACCGCCGATACCACACGCGTTGGCGCGGACGGTAAAACGTCTACCAACGACGTGACCAAGACAGGCGATAAAGTGACTGACACCCGCACCAACCAGGCGGGGCAGACGACAACCACGACCAAGGTTGTGAAGCCGCGCCGGCCGCGCAAGATATAGTTTGCGGCGATGAGAAAAGGCCCGGAGAAATTCTCCGGGCCTTTTTTATTTAATGCGAGGCTGGCAATCAGACGGCGTAGTTGACGATCTTCGCGAAGGAGAGGGGGTCGAGCGATGCGCCGCCGACGAGTGCGCCGTCGATGTCTGGGCAGGACATCAGGGTGGGGCAGTTGTCGGGCTTCACGCTGCCGCCGTAGAGGATGCGGGTGGCGGCGGCGACGTCTTTGCCGAGCGCGTTGGCAAGTTCGGCGCGGATGAGCTTATGGGCGTCGGCTGCGATCTCCGGCGTGGCGGTCTTGCCGGTGCCGATGGCCCAGATGGGCTCGTAGGCGATGACGAGCAACTCGGCCTCCGCGGCGAAGACGTTCTTAAGCGCGCCGGTGACCTGGCGCTTGAGCACGTCGGCGGTGAGGCCGTTCTCGCGCTCGGCAAGCTGCTCGCCGACGCAGACGATGGGGACAATGCCGTGGGCGAGCGCGGCCTTGAGCTTGAGGTTCACGGTCTCGTCAGTCTCGTTGAAGTACTGGCGGCGCTCGGAGTGGCCAAGGATGACGTGCGAGACGCCGACGTGGGTGAGCATGGTGGGCGAGGTCTCGCCGGTGTAGGGGCCTTCGTCGAGCCAGTGCATGTTCTGCGCGGCGGCGTAGACGGTGGTCTTCTTGAGCGCGCTGACGACGTGCGCGAGCGAGATGGTGGGCGGCGCAAGAACGATCTCGTCGCGGGTGTGGCCGCTGACGAGCGGGAGAAAAGCGGCGAGGAAAGCGTCTGCCTCGGCGGGGGTCTTGTACATCTTCCAGTTGGCGGCGATGAGTGGTTTGCGCATTTTCCTATTCGTTCCTAACTTGCTTTTGAAATGATAATTATTTTTCGGTCAGTGCTTCGACGCCCGGCAGTTTCTTGCCTTCGAGGAATTCCAGCGATGCGCCGCCGCCGGTGGATATGTGGGTGATGCGTTTGGCGACGCCGCTCTGCGCTACGGCGGCTACGGAATCTCCGCCGCCGACGATGCTGGTGCAATCTTCGTTATCCGCGACGGCCTGCGCGATGCTCATAGTGCCGAGGGCGAAGGCGGGCATCTCGAAGACGCCCATGGGGCCGTTCCAGACGATGGTGCGCGCGTCGGCGATCTCGTTCTCAAAGAGCTCGATGGATTTGGGGCCGATGTCGAGCGCCATCCACTCGGCGGGGAAGGCGGCGTCGCCGGAGACGGTCTGCGTTGCCGCGTTGGCAGCGAACTTGTCTGCGAGTTTGTGGTCGATGGGCAGCAGGAAGCGGACGCCTTTGGCAGCGGCTTTGTCGAGCGCGGCCTGCGCGACGTCGAGCTTGTCGAGTTCGACGAGGGACTTGCCCACGTTCTGGCCCTTCGCCTTCAGAAATGTGTACGACATGCCGCCGCCGATGATGATGGCGTCGACCTTGTCGAGCAGATTGTCGATGACTTTGATCTTGTCGGAGACTTTTGCACCGCCGATGATGGCGACGAAGGGCTTATCGGGCTCGATGAGAGCTTTGCCCATGTAGGTGAGCTCTTTTTCCATCAGCAGCCCGGCGGCGGATGGCGCGACAAAGTGGGTGATGCCTTCCGTGGAGGCGTGGGCGCGGTGCGCGGAGCCGAAGGCGTCGTTGATGTAGATATCGCAGAGAGCGGCGAGTTTTTTGGCGAAGGCGGGATCGTTGGCCTCTTCTTCGGCGTGAAAGCGGAGGTTTTCGAGCAGCAGCGTCTGGCCGGATTCCAGATTGAGCGACATCTCTTCGGCGACCTCGCCGATGCAGTCGGGCGAGAAGGCGACGTTCTCTTCCTCGCCGAGGATGTGGTCGAGCAGATCGCGCAGGCGGTCGACGATGGGGCGCAGGCTCATCTTGGCGTTGGGCTTGCCCTTGGGCCGGCCGAGGTGCGAGCAGAGGATGACCTTTGCCTTGCGGCGGAGAGCGTACTCGATGGTGGGGATGGTCTCGCGGATGCGCGTGTCGTCGGTGATCTCCTGTCCGTCGTCGGAGAGGGGAACGTTGAAGTCGACGCGGATGAGGACGCGCTTGTGGGCGAGATCGAGGTCGCGGATGGAAAGCTTCGGCATTTTGACTTATTTCTCTCTTCCTAAAAAGAACTGGCGAAAATATGGATACCCCGTGAAAAGCAGCAGTACGGGAGCAAGGATCGTGATGTCGCGGGCGATAGCGCTCGGCCATACAGTGCCGACGCTTTCTGCGGCAAAGGAGCCAGCGGCTACAAGTGCAAGGGAAATCCTGCGATACATCGGCAGCATTGTGCTGCCAAGAAAAAACGCTATCGGTACGAGCACCATCATGATGAGTGTGCTGGCAAGCGAGAGCATCTGTAGGTGAGTGAGATGAGTTACGCCCATAGAAGTTTCCGTGACAGGATTAGTTTACCCGGAGATGTACGCGTCTGCTTCGATTTCCACGCGCCACTTGGGATTAAGCAGGGCGGCAACGACCATCGTGCTCGCCGGGCGAATCTCGCCGAAGACTTCGCCGTGGGCGCGGCCGATCTCTTCCCAGTCGTCTGCATGAGCCAGGAACATGCGCGTGCGGTAGACGTCGTGGAAGGTGGCACCGGCCTTTTCCAGCGCGGCCTTGATGATGTCGAGCGCGGCGCGGGTCTGCTCGGCGGGGGATCTGTCCTCCGCGCCGACGGGACCGCTGCCGGAGACGTAGACGTGGTTGCCGATGCGGACGGCGCGCGAGAATCCGATGATGGGTTCGTAGGGAGATGTGCCGGGGATGTTGGTACGTTGCGACATTTTCTTTCCTTTGTTGAGAGCATAAAAAACGGAGATGCTTTTGGCATCTCCGTTTTTGTGCAGGTTGTGGCCTACAGGCCCTTCTTCTCGAGGAAGAGGATCAGGTCCTTGACGCGGTTGGAGTAGCCCCACTCGTTGTCGTACCAGCTGATGACCTTGCCGGTGGTACCGACGACCTTGGTGAGCAGGCTATCGAAGATGGAGGAGAGCGGGTTGCCCTTGAAGTCGCTGGAGACGAGTTCCTCGTCGGTGAAGCCGAGGATGCCCTTCATCTTGCCATCAGATGCTGCCTTGATAGCGGCGTTGATGGTCTCCACGGTGATCGGCTTTTCGGCGACGAAGGTGAGGTCGACGACGGAGACGTTCGGTGTGGGGACGCGGATGGCGAAGCCGTCCAGCTTGCCGGCCATCTCGGGGACGACGAGCTTCAGCGCCTTGGCAGCGCCGGTCGAGCTCGGAATCATGGAGAGGGCGGCGGCGCGGGCGCGGCGCAGGTCCTTGTGCGGCGTGTCCAGGATGACCTGATCGTTGGTGTAGCTGTGGATGGTGGTCATGATGCCGGACGAGATGCCGAAGGTCTCATGCAGCACCTTCACGATGGGCGCGAGGCAGTTGGTGGTGCAGCTCGCGTTGGAGATGACGTTGTGCTTGGCGGCGTCATACTTGTCATCGTTCACGCCGAGGACGATGGTGATGTCCTCGTTGGTGGCAGGCGCGGAGATAATGACCTTCTTGACGGTGCTGCCGAGGTGGGCCTTGGCCTTTTCGGCGTCGGTGAAGAAGCCGGTGGATTCCACGACAACCTGCGCGCCTACGGAGGCCCAGTCGAGCTTGGCGGGGTCGCGCTCGG
>Ga0302314_10002954_pt1 | contig 31502 bp, 23 predicted proteins | sample III_Palsa_N2_3_FD_200533 | JGI IMG/M metagenome (GOLD analysis project Ga0302314, IMG submission 200533) | Peat permafrost microbial communities from Stordalen Mire near Abisko, Sweden - III_Palsa_N2_3 | ecosystem: Environmental > Terrestrial > Soil > Palsa > Peat permafrost | place: Sweden... | reverse complement strand
CCAGCAGCACGTTCGGCTTCGAGAATGCCGGCGCCGATCTGACGGTCGGCACCGTAGGATCGATCACTGGGGTTTCCGCTCCCGGCGGCATCACGATCAGGCAATATACCAGCGGCAACATCCTGGTCGCCCAGCCGATCGCCGCCACGCAAGGCGACGTTACCCTGGGCGTCGCCAGCGGCGCGGGCGGCATCACCGTTCAGAGTACCGGCTCAGTCTCGGCCAACAATGTGCAGCTCTATGCCTCGGGCGGCGCGATCGCCCTCAATGGCGCGGTGACCGCCGGCAACGGTGACACGCTGAGCATCGACACCGGCGGCGCCGGCGCCATCACCGGCAGCGGGCTGCTGACCGCCAATTCCTTCGATCTTCAAGGCAGCGCCGGAACCGGCGCGATCGGCAGTTCGTCCAACCCGCTCCTGACCTCCTCGATCGGCGGTGGCGCCAATGCCGCCACGCTGGTAATCGGTGGCAACAGCGGCGCACCCGGCGCGGTCTATGTCAGCCATACCGGCGCCCTGACCGTGAATGGTATCACCCTCGGCGGCAATGCCCCGGTCGGAATCGCGGCCAGCAGCGATCTCACCCTCACCCCGACGAGCGTGAACACCGGCACGGCGGACCTGGCCCTGTCCTCGGGCGGCACCCTGACCCTGCCGGCCTCGGCGAGCCTGACCGCCGCCGACATCACTTTGACGGCCAACCAGCTCAGCCTGCCCGGTTCGGCGCAACTCACCGCCAGCGGACTGCTGTGGCTGCAGCCCTACACCTCCGGCACCGCCATCAATGTCGGGGCGATCACCGGCGCCTTGGGCACTTTGGAGATCTCGGCGTCGCAACTCGGTCAATTGACCGCCGGAACGCTGCGGATCGGCTCCAGTTCGTCCGGCGCGCTCAGCGTCAATGCCCCGATCTCGCCCGCCGACGCCTCGACCCTCAGCCTGGTGAGCGGCGGGACGATCACCCAGACATCGGGCAGCGCCATCACCGCCCCCAATCTGGCGCTCCAGTCCGCCAGCGACACCACGCTGGACACGGCAACCAACATGGTCAGCAATCTCGCCGCATCGGTCAGCGGCGGGAACGATTTGACTTTTAAGAACGGCCAGGCGCTGAACGTCGCCACCAGCCTGGACGGACTGACCGGCATACAGAGCAGCGGCATGGTGAGCCTCACCACCACCGCCGGCGCCATTACCCAAAGCACCTCGGCGGGAATCAGCGCCGGTTCGCTGGCGGTCTCGGGCTATGGCGGCGTCACGCTGAACGAATCGACCAACGCGGTCGGCACGCTGGCCGGCAGCACCGGCCAGAGCTTCTCCTTCGTCAATGGCGGCGCTTTGAGCGTCGGAACGGTTGCCGGCGTGAGCGGCGTCACGGGCTCCGGCGGCGTGGCGCTGCAGACCAATGCCGGCGATCTCACCGTCGCCGCTCCGGTCAATGCGGGAACCCAGGAGGCGCAGCTCACCGCCGACGCGGCTCTACTCCAGGGTTCCGGCGGATCGATCACCGGCGGATCGGCGGTCCTGGACGCCCAGGGTGGCGCGATCGGCAGCAGCGGCACGCCCCTGCAGATTACCGTCGGCACCCTGTCGGCTTATTCGTCGGATGCCATCACGGTGACCAATAGCAGCTCAGCGCTCACTCTCTTGCAGGTGAGCGCCACAGGAAACCTGCTGATCAACACCGCCGGCACATTGGCGGTTTCGGCGCCGGTCTGCGGCGATTGCGTCGAATATGTCAGCGGCGCCTCCGTCACCCTGGTCTCGCAGGGCGCCATGACCGTCGCCAACGGCAATTCGAATGTCAGCGGCGAGACCATTACCGCCACCGGCGGCTCGGTCTCGCTGTGGGCCGGCTACAGCGCGGCCAACGGATCGGCGATCTCCGCCGCGAGCCTCACGGTCAACGGCAACATCACGGCGACCGGCTCGGTCGGGCTGTGGGCGGGTGGAACGATCGCCAACACCGGAACCTCGACTCCGGCGGCGACGGTGAACGCCGCTCAATATGTGGCGCCGACGCCGACACCACCGCCCGCCCCGACGCCGACACCCGCGCCAACTCCGACACCAGCGCCGACACCGACGCCGACGCCCACGCCCACGCCCACGCCCACGCCAACGCCAACTCCGACTCCGACTCCGACTCCGATTCCGACGCCGGCTCCAACACCAGCGCAGACGCCGACACCCGCTCCGACTCCAACGCCGGCGCCCACTCCGACTCCGACTCCGACGCCCACTCCGACGCCAACGCCGGTCCCCACACCGACGCCGACGCCCACGCAAGTGACCGACAGCGCCCCGATCATTCAGGCGACCAATGTGGCCATCAACGCCCTCAACTCGGCGGGCGCGAACGTCAGCGGGACAGGGAACAGCACGAGCAACGGCTCATCGACGACCAGCCAGAGTCCCGGAACCACCGATTCCGCCAAAAAAACCTATTGCGACTAGGAGCAAAGGCCATGCCGACAATCCGCAAAATCGCAAAAGAAGGCGCACTGCTTCTGTGGATCGGAGTTCTGCTGCTGGCCGGCGCCGCGCAGGCCGGACAGACGGTCGGCACCGTCGCCAATCTGAGCGGGGTGCTGACCGTCCGCAAAGCGGACGGCTCCACCCGGATTCTCGCCCAGAAATCCGCCGTCGAAGTGGGCGACACGCTGATCAGCACGGCCCATGTCTATGCGAGCATCCGGCTCACCGACGATAGCGACTTGCTCTTGCGCCCGGCCACCCGATTGCAGATCACCGAGTTCGCCTATGACGAAAGCAGCCCGGACGGGAACCATGCCACCCTGATCCTGACCGAAGGAGGAATCCGCCTGACCCCGGGTCTTCCCGGGCTACGCGGCGACCAGCATGTCGTCGTGCGGACGCCGAACGGCGACATCGCCGCCGGCAACGCCACCTTCACCGCGCAGTACATGCCGCCTTCCCAGAAGAGCGGCGCGGCGGCCTATGGTCCCGCCGTAACCTATGCCAGGCTGGTGCGGACGCAGCGCTCGCCCCTGCTGCTGCGGGTACAGAATGTTCCGAGCAGCAGCGGTCTGAATCCCGGCCTCTATGTCCAGGTGCTGGATGGCATGATCAACGTCTCCAACGGAGGGGGAACGCAAAACTTCGCGGCCGGACAGTTCGGCTTCACCCCCAGCTTTACGCAGCCCCCGGTCATCCTGCCTGCCAACCCAGGTCTTCAATTCACCCCTCCTCCCTCTTTCAGCAGTTCGTCTCAGACGACGCAGAACGGCTCCAAACCAGGCACCGTCGATTGCATCGTCAGATGACCCGGCGCCGCGCGCTCTTTCCAAGCGCCCCGTCATCTGCTTGGATAAGGCCCCTTTTCATCCAGTAACCCCCTGGGGAGTGGACGGTAACATGGACGAGGTCACGCCCCCGGCGCGGGGCGAGAATGGTCGCATTCGGCAGACAGCGGTGGTCATACTCGCGATCGTCCTGATCGGACTGGGCGCCTACACGCTGTGGCCGTTCCTCAGCGCGCTGGTCTGGGCCGTGATCTTCGGGATCGCGCTGTGGCCGCTCTATCGCCGCGCCATCAGACGCTTCGGAACCGGGCGCTACAATGTGCTGATTCCGGCGGCCTTCACCCTGGGCGTGGCGCTGGTCTTCATCGTGCCGCTGATCCTGGTAGGCATCCAGCTGGCGCATGAAACCCATGCCGCCACCGAGTGGCTGCGCGATATCGAGAGAGACGGCATCCCCGAGCCCGACTCGGTCAAGAACCTGCCCTTCCTGCAGGGCCAGACCGAGGAATGGTGGAAGCAGAATCTGTCGGATCCCGGCAGCGCGCACGAGCTGGTCGAGCGCCTGACCCGCGGCCATATGATGAATGTCAGCCGGATGATCGTCATCCAACTGGCCCGGCGGCTGACCTTGTTCGCCTTCACCGTCCTGACCCTGTTCTTTCTGTTCCGCAACGGCGATACGGTGACCCGGCAGATCCGCCGCGCCATCGCCCGCTTGTTCGGCCCGGGCGGCGAGCGGGTCGGGCTGAGGATGGTCGACTCGGTGCATGGCACGGTCGACGGGCTGGTGCTGGTGGGTCTGGGCGTGGGCGTGATCCTCGGGGCGATCTATGTCTTCGCCGGCGTGCCCGAGCCGGCGCTGTTCGGCATGGTGACGGCGGTGGCGGCGATGATTCCCCTGGCAGCCCCCGTGGTTTTCTCGGTCGCCGCCCTGCTCCTGGCGGCACAGGGCCAGATCGCGTGGGCCATCACCGTCTTCGCCAGCGGCGTGGTGGTGACCTTCGTCGCCGACCATTTCATCCGCCCCGCCTTGATCGGCGGCAGCACGAAGCTGCCCTTCCTCTGGGTCCTGCTCGGCATCCTCGGCGGCGTCGAGACCTGGGGCCTGATCGGTCTGTTCCTCGGCCCGGCGGTGATGTCCGCGCTGTTCCTGCTGTGGCGGGAATGGGTCGAGGAAGAGAAGAGCTGACCGCGTCAGTCGAGTGCGAACAGGATCCTCGGAGCGGCCGGAAATGCCGCCACGGCCCAGATCGACGCTGAAAATTTAGCCCTCTCAGCGATCCCCGATCTTGATCGAGCCGCTGCCGTGATGCGCCTGTTTGCACTGGCCGGTCACCTCATGCACCTCGATGTCGCCGGAACCACTGGCTGAGAGATCCGCGTCGCCGACCACCGCATCAACCTGCGCACCGCCGCTGCCCGAGGACGCCACGGTCAGCGAGCCGACCTTGCCCTCGCCCACCGACAAATCCCCACTTCCGGTCAGGCGGACCGCGAGCGCGGCAAAATCGCCCTCATCGACGGACAGGTCTCCCGAGCTGCTGCTCGCCAGATTGGCGTTCGACACATCGGCGCGGCCGATCGACAGATCGCCGGAACCGGTCAGGCGACCGTCCAGCGTGCCGCTGACCTTGTCGAGCTGGGCGTCGCCGCTGCCCGACAGGCGCACAACCGGATCCTTGACCTCCGCCGCCGACACGTCGCCGCTGCCGCTGAGATCGAGCGTGAGAACGCCGCCCACGGCCCCGATATCGTAGTCGGTGGATTTGCCTTCCCTGATATCGATGGCCGTCCCCGCCGGCACCTTGACGGTGATCGCCAGGCTTGGCCCGGTATCGACACCCAGGCGGAACAGGCTGAAAGAGAAGTGTGGTCCACCACCCTTGCACTTCCCGTCATGCGCGCCCATCGAGGCGGTGGCGCCGCCCGCGACGTCGAGCTGATCGATCTCGCCCCGCCGCCCGGTCGCGGAAACCTCGACCTTGCCGGTGAGATCCGCGGACGGCTCGATGGAAACGGTCTTGGCGCAAGGCGTCACGATCCTGAGGTCGCCGCCATCGACCGTCCAGCTCTTGTCGGTCTGCTTTTCCGTCTTCTTGCCGCCGCCCCAGGTCAGCGCCACGGCCGCCACGACGACACAGACCAGCATCACATGAGAGGTCTTCCACATTTCAATCCCCTATAGGCTCCGGCCGCCTCTTCTTCACAAACCGTGCCATCCGCGGAAAACCCGGATTTCCGGCGAATCGTCGCGACCGGCTTAGTGATTTGCGCCAGTTTATAGCGATTTTACGTACCTGAAATGGCGTGCATCTGCTTCTTCAGCGCCTCGAGATCGAACCCGCTCGGCGTCTTGCCTTCCTGGAACTTGAACCAGGCCGCATCGGCCAGGGCATAGGCCTCGTCGGTGTGCAGGCTGAAGAAGGCCCAGGTCATGGTGTAGATCTTCCCGCCGGAGATCAGCTTGGCCCCTTGCGCGTCGTAGCCGGCGAGGATCACCGCATGGGCGCCGATCTCCTGCGCGTCCTCGGTCTGCACGTCCCACACGGCCGGCCAGGTCTTGTCGATATAGTCCGGGATCCGCACGCCGATATAGGCGACGCCGCAAGCGACGATGGCGCGCTTGATGTCGTCGATATTGCGCGGATCGATCTCGACGAAGGCGGCCAGCTTGTTGAGCGTCTTGCCGTCGGGTCCGGTGGGGGCGCCGACGGTGTGAACATGCGTCAGCGTCTGCTGCTCGTTGCAGAACGGGCCGGGCGGCGCCACGCCGGGCGGGCTGCCGGACACCGCGCAATAGAGCGCCTCGACATTCGAGTCCGGCTCGGTTTCCATGGTGCCGGTGGCGTTGAAGCTCCACACCTGCAGGGCGTGATAAAAGGCGGCGATGCCGCAGCAATTATAGGTGTCGTTCAGCATCGTCCCGAGAGCCTCGGGCATGCCCCGCGTCCAGTCCTGGCCGGCCGGCGGCGACGGCAGATCCAACCCGGCCAGCAGCGCGCTCAGATGGGGAACGGCCGGATTGTAAGCGCGGGGCGCGCGGCCAAGCTTGGGGGCGGTCATGGCGATAGCTTCCTGAAGTTTTTGTGACACATGGCGGAGCGCCGTGTTTGGCGGCATCTAAGCCCTTACAATGGGGACGATGTCGAAACAAGTGAAGCCGATTTCCACCGAGCGCGCCCGCTGGCTGGCGGCCCATGTCGTCCCGCACGAGGCGGCCTTGCGCGCCTGGCTGCGCGGTAAGGGCGGTAAATCGGGGCTGGCCTTCGACATCGACGACGTCGTCCAGGAGACCTACGCCATCCTGGCCGCCAAGGCCTCGGTCGAGAGCATCGCCAATCCCAAGACCTATGCCTTCCAGGTGGCCTATTCGGTGATTCTGCAGCAGCTGCGCCAGTCGCGCGTGGTGCCGATCGCCATGGTGGCCGATGTCGGCGCGCTGGAGGCCGAGATCGAGGATCCCTCGCCCGAACAGACGATGCTGGCGCGCGACGAATTGCAGCAGGTCCAGCGCGCCATCGAGGCGCTGCCGCGCCAGACCCGCACCGCTTTCGTGCTGCGCCGGGTCGAGGGATTGTCGCAGGCGGAAATCGCCCGGCGCATGAATCTGTCCGAACACACGGTCGAAAAGCACATAGCCCGAGGGATAAAATCGCTCATGGCGCAGTTCGGACGTGGTGGAAACAAGGCCGTCCAAGCATCTAAGGAAAAAACAGGGCCGATCGAGCGTGACGACGACGACGCACAGACAAACCGCAAAATCCATTGACCGGGACGCCGCCGACTGGGCGGCGCGCCTGGATGCCGGCGATTTGACGCCGGATCAGGAGAATACGCTGCAGCACTGGCTGGCCGGGGACACCCGCCGGCTCGGCGCGCTGGCGCGCGCCCAAGCGCTGATGGCCAGCCCCGATATCGCCGAAGCGCTCGCCCCCGCCCGTTCGCCGATCCTCAGCCGCCGCGGCTTCCTGGCCGCCGCCGCGGCCAGCGCGGCCGGCGCCGCCTATCTGGTCAGCCGCGGCGAACACGGCATCGTCACCGACTATGCCTCGGCGGTCGGCGAGATCCGCGTGATCCCCCTCGAAGACGGGTCCAAGATCACGCTCAATACCGACAGCGCGGTCAGCGTCGAATTCCGCCCCCATTCCCGCCTGGTCCGGCTGGCGCGCGGCGAGGCCTATTTCGAGGTGGCGAAGAATCCCGACCGCCCCTTCATCGTCTCCGGTCCCGCCGCCCAGGCCCGGGCGGTGGGGACGGCCTACAGCGTGCGGCTCGGCGACGCGGAGCATATGCAGGTGCGCGTCACGTCGGGCCGGGTCGCCGTGGAACCGCAGCCCTCGAAACTGGCCGATTCGCTGCGTCTGTCGCCGATCGCCGACAATGGCGCCTATCTCGACGCCAACCAGCAAGCCGATGTGCGGGTGGTGGGCGACGGTCCGTGGAAGGGACAGGTGCAGGTCTCGATCAAGGACGTGACCCCGGACAGGGTCGAACGGGAACTGATGTGGCGCGAAGGGCTGCTGTCCTTCGAGGGCGAGACCCTGGCCGAAGCGTTGGGCGAGTTCTCCCGCTATTCCCATCAGACGGTCGTGGCGCAAGGCCCCGCCGCCCGCGAGCGCGTCTCCGGCCTGTTCTCGGCCACCGATCCCGCCGGCTTCGCCCGAGCCATCGCCATCAGTCTGAAATTGAAGACAAAGCAAGAAAACAACGCCATCGTCATATATAAATAACAAATCATCCTCGGGATGAAAGTTTTCTTACGAATGGCGGAGAAGTCTCCCACAAATACTCTATAGGGCATAGAGTTTTCCAACCGGGGGATTTCAATGACTTCGTTTAAAGCTTTGCGCTCGGCGCTGCTGTGCGGCTCCGCCGTGCTGGTGATTGGACTGGCCGCGCCCGCCTTCGCGCAAACCAAGAGCTTCGATCTGCCGGCCCAGCCCGCCGTCAATTCGATCCCGATGTTCGCCAAGCAGGCCGGCATCCAGATCGTCGCGCCGGCCGGCCAGTTGACCGGCATCACCACCCCGGCGATCCATGGCGACCTCGACCGCAAGCAGGCCCTGATCAAGCTGCTGGAGGGCACGCCTCTGGTGGTCTCGTCCGACGACGGCTCGGTGGTGATCCTGCAGATCGCCGACAAGCCGAAGCCCGCCGCTCCCGCGCCGATGCGCATCAAGCCGGATATCTCGGCGGCCCCCGAGGATCGCGCCGTCGATGAGGTGGTGGTCAGCGGTTATCGCGAAAGCCTGGCCGCCGCTCACGCGCTGAAGCGCGACGCGGTCGGGACGGAGGACGTGATCGTGGCGGAGGACATCGCCGCGTTTCCCGATCTCAATCTGGCCGAAAGCCTGCAGCGCATTCCCGGCGTCACCATCAACCGCGATTCCGGCGAAGGCCGCCAGATCACCTTGCGGGGCTTAGGTCCGGATTTCACCCGCACCCAGCTGAACGGCATGGAAGTGCTGGGCAATACCGCTTCGGGCATGGATAACCGCGGCGGCGTCAGCCGCACCCGCAGCTTCGATTACAGCCTGTTCGCCTCGGAATTGTTCGACCGTGTCACCGTGCAAAAATCCTATGCCGCCGACCAGGATGAAGGCGGCATCGGCGGCACGGTGCAGCTCGAGACCGCCAAGCCGTTCGATTTCGACGGCTTCAAGGCGGTGGTCTCGGCCAAGGGCCAGGCCAACACCAATGTCGACGGCGTCACCCCACGCGTGGTCGGGCTGATCTCGGACCGCACCAACGATTTCGGCGCCCTGGTTTCGGTGGCGTACAGCGAGAACGATTCCAACGAATTCGGCTATCGCAATTGGGGCTGGGGCCAGATCAAGGTCAGCCCGGGCAATATCGGTCCGGGCGTATCCGCCGCCGACGCCAAGCTGATGGAATCCGGCACGATCTATGCGCCTCAGGCGGATACTTATTCGAGCTGGTTCGATCATCGCACCCGTCTCGGCACCACCGCCTCGCTGCAATATGAGCCGACCGACACGCTGAATATCGGCTTCGACGGGCTCTATAGCCGCCTCACCAACGACCGCAAGGATTACGCCCTGGCCGCCGGCGGCACCAACGCGCTGACCGGCAACGTGTCGGGCACGCAGATCCTGCAGTCCGACGTGATCGAGGGAAACACGCTGGTCGCCGCCAAATATAGCGGCGTCGACATGCGCAGCGAGTACAACACCGAGCAGGACAGCACCGACTTCTTCGAGACCGTGCTGCATGGCTCGGACCAGGTCACCGACAATCTGCTGGTCAAGGGGCTGGTCGGCCATTCGCGCTCCGACTACGAGCTGCCCTATTTCGACAAGGTGTTCCTGGAAAGCCAGGGCAAAACACTCAGCTTCGACGACCGCACGACGATGCCGACCAACACTTACGGCTTCAACATCGCCGATCCGAGCCAGTGGAATCTGATGCGCATGGATACCCAAGCGAACCAGATCGTCAATTCCTACACCAACGCCAAGCTCGACGCCGACTATTCGATCGGCGATTTCTCCACCATCGAGATCGGCGGCGAATACAAGAAATTCCGCGACACCGGCGCCCAGTTCAACAACAAGGTCTTCTATAACAGCCCGACCGACACGCCGATCCCGGCCTCGCTGAAGAACACCTTCAATTACGACACCATCGCGCCTTACGTGGTCGGCGACGTCAACGGCACCTACAATTACATCGGCCAGACCCGCAACATCGAGAGCACCGCTTTCCTGTCGCCCGGCTCGAACTACTCGGTCAGCGAAGAGACCGAAGCGGCCTATCTGCAATACGACCTCGACACCAATCTGTGGGGCTATCGCGTCAAGGCGAACGCCGGCGTGCGCTATTACACCACCCAGCTCGTCTCGACCGGGTCGGTCACCACCAGCAGCGGCCTGCAGCCCGTTTCGGTGACGCATGATTATGACGGCTATCTGCCCGCCATCAATATGGCGGTCTATCTGCAGCCCGACCTGATCTTCCGCGCCGGGGCCAATCGCGACATCAGCCGTCCGGCCCTCTCCGACCTGGCCGCCGCCGGCACCATCACCACCGCGCCCTTCGGCGGCAGCCTGTCGATCGGCAATCCGAACCTGAAGCCCTTCACGGCCGATTCCATCGACGCCTCGATGGAACTCTATGACGGCAAGGTCGGCTATGCGACGCTGGGCGGCTTCTACAAGAAGATGAATTCCTTCATCTCCTCGATGACCACCACCATGCCCTATTCCCAGACCGGCTATCCGCTGTCCTTCCTGCTGCCGGGCCAGACCGGTTCGGTGCCCTACAATGTCAGCCAGCCGATCAATGTCAGCGGCGCCTCGATCCGCGGCGTCGAGGCCGCCTTCCAGCGCGATTTCGACTTCCTGCCCGCGCCCTTCGACCATTTCGGCATCGTCGTCAACGGCACCTATGCGGACGGCAGCTCCGCCGCGCTGATCAACGGCGTGTCTTACAATCTGCCGCTGGTGAACCTCTCCAAATGGTCGGCCAACGCCACCCTCTATTACGAAACCGACGATTGGGGCGTGCGCATCTCGGAAGCCTATCGCAGCATGTATCTCGACAGCGCCGGGTCGAACGGCAATGTCGGCGAGGGCTATGATCCGACCAACAATGTCGACTTCGCCGCTCATTACAACATCACCCCCAAGCTCAAGCTGACCTTCGAGGGGCTGAACATCACCAACCAGCCCATCGTGCAGTTCACCGACCTGTCGGCGCACCGCATCGAGGTCAACACCTCGTCGGGCCGCACCTTCCTGTGGGGCGCGACGGCGGAGTTTTAACCCTCACGGCAGGGGTGGGAAAAAAACGGCGAGCGCCTATATTGTCGCTTGATCGCGATCCCATCCCCGTCTTCCCGAGGCTTCATGTCCGAGCATTATGATTTCTTCGTCATCGGCGCCGGTTCCGGCGGCGTCCGTTCCAGCCGTCTGGCCGCTTCGACCGGCGCCAAGGTGGGAATCGCCGAGGAATTGCGCGTCGGCGGCACCTGCGTGCTGCGCGGCTGCGTGCCGAAGAAGCTTCTGGTGATCGGCAGCCATTTCGCCGACGATTTCGAGGACGCTCGCGCCTATGGCTGGGACCTGCACGGCGAGCCGACCTTGGACTGGCCGCGCCTGATCGCCGCCAAGAACAAGGAACTGGACCGGCTCCACCAGATCTATCTCGGCATCCTCGACCGCAACAAGGTCACGCTGCATGACGGCCGCGCCACGCTGACCGGCCCCAATGAGGTGACCGTCGCCGGCAAGAAAATCACCGCAGACAACATCCTGGTCGCCACCGGCGGCTGGCCGACCCTGCCGCCGATCCCCGGCATCGAGCACGCCATCACCTCGAACGAGGCGCTGGAATTGCCGCATCTGCCCAAGCGCATAGCGATCGTTGGCGGCGGCTACATCGCGGTGGAATTCGCCGGCATCTTCAAGTCGATGGGCGCCTCGGTGACGCAGATCTTCCGCGCCGACGCGGTGCTGCGCGGCTTCGACCAGGATGTGCGCGCCTGCCTGCAGGAGGAAATGGGCAAGAAGGGGGTCGCGATGCTGCCCGGCCGCCAGGTCGCCTCGATCGCCAAGCGCGCCGATGGCAGCCTGGATCTGACGCTGGATGACGGATCGACGCTTCCCTGTGACCAGGTGCTCTACGCGACGGGCCGCCATCCCAACACCAAGGGCCTCGGGCTGGAAAAGCTGGGCGTCGACCTGACCGCCACCGGCGCCATCAAGGTCGATCCCTATTCGCGGACCAGCGTTCCCTCGATCCATGCCATCGGCGACGTCACCGACCGCGTCCAGCTGACGCCAGTCGCCATCGCCGAGGCCCATTGCCTGGTGGACACTTTGTTCAACGGCAGGAAGCGGGCGATGGACTATGACAACATCCCCTCCGCCGTCTTCAGCCAACCCACGGTGGCGACGGTCGGATTGGGCGAGATCGCCGCCGCCGAGCGCTTCGGCGTGGTGGATATCTACATTACCCGCTTCCGGTCCTTGCGCGACACGCTGACGGGGCGCGAGTCCAAGACGATGATGAAGCTGGTGGTGAGGCAGAGCGATCAGAAGGTGGTCGGCGCCCACATGGTCGGGCCCGACGCGCCGGAAATCATCCAGGGCGTCGCCATCGCCGTCACCTGCGGCGCCACCAAACAGGATTTCGACCGCACCATCGGCATTCACCCGACCGCGGCCGAGGAATTCGTCACGATGCGGGAAAAGCGGGCGATTTGAAGGACTGAGTCTGGAAGGTTCGCCTGCAGGCGAAGCGAGATCTCATCTCGCTCGCCGCAAGGCGATCTGCCAGAAACCTCTCAGACGATCGGCTTAAGCCTCACCTCACCCGCCACTTCGAAATCGACGGCGGACGCCGTCCGGGGCGCAGGCTGCGGGGATCCATGCCGCGCAGCCGATTCCCCAGCAGCCAGAGGGCGATAGGCGGGCCCAGCAGCACGAAACCGAAACCGACCGCTTTCACGAACATCTCTCGCTGATTGGCCAGGATCACCTGTTCCTTGCATTCGTAGCGCTGGTGCATGTCCTCGCTGGTGCAGCCCTGCATACCCTGCTCGACTTTAGGCGCGTTGACACCGAAACCGGCGGAGCCGATCGAGAGCAGCTGGCTGCCGAGGATCAGCGCCACCCAAAGAATAGTTGCAGATGCAACCAGCCATTTTGGCAGTAAATTACTCATCGCGACCCCAATTTAACATAAGCGTACCTGGTTTGCGCCCACCACACTGGAATTCCGACCGGCCAATCTGTATATGCAGAGGTCCAGTTCGTTGTACGAGGACTATTATGGCAGAGAAATGGTCACCTGACTCCTGGCGCGGCAAGCCGATCCAGCAGGTGCCCGACTATCCGGATGCAGGTCACCTGGAGAAAGTCGAGCAGCAGCTGCGGGTCTATCCGCCGCTGGTGTTTGCCGGCGAAGCCCGCCGCCTGACTTCCCAGCTCGCCCGCGCGGCGGAAGGCAAGGCCTTCCTGTTGCAGGGCGGCGACTGCGCCGAGAGCTTCGCCGAGTTCCACCCCAACAATATCCGCGACACCTTCCGCGTGATGCTGCAGATGGCGGTCGTACTGACCTTCGGCGCCGCCTGTCCGGTGATCAAGGTCGGCCGCATGGCCGGCCAGTTCGCCAAGCCGCGCTCCTCGGGCACAGAAGAGATCGACGGCGTGGTGCTGCCCGCCTATCGCGGCGACATGATCAACGGCATGGAATTCACGCTCGAGGCCCGCACGCCGGACCCGGAGCGGCTGATCCGCGTCTTCAACCAGTCGGCCGCGACGCTCAATCTGCTGCGCGCCTTCGCCCAGGGCGGCTATGCCGACCTGCACAAGGTGCATCAGTGGAACCTCGATTTCGTCGCCGGCAGCTCGGGAGCGCGTTATACCGACCTCTGCGCCCGCCTCGACGAGACCCTGGCCTTCATGGAAGCCTGCGGCGTCACCTCCGACACCACGCCCCAGATCCGTGAAACCGACTTCTTCACCTCGCACGAAGCGCTGATCCTGCCCTATGAGCAGGCTCTGACCCGTGTCGATTCGACCTCCGGCGCCTGGTACGACTGCTCGGCGCACATGCTGTGGGTCGGCGACCGCACCCGCCAGCTGGACGGCGCCCATGTCGAGTTCCTGCGCGGCATCGGCAATCCGGTCGGCTGCAAGGCCGGTCCGTCCTCCAACCCGGACGACCTGATCCGCCTGATCGATATCCTGAACCCGGCCAACGAGCCCGGCCGCCTGACCGTGATCACCCGCATGGGCGCGGACCTCGTCGACAGCAAGCTCGCCCCTCTGCTGCGCGCCGTGAAGCGCGAAGGCCGCAATGTGGTGTGGGTGTGCGACCCCATGCATGGCAACACGGTCAAGATGGGGGCCTACAAGACCCGCTCCTTCGACCGCGTGTTGGCCGAGGTCAAGGGCTTCTTCGCCGCGCACCGCGCCGAGGGCACCCATGCCGGCGGCGTGCATTTCGAGATGACCGGCCAGGACGTCACCGAATGCATCGGCGGCGCCCAGGCCATCAATGAGGCGCGCCTCGGCGACCGCTATCACACCCATTGCGATCCGCGCCTCAACGCCACTCAGGCGCTGGAGCTGGCCTTCCAGATCTCGGAAGCGCTGAAGGATGAGCGCAAGCAGCTGAAGCAGATGGCCCAGGCCTCGTAAATCCAGGGATTTTCCTGACTTGAGTTGCCCCGGCGGGAGGATATCCTGCCGGGGCATTTCGTTTTGGAAAGGGTTGTTCCGTGCTGCGTCGTCTCTTGCCTGCCTTCCTCGCCGCCCTTTCCCTCCCGACTTACGCCGGCACCCTGTCCGCCTGGAGCCAATATGGCGCCGACGGCACCGTCGAGGCGCGAGTCATCACCGATGATGCGGCCTGTCCGGCGCTGACCATCGACGGCCTGGACCGGCCGATGAGCCTCCGCCAGCAACCGACCGACGCCTTCGCCGTCAAGCTCTGCGTCGGCTCGATCCCGGCGGGGACGAAGAAAGCCTCGGCGGGCGGCGCCGACCTGCCGGTGCCGGTGGCCAGGCCGCGCCATATCGTGCTGCTGGGCGACACCGGTTGCCGCCTCAAGGGCGCGACGGTGCAGAATTGCAATGACGAGACCTTCTGGCCCTTCCACCGCGTCGCCGCCAACGCCGCCAAGGAACATCCCGATCTGGTCATCCATGTCGGCGACTTCCTCTATCGCGAAACCCCCTGCGCGGCCGGCGACAACCGCTGCGCCGGCTCACCCTTCGGCGACAATTGGCCGACCTGGAACGCCGACTTTTTCACACCGGGCGCCGATCTGCTGAAATCCTCGGTGTGGGTGATCGAGCGCGGCAATCACGAGGATTGCAAGCGGGCCGGACTGGGCTGGACCACGCTGCTCGGCCGGGCTCCGGCGACCGGCGCCTGCCTGCGCCGCGAGGCGCCGATGTTCGTCGATATCGGCGGGATCAAACTGGCGGTTCTCGACGATAATGACGCCATCGACGAAGAGGTGAACCAGTCCGCCGCCGACGAGCTGCGTAAGAATATCGCCGCCGCATTCGCCGCCCATGCCGACTGGACCGTCACCCATCATCCCTTCCGCGGCGTCTCGAAGCTGGTCAAGACGGAGAAGGGCGGCGACGGCAAGAAGGTCGATGGCGGCAACGCCACCCTGCTGGCGGCACTGGACGGTCAGGACGAGTCCGGCCTGACCCTGATGCTATCCGGCCATATCCACAATTTCCAGATCGAGAATTACGCCAAGCCGCTGGCGCCCCAGCTGATCAATGGCGAAGGCGGCGACAATCTCGACACCAAGGTGCCGGCCAAGCTGACTGGCCTGGTTTCCGGCGGCCAGACCATCAAGAGCGGCATGTCGCTGCCCGGCTTCGGCTATGTGGTGATCGATCGGATCGGTGACAGCCAGGATTGGAATATCACCGTCAAGGCGGCCGACGGTTCGCTGATGCGCCATTGCTCGCTGAAGAGCCGTCAGCTCAGCTGCGAGAAGTAAGGCGATGGATCGGGATTTCTGGCTGGAGAAATGGGAGAAGAACCAGCTCGCCTTCCATGAAGGCGCGCCCAACACCCTGCTTACCGCGCATTTCGCCAAGCTGGGAGTCCCGGCGGGCGGAACGATCTTCGTCCCCCTGTGCGGCAAAACCCTCGACATGCTGTGGCTGCGCGCCCAGGGCTACAGCGTCGTCGGCGCGGAACTGAGCCGGCTGGCGGTGGAGCAATTCTTCGCCGAGAACGGCCTGACGCCTACCGTCACAAAGGCCGGCTGGTTCGAGCGCTTCGAAAGCAACGGAATCACGATCCTGCTGGGTGACCTCTTCGAACTGGATGACGCGACGCTGGGTCCGGTCGCCGCGGTCTATGACCGCGCCGCCCTGGTCGCGCTGCCGCTCGCGATGCGGGTGCGCTATGCCGCCTATCTGATTGCTCTCACCGATGGGGCTCCGCAGTTTCTCGTCACCTTCGAGTATGATCAAACGGTCATGGCCGGGCCGCCTCACGCCGTACCCGAAGCCGAGGTGCGGAAGCACTACGACGCCCAATACCAGCTGGAATTGGCCGAAACACGGGATGTCGAAGGCGGCCTCAAGGGGCGCTGCCCCGCGACGGAAAGCGCCTTTCTGCTCAAACGCCTCTAAAAATCCGCCAGCCAGCCCTGGGTCGCGGCGAAGCGCACGATCTGGGCACGGCTGTGCAGGTCGAGCTTGGTGGTGGCGCGACTCTTATAGGTCTCGACCGTCTTGATGCCGATATCGAGCCGGTCGGCGATTTCCTTGCTGGTGAAGCCCTGGGCCAACAGGCGCAGCACGTCGATCTCGCGCTCGGACAGCAGCTCGATCGGCGGCGGCTCGGCCGAGGCGATCTCGGCGAGCTTGCCGGCGATGGCCGGATCGATGAAGCGGTGGCCCGCCGAGACGTCGTGGATGGCACGCACCACCTCCTCTGCGGCGGAGCGCTTGAGCAGATAGCCGTCGGCGCCGGCGCGCATCACTTGGTGCAGATAGGCGGCGTCCTCATGGACGGTCAGCGCCAGCATCTTGAGGTCCGGCAGTTCGGCGCGCAGACGGGCGATCACCTGCACCCCGTCCAGCTTGGGCATCGACAGATCGATGATGGCGACGTCGGGATCGCAGGCGAGGATATCGCTGACCGCCGCCTCGCCGTCGGACGAGGCGCTGGCGATCTCAAACTCCGCCTCCAGCTCGATCAGGGTCCTGATCCCCATCAGCACGAAGGGGTGGTCGTCGGCCAGCGAAACGCGGATCATGCGGCTTCTCCCTTGAGCAAGGTGACGGGAATGCGGACGAAGACAGCGGTGCCTTGCCCCGAAGCGGTCTCGATCTTCATCTCGCCGCCGATCAGTTCCAGCCGCTCGCGGATGCCGAGCAGACCGAGCTGGCCCGCCGGCGCCGGCTGCGCCATGCCCCGGCCATTATCCTCGACGATCAGCATCAGGATCTCGGGGCGCACGGTCAGGGTCAAGCTGACCGCGCTGGCCTCGGCATGGCGGGCGATATTGGTCAGCAGCTCGACGATGATGCGATAGGCGGTGGTCTCGACCAGCGGCGGCAGGCGAACGCCGGCCAGGCCGGTGACGAACGTTTCGGTGGTCAGGCCGGTGCGCTGCTGCCATTCGCGCAGGTAAGTTTCGATGGCGCCGAGCAGCCCGAAATCATCGAGCGCGGTCGGGCGCAATTCGACAGCGGCGCGGTGCACGTCGCGACTGATCTCCAGGATCATCGCCTTGATGTCGTCGAAATCGCCGCCCAGCGTCGCTTCACGTTTCTTCACCGCCAGCGACAGACTGGTCACCGACTGACCGACGCGGTCATGCAGCTCACGCGAGATGCGCAGCCGCTCCTCCTCCTGCGCCGAATGCAGACGGCCCAGCAACAGGCGATGCTCGCTTTCGGCGCGCTTATGCTCGTCGATGTCGATCAGCACGCCATAAGTTCCGCTCGGGCGCCCTCTGTCGTCGAATTGCGGCCGGCCGCACAGCTGGACCCACCGCTGCCCGCCCGAGGTCAGGCGGATGCGGAATTCGCGTTCGAAGGGCTGGCCGGCGCGGTAGGAGGCCAGGGCGGCGCCGATGACCATCCGCGCCTCGCCCGGGAAGAGCAGACGGATCAACGGACGTAGCGCGAGCGAAGGTCCGCTCACCTCGAACAGTTGGCGGCACCGCTCGCAGCCTTGCAGCGCGCCGGCCACCGCGTCCCAGTGCCAGGTACCGATGTCGGCGGTGTCGAGCGCCAGCAGCCGCCAAGCCTCGCTTGCCTGCAGGCGCTGGTCGGCGCGCTGCAATTCCATCTGGCGGCGCTCGGCCATGTCGCGCGCCACCAGGCTGGCCAGCACCACGGCAAGGCCTAGTGCCGCGCCGCCGAACACCAGCATCAGCCACCAGGCGGCATTGACCTCGCGGTCCAAAAGCTCGATGGGGATATCGCACAGCATGCTCCACTGCGCCTGGCGGATTGGAGAGGCCAGCGAGAAGGTCTTGCCCTCGGACAGCAGGCGCTTGGCGTCCTTGGCCTTCTCGCCCACCGCCAGCGGCGAATTGTCCGAGCGCGCCACCACCATCCCATCGGAATCGAGCACCGCGCCGCGCCAGTCAGCCGGCAGGCCGGCCTCCTCCAGCACGGTCTCGAACAGAATCGGATCGAGGGCGATCACCATCACCTGCCGGCGCCCGTCCTTGCCCAGCGTCGGGGCGTAGAGCGGGATCGAGCGGCCCTTGGCGAAGGCACCCGGCGGCGCGATGCCGCCGATCACCACCTGGCCGGTCGGACTGTTGGCCGGCAAGGCGGACAAATCGAGCGGCGGCAGCAGACGGCCATAGGGACTGCGCAGATCGAGGATCCGCTCGCCATTTTCCTCGGCCAGGATGATGTTGGCCCATTCCGGGTGACGGCCCGGCATCAGCTGCAAGTGCTCGTAGAGATGCGGATAATCGCCCAGGCCCACGCTGCGGAAGCCCGACACCCCCAATACCGCCGCCGATTGGGCGGCGAGGATGCTGTCGATATGGTGGGCCGCGCCATCGATGCGCATGGAGACCTGGAACTCGGCGGCCTGGCGCTGCTGGGTGCTGGCGCGATAGCCGAACACCAGACTCAGCAGGACCAGCGGCACCACCGCCGACAGGCCGACAATGACGAAGCTGCGCAGGCTCGACCGCCACCACGAAGCGGCAGCGTCTAGACCTGCGCTTCCCGCTCCCATCTGCCGGCGGCGGCCGGCCAAGGCCAAGGCTTGAGCATCCAAGGATCTGGTCCCGCGAGATCGTGTCTGTTTGGGCGCCGGCCGCGTCAGCCGCCGGCGCCCCGCTCCTTGGACTTCTGGCCCCACTGTTACCGTCTTGTCATGTGAAGCTTTCGAGACAGCCGGGTCAGAAGTGGGCCTTCAGCGTGCCCATCACGCTGCGCGGCGCCTGGAAGAAGTACTGGTCGGTGCTGGCCGCGGTGAAGCCGAGCTGGTTGCCTTCGGTGATCGAGATGACCGAGCGGCTGTCCAGCACATTGTCGATGGAGATCGAGGTTTCGACAGGGCCGAAATTGTAACCGGCGGTCAGGGTCATGTTGTTGTAGGACGGAATGCGATCGGCATCGAGGTTCTGCACGTCGGAATATTGCGCGCCGACCAGCTTGTCGATCACCGCGAACTTCCACTCGTCGGTCTTGTAGATCAGCCCGGCGGCCACGGTCCAACGAGGCGCGCTGATTTCCCAATTGCCGGCATATTGCCCGCTGGTCTGCTTGGACGACATCAGGGCGCCGTTGGCGAATACCGAGAAGCCCCGCAAATCCAGGCTGCCGACGCGATCGAAAGCGTAGGTGCCCTCGCCCTCGATGCCCTTGTAGAGAGCCTTGCCGGTGTTGAGATAGCAGGTCTCGCTGGAATCGTAGGGGCAGACCTCGGTGCTGTAATTGTTGTTGACGTTGATCATGTAGACGTCGGCGTCGAAGGTGAACTGGTCGGCGTAGAAGACCGTGCCCCACTGATAGTTCGTGGTGGTCTGCGGCGCCGGGAAAGATCCGGGCGCGACCGGCGAGGCATTTTCAAACGCCGAGACGTCGGGCACATAGATGCCCTGGGCATATTCGAAATAGGTGCTCCAGTTCTGGTCGATCTTATAATTCGCCTGGAAGAAGGGCAGCGTGTCGGTGGTCGTGAAGCTCTGCGAGAAGGGCTGGCCCGCGCTGTTGAAGCCGGCGCAGGTAACCGAGACACCGCACAACGATCCCTGGGCCACCTGGGCATCGACGTCGTGATTCCAGTGAACATATTTCACGCCGGGGGTCAGGGTCAGGCCGTCGAACGGCTTGATGTCGACCTCGACGAAGGGCTCGTACTGCTGCCAGCCGGAATATTCGTCGTCCTTGGCATAGCCCTGATTGCCGTTATAGGCGTATTTCCCGCCGACCACGTTCACGGTGGTTCCGGCCTTGGGCCCGATGCCGCACATGGCGGCCGCCTGGGCCAGACCGACATTCCACGGATCGACATTCTGCTGGGCGCAGGAATTCATGTCGAACATGTATTTGTAGCGGTGCGTGGTCTGTTCCTCGAGCCAGGCGCCGGTGCGGACTTCGCCGCTGACCCAGCCGAAATCGTAATCCTGGGTCAGGCGGATGAGGTCGCCGAACACGCGATACTCGTTGACCTTGTCATAGGCCAGCAGATCGGTGCCCGGAGCGGCCCTATTGGTGTTGACCTGACCGGTGGTGGGATTGAGGAAATACCAGGTCTTCTGCTTGGTGCCCGCCAGCGTGTCGTCGTTCGTCAGACCATCCACGCAGGGCGTGGTGGAGGTGCTGGCGGTGCAGGCCTCCTGCGTCTGGGCGTTCGGGCTGAACGTGTGGTTCCAATAGGCGTAGGTGTAGGACGTATTGTCCAGATGGGTGGTGCTGGTGATGTCGCCCTGGAGACGGATATATTCCATGTCCGTTTCCTTGTTGGTCCAGTTATAGGCCCAATAGGTCGGCAGGCTGGCATTGGTGTTCTGCAGGGCGAAATTCTTGCCGAACGCATCGACCTGCGACGCGGTCAGGCCGTTATTGTCGTCGAGATGCTCCTTCAGATAGGAGTAGTCGGCGAACATCGTCAGCTTCCAGTCGGGGCCCAGCGGCGTCTCGGACTTGTAGAGGAAATTCCGCTCGCGCACGTCCTGGAGCGACAGCGCGCCGTCGGAATCCAACCCCTGGATGTTCAGCATGAACTTGCTGCCGCCCAGCCAGTCGATGCTGCCGGTCTCCAGATTGGCGACTTCCTGCTGGGTGCCGAAGCTGCCATAGGTGAAAGCGCCCATGGCGTGCGGATCGTCGGACAGCGTCTGCGAGAACAGCTTGACCGTGCCGCCATAGGTGGCGGCACCCATATTGCCGGCATTGCCGGGACCGCGATCGACCACCGCCGAGCCGATGGTCGAGGCCGGGAAGTAGGAGATGTTGTGATGGGTCGGGCCGTTGGTGTCACCGAACGGGATACCATCATACTGCATCGTGAAACTGCCGTCGGGCAGGCCGCGCAGCGTGTTCTTGGCGCCGCCATCGGACAGGCCGGGGCCGTTCGGGTCGCCGCCGGTCATGCCGGGAACGATCGACAGGATCGTCACGTAATCGGCGGTCGGCGGAACGAAATTCTCGATATAGGAGCGGTTGATGATGGTCTGCGGCTCGGTGGTGTCGAGCGAGGCCTTGGCGGGAGCGGCGTCGGTGTTGAATCGGGTGCCGGTGACGACGATGGTCTCGGAGGGCTGCTCCTCGTCGGCCAGGGCGGCATTGAAAGCGCCGACGGCCAGGGCCAGCAGGGCGGTGCGGCCGAGCAGCGTGGATTTGCGAAGAGTAGCGATGGTCGTCACGGATTTTCTCCCCCGGATGAATTCGACGGCCGCTTTGTAGCGCCGGGGGGACGGAATGGCCTGTCAGGTTTTTCCGCAACGCGGCATTCTTCACGGAGCTGTAACAATCGGCGCGACATTGACAGAATGGGGCCTGCCCCCTAGCGTGCGGGCGCGATATTTCAGTCAGGTTTTCCTTCCCATGCCCAAGACGCTTACCCTCGCGCTGGCCCAGATCGATCCGACGGTCGGCGACATCGCCGGCAATGTCCGTCGCGTGCTCGACGCGCGCGAGCAGGCGAAGGGAGCTGATCTGCTGGTCCTGCCGGAGCTGTGCCTGTCCGGCTATCCGCCCGAGGATCTGGTGCTGAAGGACAGCTTCCTCCGGCAGATCGCCGAAGCCGCGCACGAACTGGCGGCGGCGACCCGGGATGGCGGACCCGCCCTGCTGGTCGGCGCGCCCTGGAAGGACGGGACGCAGCGTTTCAACGCCGTGCTGCTGCTCGATGAGGGCCGCATCGCCTCGGTGATTCTCAAGCATCACCTGCCCAATTACGGCGTGTTCGACGAGGCCCGCGTCTTCGCGCCCGGCCCGCTGCCGGCGGTGACGCCGTTCCGTGGGCACAGACTCGGCATCATGGTGTGCGAGGATATGTGGTACGCCGACGTCGCCCGCCATTTGAAGGATCAGGGCGCCGAGATCCTGGTGGTGCCGAACGGCTCGCCCTTTGAGTCGGATAAGCAGGGCATCCGCGCCGCCCAGGCCACCGCGCGCGTGGTCGAGACCGGACTGGCGGTGCTCTATGTCAACCAGTTCGGCGGCCAGGACGAGCTGGTGTTCGACGGCGCCTCCTTCATCCTCAATGAAGACGGCCAGCGCGTCTGCCAGTTGCCCGCCTGGCAGGAGAGCGTGGTGCTGACCGAGTGGGAGCAGGCCGGCGACAAGCTGGCCCCGGTGCCCGGCCCGATCGCGCCGCCGCTGGAGCCTTTGGCCGACATTTACCAGGCCATGGTCTGGGGCCTGCGCGATTATGTGCGCAAGAACCGCTTCCCCGGCGTGCTGCTGGGCCTGTCGGGCGGCATCGACAGCGCCATCTCGGCCGCGGTGGCGGTGGATGCGCTGGGCGCGGACAAAGTGCACTGCGTGATGATGCCCTCGCCCTATACCTCGCGCGACAGCCTCGAAGACGCATCGGAGGTGGCCCGGCTGCTCGGCATTCGCCTCGACGAGATCAATATCGGCCCGGCGATGAGCGCGTTCGGCGAGATGCTGGCATCCTTGTTCGAAGGAACCAGCAGCGGCATCGCCGAGGAAAACATCCAGGCGCGGTCACGGGGATTGGCGCTGATGGCGCTGTCCAACAAATTCGGCTCGATGGTGCTGACCACCGGCAACAAATCTGAGATGTCGGTCGGCTACGCCACGCTTTACGGCGACATGTGCGGCGGCTATTCGGTGCTGAAGGACGTCTACAAGACCACCGTCTTCGCCCTGTCGCGCTGGCGCAATACGCACAAGCCGGCCAATGTCTTCGGTCCCGAAGGCCTCGTGATGCCCGAACGCGTCATCACCAAGCCGCCGACCGCCGAGTTGCGGCACGATCAGAAGGATCAGGACAGCCTGCCGCCCTATGACGAGCTGGACGCCATTCTGGAACGCATGATCGAGCGCGAGATGGGCCCCGCCGAGATCGTCGCGCAGGGTTTCGACGCCGCCACGGTAAAACAAGTGTTCCGCCTGCTGGACCGCGCCGAGTATAAACGGCGGCAAGCTCCGCCCGGCGTCAAGATCACCAGCCGCGCCTATGGCCGCGACCGCCGCTATCCCATCGTCAATGGATATACCGATACCGCTCGATGACTATTACCGTCCGTTTCGCCCCCAGCCCCACCGGGCGCCTGCATGTCGGCAATGCTCGCGTCGCCCTGATCAATTGGCTGCTCGCCAAAGCGCACGGGGGCAAGTTCATCCTGCGCATCGACGACACCGACGTCGAACGCAGCAGGAAGGAGCATGAGGACGCCATCGAGGTCGATCTGCGCTGGCTCGGCCTCGACTGGGACGCCAAGGCCAATCAGTCCGACCGCTTTGCCGCCTATGACGCCGCGGCCGCGAAGCTGAGGGAAGAAGGCCGCCTCTACGCCTGCTACGAGACGGCGGAGGAGCTGGATTACAAACGCAAGCGCCAGATGGCGCGCGGAGCGCCGCCGGTCTATGACCGTGCCGCCCTCAAGCTGACCCAGTCCGACCTGGAAAAGCTGAAGGATGAAGGCCGCCGGCCGCATTGGCGCTTCAAGCTGGACGAAACCGCGGAAGTGGCCTGGCTCGATCTGGTGCGCGGCCCCTGCCATTACCATGCCTCGCATCTGTCCGACCCGGTGCTGATCCGCGAGGACGGCACGCCGCTCTACACCCTGCCCTCGGTGGTCGACGACGCCGAGATGAACATCTCGCATGTCATCCGCGGCGAGGATCACGTCACCAATACCGCGGCGCAGATCCAGCTGTTCCAGGCGCTTGGCGCCGCGCCGCCGAACTTCGCCCATCTGCCGTTGTTGACCGGAGCCGACGGCCAGGGCCTGTCGAAGCGGCTGGGCAGTCTCTCCCTGGGCGATCTGCGCCGGCAGGGATTGGAGGCGATGGCGCTCAACAGCCTGCTGGCCGGCTTGGGCAGTTCCAACACGATCGGCGCGGTAACTGATCTGGCCGGGCTGGTGCACACCTTCGATATCAGCCATTTCGGCCGTTCGACGCCCAAGTTCGATCCCGAGGAACTGGTCCGTCTCAACGCCAAGCTGCTGCATGAAATGCCACTGAGCGCGGTGGCCGAACGCCTGAAGGATTGGAGCATCGACGCCGACGAAGCCTTCTGGCTGGCCGTGCGCGGCAATCTCGAATTGCTGTCCGACGCCGAAGCCTGGTGGACGATCTGTAGACGCTCCCTGTCTCCGGTGATCGAGGATGCCGACTTCGCCCAACAGGCCGCCGGGCTGCTGCCCGAGGAGCCCTGGGACGCGGACACCTGGAAAAGCTGGACGCAGGCCGTGCAGGCCGCCACCGGCCGCAAGGGAAAAACGCTGTTCCATCCGCTGCGCCTGGCTCTCACGGGCCGCGAAGATGGCCCAGAATTGAAGACATTGCTGCCCCTGATCGGCCGCCAGCGCGCCCAGGCCCGCTTGGCGGGCCAAACCGCTTAAACAACCCGGCTGCAGGGCCAGACCGCCTAAGGAAACTCATGAGCCTTTATCTCTATAATACGGCGACCCGCCGCAAGGAGCTGTTCGTCCCGCTCGATCCGAAGCACATCGGCATGTATGTGTGCGGCCCGACCGTCTATGACCGCGCCCATATCGGCAATGCCCGCCCGGTGGTCGTGTTCGACACGCTCTATCGCCTGCTCAAGCGCCTCTATCCGTCGGTCACCTACGTCCGCAACATCACCGACGTGGATGACAAGATCAATGCGCGCGCCAAGGAAGCCGGCGAGCCGATTTCGGCCCTGACGGCACGCACCACCGCCGACTACCACGCCGACATGGGCGCGCTGAACACCCTGACGCCCGACGTCGAGCCGCGCGCCACCGAGCATGTTCCGCAGATGCTCGCGCTGATCGAACAGCTGATCAAGAACGGCAATGCCTATGTCGCCGAGGGCCATGTGCTGTTCTCGGTCTCCAGCATGGAAGATTACGGCGCCCTGTCGGGCCGCCCCATGGACGAAATGATCGCCGGCGCCCGCGTCGAGGTCGCACCCTACAAGCGCGAACCCGGCGATTTCGTGCTGTGGAAACCTTCCGAGTCCGACCAGCCGGGCTGGGACAGCCCTTATGGCCGCGGCCGCCCCGGCTGGCATCTCGAATGCTCGGCGATGAGCCGCGAATATCTCGGCCTGACCTTCGACATCCATGGCGGCGGGCAGGATCTGATCTTCCCGCATCATGAGAACGAGCGCGCGCAAAGCGTTTGCGCCAATCACAAGCCCTTCGCCCGCTATTGGCTGCATAACGGCTATCTTCAGGTCGAAGGCGAGAAGATGTCCAAATCCCTGGGCAACTTCTTCACCGTCAACGATCTGCTGGCCACCGCTCCGGGCGAGGCGATCCGCCTGACCCTGCTGTCGGCCCATTATCACCAGCCGATCGACTGGACCGCCGAAGCGCTTAAGCAGTCGCGCGCCGCGATGGACCGCTTCTATCTGGCGTTGCGCGCGGTGGAGGACGTTCCGGCCGAAGCGGCCAAGGATCTGCCGGCCGACGTTCTAGCCGCGCTGGAGGACGACCTCAACACGCCGCTGGCCATCAGCCATCTGCACGAATTGGCCGGCAACCTCAACAAGGCCAAGTCGATCGACGAGAAGATCGCGCTGAAATCGGCCCTGCTGGCCGCCGGCGACGTGCTGGGCATTCTGCAGCAGCCGGTCGAAAGCTGGTTCCGCTGGACGCCGGCTGCCGGCTCGGCCCTGTCGGACGAGGACATCGAGGATCTGGTGAATCGCCGCCTGCAGGCCCGCAAGGACCGCGACTTCGCCGAAGCCGACCGCATCCGCAAGGAGCTGACGGACAAGGGCGTGCTGCTGGAGGACGGTCCCGGCGGGACTCAGTGGCGGCGGGGGTAAGGGAAGTTCCCCTTGCTCCAGGGGGGACGGAGCAAGGGGACTCTAGAAGCGTGAGGGGGGGTCACGCTTCGACGAAAGTGCCCGACTGATAGTCGTGGATGGCCTGTTCGATCTCCTCGCGGGACGTCATCACGAAGGGACCGTACTGAACGACAGGCTCGCGCAGCGGCCTGCCCGCCAGCATCAGGAATTTGACCGGGCCTTCAGGCGCCGAGATATCGACCTCGGCGCCGGGCGACAGTACGCCGGCCTGGTGCATCGACAGCAGCTGGCCGGCGATGGCCAAATTGCCTTCATAGACATAGACGAACGCGTTATGGCCCTCGGGCAGCGCCTGGGTGAAGCTCTGGCCCGCCGGCAGATCGACATCGATCATTAAAGGCTGAGTCGAGACACCATCGATCGGGCCAGTGACGCCCTGCGACGTGCCCGCGACCACCTTGACCTTGCCGCCACCCGGCAGTTCGGCAACCGGGATTTCGTCGGCCTGAATATCGCGATAGCCGGCCGGCTTCATCTTCTCGGCGGCCGGCAGATTGATCCATAGCTGGAAGCCGCGCATGCGGCCGGATTCCTGCTGTGGCATCTCGGAATGGATGATGCCTCGGCCGGCGGTCATCCACTGGGCGCCGCCGCTGCGCAGCTCGCCGACATTGCCGAGATGATCCTCGTGCCGCATATGACCGTCGAGCATATAGGTGACGGTCTCGAAGCCGCGATGTGGATGGGCGGGGAAGCCGGCAATGTAATCGCTGGCCTCCTCCGACGAGAAACAATCGAGCATCAGGAAGGGGTCGAGACGCGCCGCGTTGCTTTGGCCCAGGCTGCGCATCAGCTTGACCCCGGCGCCGTCCGACGCCGGCATCGCCCTGATAATCCCCTGAACGATACGCTTGCTCATCTCGACCTCCTGATTACGCGGCCAGCGTCTCGGTCTCGGCCCGGGCGGCCTTGAGGGCCTCGGCCTTCTTCTCATCGCCGTAAGCCAGACCTTCGGCATAGACGAAGCTTACATCGGTCATGCCGAGGAAGCCCAGGAACTGGCGGACGAAGGGGGTCTCGACGTCGGACGGGGTGCCGGAATAGATGCCGCCGCGAGCAGAGAACACCACCACCTTCTTGCCGGTCAGCAGGCCGACCGGGCCAGCTTCGGTATATTTGAAGGTGATGCCGGCGCGGGCGATATGGTCGAACCAGGCCTTCAGCACCGAGGGGATGTTGAAATTATACATCGGCGCGCCGATGACGACGGTGTCAGCCGCTTGGATCTCGGCCACCAGCTCGTCGGACAGGGCGATCGCCGCCTTCTGAGCATCGCTGCGCTGGTCCGCCGGCGTGAAGTAGGCGCCGACAGTTTCGCCGCCCAGATGCGGGATCGGGTTGGCGCCCAGATCGCGGGTGACCACCTTGCCGGTCGGGTTGGCCCTCTTCCAGATGGCGACGTAATGGTCGGCCAGCTGGCTCGACTGACCGCCGGTGGAAAATACGCTGCTGTTGATCTGCAGAAGAGTGCTCATGGAAACCTCCATCGGAGAGAACGTTGAATTTGCTGGAGGGGATAAAACTATTTATTAAGGCGATAAAAAAGACGAATATATTGCTCACACCTATCTAATAATCAGATGAGTTTGCGATGGACGCCCCCCATATCACGATCGAGCAATGGCGCGCCTTGATCGCCGTGGTCGAGGCCGGCGGCTATGCCCAGGCCGCGCAGCGCCTCAATAAGAGCCAGTCCGCCGTCACCTACGCGGTGCAGAAGATCGAGGAGCTGCTGGGCGTGGCGGTGTTCGAAATCCAGGGTCGCAAGGCGCAGTTGACCGGCACCGGCACGATGCTTTATCGCCGTGCCTTGTCATTGGTCGAGGAAGCCGGGCTGCTCGAGCGCGCCGCCAAGACCCTGTCGGCCGGCTGGGAGGCCGAGCTGAGCGTCGCCGTGGAAATCCTGTTCCCGAGCTGGCTTTTGTTCGAATGCCTGGCCAAATTCGCCGAGGAAAGCCCCAACACCCGCATCGAAGTGATCGAATCGGTGATTTCCGGCACTTCGGAAGCCCTGCTTCAACACCGCGCCGACATCGCCATCTCGCCCACCTTGCCGCCCGGCTTCCTCGGCGAGCCGCTGATGAGCATGCCGATCGTCGCCGTCGCCCATCCCGACCACCCGCTGCATCATCTCGGCCGCCCCCTCACGGCGCGCGATCTCAGGCGCCACCGCCATCTGGTGGTGCGCGACAGCGGCAGCCTGCGCACGGCGAAAGCCATGTCGGTCGAGGTCGAGCAGCGCTGGACCGTCACCAATATGTCGAGCTCGATCCAGGCCGCGGCGGGCGGCTATGGCTTCGCCTGGCTGCCGGAATATCGCATCCAGGCCGAGCTGGCGGCCGGAACGCTGGCGCCCCTGCCGATGAAGGAAGGCGGGCGGCGCGAGGTGCAGCTCTTTCTCGTCCTGGCCGATCCCGATTTCGCCGGACCAGGCGCACGGCGCCTGGCCGAGATCATGCGCGGCAGCGTTCATCGCGAGTGCCGCAAGGTGCAGGAAGCACAGTCCGCTTGAGCCCTTAGCCGCCATAGGGCATCCTGCCTGACCTTTTTCTCTCACCAGGTCAGTTCAGGAAACCATGAGCGACAAGCGCGTCTATCTGTATGACAGCACGCTGCGCGACGGAGCGCAGACGCAGGGCGTTGATTTCAGCCCGGCGGACAAGATGGCTATTGCGCGCGAACTGGATTCCCTGGGTATTGACTATATTGAAGGCGGCTGGCCGGGCGCCAACCCGACCGACGACGCCTTTTTCAAGGAAGCGCCGCCGCTTTCGCGCGCCAAGCTCGCCGCGTTCGGCATGACGAGGCGCGCCGGACGCTCGGCCTCGAACGATCCCGGCCTGCAGGCGGTGCTGGTGCCCTCCGCCAAGGTCGTCACCCTGGTCGGTAAGAGCTGGGATTTCCAGGTCACGGTGGCGCTGGGCATTCCGCTCGACGAGAATATCCGCATGATCTCGGAGTCGGTCGCGTACGCGAAGACCAGGGTCGAGGAGGTGGTGTTCGACGCGGAGCATTTCTTCGACGGCTACCGAGCCAACCCCGCTTACGCCCTATCCGCCGCGAAGGCCGCTTATGAGGCCGGCGCGCGCTGGGTGGTGCTGTGCGACACCAATGGCGGCTCGCTGCCGCACGATGTCGAAGAGATCGTCACCGCCGTCGCCAGGGTGGTGCCGGGCGCCAATCTCGGCATCCATTGCCACAATGATTCCGCCTCGGCCGTCGCCAATTCTCTGGCCGCCGTGCGGGCCGGCGTGCGCCAGATCCAAGGTACCCTGAACGGCCTGGGCGAGCGCTGCGGCAATGCCAATCTGATCTCGATCCTGCCCAATCTGATGCTGAAGATGGGCTATGAGACCGGCGTGTCGGAAGCGGACCTCACCAAGCTGACCCATGTCTCGCGGGCTTTGGACGAGCGTCTCAACCGGGCGCCCGACCGTCATGCGCCCTATGTCGGCGATTCCGCCTTCGCCCATAAAGGCGGATTGCACGTCTCGGCGGTCGAGAAGGACCCGCGCTGCTACGAGCACGTCCCCCCCGAATCGGTCGGCAACCGCCGCCATATCGTGGTGTCCGACCAGGCCGGCCGCTCCAACATCCTGGCCCGCTTTCGCGATATCGGCATCGAGGCCGAAGCCGGCGACCCTAAAGTGTCGAAGCTGATCGACGAGGTGAAGCAGCGCGAATATGCCGGCTATGCCTATGACGGCGCCGAAGCCAGCTTCGAATTGCTGGCCAAGCGCATGCTGGCCACGGTGCCGGATTATTTCCGCCTGCTGGGCTTTCGCGTCATCGACGAGCGCCGCTGGGATGTCGGCACCGACGTGCTGACCTTGTCGGAAGCCATCATCAAGGCGGAAGTGAAGGGCGAGACCCTGATGACGGTGGCGGAAGGCAATGGCCCGGTCGCAGCACTTGACGCCGCCTTGCGCAAAATGTTGGCGCCGGCCTATCCGCAACTGGCGGATTTGCGCCTGGTCGATTACAAGGTGCGCATTCTGGACCCCCAGGCGGCCACCAACGCCCAGACCCGCGTGATGATCGAAAGCGCGGACGGCAAGGGCGACCGCTGGTCTACCGTCGGGGTCTCGACCAATGTCATCGACGCCTCCTACGCGGCGCTGCATGACAGCATCACCTATAAATTGCTGCGCGACGGCGCCTAACCCAAAAGAGAACCATGTCCAATCCCCCCGCGATCATTCTGGTCCGCCCGCAATTGTCCGAGAATATCGGCACCACGGCGCGGGCGATGATGAATTGCGCCCTGACTGAGCTGCGGCTGGTCAGTCCGCGCGAGAACTGGCTGTCCGAAAGGGCGGTCGCCGCCGCCTCGGGCGCCGAGAAGATCCTCGAAGCCGCCAAGATGTTCGACACCACCGAAGAGGCTATCGCCGATCTGCAGAAGGTCTATGCGACGACGGGACGCAACCGCTTCATGGTCAAGCCGGTGGTGACGCCGAAGCAGGCCGCCAGCGAGATCCGCGCCCATCACACCAATGGCGACGTGAAATGCGCCGTGATGTTCGGCCCCGAGCGCACTGGCCTCGAAAATGACGATGTGGCCCTGGCCGACACGGTGATCACCGTGCCGCTCAACCCCGAGCATTTCTCGCTGAACCTGGCGCAATGCGTGCTGCTGATCGGCTATGAATGGTTCCAGGCCGGCGATCCGGCCGAGCCGGTCTCGATGACGAAGGGAGCGGCCCCTCCCGCCTCCAAGGAGGATCTGATCGGATTCTTCCGGCATCTGGAGGACGAGCTGGACGCCTGCGGCTTCTATCGCGTGACCGAGAAACGTCCCGGCATGGTGCGCAATATCCGCAACCTGTTCGAGCGCGCCGAACTGACTCTGCAGGAAGTCCGGACGCTTCATGGTATCGTGCACGAGCTGGTGACCTATCGCCGTAAAAAAGGCGAAGTTCAGGAATAGGAACGTCCCTATGACCAACGCTCCCGTCTTCGATCAGACCTTCGCCGATACTTTCGAGCAGTTGCTGGTGTGGCGCCGCGACGTTCGCCGCTTCAAGACCGATCCGCTGGACACGGCCGCGGTCCGGCATCTGATCGAGCTGGCCTGTCTCGCCCCCTCGGTCGGCAATGCCCAGCCCTGGCGCTTCGTCAATGTCGAGAGCCCGGCCCGCCGCGCCGTGGTGCGCCAGAGCTTCGAGCGCTGCAACCACGACGCGTTGGCGGATTTCCGCGGCGAGCAGGCCAGGCTCTACGCCCAGCTGAAATTGTC
>Ga0302314_10002953_pt1 | contig 31502 bp, 30 predicted proteins | sample III_Palsa_N2_3_FD_200533 | JGI IMG/M metagenome (GOLD analysis project Ga0302314, IMG submission 200533) | Peat permafrost microbial communities from Stordalen Mire near Abisko, Sweden - III_Palsa_N2_3 | ecosystem: Environmental > Terrestrial > Soil > Palsa > Peat permafrost | place: Sweden... | reverse complement strand
GTCTTGCCGTGGTCCACGTGGCCAATCGTGCCTACGTTGACGTGCGGCTTTACTCGCGCAAATTTCTCTTTGGCCATCGCTGATCTCCGTGCCTTCTATGAACCAACCGAACACAATCTGGGGCTGCTAGCGCCCAAAACAATAAATGCAACAACAAAAACAGCACCGCCGAAACCGGCAGTGCCTGGAAAAATATCTGGTGCCCACCACAGGAATCGAACCTGCGACCTCACCCTTACCAAGGGTGTGCTCTACCGACTGAGCTAGGTGGGCGAAAACTCTCGAAAACCCGAAATCTACCGACCGCTTGCGCTGAACCTCTACCCCGACGACCGACCGCCTCTGATCCAAAAACTGGAGCGGGTGATGGGAATCGAACCCACGCTATCAGCTTGGAAGGCTGAAGTTCTACCATTGAACTACACCCGCCTGCATCAACCGCTTCGCAGCCTTTTACCACTGTCCACAGTGGTGGAGGGGGTAGGATTCGAACCTACGTAGGCGTTAGCCAGCAGATTTACAGTCTGCCCTCGTTGGCCGCTTGAGTACCCCTCCCGAGAATGATGGTTCGCGTGAGCTGAGCCACATATTGTTTTGGACGGGGGCTTCCCTGTCAAGCAAAACCGGCGCTATCACCTGCAATATTCCTGGAAGTTGCTGCCTGTCGAGCGGCTGGAGGGCACTCGTCCATTCAGCGCAGTGACGCTTCAACAAAATGCAATAAGCTTTCAATATCGTTATCGATCGTCAATAAAAAGACTCAAAACATGCTCACCCAGGGAAAACGTTTTGGCCTGATGCTGTGCAGCGCATTGCTGGCCGCCGCCATCACCGGTTGCGGCAGCAGCAGCGACAGCGGTACCGCCGGCCAGCCGGCTTCGGCCAGCATCGGCCATGTCTTCGTGCTGGTTCTGGAAAACGAGGACTACGACAATTCCTTCGGCAGCAGCTCGCCGGCGCCCTACCTGGCGCAGACGCTGCCGGCCAAGGGCGCCCTGGTGCAGAACTACTACGGCACCGGACATAACAGCAACGACAACTACATTTCCATGATCAGCGGGCAGAGCCCCAACCTGGATACCCAGCTCGATTGCCAGACTTTCAGCAACTTCAGCGGCACCTCCACCGGCGCCAACGGCCAGGCCATCGGCCAAGGCTGCGTCTACCCGACCAGCGTCGCCAGCCTGCCGGACCAGCTGAGCAAGGCCGGGCTGAGCTGGAAGGCCTACATGGAAGACATGGGCAACACCCCCAGCCGCGAAGGCGCCAGCTGCGGCCATCCCGCGGTGGGCTCCAAGGACGGCACCCAGGTGGCGACCGCGGCCGATCAATATGCGACCCGCCACAATCCCTTCGTGTATTTCCACAGCATCATCGACGACCAGGCCGGTTGCGACAGCCACGTCGTCAATTTCAGCGGCCTGGCCGCCGACCTCGGCAGCATAGCCAGCACCGCCAACTACACCTTCCTCACCCCCAACCTGTGCCATGACGGCCACGACTCGCCCTGCGCCGACGGCGAGCCCGGCGGCCTGAGCTCGATCAACACCTTTCTGCAGCAATGGGTGCCGCAGATCCTCGCCTCCCCCGCCTTCCAGAAGGACGGCCTGCTGATCATCACCTTCGACGAGTCCAACGGCGTGACTTCGGATTCCTCCGCCTGCTGCGGCGAAGCCCCCGGCCCCAATACCCTGCTGCCCGGCCTGCTCGGCCTCGGCGGCGGCAAGGTCGGCGCGGTGCTGATCTCGCCCTTCATCAAGCCAGGCACGGTCAGCACCACCGCCTACAACCACTATTCGATGCTGCGCAGCGTGCAGGACATCTTCGGCCTGTCCTACCTGGGCAATGCCGGCGCCAGCGGCCAGGCCGGCTTCGGCAGCGACGTCTACACCCAGGTCGCTCCGGTGTTTCCGGCCAAGAATTAAGGCCAGAAGCGGCCGGCCAGAGGCTCTAAACTCGCGGGATGAATTTCCCGCGTCTGCTCTGTGCCGGGCTGTTGCTCGCCGCCGCCGCGATGGTGCGCGCGGCCGCGCCGCCGGCCGCCGTCTATGACCCCCTGGCCGCGGCGGCGGCCGAAGGCCTGATCCACAATGTCGAGGCCGGCGTGCCGCCGCAGTGCTACACCAAGACCGGCGCGCGCTCCAATCCCTGCTGGACCTGCCACACCAGCCACAACGGCCTTAACCGGACCGACGACTGGCGCTTGCAGCAACGCTACGACTTCAGCGAGCTGGGCCGCACCAACCACTGGAGCAACCTGTTCAAGGATCGCCGCGCCGCCATCGCCGGCATCGACGACGCCGCAGCGCTGGCCTACATCCGCCAGGACAACTACGCTGCGCTGCGCCCGGCCCTGCTGGCGCATCCGGACTACCCGGGCTGGGTGCCGGATCTGGATTACCGCCTGGGCTTCGATGGCGAAGGCTTCGCCCGCGACGGCTCCGACTGGCGCGCCTTCCGCTACAAACCCTTCCCCGGCACTTTCTGGCCCACCAACGGCTCCACCGACGATGTGCTGATCCGCCTGCCGGCACCGTTCCGCAGCGACACCAGCGGCCATCCCTCGCGCATCATCTACAAGATCAACCTGGCGATCCTCGAAGCCGCCATGGCCGTGCCGGACAGCGTGCCCGACGCGAAACTGCGGCGCAGCATCGAGCCGGTGGACGAAACCGCGGCCGCCATCGACCTCGACGGCGACGGTCGCATCGGCGGCACCGTCAGCCAGATCCGCGGCCTGCCCGCGCACTACGCCGGCGCCGCCGCAGGTATACCGGTGCTGCGCTACGACTATCCGCAAGGCACCGAATTCCTGCATACCGTGCGTTACGTCGATCCCGACGCGCCGGACCTGATGTCGGCCCGCTTCAAGGAAGTGCGCTACGCCATCAAGCGCTTCCAGCTCAACCAGGCCACGCGCCAGTGGCGCTACGACGAAGAGACGCAGGAACGCGACATCGGCGGCCTGCCCCACTACAGCGGCACCTCTTACAGCGGCCAGACCAATGCCTTCGGCTGGCGCCTGCAAGGCTATATCGAGGACGCCGCCGGCCGCCTGCGCCTGCAGACGCGCGAGGAGCAGATCTACTGCATGGGCTGCCACACCGGCATCGGCGTCACTGTCGACCAGACTTTCAGTCTGCCGCGCAAAGTCCCCGGCGCAGCCGGCTGGGGACCGCAGAACCTGGCCGGCATCCAGGACGTGCCTCAGGCCGGCTCCACCGAACCGGAAATCCTGCGCTACTTCCGCCGCGTCGGCGGCGGCGACGAATTCCGCGCCAACAGCGAAATGCTGCAACGCTTCTTCCCCGGCGGCAAACTCGATGCGACCAAGGTGCACCGCGCCGCGCCCGGCGGCAGCGGCGATATCCGCGACCTCATCGTCCCCTCGCGCCAGCGCGCCCTGCAACTCGACAAGGCCTACATGCTGATCGTGCGCGAGCAGAGCTTCATCCACGGCCGCGACGCCCTGCTGGCGCCCGCTGAAAATGTCCATGCGCAGCTCGACAACACCGATACCGCACTCAAGGCCAGTGGGCGCACCTATCGCGACGGGCGGCTATGGCTGGACTGGAATGCGGTGGGCAAAGGCGTTCCTCACCCCGCCGCCATCGCATCGAGCACGCCGGAGTAACCCAGCACCGTCCCCAGCAGCGGCAGATCGAATTTGACGCAGAAGCAATACTTGCCGTTTTCGATGCGCTTGTACGCCGTGGTACGCGGAAACAGCCACAACGGCAGGAGCAGGCCACCAAGCCTGACCCTGAGGCAACGCCAATACCAGCCACCCTCGATAACATCCACGGTGAGATCCAGCCGCACCGCCCCGGTATTTTCCACCCAATAGCCGCCCGGCCAGACGCCGACCGGGTGAAACTGCGAGCACAACCTTGCCTGTTCACCAAAACGGCGATTCCAGTGCAGCACGTCGTTTTCATGACGAATTTCCACCTCGAATGGGCTGCGCTCCACAGCGGAAGGCAAACCGAGCTTGCGCAACAGCCGGCCGCCGACCCAGCCGGCAATGCCCTTACCACGCTCGATCCTCACCTCGCCACGCAGCAGGCCACCGTGCCGATGCAGTTCCTGCAGCAGCGGGTGCAGTTGCCCGAACTGTGGACCAAACCAGCGGATTACCGCGTTCTCCTGTCGTTGGTCCAATGCGCACTCCCTGAACAGCGCTCAACTCCAAATCCGAAAGTACTTGCCCGCGAGCGGGCCTCAACTTATCCGCTGCGGAACCAGCCAGCCGCGATAACGCACCAGCAAACCAATCCACCGCTGTCGGATTTCGACATGAAAGTGGAAGCGGCCATCTTCCAAGTATTCATAGGTCGTTCCACCCGGAGCGAAGCTCACCGGCAGCGGCAGCGGCAGCCCGAGGAAACTCCAGTGCCTTACCACCAGATACAGCCTTGCATCCCGCACCACCAGAGCCAGGGCAACCGCAAAGGGTCCGAATCGTTCACATAGAAGGCCCTGCCAGCGACCCCGACCTTTCGACTGATGGCTGCAAAAGGACTTGCCGGCGAAACTGCGCCGCCAGCTTTCGCCTTGGGCTGTACGGGTGAACCGCACCTGCACCGACACGTCTTTCCCCGCCTTCGGAAAACCGAACAGCGTGGCGATGCAAAGCGCCAGCCAGTGATCGCCGCGTTCCACCTCGGCCCGCCCCTCGGCTTGCAGACCTTCAGTCCAGTCATGCAGCGCTCTCATCGGTTCCGGCAGCAGCGGCCACGCTTTGCCAAGCATCGCCTGATAGAGCGGAATCTGCCGCGTACGGCCGGAAACCTCACGCATGCCAATGCCTGAATGGTCAGGAGATGGGACCACCATCATAAAACCCGCCGGCGGGCATAACCCGGCGCAGCCGCGTCGAGCCGCTGCGCCAGCACTTCCAGATGGCAGGTCGGCACACGCGGAAACAGATGATGCTCCAGGTGGAAGAACATGCCGTAAGCCAGGCGGCTTTTCCAGCGGCTGCGCAGGCTGCGCGCGATCGGTGCACCATCCTCGCAGCCGTGGTGCACCGTCCACACTGCGAAGAAGGCGGTGAGACATTCGCCGATCGACATGGCGATGACGTGATAGCGCAGCGCCGCGATGTGCCAGACCCCGAAGGCCAGCGTCAGCCATACCGCGTTGGCCAGCAGCTCCGCCACGACCCAGCGTTTCTCCGCTTTGCTCCCCACCCGCAGCGCCGTCTGATGCAGGCGCAGCGGAAACCACGGGCCGATCAGGATCGCCTGCCAGCCGCTGAGCCGCACGCTCATCGCTTCCACATCTTCTTCGGTCATGCAGTAGCGGTGATGCCGCAGATGATTCACTTTCACCGCATGCATTGAGCACTGCATCACCACGCTCATCACCAACATCACCCATTCGGTCGCCAGCCTGGGCAAGCCGATGGCGTAGTGATAGGCGTTATGCACCAGTCGCAGGCCGGTGAGAAACAGCATGAAGGAGCAGGCCCAGGCCAGCGGCCACATGCCCCAGGCGGCCGCCAGCAACGAGGCCGCCACCCAGGGCAGGGGCAGCGCCAGTTCGCCCAGCACCTCGGCGCGGCTCACCTTGACCAGGTCCCGCCACTCGACTTGTCCCGCGATTGCGCCTGCGTTCATGACTCGTTCTCCTTTGAATCGAATCCGCCTTATCCAGCCCGCAACAGCTCCATCCGGCCCTGCGCCTGCGACCGCGCCTCATCTGCTTCGCTGCGATGCTTGTAGAAATGCAGCACCGTGGCGCCGGCATCGCGCAGCATCCACCCCGCCCATAGCGCGGCGTAACCGTTGAACGCGGTCGATACCCGGTAATGGGCGGTCAGTGTCAATTCCGAATTGCCGCCATCGAGCGGCTGGATGTCGTAGCGGGTATCCACCAGGTCGAAATAACGGCCGCCGATGCGCACATGCTCGTCGAGCACGCCCGGCGGGATCGAGCTGTCGTCGAAATGAAAGTCCCACAGAATCGAGCGATCGGGAATCTGCGCCAGGATTTTTTCCTTGAAGCGCACGCCCTGTGACCAGCGCGACCAGCGCACCTCGCCTTCCGGCGTCTGCCGCGTCAGCCCCTCTTCGGGACGCGGCACGCCGATGCTGTAGACCCAGCTGGTTCCCAGCTCATCCGGCCGAATGTCCCGCGCGTTCTTGATGTCGCCCCAGATCACCGCCGGGCTGGCATGGATGACCGTACGCAACTGCATCTGATGCACTTCGTCGCGGTTGCCGAGCGCATTTTCCAGCGGAGCCGCCAGCAGCGGCAGCATCACCGCGCACCGCACCACCGTACCGCCGCGGCTGGAAAGCCGCAGTACCAGCCCCATCAGCAGGCCGCCGACAATCGCCATCACCAGGAAGATCGGCATTGCCATCACGATGCAGATGGTCCCCTCGAGGAAACTCAAGGCGGTCAGCGACAGGAACACCACAATGTCCAGCGCGGGGGCGGCAAATTGATAGCTCACACTCAGCCGCTCATCCTCTTCGCCGAAGTACACCGCGATGGCACCCACCGCGAACGGCATCATCACCAGGAAGGCCAGGGACACCGGCTCCGGCAGCAGGCGGGCCGAGACTGGCGCCAGATGCGGCACCATCAGCATCAACCGGAAGCCCAGCCCATACAGGGCGCCCAGCAACATCGACAGCGCGCGCCGCATGCGCTTGCGGCGGTACACCTCGGGACCACCGCGCGGAAACAGCAGATAGAGCGTCGCGCCCAGACAGGTGAGCAGCGAGATGGTCAGAAGCACGTGCTGCGCGGAAGAATGCATATGAACCTCCCAATCAGATCGTTAATTCCGTTATTTCTGTCAATACAGAAATTGTCGAGCAAAAAAATACCTCAGCCAGCCTTCGGCTTGATCATCATCGCCCCCTGCATCTGCTTTGCCATCTTCATCATCTGCAACAGGGCCTGCGGCGGAATCTGCTTCACCTGCTCATACCCTTCCAGCATCATGTCGAGGAAATCGAGCATGGCGCGCACCTTGTCCTTCGCCGGGTCGTCGGCGGCTTCAGCCTCTTTGGCGCAGTCCCGCATCACGCTCACGGTGGGATCGATTTCGCGCTTGCGCCGACCTTCCAGAATCAGCAGGAAAATCTCCCATACGTCCTGGATGCCGACGAAATGATCACGGCGGTCACCCATGGTATGGACGATTTTCACCAGCCCCCAGCCCTGCAGCTCTTTCAGGCTGTTGCTGACGTTGGAACGCGCCACACTGAGCGTCTCGGCGATTTCCTCGGCATTGAGCGGCCGCTCGGAGAGATACAGCAGCGCGTGGATCTGGCCCTGGGTGCGGTTGACGCCCCAGCGGGCGCCCATCTCGCCCCAGTGGAGCACGAACTTCTCGGTGGCGGCACTCAGTTTCATGAATACTCATATTTCTGTATATACAGAAATTACAGATATACAAAGAAAAATGCAAGCGCCCGATCAGGTCCGCCGCTTGGCCCGCGCGGTGGGCGGCGCGGTGAGCGGATCGTCCGGCCAGGGATGCCGCGGATAGCGCCCCTTCAATTCCTTCTTTACCTCGGCGTAGGTGCGCGCCCAGAAGCCGGCGAGGTCCTGCGTCACCTGAATCGGCCGGCGACCGGGTGAAAGCAGGTGCAGCGAGACCCGGTTGCGCCCTTCGTTCACCGTCGGCGTCTGGGTCAGGCCGAACAGTTCCTGCAGTTTCACCGCCAGCACCGGCGGCGCACCGTCGGGCAGGTATTCGATGGCGACATGCGAGCCGCTGGGGACTTCCAGATGGGTCGGCGCCAGCCGCGCCAGTTGTTGCTGCTGCGCATAGTCCAGGCGCGCATTGAGGATGGCGGCAAGGTCCAGTTTCGACAGGTGATCGCGGCGCGTCACGCCGTCCAGATAAGGCGGCAGCCACTCCTCCAGCGAAACCGCCAGCGCCGTGTCGGAAACATCCGGCCAGCTTTCCTGCGGGCGCCAGGCTTTCAGGCTGAGCAGCCGCGCCTGCCACTGCCGCGCGCCGTCCGACCACGGCAGGGCGGCGATGCCGAGACTGCGCACGCCGTCCAGCATGGCGGCGCGCACCGCCTCGCCGGCGCCTTCACGCAAGGGCTTGCGCTCCAGCACGATGGCGCCGAGCCGGCGTTGCCGCTCCGCCACCACGGTTTCGCTCTGCGCATCCCAGCGCACTTCGTTGTGCGCGACGATGCGCGGCTGCAGGTCGCGCAGCACTTCGCTTTCGCTCAGCGAGGCGGCAAGGCGGATGCGGCGCGGCACGCCCGGATCCCAGTGCGCCACCGCCAGCCATTCGGCCTGGGCCAGCGCATCGTGCTGCGGCAGCCGCGCCTCGCCGCCGTCGGCGCAGAGGAAGATGGCGTCGCGGCCGCCGCGCAGGGCCGGATTCTGTTCGGCGCGGCGCCGGGCGATGCGCTCGGGAAAGGCCAGCGCCACCAGACGGCCCACCGCCGCTTCGGCACCTTCGGCCTGATCTTCCGCGCCGACCACACGCAGGAACTGGCGCACCGACTCGCGCACGCGGCGCTGCGCGCCGGGCTCGGCGCGGCCGCTGTGGAACATCTTCACCGCCTGCTCAAGGTCGGTGCCGGTCTCGCGCTCGTCCAGCACCGCCGCTAGCCAGGCAGCAGGGCCGGCAAGCCGCAGTTGTTTCGCCGCCAGCAGCATGTGGGCCAGCCGCGGCGCAGTGGGCAGGCGGCCCAGTTCGCGGCCATGCACGCTGATGCGGCCGTCGCGGTCGACTGCGCCCAATGCCAGCAGCAGGTCGCGGGCGTAGCTCCACGCCGCCGCCGCCGGCTGGTCGAGCAAGGCCAGCTGCGCAACATCGGCGCCCCAGGCCGCCAGCTCCAGGGCAAAGCGCGACAGGTCGGCGGCGAGGATTTCCGGCGTGTCGTGCGCCGGCATCTGCGCCTGCTGGTCGCGGCTCCACAGGCGATAGGCCACGCCGGGCGCGAGACGGCCGGCGCGGCCGGCGCGCTGGTCGGCGCTGGCGCGCGAGATGCGCTGCGTCTCCAGGCGGTTGGCGCCGGCGCCCAGATCGAAGCGCGCGACGCGCACATAGCCGCCATCCACCACCGTGCGCACCCCTTCCACGGTGAGGCTGGTCTGGGCGATATTGGTGGCAAGGATGATCTTGCGGCGGCCGTCGGTGGCCGGCTGCAGGGCGGCGTCCTGCTCGGCGCTGGACAGGTCGCCGAACAGCGGAAACAGATGCACCCGATCCGCCAGCCGCGCCTCCAGTGCGCGCTGCGCGCCGCGGATCTCGCGGCCGCCCGGCAGGAAAGCCAGGATGTCGCCCTCGGTTTCGGACAGGGCCTTGAGCGAGGCCTCGGCCACGGCGACATCGAGATCGGTGCCGGCACGCGGCGGGACATGGCGCACATCAACCGGGAACAGCTTGCCACCGCTCTCGATGATTTCAGCGTTGTTCAACAGCGCCGACACCCGCTGCGTATCCAGCGTCGCCGACATCACCAGCACACGCAGCGATTCGTTGAGATTGGCGCGCGCATCGAGGGTCAAGGCCAGGGCCAGGTCGGCATCGAGGCTGCGCTCGTGAAACTCGTCGAAGATCACCAGGCCGACGCCGGGCAGCTCCGGGTCCGCCTGCAGGCGCCGCGTCAGCAGGCCCTCGGTGATGACCTCGATGCGGGTGGCGGCCGAGATCTTCTTCTCGAAGCGGATCTGGTAGCCGACGGTTTCGCCGACCCTCTCACCCAGCAGCCAGGCCATGCGCGCGGCGCTGGCGCGGGCGGCGATGCGCCGCGGCTCCAGCATCAGGATGCGCTTGCCGGCCAGCCAGGGCTCGTCGAGCAGCGCCAGCGGCACCAGGGTGGTCTTGCCCGAACCGGGCGGCGCGGCGAGCACCGCCTGGCCGCTTGCGGCCAAAGCGGCGCGCAGCCTCGGCAGGGCCTCCGCTACAGGCAGATCGGGCAAGGAAGGTTTCATGGTCTTTTTATCAAACCCGGCGCTGCCATCCCTGGCGAGACGGCGCCGAGGATTCCCACCCCCCGCCCGGCCATCCTTGGCCGGGACTTCGACCCAACAGACGATGACATTCAGTCATCGTCTAAGCGTTGGCTCTCAGCCAATCAATACGCTGCAGCAGTTTCCGCCGCCAGGCTTCGTTCAATCCGGGCGTGTCGGCTATGCGTTGCAGCACGCCCGGCTGCGGCCGCCGCGTCCGCGATGCCTGCCACAGCTCCGCCAGCGACACCGCATCGGCGTTGCGCTCCAGCAAGCTGAATGGATCGCCGGCCTGCACCTCGCCCGGCGCCAGCACGCGGTAATACCAGCCGGCGATGCCCTGCTCGGCGACGTAGTGGCTGATGCCCTCGTGTCCGAATTTGGCGTCGATCTTCCAGCACGGCGTGCGCGGCTGGCCGACCTGGATGCGCGCGCCGCCGAACGCATAGATATCGCCGATGCAGATCGAAGCTTCATCGATGCCCTCGGTGGAAATGTTTTCGCCGATGGCGCCGGGGACAAACTGCTGCGCCAACTCGGGAAACCGCAGCGCCAGCCGGCCATGATTCTCCAGCGGAAAATGATGCAGCGCCTTTTCCATGCCGCCGTGGAAGCGGCGATCGGCCTGCTTGTCGACCTCCAGGCCCTCCCAGCCGACACGCACGCGCCCGCTCACCGGCTGCTTGAAGATGGCGGTGGCGCGTCCGTCGCCGGGCATCGGACGGATCTGCCCGGCGTAGAGGCCGAGTATCGAAGCGCCTGCGGCGGATGGCGGGTGTGAACTCTTCATGCGGGTATTATGTCTGCTCATGGTCGGCGCCGACCAACCGAAAAGCAGAAGCTCTCCAGTCCATGCAGAGACGCGATTTACTCCAATCCGCCGCGGCCTTCGCCGCGCTCGGTCTCACCGCTCCATCCTTGCTGCTGAGCCTCCCGGCCGAGGCCGACCTGCGCAAGCTGGGCACGCCGCAGCCGTTCGACTATGCCTGGCTCAAGGGCCAGGCGCGCGCGCTCAGCGGCCAGCCCTTTCTGCCCAGGGCCGGGCAGATTCCGGACAAGCTGAGCCGGATGAGCTGGGATCAGTGGCAGGCGATCCAGTTCCAGGACGATCATTCGCTGTGGCGTGAGCAGGGTCTCAACGCGCAGGTGCGTTTCTTCCATCTCGGCTGGCACATGACCACCCCGGTGCTGCTGCACGAGGTGGTCAACGGCCAGGCCCAGGAACTGGCCTACGACCCGGCGATGTTCGACTACGGCAACAGCGGCATCCGCGGCGGCTCGCTGCCGAAAGACCTGGGCTTCGCCGGCTTCCGCGTGCTGTTCCACACCGACTGGGTGCGCGATGTCGCCGCCTTCCAGGGCGCCAGTTATTTCCGCGCGGTGGACGGCGACATGCAATACGGCCAATCGGCGCGCGGCCTGGCGGTGGATGCCGGCCTCGATCCGGAGGAGTTCCCCACTTTCACCAGCTACTGGCTGGAACGGCCGGCGCCGGGCTCCGACAGCTTCACCATCTATGCCCTGCTCGACTCGAAGAGCGTCAGCGGCGCCTACCGCTTCCTGGTGACGCTGGGCGATACCCTGGTGATGGACGTCGATGCGGCGCTGTATCCGCGCCGGCCGATCGAGCGCATCGGCATCGCCCCGCTGACCGCCATGTACCAGTTCGGCGAGAACGACCGGCGCCGCGCCAACGACTGGCGGCCGGAGATCCACGATGCCGACGGCCTGCAGCTGTGGACCGGCAGCGGCGAGTGGATCTGGCGGCCGCTGGTCAATCCGGACAAGGTGCACACCAATTCCTTTTTCGACGACAGCCCGCGCGGCTTCGGCCTGCTGCAGCGCGACCGCAATTTCGACCACTACCAGGACGACGGCGTGTTCTACGACAAGCGTCCGGGCCTGTGGGTGGAACCGCGCGTCGGTCCCGACGGCGCCGGCTGGGGCAAGGGCGCGGTAATGCTGGTGGAGATTCCCACCGACGACGAGACCAACGACAACGTCGTCGCCTTCTGGACCCCGGCGCAGAAACCGCAGCCGGGACAGGAGCTGCTGTTCGGCTACAAGCTGTACTGGTGCCGCACGCCGCCGACCACGCCCAGGCTGGCCACAGTGCAGGCCACGCGCGACGGCATCGGCGGCATCGTCGGCCAGCCGCGCAAATACTTCTCCTGGCGCTTCGCGGTGGATTTCTCCGGCGGCAACCTGGCCATGCTCGGCAGCAAGACCCGGGTGGAAGCGGTGATCGAGACCTCGCGCGGCAAGGTGGAAATCGCCTCGGCGCGCCCGCTGGCCTCGATCAAGGGCTGGCGCGCCATGTTCGACATCAAGCCGACCGACGACAGCGTCGAGCCGATCAACCTGCGCATGTACCTGAAGAGCGACGGGCAGACGCTGAGCGAAACCTGGATCTATCAGTGGACGCCGCCGGCACCGGGGGAGCGGAAGTTTTAAGTTTCATAAACGAAGCATCTCGCGCAAAGACGCCAAGACGCCAAGACGCCAAGAAAAACTCCCTCGATTCGAGTTGTCTCACTTACAAATTGCTTTTGCGTCTTTGCGCGAGAAAGCGTTTAGGCTTTTAACTCCCCTGCCAGTTTCGTCGCATTCTTGCAGGCAAATCCATAGATCGACAGCTGCGGATTGGCGCCGATGCTGGTGGGGAAAATCGAGCCGTCGATGATCGACAGGTTGTCGGCATGGCGGAAGCGGGCATCGCTGTTGACCACCGTCAGCGTCTCGTCCTCGCCCATGGCGCAGCCGCCCATCAGGTGCGCGGTGAATACCGGCACGCGCTGCTTGCGGTACGGCAGGCCGGTGATGGCCTCTTTGGCTTCGGCCCAGGAGGCGTAGATTTTCGAATCGACGTGCAGCGGCATCACCTGCTTGGCGCCGGCGGCGAACTGCAGCTCGGCCATGCTCAAGTAGGCGCGGCGGAAACCGTCCCACATGTAGTCGTTGAAATTGTAGTACAGCACCGGCGCGCCCGAGTCGTCGATCTGCACCTCGCCGCCGGCGCTCTGCTCGTCGAAGCCGTCGCGCAGCAGCGACAGCATCGACTGCGTGTACGGCAGCAGGCCCATGCCGGTTTTCAGCTCTTCACCATAGCGGCCGAAGATGGCGCTGCTCAGCAGCGGCTGCATCGGCGCGGTCTCGATCTTGTAGCCGACCGGGCCGGCGGCGCCATGCATCCATTGATGCTCGTCGCAGTAGATCGACTGCGGCGCGCCGTAATAGCCTTCCACCTTGTCCGGCATGATGCCCAGCGACAGGTTCACCGGATGGATGCAGGTGCGCTTGCCGATGCGCTGGTGCGGATCGGGCGCAGCGGAGCGCAGCAGCAGCGCCGGGTTGTTGATGGCGCCGCCGGCCAGCACAAAATGCCGCGCCTTCACTTCGATCCGGACGCCGCTGGGCTTGAGGCAGTCCGGGCCGAGGGCTTCGGCGCTGAGTCCGCTGACCTTGCCGTTGGCAAAGACCAGCTTGCGCACCGAGACGTGATGGACCAGCTGCGCCCCATTCTTCAGCGCGCCGGGAATGGTGGTGACCAGCATCGACTGCTTGGCATTGGTCGGGCAGCCCAGGCCGCAATAGCCCAGGTTCCAGCAGCCGCGCACATTGCGCGGAATCACATGCGCCGCCCAGCCCAGCGCTTCGGCGCCGCGCTTGAGGGCGCCGTTGTTGGCGTTGGGCGGCAGCGCCCACGGCGCCACCCCGAGGCGCTCTTCCATCTGCGCGAACCACGGCGCCATCTCCTCCTCGCTGCCGCCCTTGAGGGCGAAGGTATCGGCCCAGTACTTCAGGGTCGGCGGCGGCGTGCGGAAGCTCGAGGTCCAGTTGACCGTGGTGGTGCCGCCTACCGAGCGGCCCTGCAGGATCGATACGGCGCCATCCGAGGTGGCGCGCCCGGCGCCCTCCTGGTACAGCTCGCCGTAGGCGCGGGCGTCGTCCATGTCCTTGAAGTTGGCCGCGGTCTGCAACGGCCCTTCTTCCAGGATCAGCACTTTCAATCCGGCGGCGCTGAGAATCTCCGCGGTGGTACCGCCGCCGGCGCCGCTGCCGATGATGGCGACATCGGCCTCGTAGGTCTGGTCCTGCTTCAGGCTGGACGCGTCGATGACCTTCCAGCCGCCGGCGATGCCCTGGGTGTAGATATCGTCGATGGCCATTAGCTGTTGAACACCTGGTAGGGACCGGCGGGCGGCCCCGGATAGTTCGCCGCCGCCCAGCCGGCGCGCGTGCCGTAGAACGACACCGAGATCAGCTTGACCAGGGCGCGGTAACCGGCGTTGAGCATGGCAAAGGAACTGGTGCGCCAGCGCTCGAGGAAGGCCTGCACCTGCGCCGGCGTGGCCTGCTCCCAGGAGGCGACGCCGGTGAGCGGCCAGCGCGTCAGGCGCAGGTTGAGCAGGTCGAACAGTTGCGCCAGCACTTTCTGCGCCGGATGGCCCAGGCGATAGCAGCCCAGATCGATATGCTGCAGCAGATCGTCCAGCAGCCGGTCCCGTTCGGCGCCGTCGGCCGGCAACATCGAGCCGAGCACCGTAGGAACCAGCGCGCGCATCATGGGCAGGTCGGCATCGCGCAAAAACCTGTAGCCGGCGGCGGTGGATTCGACCCGCCCGGTGCAACCGCTAAGTGTTGCCGTGGCGCCGGCCGCGCCGAGCAGCAGCGAGCCGAACAGGCCGACCTGCAATAGCGAGCGGCGCGTCGCGTCCACCGTGTCCCGCCCCGTTTCGGGTACGGTGGTCGGAAGATTCCGCATTTCTCTCCCCGTGCTGGATAATGTGATCCGGCGGACAACCCCTGCCGATGCCGGATAATAGTCAGGCCCCGCGCCAAAAGCGATTACCTGGAAATCGGGCTTACCAGCGCCGCCGCCATTGACACTCATTAGGAACCAGCGATGAACCGCGTGCTTCAGGACCTCGTCAACCTGCTCGACCTCGAAGCGCTGGAAGACAACATGTTCCGCGGCCAATCGCGCGATCTCGGCGGCAAGAGCGTGTTCGGCGGCCAGGTCATCAGCCAGGCGCTGGTGGCGGCCGGCCGCACCGTGGAAGGCTCCATGGTCCATTCCCTGCACGCCTTCTTCCTGCGCCCCGGCGACATGGCCCTGCCGATCGTCTACGAGGTGGATCGCGTGCGCGACGGCCGCAGCTTCACCGCGCGGCGGGTGCAGGCGATCCAGCACGGCCAGCCGATCCTGTCGATGATCGCCTCCTTCCACCGGCCGGAGGACGGCGTCGAGCACCAGATGCCGATGCCGCAGGTGCCACCGCCGGAGACGCTGCGCTCGCAGCACGAGTTGTCCGAGGAATGGATCAAGGCGCGTCCCGATCTTCCGCAGCGCACCAGGGATGCGATGCTGCGCCTGCTGGCCATTGAATTCCGCCCGGTGCAGCCCTGGAATCCCCTGCAGCCGGAGAAGGCGGGATTGACGCAGAGCCTGTGGTTCCGCGCCGCCGGGCAGTTGCCGGACAATCCCATGTTGCACCGCTGCGTGCTGGCCTACGCCTCGGACTTCAACCTGCTGTCCACCGCACTGCGGCCGCATGGCATGTCCTACCTGAATCCCGACAACGCCGTCGCCAGCATCGATCACGCCCTCTGGTTCCATCGCGATGTGCGCGCCGACGACTGGCTGTTGTATTCGATGGACTCGCCCTCGGCGCAGGGCGCGCGCGGCCTGTCGCGCGGCCTGATCTACGACCGCGGCGGCCGGCTGGTGGCCAGCGTGGCGCAGGAAAACCTGATGCGGCAGACGCAGCCCGCCGGCTGAGCTTCCATCCCGGCCGTCTTTGGCCGGACACCGCCCCGCTCTGTCCCGCGGGCAAATGCAAACACCCCTGCGGCCTGTGCAGAATCGCCGCCAAACAGCCGCGCCCAAACAAGCGGCAGGCATTCCGTTGCCCAGGGGAGAAAGCAGGTGATACGTAAGGCATTCATGCTGGTGTTGCTGCTGCTGGTGGCCGTCGCCGTGGTCTACGGTGTTTTCGATTTCTTCCTGCCGCAGCGTTTTGCCGCAGCGGCACTGGGCGCGGAGCGCGGCGCCGCCGACCTGCACAGCAGGCAAACCGACATCCCCGGCTTCAATATCGCCTACCTCGAAGGCGGACAGGGCAAGCCGCTGCTGCTGCTGCACGGCTTCGGCGCGGACAAGGACAACTGGACCCGCGTGGCCCGCTATCTGACGCCGCGTTTCCATGTTTATGCCGTCGATCTGCCGGGTTTTGGCGACAGCACCCAGCCCACGCCCGCCGAATGCGATATCGAGCACCAGGTGACTTACGTCAACGAGATCGCCGCGGCCCTCGGCCTCGATCACTTCGACCTCGGCGGCAGTTCGATGGGCGGCTGGATCGCGGGCGCCTACGCCGCCGCGCACCCGGAGCAGGTCGACAGCCTGTGGCTGCTCGCTCCGGCAGGGGTGTCCACCGCGCAGAGCAGCGATCTGGTCAACATCGTCAAGAGCGGCGGCCATGTGCCGCTGCTTGCACGCACCCCGCAGGAATATGAGGCACTGCTGGATTTCGTCTTCGTGCACCGTCCCTATGTGCCGCACGCGGTAATCGCCGTGCTGGCGCAACACGCCGCGGCAAGCTACGACTTCAACCAGAAGGTGTTTGCCGAACTGGTCAACGACGCGCCGCTGGAGCCGCAGGTAAAGAACCTGTCCACGCCGGCCCTGATCGTGTGGGGCGACCACGACCGCGCCCTGCACGACTCCGGCGCCGAGGTGCTGCACCGGCTGATGCCGAATTCCCAGGTCATCATCATGCCGGACATGGGGCATCTGCCGATGCTGGAAGCGCCGGCGCAAACCGCCGCCGACTACATCGGATTCCGCGACTCGCTGGTCAAGCGCTAGATCCCGAACCACAACCGCTTGCTGCAACTACCGGCTTCCGGGGGCAAAACGGGGGCCGGCTTTTTTGTTGCTCCGCACAATAAAAACCGCGCCGGGCTAAAATGCGCGGATGATCTCCCTGACCCAAGCCACGCTGCGGCGCGGTGTGCGCACCCTGCTGGAAAACGCCACTTTCACCATCCATCCGGGGTGGCGCACCGGCGTGGTTGGCCGCAACGGCACCGGCAAATCGACACTGTTCGCCGCCATTCTTGGTGAATTGCACGCTGATAAGGGCAATATCTCGGTTCTGAAGAACCTCGCCATCGCCACCGTGGCGCAGGAAACACCGGCCCTGCCGGATGCCGCCATCGAGTTCGCGCTGGACGGCGATTTCGAGCTGCGCGACCTGGAACGGCGCCTGCTCATCGCCGAGGAGAAGCACGATGCCGACAAGATCGGCTCGATCCACGAGCGGCTTGGCACCATCGGTGGCTACGCCGCCCGCTCTCGCGCCGCGCGCCTGCTGCATGGCCTGGGTTTCTCGCCCGAGGCGCAGGAGCGGCCGGTAGCGAGCTTCTCCGGCGGCTGGCGCATGCGCCTCAACCTGGCCAAGGCCCTGATGTGCCGTTCCGACCTGCTGCTGCTCGACGAGCCGACCAACCATCTGGATCTGGACGCAGTGATCTGGCTGCAGGACTGGCTGGTGGAATACCCCGGCACCCTGCTGGTGATCTCGCATGACCGCGAATTCCTCGATGCGGTGACCACCCATACGCTGCATCTGGAAGGCACCAGCGCCACCCTCTACACCGGCAACTACTCCCAGTTCGAGCGCATCCGTGCCGAGAAGATGGCGTTGCAGACCGCCACCCACGCCAAGCAGCAGCGCCAGGTGGCGCATCTGCAGAAATTCATCAACCGCTTCAAGGCGCAGGCCACCAAGGCCACCCAGGCGCAGAGCCGCATCAAGCAGCTGGAGCGGATGGAACTGGTGGCGCCGGCCCACGCCGACTCGGAATTCTCCTTCGAATTCCCCACGCCGGATCGCCTGCCCTCGCCGCTGGTGCGCTTCGACGAGGTCGATGCCGGCTATGCCGGCAAGACCATCCTGCACAAGCTGCGGGTGCTGATCGCCCCGGGCGAGCGCATCGGCCTGCTCGGCCCCAACGGCGCCGGCAAATCGACCTTGGTGCGCACCCTCGCCGGCGAGCTGGAAACGCAGGCTGGCAAGATCATGCGCGATCCCTACCTGCGCATCGGCTACTTCGCCCAGCATCAGCTGGAACAGCTCGACCCCAAGGCCTCGGCAGTGTTGCACCTGCGCCGCCTCGATCCGAAAGCCAGCGAGCAGTCGCTGCGCGACTTCCTCGGCGGCTTCAACTTCCGCGGCGACCGCGCCTTCGAGGCCATCGCGCCATTTTCCGGCGGTGAGAAAGCACGCCTGGCCCTGGCCATGGTGGTGTTCCAGAAGCCCAACCTGCTGCTGCTCGACGAGCCGACCAACCATCTCGATCTGGACATGCGCCACGCCCTGGAAACCGCGCTGATGGACTACGCCGGCGCCGTGGTGCTGGTATCGCATGACCGCCATCTGCTTTCCAGCACCTGCGACGCGTTGTGGCTGGTGGCCGACGGCCGCTGCCAGGACTTCGACGGCGACCTCAGCGACTACGCCCGCTGGCTCGGCAGCCGCGACACCACCCGGGACAGTTCACCGAAGAGCGGCAACCGCACCTCGGCCAAGGACGAACGCAAGGCTTCCGCCGATCAGCGCGTGCTGGTGCGCACCCGCAAGGATGCGATCAAGAAACTCGACACGCAGATGGCACGGCTGCAGAAAGATCTTGCCAGCCTCGACGCCCGCATCGCCGACCCCGCCATGTATGAAGCCAGCCGCAGCGGCGAAGTGGCAAAGCTGCTGAGGGAGCAGGGCGAGCTGAAGAAGAAGCTGGCGACGATGGAAGAAGAGTGGCTGGCGGCGTCGGAGCAGTTGGCGGCGCTGGAGACTTAGCGCCTCCGGCGAGACTTGTCCTGTTTAGACCGGACTCGCAAAATTACAGGACACAAGACACTGTAATTCCCTCTCCCCACTATGTGAGGAGAGGGGAAAATCAAAGGTGCGATCAATCCGGCCTGGTCGCCAGCTCCAAATCGTCCAGATAAGTCAGCGCGAACTCACGTCCCGCCTGACCTTTCTCGTCGCCGCACATCTCGGTGCGCGCCTTCAGCCCTCCGCATACCAAGGGCCGCAGCGGGTCCCCGAAGATCATGCAGCGAAAATCCTCCGCCAGCTGCACGCAGCGTACGCCGGCCGGCTTGCCGTTGGGCATGCCGGGGATCGCCGAGGAGATGGAAGGCGCGATGCAGCAGGCACCGCAGCTGGCACGACACTCCATCAACATCCGCCGCGCTCCGCATTGGCCCACTCCGGCCGAGGCGTACTAGCCCCGCCATTCGCAGCCCTGTCTGCCGAAGTCAGCTCAACCCCGGATTTGCGGCACTCGCCGCTCACTTGCTCTCGGATGATCTCCGCCAGGCGCAAGGCGCCGGGTCCGGCGTAGTCGCGATCGGCAAACACCAGGTAGAGCTCACCCCAGCGCTCGCCGCCCTCACGCAGCGGCAGCGGCTTGAGCAGGCCGTGCTCCAGTTCGTTGCGCACGGTTTCCTCGGGATACCAGGCGAAGCCCAAGCCCATGCAGGCGGCGTGGATCGAGGTGGCCTTCTGGCTCACCGTCCAGCTCTGCTCGGCGCCGACCCAGCTGCCGCTGCGGCGCTGGCTGCCGGTATCGCGGATCACCAGATGGCGATGCTTGCGCAGATCCTGCATGGTCAGCTCGCGGCCAAGTTGATGCAAGGGATGGTCGGGATGCGCAGCGGCGATGAAGCGCAGCCGCATCAGCGGATCGCCGGCGAAGCCCGGCGGGATCTGCGAGGTAATGGCGAGGTCGACCTTGCGTTGCAGCAGCGCCTCCTCGGTGCCGCTGATTACGGTCTCGTACAGTTCGATGCGTGTCTGAGGCCGCTCCTTGGCGAAGCGCTCGAAGCACTGCAGAAGCACCCAGGTGGGAAAGATGATCTCCATCGCCAGCCGTAGTTCCGGCTCCCAGCCGGCGGCAAGGCTGCCGGCGGCGTTTTCCAGCACGCTGGCCTCTTCCAGCAGGGCCTTGGCGCGGCGGTACAGCACCTCGCCGGTCGGCGTCAGGTGGGCTTTGCGGCCCACCACCTCGAATACCTTCACTTCCAGCAGGGATTCGAGTTTCTGCACCGCGTAGGTCACGGCCGACTGGCTTTTATGCAGGGCTTCCGCCGCCTGGGCGTAGCCGCCCGCATCGACCACGGCCAGCAGGGCGCGCCATTGTTCCAGTGAAATCCGTGGGTTAGCAGTCATTATCTAATGGATAGATAGGTAGGCCCTAAATTTTGTGCTTTTTTATCTAATCAATCAATACTTAAATAGCGCCACTCCGGAACGGAATGTTCCCTTACCAGCTACAAGGAGATGCGCCATGACCACCCTGCTCCAGATCAACGCCAGCATCAACAACGGCAACGGCCAGTCCAGCCAGCTTGCCAAACAGTTCGTCGCCGCTTTCAAGCAGAGCCACCCCGACACCAAAGTGGTGGTGCGCGACGTCGCCGCCGCCGAGCCGGTGCCTCACCTGAACGCCGAGCGCTTCGGTGCCTTCATCACCAAGCCGGAAGAGCGCAGCCCGGCGCAGCATGCCGTGGTGGAATACTCCGACGCGCTGATCAACGAACTGAAGCAGGCCGATGTCATCGTGCTGGGCCTGCCCATGTACAACTTCGGCCTGCCCTCGCAGCTCAAGGCCTACTTCGACCACGTCGCCCGCGCCGGCGTCACCTTCAAGTACACCGAAAAGGGCCCGGTCGGCCAGCTCACCGGCAAGAAGGTCTATGTCTTCGCCGCCCGCGGCGGCATGTATGTCGGCACGCCGCTGGACACGCAGACCAGCTACGTGCGCGACTTCCTGCGCTTCCTCGGCATGGCCGACGTGGAATTCGTCTACGCTGAAGGCCTCGCCATCAGCCCGCAGAGCAAGGAAGCGAGCCTGGCGAAAGCTGTGGCCGAAGTTGCCCGCCTCGCTGCATGACGTCCTGTCCAGCACCAGGCCATCCATGGCCTGGACTGTTCAAATAAACGAGGTCTTAACAACCTTCATCCATTCAGGGGTACTGCAATGAACAACTTTTTCGATTCCACCAAGCCTTATTCCGACCTTCTCGGCCGCATCCTGATCGCCGCGCTGTTCGTGGTCGCAGGCGGCGGCAAGATCGCCGCCTATGCCGCCACCCAGGGCTACATGCAATCCGCCGGCGTGCCCGGCGGCCTGCTGCCGCTGGTGATCCTGGTCGAAGTGGGCGGCGGCCTCGCCATCATCCTCGGCCTGTATACCCGCCTGGTAGCCGTGCTGATGGCTGGCTTCAGCATCGTCACCGCCCTGCTGTTCCACGCCGGGCACGACCAGGTGTCGCAGATCATGCTGATGAAGAACTTCGGCCTGGCCGGTGGCTTCCTGTTCCTGGTCGCCAACGGCGCCGGGCGGTTGAGCCTGGATGCGCTGCGCAGCAAAAAGTAAGAGAAGTACCGTGACACCATGCGGTACCCGCCGGCGCAAGCCGGCGGGAATTTCAAGGAGTCTGCAATGAACACCACCAATCCCAGGACCATGGTCCATGTCATCGAGTCGCAGCCGACTTCCGATGGCGCGGGCGTGAAGCTGCGCCGCAGTCTCGGCAGCCAGCGCGGCCTGCACGTGGATCCGTTCCTGATGCTGGATGAGTTTTATTCCGACGATCCGAACGACTATCTCGCCGGCTTCCCCTCGCACCCGCATCGCGGCTTCGAGACTGTGACCTACATGCTCGACGGCCATATGCAGCACCAGGATCACCTCGGCAACCGCGGCGATCTTGGCCCCGGCAGCGTGCAGTGGATGACCGCAGCGCGCGGCATCATCCACTCCGAGATGCCGCAGCAAAGCGAGGGCCGCATGCGCGGCTTCCAGCTGTGGCTCAACCTGCCATCGAAGGAAAAAATGAAGCCGGCCGGCTACCGCGACATCCCGGCCAGCGAGATCCCGACGGTGGAATTGCCTGGCGGCGGCAGCGTCAAGATCATCGCCGGCAGCCTGCCGGTCGACGGCCGCGCGACCAGCGGCCCGGTCAACGGCAGCCACCAGCTATCCACCGATCCGCTGTACCTGGACGTGCATCTGCCGGCGGGCGCGGAATTCGGCGCGCTGCTGACGCCCGGCCACAATGCCTTCCTTTATGCCTATGAGGGCAGCGCGCAGATTGGCCCTTCGGGGAAGGCGCGGGCTTTGCCGCATCGCGCCGCCGGCGTGTTGTCGGACGGCGACAGCGTACGCGTCCAGGCCGGCGCCGAAGGCGTGCGCTTCCTGCTGCTGGCGGCGAAGCCGCTGCGCGAGCCGGTGGTGCAGTACGGCCCGTTCGTGATGAACACGCGCGAGGAAATCGAGCAGGCGCTGGCCGACTATCGCGAGGGCAAGCTGGCCACGGCGGCCTGAAGCAACAAGCAGCGCAGCAGTCCCCACCCGCCCGTGGAAGGGGACTGCTGCTGAATTTGCTTGCGGCTAAGCGTGCGCCGCGGCTTTCTTCAGCGGCTCCGCCTTGGGCTCGCCCTTCTTGCCCAACTCCTGCAGCAGGTTGCCCAGATCCTCGGCGTGCTCCTCTTCCTTGGCCAGGATCTCTTCCATCATGCGTCGCGTGGTCGGGTCATCGTTGCCCAGGTACTGGATGATCTCGCGGTAGCTGTCGATGGCGATGCGCTCGGCGACAAGGTCTTCCTCGATCATCTCCACCACGTCATGACCTTCGACGTATTCGGAGTGGCTGCGCGACAGCAGGCCTTCCGGCGACAGATTGGGCTTGCCGTCGAGTTGGGTGATGCGCTGGGCGATGAGATCGGCGTGGCCCTGCTCCTCGTTGGCATGTTCCAGGAATTCGGCGGCGACCCCCTTGGCGTGAATGCCGGAAGCCATGTAGTAGTGATACTTGTAGCGCAGCACGCAGACCAGTTCCGTTGCCAGCGCCTCGTTGAGAATCTTGATGACGGTATTGCGATCCGCCTTGTAGCCCTCGGTGACGGCACCCTTCTGAATGTGCTCACGCGCGCGTTCGCGGATTGCTTTGATGTCTGAAATAAAAGGCTTCGCTGCCATGGTGCATCTCCTTGTTATGAATGACCGATTGAAACGAGAACCGACAAGCCCAATTGGTAGCCATGCGGAAACCACCAGGCTTGGCTCATGTCCAACGCCACAGTAGTGGACAGCGGCGGCATCCGGACGTTCCGGTCGATGCCGCGCGGACTGCTGCCACCCGCATGATTCGCAACAGGTTTTAGCTTTCCCCCACTGATTGCCCCAAGGAGAACACATGCAGATTCAGCTCAAGGGCCGGCGCGCCCTGGTCAGCGGTTCCACCGCCGGTATCGGCTACGCCATCGCCAAGGGCCTGGCCGAAGCCGGCGCCACGGTGATCGTCAACGGCCGCAGCGAGGAGCGCGTGACGTCCGCCATCGACAGCATCCGCAAGGCCCTGCCTGCAGCGCAACTGCTCGGCTTCGCCGGCGACCTGTCCAATGCCGCGGTGGCCGAGCGGCTGCACCAGGCCCAGCCGGATCTCGACATCCTGGTCAACAATCTCGGCATCTTCGAGCCCAAGGGCTATTTCGATATTCCGGATGCCGACTGGGAGCGCTTCTTCAACGTCAACGTGCTCAGCGGCGTGCGCCTGGCGCGGCTCTACGGCCAGGGCATGGCGCAGCGCGGCTGGGGCCGCATCGTCTTCATCTCCAGCGAGTCCGGCCTGCAGATCCCCGCCGAAATGGTCCACTACGGCGTGACCAAGACCGCCCAGCTTGCCGTGTCGCGCGGCCTGGCGGAATCCCTGGCCGGCAGCGGCGTCACTGTCAACTGCGTACTGCCCGGACCGACGCGCTCTGAAGGCGTGGAGGGCTTCGTCGCCGACCTGGCGCGCCACCAGGGCACCAGCGAAAAACAGGTGGAACAGGATTTCTTCAAGAACATGCGCCCCAGCTCGCTGATCCGGCGTTTCGCCACCATCGAGGAAGTGGCGAACATGGTGGTCTACACCTGCTCGGAGCAGGCGTCGGCGACTACCGGCGCGGCGCTGCGGGTGGATGGCGGCGTAGTGCGGTCGATCGCCTGAGATCCATCAAGAAAGACATTCCCCTCTCCCCATCGCAGATGGGGAGAGGGTCAGGGTGAGGGGCGGCCGCCAAGCGCCCGATCCGACACATACGGATTGCTCTTCCGCTCCTGCCCGAACGTCGACATCGGCCCGTGCCCGGGCACGAAGCGGTTGTCGTCGCCCAGCGGAAACAGCCGCGTGCGGATCGCCTCGATCAGCTGCGCATGGTTGCCGCGCGGAAAATCGGTGCGGCCGATGGAACCCTGGAACAGCACGTCGCCGACGAAGGCCAGCCGCGACAGCGCGTGGTGAAACACCACATGGCCCGGCGTATGCCCGGGGCAATGCAGCACGTCGAAGCTGAGCGAACCGACTGTGACCGTGTCGCCGTGACTGAGCCAGCGGTCCGGCGTGAAACTGCGCGCCGGCGGAAAGCCGTACTGCCGCGCCGCCTGGGGCAGACCCTCGATCCAGAACAGATCGTCCTGATGCGGTCCCTCGATCGGCAGCTTGAGCCGTTCGGCCAGGTCCTGCACGCCGCTGGCGTGGTCCAGATGCCCGTGCGTCACCAGCAGCTTTTCCAGCTGCACGCCGTGATGGCGGGCCCGCTCCAGCAGGTGATCCACCTCGCCGCCGGCATCGACCAGAGCGCCGCGCATGGTGGCGCTGTCCCATACCAGCGAACAATTCTGCTGGAAGGCGGTGACCGGGATGATTTCACATTGCAGCGTCGCACTCATTTCTATTCCCCGGCCTTTTCCAAAGCCCTGGGCTGCGGCCCGGAGGCGGCAATCGCCTTGAGACTGACCGGGCTTTCCACGGTGAGCGTCTGCGACGGATAGGACAGCTGCACCCCTTCCCTGGCGAAGGCGCGCACCAGCGCCAGGTTGATGGCCTGCTGCGCATCCATGTAGATGCGGTAATCCGGCTGGCGCACCCAGTACACCACCTCGAACAGGTAGGCATTGCCGCCCAGATCCTTGAAGTGGGCGCGGTCGAAACGCACCGCTTCGCGGCCCTCGATGGCCACCCGCACCAGTTGCGGGATTTTTTCGAGCTGGTCGGCAGCGGTGCTGAAGGGCACGGTGAAAGTGAAGGTGATGCAGCGCTCATGCATGCGCTTGTAGTTGCGCAGGCGCGCCTTGAGCATGTCGCTGTTGGCGACGACCAGCTGCTCGCCGGTGGAGCTGCGGATGCGCGTGGTCTTGAGGCCGACGTGTTCCACCGTGCCGGACAGGCCGTCGATGGCGATGGAGTCGCCGATGACGAAGGGCTTGTCCATGACGATCGACAGCGAGGCGAACAGGTCGCCGAGAATGTTCTGCACCGCCAGGGCCACCGCAATGCCGCCGACGCCGAGCGAGGTGGCCAGTGCAGTGATGTTGACGCCCATGTTGTCCAGCACCAGCAGCAGCACCAGCGTCCACAGGATCAGGCGGCCGAGGAAGCTGAACGGATCGAGGCTGCGGCTCTCCGCCATCTCGGCATCCGGAAGCTGGTTGCGCGAGTGCGCGATCCAGAAATCGAGCAGGGCGCTGATCCAGATGCCGAACTGCAGAAACGCCGCCACCGTCATGATCCGCTCAAGCGTGATATCGGCCTTGTGCGGCAGGTCCAGATAATTGCCGCCGAGCTGCAGCGCCACGATCGCCACCAGCCACAGCTTGCTGGCCTGCGCCACCTTGACCATGGCGCCGAAGACCTGGCGATCGCTGCTGCGCGCCAGCACCGACATGCGCTTGATCACCTGGCGCTTGAGCAGCGTGGCGACCAGCATGATGCCGAGCACGATGCCGACCGCGATCAGCCAGTCCTGCAGCGGGTTGTGCAGCAGCATGTGGTCGAGTTGCAGGAGTTCTTTCATCGGTTCATTCACAAGCATGGGGAAAGCCCGGCCTTGGTGGCGGGCTGCGCGATCTGTTTTCCGGTTTCCGCTACATTATCCCCGAAACACCGCCCGATCTCCGCCCCGGAATCGCGCGGCCCTGGGAGGGGCGGGAAGACCACATGCAGACCATCAACGTCAGATACACCATCGCTGCGCCGATCGACAAGATTTTCGAGATCCTCGCCGACCACGCCAACTACAAGCTGCTGCCCGGGGTGAAGGACTCGCGCCTGATCAAGCTGGGCACGCCGGTGAAGAACGGCGTCGGCGCGGTACGCTGGATCGATGCCGGCAAGGCCCGCTTCACCGAGGAAATCACCCGCTTCGAGCCGCCGACGCGGATGGACTACCAGATCATCAAATCCTTCCCGCCAGTGGAGCAGAAATGCGGCAGCGTGCGCCTGGAAAAGACGCCGGGCGGCACCGTGGTGAGCTGGACCTCGACCGTCGAGCTGAAGATTCCTCTGATCGGCAAACTGCTGACCCCGCTGCTGGCCCGGGAACTCACGGCGGGGTTTCTGCATACGCTGCAAGCGATCGAGAAGCGGCTGGTCAAGCCGGCTTGAGGCGCTTTTCTGCCCGCATGAAACAAAAAGCGCCGTTCAAATCCCCAGCATCACCCGCCATGCAATCGTCGCCAGCACACCCAGGGTCAGCGTGGCGCGCAGGGTGAAATAGCCGCTGAGCGGATCGATGGTGCGCTCGCGCCACACCTCCGCCGCCACCAGCAGCACGAACACCCCGGCCAGCGCGAACAGGCATGGCCGGAACGGCAGCGCCAGCGTGGCCCAGGACAGGATGAACAGCACCGCCGACAGGGCCATGCCGATCATGCCGTTCGGCCCTTGCGCCACCAGCAGCGACATGCCCCAGAAAGTGCCGGCCATGAAACTGGCGATCATCGCCGCATACAGCAGCCACAGATGATCCAGCCAGGGCGGCGCCGTCAGCGGGGAAAGCGACAGCCACAGCGGCCCGGCCAGGAAGGGGATCAGCCCGGCGTAACCCAGCGCAAACACCAGCGGTGGCAATCTCATGGGATGCTCCTGACGGTCTGCAACGCCTGTTCGATGGTAACAGCCGCCCCGTTCGCAACGGCAATACGGCCGACTACCTCACACCGGCTTCGAAATCGCCCGCCACAACATCTCGAACAGCACATTGGCCTGCATGGTCAGGGATTCGCGCTGGCCGCGGTGGAAGTACATCTGCACCAGGCGGAACATCACGCCGAAGATGTAGTCGAGCAGGATTTTTTCGTCGACCTGATCGTTGAGCACGCCCTTGGCGCGGCCCTCGCCCAGCACCTTGATGAAGGTGCCGAACAATTCCGGGTTCTGGAAGGTTTCCTGCTTGCGCCAGGTGTTGAGATAGACCGAACTCATCACCAGCTGCATCACCTTGGGATTGCGCTCGAAGAAGTCGAGGGAGACCCAGAACACCTTGCGGAATTTCTCCTTGTAGTCCTCGATGCCCTGCAGATGATCGATCATGCGCGAGCCCAGCTTGCCGAGCCAGGTATCGAGGCTGCTGAACAGCAGCGCTTCCTTGCTGCCGTAGTACTTGTAGATGGTCTGCAGCGAGACATTGGCGCCGCGCGCCACCTCGATCAGCCCGACGCGATGGAATTCGCGCTCCGAAAAAATATCCAGCACCGCCTGCTCGATGCGCAGACGCGTTTCCGGATCGAGCTGCGAGCGATCCGCCGGCGCCGGCGCTTCGCGCTCCGGCTGTACGTTGTTCTCATCCAAAGCCATGCCCAAACCCATGATCATTCCCGAAGTGTAATGGTAGTTACTGGACTCACGATCCGCGCCGAATCACGCCATACGCATGCGTATTGACCTGTGGTTCGCATAGGATTATGCTCACCGGGTCAAGATTTCAGCGCGGAGCGCAACACTGCCTTCGCCGCCAGCCTCGACGCGGGCTGCCGGGCGAGACGCAAGAGTAATAGACATTACCGCCATCTTCAACCGCCTCCCCCTCATTTCCCAGCCATATTTCCCAAATCACTCAACGATCGTCCAAGGACCGCCTCCCATGACCGAAGCTTTCATCTACGACGCCGTGCGCACGCCGCGCGGCAAGGGCAAGAAGGACGGCAGCCTGCACGAGGTATCGCCCGTGCACCTGCTCGGCAACCTGTTCAACGCCGTGCAGCAGCGCAACCAGCTCGACACCAGCCAGGTCGACGACGTGGTGCTGGGCTGCGTCACCCCGGTGGGCGAGCAGGGCGCGGACATCGCGCGCACCGCGGTGCTGTATGCCGGCTGGGCCGAGAACGTGCCGGGCGTGACGCAGAGCCGCTTCTGCGCCTCCGGCCTGGAGTCGGTGAACCTGGCGGCGATGAAAGTGATGTCCGGCCAGGAAGACCTGATCGTCGCCGGCGGCGTGGAAAGCATGTCGCGCTGGCCGATGGGTTCGGACGGCGGCGCCTGGGCCATGGACCCGCGCATCAACCACCAGCTCGGCTTCGCCCCGCAGGGCATCGGCGCCGACCTCATCGCCTCGCTGGAAGGCTTTACCCGCAATGACGTCGACAGCTTCGCGGTGCGCTCGCAGCAGCTCGCCGGCAAGGCGCGCGCGGCGGGCTACTTCAAGAAGTCGGTGATTCCGGTCACCGACCTCAACGGCATGGTGGTGCTGGATCACGACGAATTCATCCGCGCCGAGACCACGGTGGAGGGCTTGGCTACGCTGAAGCCCTCGTTTGAGCAGATGGGCCAGATGGCGTTCGACGCCACCGCCCTGCGCAAGTACACCACCATCGAGAAGATCAACCACGTCCATCACGCCGGCAATTCCTCCGGCATCGTCGACGGCGCCGCGCTGGTGCTGATCGGATCGGGCGACAAGGGCAAGGCGCTGAGCCTCAAGGCCCGCGCAAAAATCCGTTCGGTCGCGGTGATCGGCAGCGAGCCGACCATCATGCTCACCGGCATCGCCCCGGCGGCGCAGAAGGCACTGAAAAAGGCCGGCATGACGGTGAAGGACATCGACCTGTTCGAGATCAACGAGGCCTTCGCCGCGGTGGTGCTGAAAGCGGTGCGCGCGCTCGGCATCGACCTGGACAAGGTCAACGTCAACGGCGGCTCCATCGCCATGGGGCACCCGCTGGGCGCCACCGGCAGCATCATCCTCGGCACCGTGCTCGACGAGCTCGAGCGCACCGGCAAGTCCACCGCGCTGATTTCCCTGTGCGTCGGCGCCGGCATGGGCATCGCCACCATCATCGAACGCGTCTAAGGCAGGAACAGAGACCAGAACCATGGCCGACACCAATACCGCAGTACGCTTCGAACAGGATGCCGACGGCATCGTCACCCTCACCATGGACATGCCGGGCCGTTCCATGAACGTGCTCAACGATGAGCTGTCGCGGCCGCTGGCCGAGGCCATCGCGCGCATCGAGAACGACGCTGCCATCAAGGGCGTGATCATCACCTCCGGCAAGAAGGAATTCCTCGCCGGCGCCGATATCGAAGGGCTGTACAAGAACACCGACGTCAAGCTGGTCTATGACATCGCCGAGGCCTACAAGGCCTTGCTGCGCCGCCTGGAGAAATGCGGCCGGCCGGTGGTGGCGGCGCTCAACGGCACCGCGCTGGGCGGCGGCCTGGAACTGGCCATGGCCTGCCATTACCGCATCGCCGTCGATAATCCCAAGGCCAAGTTCGGCCTGCCGGAAGTGAAGCTGGGCCTGCTGCCCGGCGGCGGCGGCACACAGCGTTTGCCGCGCCTGATCGGCATCCAGGCCTCGCTGCCGCTGATGCTGGAAGGCAAGGAACTGCGTGCCGACCAGGCCAAACAGCAGGGCATCGTCAATGAAGTGGTGAAAGACGGCGCCGAGATGCTGGCGCGGGCCAAGGCCTGGTGCCTGGCCAATCCCAAGCCGGTACAGCCCTGGGACGACAAGAAATTCAAGTGGCCGGGCGGCGACTCCAAGTCACCCGCCAATGCGCAGATGTGGGCCATCGCGCCGTCCATGGCCGATGCCAAGAGCCAGGGCAACTACCCCGCGCTGACCAACATCATGAGCTGCGTGTTCGAGGGCGGCATCGTCGATTTCGACAGCGGCTGCCGCATCGAGTCGCGCTACTTCGCCAACCTCGGCGTCAGCCAGGTGTCGAAGAACATGATCGGCACGCTGTGGTTCCAGCTCAACGCCATCAACAAGGGCAAGTCGCGGCCGGAAGGTTTCGAAAAGTCCACCGTGAAGAAGCTGGGCATCCTCGGCGCCGGCATGATGGGCGCCGGCATCGCCTACGTCTCGGCCAAGGTCGGCATGGAGGTGGTGCTGCTCGACTCGACCGTGGAAGCCGCCGAGAAGGGCAAGGGCTATTCCGCCGGCCTGCTCGACAAGGCCATCAAGAAAGGCCGCGAGACGCCGGCCGGCAAGGGCGTGTTCCTCGACCGCATCAAGCCCACCGCCGACTACAAGGACCTGGAAGGCTGCGACCTGGTGATCGAGGCGGTGTTCGAGGATCGCGCCATCAAGGCCGATGTGACGAAGAAGACGGAAAGCGTGATTCCGGCCACGGCGACGTTCGCTTCCAATACCTCGACCCTGCCGATCACCGGCCTGGCCAAGGCCAGCGTGCGGCCCGAGCAGTTCATCGGCCTGCATTTCTTCTCGCCGGTGGACAAGATGCCGCTGGTCGAGATCATCGTCGGCGAGAAGACCTCCAAGGCCACCCTGGCCAAGGGCTTCGACTACGTGCAGCAGATCAAGAAGACGCCGATCGTGGTCAACGACTCGCGCGGCTTCTACACCTCGCGCTCCTTCTCCACTTACGTGATGGAAGGCCTGGCCCTGCTGCAGGACGGCCAGCATCCGCGTTCGATCGAAGTGGCGGGCGTGCAGGCCGGCATGCCGGTCGGGCCGCTGGCGGTGCATGACGAAGTCTCCATGTCGCTGTCGCTGCATGTGATGGAGCAGACCAGAAAGGACTTCGCCGCCGAGGGCAAGACCTACACCGGCCATCCGGGCGAAAAGGCCGTGGTGATGATGGTCAAGGAGCTGGATCGCCCCGGTAAAAAGGCCGGAAAGGGCTTTTATGAGTACCCCCAAGGCGGACAGAAATTCCTCTGGCCGGAACTTACCAAGTACTTCCCGCTGTCGAAGGAGCAGATGAGCCAGCAGGAAATGATGGACCGCTTGATGTTCGCACAGGCGAACGAGGCGGCAAGGTGCTACGAGGAGAAGGTCGTCATGACCGTGGCCGATACCAATATCGGTTCGATCTTCGGCTGGGGCTTCGCGCCCCACCAGGGCGGGGCGCTGCAGTTCATCAATGCCTACGGCGTGGCCAGATTCGTCAAGCGCGCGGAGGAGTTGGCCGCGAAATATGGCCCGCGTTTCAAGCCGGCGGCGGTTCTGGTCGAAATGGCCAAGGCCGGCAAGAGCTTCGCGTAGTACTTGTCGTGACACTTGTTGTCGGCGCGCCGCATCGGCGGCGCGCATGAAACTGAGATTGGAGTGACGCCATGTTTGGATTGCTGATGAACTGGATGAAGGCCAACAAGATCCTGCCGCAGATCTCGGATACCGAGCGGCAGGCGCTGGAGGCCGGACAGGTATGGATCGACGGCGGCTTCTTCGCCGGCTAGCCGGAT
>Ga0302314_10002952_pt1 | contig 31503 bp, 23 predicted proteins | sample III_Palsa_N2_3_FD_200533 | JGI IMG/M metagenome (GOLD analysis project Ga0302314, IMG submission 200533) | Peat permafrost microbial communities from Stordalen Mire near Abisko, Sweden - III_Palsa_N2_3 | ecosystem: Environmental > Terrestrial > Soil > Palsa > Peat permafrost | place: Sweden... | reverse complement strand
CACGTTGGAGATCGTGTTGCCGCCGTTGCCGGTCAGCACCCCGGAACCCGTGTACATGGTCGAGTTCTGGAACTGGAAGGCCTCGTACGGGCTGTCATTGATCTGGTTGTTGGTGATGTTGACCGTGGCGGTCAACGACTCCTGCTGTGGCCAGAACCAGATCGCGCCGACGCCGTAGTCCCAGCCCGGGTCGAACTGACCGTCCCGGTTGAGGACGTTGCCGCTGATGGTGATGGTGCCGGACATCGCGGTCGCGCCGAAGCGGTTGCCCAGGTGGATGCCGCCGCCACGAGTGACCGTGTCCTGCAACAGGTTGTTGGTCACCGTGATGTTGGAACCGCCGTAGATCGCCACGTTGTTGGCGATTCCCGGGGAGTCCACGGTGTTCTGGTTGAAGGTGTCGCTGTCGTCGTTCGGACTGCCCCAGATGGCCAGGCCGTCGTCCTGGGTGTTTCTCAGGAAGCTGTTCTCCACGGTGGAGTCGTTGACGTTGCCGTCGAAGTTGACGCCGTCCGCGGTGGTGTCCTGGATCCGCACGCTGTTGATCGTCAGCCCGGTGGTCGGACCGGTGATCCACATGCCGACCTTGGTGTTCTGCACCCACACGTTGCTCACGGTGGAGTTGCTGAAGTTGCCGTTGAGGCCGTTGACCGAGCCGTCACCGTCGTTGCGGACGTTGACGGAGCCGAACAGCGACAGGTCGTGGATGTTGTCGTTGCCACCCCCGCCGTTCAACTCCACTGAGCTGCCGGTGATTTCGGTGTACCACTCGCCGGCTCCGGCCAGATTCAGCTTGTTGACCTGAAGTGGCGAGCTGATCTTGTAGGTCCCCTGCGGCAGGTAGACGCCGGTTCCGGCGCTCTCGGCCGCGCTGATCGCGCTTTGCAGGACCGATGTAACGTCCGTGTTTCCAGTGTCGTCGGCGTTGTAGGGCGCCTGCGTCACGTTGATGTAGCCGGCCGGCGAGGCGAGCGGCGAGGCCACCTGCTCAAAGTCGGCGGTGTTGATCGCGTACCAGGGCGCGGTGTCACCGGAGTCGACCTGGAGCTTGACCACCGTCCCGGCCGGCAGGTCCGAGGGGAACATGTACCGCACGTCGTTGTAGAAGTCGTGCGGCGCACTGACGTTGGGGTCGCCGACGTCCGGCGTGTTCAGCTCGCTGGGCGGGTTGGAGCCGTACAGCCAGCTCAGCGTCGAGGTGAGCGCCAGCGCCTTCGTCAGCGTGCCGTTGACGTAGAGGTCGAGCGAGGCGTTCAGTCCCGCGCCGTCGAGCGAGTCCGGGATGGAGTAGTGGAAGTCCACCGCGTTGGCCTGCGCGCTCAGGGTGAAGGACACCTCCGAGCCGGCCCCGACCAGCTGGTCGACCACTCGGCCGGTCGCCTCGGAGGGCAGCGTGCCGAAGTCGTAGTCCGGCCCGAGGATGGTGCCGTTGGTCTGGACGTTCGCGCCGGGTATACCGGCGTTGTACTCGGTGAACGGTACCGGCGCACCGGCCGCCGTCGCCGCATGGGCCGGGGCGGCGAGCCCCGTCACGAGGATCATCGCGGAGATCAGGGCCGTGGTCACGGCGGTTGCGAGACCGGCCTTTATTCTGCGGCCCAGTCGGCGGAAGCCGAACAGTCTGCCGGGGGTCGGACTGCCCCTGTCTGAGGACAAGACGCACCATCCTTCTCATCACGGAACGAGGGTCCGCGACGGTGCCGGGACCCTTGGAACGGGGATGTGCCCGGCAGGAAGCCCTCACCATCGACCGCCCGGAGGCCCGGAGGCCCGGCGATCGTCCCCACGCGCCCGTGGGCTCTGGTGCGGACCCGTCCGGCCGGTTTGTTGCACCGAGGTGACGAGCATGTGACGCACACCTTAGAGGCCACTTGCGGCAGGCTGCAAGAGGTCGCGCAGAGAGAGAAATTTCTATACATGAAGCCGCAACAACCGGAGATCCCACCAGCGTTGGAGCCCCGCCCTGACCAGCGCATGACGTGTCGACGGGCCGTCAGGACGGGTCCGCCGGTCAGGAAAGCGGTGGGACGAGGTTGTCCACGATCAGGCCGAGGGCGAAGTCGAAGCGGTCGTGCCCGGCGCCCGCGGTCAGCTCCGCCGCATGGCTCCTGATCTGCGGAAACCGGTCAGCCGGCAGCGCCTCGAACCTGCTGACCAGCTCCTCTCGGCTGAGCACCCACTCGTGGTCCTGGTGCTTCTGCCGCTGCGCCAGCAGCGAGCGCTCCAGGGCGTAGGCGCAGACGTACAGCGAGAGGCTGTCGACGGCCCACGCCGCCGTCTGCGGTTCGACCCCTCCGGCGAGCAGGATGGCCAGCAGGCCCTCGTTCACCCGGAGGGTCTCCAGGTTGGTGGGGATCGTGGCGAGCGCGGCCCGGGAGATGCCCGGGTACGCGAGGAACTGGTCGCGCAGCTGCGCGCACACCTCCCGGGTCTGGGCCCGCCAGGCCGCCGGATCGGGCTCGGGCAGCACGATCCGGGAGCAGAGCCGCCCGATGATCAGGTCGTCGATGTCGTCCTTGTTGACGATGTGCGCGTACAGCGAGGACGGCGCGGTGCCCAGGACCTGCGTGATCCTGCGGACGGTGAGCGAGTCGTAGCCCTCGGCGGCGACCACCTCCAGGGCGGCGTCGGTGATCCGGGCGAGTGTGATCGGCGCTTTCCGCCGGGGCGCCGGCGCGGTGTCGGCGGGCTGTTGCTGCTGTTGGGCGTGGCGGGCCGCTCGGCCCCGCCTTGGCTGGTCAGAGGGCATGCCGGCATTCTAGCTTGACCTGAACTTAGTTCGTCGCGTAGAACTTAGTTCATGACTACTGAACAAAGTTCGTTGACTGTTCCGAGGGCCGGCCCGCTGCCGCCCCCGCTGCCCCTTCCGCTGCCGCAGGCGTGGCTGGTGCTGGCGGTCGTCTTCATCGCCGAGATCATGGATCTGCTCGACTCCAGCGTCGCCAACCTGGCCGGGCCGTCCATCCGCGCCGACCTCGGCGGCGGCCCGATGACCCTGCAATGGGTCCTCACCGCCTATACCGTGGCCTTCGCCCTCGGCCTGGTCACCTCCGGCCGCCTCGGCGACCTGCTCGGCCGCCGGCGGCTGTTCCTGCTCGGCCTGACCGGATTCACCCTCGCCTCACTGGCCTGCGGCCTCGCCCCCGACCCCGGCCTGCTGATCGGCGCCCGCCTGCTCCAGGGACTGTTCGGATCGGTGATGATCCCCCAGGGCATGGCCCTGGTGAAGGTCGTCTTCCCACCCCAGCACCTGCGCAAGGCGCTGATGCCGTTCGGCCCGATCATGGGCCTGGCCACCGTGGCCGGTCCGATCCTGGCCGGCTGGCTGCTCCAGCTGAACCTGTTCGACAGCCAGTGGCGCTCGATCTTCCTGATCAACATCCCCTTCGGTGTCGTCGCCGCCGTCCTCGGCCGGCGGGTCCTGCCGCACCGCAGCGGCGAGGACCCGAACGCCCGCCTCGACCTCACCGGCGTCGGGCTGCTCACCGCCGGGTCCGCCCTGCTGATCGTCCCGCTCATCCAGGGGCGGGAGCTGGGCTGGCCGGCCTGGACCTACCTGACCATGGCCGCCTCGGTCGTGGCGTTCGCGCTCTTCGTCGCCTCCGAACACCGCAGCCCGCACCCGGTGATCACCCCGTCGCTGTTCCACCGGCGCGGCTTCGTCGTCGGACTGCTGATCGTCGGCGGCTTCTACGCGTCCCTCAGCGCCTTCGTCCTGGTCATCAACCTGCTGCTGCAACTCGGCCTGCACTGGACACCGCTGCGCACCGGCCTCACCCTGATCCCCTGGGCCCTGGGCACCGCCATCGCGGTCCTGCTCGCGGGGGCCGTGCTCGCCGAGCGGCTAGGCCGCGCCACCCTGCGCATCGGCCTGTCCATCGCGATCGTCGGCCTGCTCGCCCTGTGGTGGTCCGTCGCGCACTGGAACACCGGCCTCACCGTCTGGCAACTCGCGCCGTCGCTCTTCCTCACCGGCTTCGGCGCGGGCCTGATGTTCGTCCCGCTGTTCGACTTCGTCCTCGGCGACGCCGGTACCGAGGAGGTCGGCACCGGCGCCGGGATGCTCAACGCCGTCCAGCAGTTCGCCGGAGCCCTGGGCGTCGCCGCCCTCGGCACGGTCTTCTTCACCCGTGCCGCGCACGGCGGCACGCACTCCTACGTCCAGGCCGCGGAGCTGGTCTTCGGCATCTGCGCCGCCCTGTACCTGCTCACCCTGCTGCTCGTCGGCCTGCTGCCCAAGCACTCCCAACAGGCCCACTGAGCCGCTGTTCAACTGCCGCCACGGGGCAGTTGGCCGCGGCGGATCAGCTCTCCGCCGCCGTCGGGCGCAGCACCGCGATGGCAGTGACGGCGAGCCCGTTGCGGACCAGCCATCGTCCGTTGAACGTGTCCAGGGTCTGCCCGTCGACGGTCGGTCCCGGGACGAGCAGCCGCGCGGTGAACGTCCCGTCCACCCGGAACGTGATCCGGGCCTCGTGGAAGTCCAGCCAGATCCGCATGAGCGGGAACCACGTCTTGTAGACCGACTCCTTGGCGGAGAACAGCAGTCGGTCCCACGGAACGGCCGGGTGCGCGGCCGCCAGTGCGGCCAGGTGGCCGCGTTCCGGCTCGACCGTCACCACGCCGGCCACACCGGCCGGCAGCGGCTGGGCGGGCTCGGCGTCGATGCCCAGCGAGGCGACGCTCTTGTCCCAGGCGACCGCCGCCGCGCGGTACCCGTCGCAATGGGTCATGCTGCCGACGACCCCGGCCGGCCAGCCGGGCGCTCCCCGCTCGCCCGGGATCAGCGGCAGCGGCCCGAATCCCAGGCCTGCCATGGCGCGCCGCGCGCAGACCCGTACCGAGGTGAACTCCCGGCGCCGCTTCTCGACGGCCTGCGCGATCACCGCCTCCTCCTCGGGGAACAGCCGTGCCTCGGGGTACCGCTCCGGGTCCAGCAGGTCTTCGAACAGCTCCACCGACACCGCGTCGGCCGGCAGCAGCTCCCCGATCATCGCGTTGGACAGGGGCACCTGGGCCGCCTTCATTCGGCCGCCACCGTCGGCAGCACGTCGCGGAGCAGCTTCGGACGCTCCGGGCGCGCCTTCCACTCCCGGGGGTAGCCGAGCGAGACCTCTTCGAAGCGCACCCCGTCGTGCCAGGTCGTTCGCGGGATGTGCAGGTGTCCGTAGATCATCGCGGCCACCGGGAACCTGAGGTGCCAGTCCGCGGTTGCGGTGGTGCCGCACCACTGCGCGAACTCGGGGTACCACAGGACGTCGGTGGGTTCCCGCACCAGCGGATAGTGGTTCACCAGGACCAGCGGGATCTCCGGATCGCACTCCTTCAGTCGCGCCTCGGTGAGCGCGACCCGGGCCTGGCACCAGGCCTCTTTGGTCGGGTACGGGTCGGTGTGCAGCAGGAACTCGTCGCTGCAGATCACGCCGGTGCTGTGGGCGTAGGCCAGCGCCTCCGCCTTGGACTTCTTGCCCGGCGGCAGAAAGGTGTAGTCGTAGCCGATGAACAGCGGCGCGACCCGGACCGGCCCGCCGCGGCCGGTCCAGACGGCGTAGGGGTCCTCCGGGGTGAGCACCCCGAGGCCGCGGCAGATGTCGATCAGGTGGTCGTAGCGTTCCACGCCCCGCAGGCCGCCCGCGTCGCCGTCGTGGGTCCACAGTTCGTGGTTGCCGGGTGCCCAGATCACCTGGGCGAAGCGGTCGGCCAGCAGTCCGAGAACCCTGCTGATGTCCTTGACCCGCTCCCCCACGTCCCCCGCGACGATCAGCCAGTCGTCGGGGGTACTCGGGTGCAGCCGTTCTTCCACGATTGTGTCGTTCGCCTCGTAGGACACATGGAGATCACTCACGGCCACCAGGCTGGCGTTTTCGTTCATGCTGTCGCTTTCGGCTCGGGTTCTCGGGCGTGGCGCTACCAAAGGACCCCGCCGAGACGCCACCGACGGCAATCCGCCCCGCCCTATTCCTGCGCGACGGCCTCAACCAGGTCGGCGTCCGCCACCAGGGCGTCGACCTCGGCCGACGGCAGATTCGCCGGCTGGGCCGGCACGTTGAGGCCTGGAACGCTGAGGTCCGGCACCTTCTTGACGGCTTCGAGACCCGACTCGATGGCCTCGGCCAGCGTGGTCGACTCGGTGTCGTCGAAGTCGAGCCGCGCCACGGTCACGGACGCGTCGGTCGGCAGGGTGTCGGTACCGAAGTCGGCCTGGCCGCAACCCGCGTCGCGAAGGGCCGCGATCTCCTTCTTGGTAACCGTCCTGTTGAGGATGAGCGAGAATGTGAATCCCACGGCCTGCACCTCTCGGGTCGCAATGTCCACTCGGGTCCGCCGCCATCCTATTTCGACGGTGCGGATATGCAGCTGTGCGTCGCGGCAGTCCGAATCACCCCGCCGGGCAGGAGCCTAACCGGGCCCTCCGACCGATGTCCAGGTGTCCGCATGTTCAACTACGCGCGCTGTTCAACTGCATGCGTAGTCACGCCGAATGTTCAACTGCACTTGAACGCCTGATGCGGGCCGGGCCACCGGAATTCCCGCGGCCGCGGATCTCAGCGGATAAATCGATGACAAACAGTTCTCATCAGGCGCGCCCGGCCTGGTCGGACAGCCATGCCGCCTGTAACCGCAGTGTTAGGTGACCCGGGAGAGAATTGCCGAGGAATCACCGACCCGCACGTGAGGACGCTCCCGATGAACCCCCTTGCCGCGCTGCTGCGCCTGGACTCCGCACCGGCCCACCGCCGGCCCGACCCGCTGCGTCTGGTACTGGCGAGCCTGTGCGCGCTGGCCGGGTCGCTGGCGGGCGACGCGCTGCTGGTGGCCGTCGGCACGGCCGTGTTCCCGGCGACCAAGGGGTACGTGCACTTCCAGTTCGCCGACTACGGCAAGCTGACCGTGATCGGTGTGCTCATCGCCTGTGCCGCCTGGCCGGTCACCACCAGGATCAGTTCGGATCCGCGCTGGCTGTTCCTCCGCCTGGCCGTACTGGTCACCCTGGTCCTGCTGCTGCCGGACGTGTACATCCTGGAGCAGGGCCAGTCCGCGCAGGCGGTGGCCGTACTGATGGTGATGCACGTCGTGATCGGCGTGGTGACCTATGAGGCGCTGGTACGCCTCGCCCCGGTCCGCGCGGCCCGTCGCAGCGCCGCATCGATGCTCGGTTCTGCATGATCGAGTAGCTATCCGAGCATCTTCAATCATCCAAAGCTCTTGTATGCGCACCTACGGGCATCTAAGGTCTGCCGCACCCAGTGCCGCCCGTTGAGAGGATCAGCACGATGTCCTTACCGCGCAATCGAGGCAGAACGCGGCTGCGGCCGCTGGCCACAGCGGCGTCCGCCGCCGCCCTGACCCTGGCCCTGGTCACCGGCGGCGCCGCCGGCGCGCCCGCCGCCTCGGCCTCCACCACGGCCACCTCCGGGGACGGCGCGCAACTCGCGCTGACCCCGCCGATGGGATGGAACGACTGGGCCCACTACCAGTGCGGCTACAACGAGTCGACCATCCTGCAGAACGCCGAGGCGCTGGTCTCCTCCGGGTTGGCCGCCAAGGGCTACAACACCGTGACCATTGACGACTGCTGGATGGAGTCCAGCCGCGACTCGTCCGGGAACCTGGTCGCCAACCCCTCGCTGTTCCCGGACGGCATGGCCTACGTCGGCGCCCAACTGCACTCCATGGGACTGAAGTTCGGCATCTACGAGGACGCCGGGACCAGCACCTGCGGCGGCTACGCGGGCAGTTGGGACCACTGGACCCAGGACGCCGACCTGTTCGCGTCCTGGGGCGTGGACTACGTGAAGCTGGACGGCTGCAATCTGCCGACCGTGTCCGGGCAGACCGAGGAGCAGACCTACCAGTCCGCCTACTCCGACATGTCCGCGGCGCTCAAGGCGTCCGGCCGCGACATGGTCTTCTCGGAGTCCGCCCCGGCCTACTTCCAGGGCACCACCGACTGGGACACCGTGCTCGGATGGACGGGCCAGTACGGGCAGTTGTGGCGCGAGGGCTCGGACATCCAGACCTATGACGCCTCGTCACCGAGCACCAGCCGCTGGGCCGGCGTGCTCACCAACTACGGCTACAACAACCCGATCCACCGCTACGAGGGCCCCGGCGACTGGAACGACCCGGACTTCCTGATCGCCGGGGACTCCGGGCTGACCGCCGCCGAGTCGCAGAGCCAGATCGCGCTCTGGGCGATGATGGGCGCGCCGATGATCATGAGCGACGACGTCAGCAGCCTGTCCGCCGCCTCGATCGCGGCCCTCGGCAACACCGGCGTGATCGCGGTCGACCAGGACCCGCTGGGCTCGCCCGGCTACGTGGTCTCCCAGAACGGCACGCTGGACGTACTGACCAGGCCGCTGGCCAACGGCGACCGGGCTGTGGCCATCCTCAACCGCGGCAGCTCCACGGTCAGCGCCGGCACCACCACCGCCGCCATCGGCTTCACCGGCGGCTCCGGCTGCGGCTACTCGGTGACGGACCTGTGGGCCGGCACCACCGCCGGTACCAGCGGCACCATCAGCGCCAGCATCCCGGCACATGGCACCGCCATCTACCGGGTGACGCCGAGCGCGGGCTGCGGCGCCGGCACCGTCCTCGGCCAGATCACCGGGGCCGGCGGGCAGTGCGTGGACGACTCTGGCAGCGGCAGCGCCGACGGCAACCCGATCATCCTCTACGGCTGCACCGGCAACCCCAACCAGCAATGGACCCTCCCCGGCGACGGCACCGTGCGCACCCTGGGCAAGTGCCTGGACGTCCCCGACTCCGCGACCGCCGCCGGCACCTATGTCGACCTGAGCACCTGCGACGGCTCGGCCGGCCAGCAGTGGACCTACGCGCGCAGCGGCAACCTGACCAACCCGAACTCCGGCTACTGCCTGGACGCGTACGGTGGCGGCGACGCCAACGGCACCAGGCTGGACATCTGGCCCTGCGGCGACAACCAGACCAACCAGACCTGGTCGCTTCCGTAGTCGCTTCCGTAGCCGCCGCCGCACCGTGTGGTGGAGCAGCCTGGGCGACGATCGATCCGTCGCCCAGGCACCGGCCCGTAGCAGCCCCGGAGGAACGCGCCGATCTGGGTGCACCCCACGCGGGGTACTGGTGATCGGCGGCTCCGGTGGGGACACCATCACCCACGAACACCTGATCACCCGCGAACACCTCGACCGGACCCTCGCGGACGCGGGCTGACACTGGCGCGGCAACCGGCCGCCCGGACGGCCGCGGCGCACACTGGCCGGGTGAACGGCATCAGCAGGCGGGTACTGATCGCGAATGCGGCCGGGGGCGTGCTGGGCGTCGCCGGGTGCGGTGGCGGGGGCAGCGCCCCACCGATCAGCTCCGGGTCCTCCGGGTCCTCCGGGTCCTCCGCCTCCGCTGCGGCGCTGCCGGCCGTCACCGCCTGGCAGCCGAGCAGCAACGACATCGACCCGCAGGTGAAGACCCGCGCGGTGCGGCTGATCGAGGCGCTCGGCAACTGGGGTCAGGGCCAGGGCGGGGTGGGCCCGGCCCGATCGCGGACCTCCGCGCAGGGGCTCGATCCGACGCTGGTCGCCAAGGCCGGCCCGCTGGAGATCCGCACGGCCGAACGCGACCTCAACTGCAAGCAGCGGGCCGACGTCCTGGGCATCGAGACCACGGTCGTCTCGGACCACCAGCGGACCGCCCTGGCCCGGCAGGCCTCCGCCCTCCCCGCCGTCAGGGCGCAGCTCGCGACGGAGACCACCGCCCTGGACAAGCTCATGTCCAGGTACGGTCCGGCCGCGAACGGGTCGTAGCCGGAGCGGTCAGTCGCCGCGCTGCGACTGGCCGCTCGCGTTGGCCTGCGGCTGCGCCGGGGCCAGGTGCACGGCGACCCTCAGAACACCCGTAGAACACCCGTACGTTCACTTCTTGAATCAATGGACAACCCGCTGTCGGGGGCGCGCAAAATTGGTCCAGACCTTGACCGTAGCAGCTCATGCGAGTTCAATCACACCCGAGAGCCTCCGGCCTTCTCGACATCGATGGGCATACAGGACATTGTCCACCCCTACCCGGGCTCTCGCCCCTGCCTTCTCCCGGAGCGGCGACGCGGCGACGCGGCGTGGGAGCGCTCCAACGAGGCTACGCCGACGGCTCGTTGTCCCCACACTCCGATGGAGGCCCTCCCCCACAGAAGGGCATTGGGTTCATGTTACGAAGTCTTCCGGGCCGCCTGCGGGCTGCCTTGATCGTGGGAGCGGCCGGCATCGCGCTGACCGTTCCCGGCGTCACCGCCGCCCAGACCGCGAACGCCGCCACCGCCGCCGCCACGGTCGTCAACTGCCAGCCGCAGGGCACGGTTTCGCTGTCCGGGGGCGAGTACACGCTGCAGAACAACGAGTGGAACTCCTCCGCTCCGCAGTGCGTGACCGCCACCACCGGGACCGCCTGGTCGGTGAGCACCGCCAACTTTGACCTGTCCGGCGGCGCACCCGCGACCTACCCCTCGATCTACCAGGGCTGCCACTGGGGCGACTGCACCACCGGCAGTAATCTCCCCATCCAGGTAAGCCAGTTGGGCAGCGCCACCTCCTCCTGGTCGACGGTCCAGCCCAGCTCTGGCGCCTACGACGTGGCGTACGACCTGTGGACCAACTCAACGCCCACGACCAGCGGCCAGCCCAATGACAGCGAGATCATGATCTGGCTGAACAGCCGGGGCGGAGTGGCGCCGTTCGGCTCGCAGACCGCGACCGCCTCGATCGGCGGCTACAACTGGAACGTCTACACCGGACGGCAGTCCTCCTGGAACATCGTGTCGTACGTCCTCCAGGGCGGCGCCACCTCGATCACCAACCTTGACGTCAAGGCGATGATCGACGACTCCGTCAATCGCGGCGTGACCAGCGCCGGCGCGTACCTGATCGACGCCGAGGCCGGGTTCGAGATCTGGCAGGGCGGTCAGGGGCTGGGCACCAACTCCTTCTCCTTCGACGCGACTCAGGGCACCAGCGGCGGCGGCACCGGGGCGACCGGCCAGATCACCGGTTTCGGCGGCAAGTGCGTCGACGTCGCCGGCGCGTCGACCGCCAACGGCACCGCGGTCCAGCTCTACGACTGCAACGGCACCGCCGCGCAGTCCTGGACGGTGGGCACCGACGGGACCCTCCGCGCGCTGGGCAAGTGCATGGACGTGACCTCGGCCGGGACCACGGACGGCACCCCGGTCCAGCTCTACGACTGCAACGGCACCGCCGCCCAGCAGTGGTCGGTCGGCGCCAACGGCTCACTGGTCAACAGCGGCTCAGGCAAGTGCCTGGACGCCACCGGGGACAGCTCGGCCGACGGCACCCGGCTCCAGATCTGGGACTGCGCCGGCAGTGCCAACCAGAGCTGGACGCTTCCGAGCTGACGGATAGCCACATTCGGCCGTCAGGGCGGTATCCGAGGGATCGGGTACCGCCCTCCGGCGCTCCCGATCTCCGCGGACGCCGCCGCGACCGTCACCGACCTGCTGACCACCGGGGCCACCGGGGCCACCGCCACCGTGTACGAGCCGACCCGGGCACCGGGGTCGGGGTCGGGGTCGGGGTCGGGGTCGACCCGGCCTCGGCCGTACGGCCGGCGTCCGCGGGCAGCGGGTACACGGCCGGTTCCAGCGGCACCATCGGCGGGGACTCCACCGCATCGCCACCACCGTGAGCCGGTGGGACCAGTCGGTGAACAGCAAGGGCCGGACCGTCGAGCACTCGCTGAACCGCCTCGGCGGCGTCGCGGCCACGCAGGGCCTAGCCGTCCTGCGGCGCTCAGCCCGGAACGGGGCGCTCAGCGACGGGGGGTGAACATGTCCTGGACGAGGGCCACCACCTCGTCCGTACCGGCCTCGGTCAGGGCCTGGAGGGTCCCGCTGCTGCGGGACAGCACCACGCCGACGAAGGCGGCCACGCACAGTTCGGCCCGCAGTTGCGGCCGGTCCACCCCCTCCCGGGTGAAGCGGTCGCACAGCGGGTCGACCAGGCGCTGATGCAGCGCCTCGGTGGCGGCGGCCTGGACGGCGGGGTCCTCGTGCGCGGCGACCGCGGCCCGGGGGATGGGGCCGGGTCCGCGCCGGGCCGCGCCGGCCAGCAGCGCGTGCAGCCGGCCCGGTTCGACCAGGTCGGCGGGGCTGCTGCTCTGGTCGAGCTGGAGCGTGGCCAGGTAGAGCTGGGCCTTGCCGCCGAAGTACCGGGCGATCAGGGCGGGGTCCACCCCGGCCCGGTCGCCGATCTCGCGGGTGGTGCTGCGGTCGTAGCCGCGTTCGGTGAAGAGGTCGTTCGCGGCCGTGAGCAGCAGCTCGCGGCTGCGCGAGGCGTCACGACGCCGGGCGGGCGGGCGTTCGGCGGCGGCCGGGCGGTCGCCGGCCCCGGGCCCGACCGTCATCGATCGGCCTGTACGGGCGCCGCCGTGACACTGTCCTCGGCTGTCTCGGCGTCGGCGATGCTCTCGTCCATCAGCAGCTCCTCATCCACACTCACCACGGTACCCACCCCGGTCCGGGCCGAGCGGCCCCGGCGCGGCAGGACGATGGTAACCACCGCGGTGACCGCCCAGACCGCGACCCCCAGCCAGGCGGCGACCTGGTAGCCGCCGCTGTCGGGGAGCAGCTGCCCGGTCGGGGTGTGCGACTCCAGGACGACGGCGCTCAGCACGCTGCCGGTGGAGTAACCGACGGTGCGCAGGACCTGGTTGAAGCTGATCGCGCTGCCGGTCTCGTGCGCCGGAACGGCGTTGACGATCAGGCCGGGCATCACCGCGAAGGTGCAGCCGACCCCGAGTCCGGCCACGGCCATGATCACGAAGAGCTCCCACAGGCTGCCCCTGGCCACCAGGAACATCAGCATGGACAGCAGCGAGATCGCGCTGCCGATCGGCAGCACCATCATGGTGGAGGTCCGCCGGGCCAGCAGCGGGGCCAGCTTGCTGGAGAAGACACTGGCGACCGAGAAGGGCAGCAGGACCAGGCCCGCGACCACGATCGAGGCCCCGAAGCCGTACCCGGCGCTGGACGGCGTCTGGACGAACCGGGTCACCATCGATATCAGCATGTACATCGCCACACCGGCGATCAGACCGCTCACGTCGGCGGTCAGCACCACCGGGTTACGGAGCGTACGCAGGTCGATCAGCGGGTGGTCGGTGCGCAACTCGTGCCCGACCCAGAGGCCCAGCAGCAGCAGCCCGACCAGGCCGAGCCCCAGCGTCCCGGCGGAGGTCCAGCCCCAGGCGTCGCCCTCGCTGAGGGAGAGCAGCACTCCGGCCAGGCCGGCGCCGAGCAGGACCGCGCCGGGCCCGTCCAGCGGCCGCTGCTCGCGTCCGTGCGCGTGCGGGACCACGAGGGCCGCGCCGAGCAGGGCCAGCGCGCTGATGATCGCCCCGAACCAGAAGCCCGCGTGCATTCCCATGGACTGGGTGATCAGCCCGGTGAGCGGGTAGCCGAGGCCGACGCCGGCCACCGTGGTGATGGACAGCATCGCCACGGCGGAGCGTGAGCGCTCCGCGGGCAGCGCGTCGCGGGCGGTCGCGATCGCCAGCGGGACCAGCCCCAGGCCCACCCCCTGGAGCCCGCGCCCGGCCACCAGGAACCCGAACCCGAGCGGCAGCGCCGCCAGCACGCTCCCGGCCAGCACCACCGCCGCCGCGCCGAGGATCACCCGCCGCCGGTGCGGGCCGTCCCCCAGCCGCCCCATGACCGGCGTCGCCAGCGCGCCGACCAGCAGGGTGATGGTGAGCGACCACTGCGCGTCGGCCAGCGAGATGTGGTCGACGACCGCGATGGTCGGCACCAGCGGCGCACCGAGGCTGCTGATCACCGCGACCACCGTGCCGAGGAAGACCAGCACCGGCACCAGGGCGCGCTGCCGAAACGCCGGTTCCGCGCGCCGCTTACCAGCCATTGCAGGGCCTCCCAGCCAAGTCACCAATCGATGTCTTCGTATGATGACATAATCCGGCCCCGCGAATCAAAGCAGCCATCCACGCCGCACCGGCGACCGGCGACCGGCGACCGGCGACCGGAAAACGGGCCCCCATCTTCATCACCTGCACACAACCGGGAAGCCAAGGCCCGCTTGTGTACACGCCATTGACGCTGCATAGCCCAAGTGGTTCACTCTCTCGCAGAGAGCGCTCTCTGGCGCTCTGAGAGCAGCCGCACCACCCTCCCCATCCACCACGCAAGGGAGAGCTATGGCCGTCACCCCAAACCGCCGCGCTGTGCTCCGCAGTGCAGCCGTCGTCGTCGCGTTGCCGCTGGTCGGCAGCCTCGCCAGCGGATCAGCGTTCGCGTCGTCACCGGAACGCGAACCCGGACGAGGACGAGGTGGTGTCGACCTGGGCCCCAACGTCCTGGTCTTCGACCCCTCCTTGGGCGACGCGGCCATCCAGGCTCAGGTCGACGCTGTGTTCACTATTCAGCAGTCCAACCAGTTCGGCACTGAGCGATACGCTCTGGCCTTCAAGCCGGGCACCTACAACGTCGACATCAACGTCGGCTTCTACACCCATGTACTAGGGCTCGGCGAGAGCCCCGACGACGTTGTGATCAACGGACATGTCACGGTCGACGCCCAGTGGCTGCAGGGCAACGGCACCCAGAACTTCTGGCGCGCCGCCGAGAACCTGACCGTCGTCCCGCCGGACGGCCTGGAGCGCTGGGCGGTCGCCCAAGCCGGCCCGATGCGCCGCACCCACATCAAGGGCGACCTGAGCCTGTGGCCCAGCCCGCCCGGCAACCAGTGGTCCAGCGGCGGCTTCCTGGCCGACAGCCTGGTCGACGGCCAGGTCCAGTCGGGTTCGCAGCAGCAGTGGCTGTCGCGCAACGACAGCTTCGGCAGCTGGACCGGCTCCAACTGGAACATGGTCTTCGTCGGCACCCAGGGCGCTCCGGCCACGAGCTTCCCCAGCCCGCCGTTCACCACGGTCGACGAGACCCCGACCGTCCGCGAGAAGCCGTTCCTGACCACCGGCCCGGACGGCTCCTACCGCGTGTTCGTGCCCGCGCTCCGGAACGACTCCGCCGGGACGAGCTGGGCCTCCGGCCACGCCAGGGGATACAACATCCCGCTGTCGGATTTCCACGTGGCCCAGCCCGGCGACTCCGCCGCCAGCATCAACCAGGCCCTCGACCGGGGTCAGCACCTGCTGCTGACCCCCGGCGTCTACCCGCTGTCCTCCCCGATCCGGGTGTCGCGCCCCAACACCGTGGTCCTCGGCCTGGGTCTGGCCACCCTCCAGGCCACGCACAACAACTCGCTCATCGAGGTCGACGACATTGGCGGCGTCTCCATCGCCGGTGTCCTGCTCGAAGCCGCCTCCGCCTGGTCCCCGGTGCTGCTCAGCGTCGGCCACGGCCGGAGCTGGGTCAGGCACTCCAGCAACCCCACTGTGCTGTTCGACGTCTACGCCCGCATCGGCGGCGCCCTGGCCGGCGGCGCCGGGGTCAGCATCCAGCTCGACAGCAACGACGTGATCTGCGACAACCTCTGGCTCTGGCGTGCCGACCACGGCAACGACGGCACCGTCGGTTGGTCGGTCAACCCGGCCGACACCGGCATCCTCATCAACGGCGACCGGGTCACCACCTACGGCCTCGCCGTCGAGCACTACCAGAAGTACGAGGTGCTCTGGAACGGCAACGAGGGCCGCACCTACTTCTTCCAGAACGAGCACCCCTACGACGTCCCCACCCAGTCCGCCTGGCAGCACGGCAGCACCAACGGGTACGCCGCCTACAAGGTCGCCGACTCCGTCACCGACCACCAGGCCTGGGGCCTCGGCAGCTACTGCGTCTTCACCCAGGACGCCAACGTCTACACCGACCGGGCCTACGAGGTCCCGAACACCCGCGGTGTGGTGTTCACCGACCTGATGATCGTCTGCCTCAACGGCGCGGGCGACGGGGGCATCCTGCACTGCATCAACGACTTCGGCGGTCCGGTGGAGAACGGCTTCGCCGTCTACAACATGACGGGTTACTCGAACGGCGTCGGCACCGTCTGAGCCCGTCGTCACCAGCCCGTCGTCACCAACCTGACACCGTGAACCGTGAACCGCACCGGGTTCGATGCAGCCCAGCATCGAACCCGGTGCGGTTCGGCGTTGCCGCCCCCCGGGGGTCAGTAGCGGTAGTCGGGCGAGTGCGGATCGGTCCAGCGAGCCGCCCCGGTGAGGCCGAGCAGCCGCAGCCGCTGGAGCAGGTCGTCCGGGGCGTCGGCGGCTTTCAGCCGGGCGGGGGCGTGGCGGGTCAGCCAGGCGGTGAGCACCGCGCGCATGACCTCCGCGTCGTGCCAGCTGCTCCAGGGGAGCTCGTCCACGAACAGGTCGTAGTCCCAACGGTCCACCGCCTCGGCCAGGTTACGGTCGGCGACCGGGTGTTCCAGTGCCTCCCAGACGTCGAGCCAGGGGCCGAGTTCGCCGGAGGCCTCGGCACACAGCACCAGGGTCGCGCACGGGTCGGCGACGCCGTCCGGTGCGACCAGGCTGCGCGCCCAGAAGGCATGCAGGAACTCCCACACCGCCTCGGCCTGCCCCGGCGGCCACTCCCGCCAGTGGCCGCGGGCGAGCGACCGGCCGATCTCCGGCCGGTACTCGAAGGACTCGGATCGGCTGTCGACGACCGCGACGGCGAGTTGGGGCAGGATCCGGCGCAGTACCGAGGCGTGGTCGTTCCAGTCGGGGGCGTCCCAGGTCCGCCGGAGCAGGTCGGGATCAAGCTCCAGGTCCGGCACCTTCAGCAGCGCCAGCTCCTCGGCGCTGCCCCAGTGGCAGTCGCAGTTGTACTCGTCAGGGAGCGCGGTCGCCCCGCGAAAGGCGACGGCCAGGCCAGCCAAGGCCTGGTGGAGGCGCAGCTCCGTGGTTCTCGGGTACGGATCGGTCATGGGCGCTCGCCTCACGGGACTCCGCGGGCCTGGACCCGCCGAAGGAGCGAACACTACTGGATCGGCCGGCATGACTGGAGTGGCGGGCCGGCCGGGCTAGCGGTAGGTCGTGCCCCGGCGCGCGGGAAATCGCCGCATGAGCAGGAGGTAGGCCACTGCGGAGGTGAGCAGGCCGACGATCCACGAGATGTCCGCGCCGCCGAGGTCCGCCACCAGCGGGCCGGTGTAGAAGCCCGAGTTGACGAAGGGGAGTTCGGTCAGCACCCCGACCAGATAGGCCGTCGTGGTCCTCAGGTCGACTCCGCCGTACTGTCCGCTCGGGTCGAAGATGGCCGGAATGTCGTAGCTGTCGCGGCGGACCAGGTAGAAGTCCGCGAGGTTGATGGCCGTCCACGGGATCAGGAAGTAGGCGAGCAGCAGGATGAAGTTCTCGAAGTTCCCCAGGAAGTCGCTGCTCGCCGCCAGGCCGATGGTGGTCCCGGCCGCCGCGGCCAACCCGATGATCGCCGCTCTGCCCTTGCGGCCGACCGAGAACCGGGTCAGCGCCGTCATGATCGTCGTGGTGGACATGAAGATGCCGTACAGGTTCAGCCCGTTGATGCCTACGATGCCGAGGACGATCACCAGGTAGAACACCCCGTATCCGCCCTGTGCCTGGTGGACGATGAACTCCACCGAACCGCCGGCGAAGGCGTTGGCCGAGATGGCCGCCGCGATGGCGCCGAAGGCCATCATCCAGCAGGTGGCGACCACCGAACCGGTGTAGGTGTACCAGTAGGAGCTCCGGATCGTGGTCCGGGCCGGCAGATAGCGTGAGTAGTCGGCCACATAGGGCGCGTAGGTGATCTGCCAGGTCGCGGCCAGCGCCACGCCGAGCAGGAAGCTCCCGCCGGCGAAGTGGTGGTCGTGCCAGGCGGAGGCCATGGCGTGGGAGGTCAGCAGACGCACGGTCAGATAGGCGAAGGCGAGCGCGGACAGCAGGCTGACCCACTTCTCCAGCGCGTGGATCAGCCGGTAGCCGAACACCGCGACCAGCAGGATGAGCACGGAGACCAGCAGCGTGCTGGGGACCTTGGGCAGGCCCGTCCACGCGGTCATGGCCTGGCCGCCCTGGACGTCGGTGGTGGCGAAGAAGCCCAGGTACATCAGCAGCACCAGGACCAGCGGGACGACCGCGCCGACATAGCCGAACTGGGCTCTGCTCTGGATCATCTGCGGGATGCCCAGCTTGGGGCCCTGCGCCGAGTGGAGCGCCATGAACACCGCGCCGATCAGGTTGCCGATCACGATCGACAGCAGCGCCCACCCCAGGCCGAGGCCGATGGTGACGTTGAGCGCCCCCGCCGCGATGGTGGTGACCTGCATGTTCGCGCCGAACCAGAGGGTGAAGAGACTGCGGCTGCTGCCGTGTCTGGCCGTGTGCGGGATGAACTCGATGGACCTCTGTTCCGGGATCCAGGCCGAGTCGACCCGGCTCGGATGCGCCTGCTCGACCGGACTGGGCTCCAGGTCGGCGGTGGGGACGTCGGGCTCCTGCACGGGTTTCCTCCTTCAGTGGGGTGTGCGCAGTCGGGCTGGACGCTGGATCGGGCTGGATGCTGGTGCGAGCTGGCCGCTGGTGCGAGCTGGAGGCTGGTGCGAGCTAGACGGTGACCGCGCCGTCGATGCTGACCACGCCGCCGGTCATGTAGCGGGCTTCCGGGCTGAGCAGGAAGTCCACCAGCGCGGCGACCTCGTCGAGGCGGCCGAAGCGGCCGGCCGGGATCCTGCTCAACAGATCGGCGCGGGTGGACTCGTCGTTCAGGTACGGCGCGGTCATTCGCGTGGGGAAGTAGCCGGGGCAGAGCGCGGTGACCGAGACGCCGGCCGGGGCGAGTTCCAGCGCCATGGTCTTGGCGATGCTCACCACCGCGGCCTTGCTGGCGTTGTAGTCGGTGAAACCCATCTCCGGCCGCAGGGCGTTGGCGGACGCGTTGAGCACAATCGAGCCCGGTCCTGGCATGACCCGGGCGGCGGCCCGGGCCACGAGCAGCGAACCGATCACGTTCACGTCCAGCACCCGTCGGAAGTGCGCCACATCGAGTTCGGCCGCCGGCACGCCCTGGCCGTCGATTCCGGCGTTGACGAACGCGCCGCTGAGGCCGCCGAGTTCGGCCGCCGCCTGGGACACGGCGGCCTCCACCTGGTCCTCGTCGGCGACGTCGCACACGGTGGCGCCGGCCAGCGGGGCGTCCTGTCGGGCGGCGCGCAGGGCGTCCGCAGCTGATCCGAGGATCCAGACCCGGTCGCCGCGGCCGGCCAGGCGCTGGGCGCAGGCGTAGCCGATTCCGCTGCTGCCACCGGAGATGAGGATGCTTCGGGGCGCCTCAGCCATGTCCGGGCCACCCCTCGGCGGGAACGCGGTGCTGGTCCACGCGGTGCTGGTCCAGGCGGTGCTGGTCCAGGACGACGAGTTCGGCTCCGTGTTTGCGGAGGTCCGCCAGGTCGGTCGCGCCGAGCAGCTGCAAGGTGCGGCGCAGCTGTCCGGTCAGCAGGTCGATGGCGTGCTCGACGCCGCGCTGACCGGCGGCCGCCGCACCGTAGAGGTAGGCCCGACCGACCACGCAGGCGTCGGCGCCGAGGGCGATGGCGGCGGCGATGTCCGCGCCGCTTCTGATGCCCGAGTCGAGCAGGATCGTCGGGAGCTCCCCGGCTGCCTCACGGGCCGGCCGAAGCAGGTCCAACGGGCTTACGCAGCGGTCGAGTTGGCGTCCGCCGTGGTTGGACAGGTGGATTCCGTCGATGCCCAGGTCCACCGCGCGACGCACGTCCGACGGCCCGAGCGGGCCCTTGAGCACCAGCGCCCCTGACCAGTGCTCCCGCAGGGACGCCAGGTCGTCCCAGGTCACGGACGGGTCGAAGAGCTCGTTGATACCGGCGACGGTGCCAGGTCCCCCGGCGCGCGGCCGAGCGTTCGGCCGACCGTCCGGACCGGTGTCCCGCAGATTGGCCAGGGTGAGCGGGGCGCCGCGAAGCACGGAGCTCCAGTATCCGGGGTGCGCCCCAATCCCCAACAGTGTCTTCGCGGTGAGCTGTGGCGGAATCGTCAGCCCGTTGCGGACGTCCCGGGTGCGGTGCCCGGAGACGGCGGAGTCGACCGCGATTTCGAGGACCCGGAATCCCGCGTCGGCGGCTCGGTCGACCAGGGCGCGGGTCAGCCCCCGGTCCCGGAGCACATACAGCTGGAACCAGAGGTTCGGGTGGCCGGTGGCCGCCACGTCCTCGATCGTCGTGGTGGCCACGGTGGAGAGGGTGTACGGGAGGCCGCGCGCCGCGGCGGCCCGGGCCACCCCGGTTTCGGCGTCCGGATGGATCATCCTGGTGTAGCCGGTCGGGGCCAGCGCGATGGGCGCCGGCAGCTCGGTCCCGAGCAGGCGGGTCGACAGGCTCGGCGCGGACACGTCCTGGAGCGCGCGTGGTCGGAACCGCACCCGGTGGAAAGCCTCCCGGTTCCCGGCCAGGGTGAGTTCCTCGTCCGCCCCGCCGTCGATGTAGTCGAACACCGCCCGTGGCAGCCGCCGCCGGGCCGCGGCGCGCAGCGCGGCGATGTCGTGGCAACGGTCGAGCGCGCGGTTGCCGGTGCTGCGGCGGGACCCGAGGCCGACCAGCTCCCAAGCCTCGCTGAGTCTCACTGGCGCGCCTCGGGTGACTCCTCGAAACGAATCCGGACGGCCGCCTCATGGGCCGGAAAGCCCTCGTGCCGGGTGAACGCCGTGACGGTGCCGCGCATCCGCGCCAGCGAGCGCGCGTCCGCCCGGGCCACCGCCGTCCGCTTGCGGAAGGCGTCCGCGGTCACGCCGCCGCTGACCCGGGCGAAGCCGCTGGTCGGCAGGGCCGCGGGGCAGCCGATGACGAAGTTCGCCGCGGATATCGGCGTCCACTGGCCGACCAGGATCTCACCGGCGTGGTGGAGCAGGCCGAGCACCGCCTCCTCGTCGCGGACCGCGATCTGCATGTGCTCGGGCGCGTAGAGGTTGGCCGCCTCCGCGCCCTCGGCCATGTCCCGGACCAGGATGGCGCCGCCGTTGTCGCCCAGGGCCGAGGCCGCGTACGAGCGGCGCGGTTCCGGGAGCAGTGCCAGCTGCCGCGCCACCTCGGTCTGGACCGCCGCCAGCAGGTCGCTGCTGTCGGTGACCAGGACGCTGGAGGAGTCGGGCCCGTGCTCCGCCTCGTTCAGCAGGTCGGCGGCGAGCAGTCGGACGTCGGCGCTGTCGTCGGCGAGTACCAGGCTCTCGCTCGGCCCGAGCAGCATGGTCGTCACCACGCCGAACCGCTGGACCTCGACCTGGGCGCAGGCCACCGCGGGGCTGCCCGGCCCGACCACCTTGCGCACCTTCGGCACCGTCTGTGTGCCGAAGGCGAGGGCGGCGACGCCGGACGGGCCGTTGGCCCGGAAGACCTCGCGCAGACCCAGCTCGGACGCCACCACCAGCACCGCTTCGTCCACTCGCCCGTCGGACCCGGGTACCGGCGGCACCACGACGGCGATCTCCGGTACCCCGGCCACCACCGCCGGGGTACCGAGCTGGACCAGCACGGAGGGGTAGGAGCCCTTGCCGCTGGGGACGAACAGGCCGGCGCTCGCGATGGGGCTGACCTTCTCTCCGACCGTCAGACCGGGCTCGCTCTCGAAGCTCCAGTCACCGACGGCGGTGATCTGCTCGTTGAAGCGGCGTACATGGTCGATGCCGTCGCGGATGGCGACGAGCAGATCGGGATCGACTGCCTTCCTCGCCTGATCGAACTCATCGTCCGTGACCCGAAGCCGGTCCGGCGGGACCACGCAGCCGTCGAACGTCCGAAGCGCACGGACCAGGGCGTCGTCCCCGTTGGTGCGGACGTCGTCGATCAGCTCGGCGATGCTCTCGCGCAGCGCCGGATCGAAGATCCGGTCCGTGCCACGCGCGATCGCCCGCTCGCGTGCGTCGTCGTCAAGCTGGTCCCAGGTTCCGATGAGGCGAACGGGTGTAGCTGATGAAGACATGGGCCATGCCTCTCCGAGTGCAGAGGGGTGCGGACCGCGCTGATCTGGTCGGGCTGATCTGATCCGGCTGGGGGTGTTGGATCTGCCCAGTTCTGGCTGGATTATGGGAGCCGGCGGGTCCCCTGGTCAAGAACCCAACTCGCCTACTGTGAGCCGCGCATGACTACTGATCAGGAGATGATCCGGCACTTCTCCCGCATGTGCTCTTCCACAGGATCGATGATGCCCGTCTCGCTGAGGAGGCCGCAGTGTTAACAGCGTTGTTCACCCGTCCGTGGAACCGGCGCGGATTCACCCGCGTCGGCACCCTGATCGCGGCGGTCACCGCCGCGGCCCTGCTGGCCCCGGTCGGCCCGGCCGCCGCCCAGACCGCCACCTCGGACACCTCGCCGGTCAACCTGTCGACCTCGGTCAACATGGCGAACGGCAAGGCCGCGTCCCAGGCCACGGTGGTGGAGGGGGACGCCCGGTTCGAGGTGCTCACCCCCGAGGTGATCCGGATGGAGTACTCCCCCAGCGGCAGCTTCCTCGACCAGCCGACCTTCGACATCCTCGACCGGAACTTCACCGTCCCCAGCTACACCAGCACCGTCTCCGGCGGCTGGCTGACCATCACCACCAGTCAGCTGACGCTCAAGTACCAGCTGGGCTCCGGCCCGTTCACCCCGGTCAACACCCAGATGCAGCTGCTGGGCGCGCTGCCGCCGGGGGCGACCGCGAACGTCGCCCCGACCTGGGGGTGGGAGTGCACCTTCGGCCAGTCCTGCCAGGCCGGGGCGGCAACCCTGAGCGGCGGGGCGTCGATCGCCAACAACCACCTGAACTATGCGAGCCCGCCCGGATTCGTCGCCGGACTGACGGCCACCGGGGCGAACGCCTCCTGGCAGCTGCTCGGCGCACCGGCCGGTTCGGCGGACGTCACCATCCGCTACTCCAACGGCGAATCCGGGCCGCGCACCGAGACCCTGGCGGTGAACGGCACCAGCACCCTGGTCACCCTGCCGGCCACGGCGAGCTGGGACGCCTGGTCCACCGTCACCGTACCGGTGACCCTGACCGCCGGCACCAACACCGTCGCCCTGGACTGCGCGAGCGGCGACTCCTGCAACGTCAACATCGACGACATCGCCCCCGCCGCGCCCGGCGCGAGCGCGGCGCCGTTCCTGCCGGCCGATCCGCTGGGCGGGTACCTGCGCTCCTACGACTCGGTCAACGGGTCCTACTCCGCAGCGCCGGCCTGTGCCAGTGGGCAGTCCGGCGCCACCTGCACGGCGGCGATCCCGCAGCTGGCCCAGGGCCTGCTGGACCAGTCCGGCTGGGCCCTGCTGGACGACTCGCAGACGGCGGTGTGGACCTCGGCCGGCTGGCCGGCCGACCGGCCGACCGGCGACGTCCAGGACGGCTATCTCTTCGGCTACGGCCAGAACTACACCTCGGCGCTCGAAGACCTGGCCAAGCTGACCGGTCCGTCGCCGCTGCTGCCGGAGTCGCTGTTCGGCAACTGGTTCTCCCAGTACCACCCCTACTCGACCGCCGACTACCAGGGCACGATCCTGCCGCAGTTCGAGGCCAACGGCGTCTCCCTGGACGACCTGTCGGTCGACACCGACTGGAAGAGCCCGAACCAGTGGAACGGCTGGGAGTGGAACCCCTCGCTGTTCCCCGATCCCACCGCGTTCGAGTCCTGGGCCAAGGCGCAGGACATCGACGTCGCGCTCAACGTGCACCCCGGCATCGCCACCAACGACCCGCTCTACACCCAGGCCCAGGACGTCGCCGGAGGCACGCTGACCCAGACGTCCTGCCAGGGCTCGCCCTGCGCGGTCTGGGACTGGGCCAACGTCGCCCAGGCCGAGTCCTACTTCGCCACCGCCGACCCCACCCAGAACTCCGTCGGCATGACCTGGCTCGACTGGTGCTGCGACAACAGCGGCGTGTTCTCCCAACCCGGGGTGACCCCGGACGCGTGGATCAACCACCTGACCGCGCAGCAGCTGACCAACGACGGCGAGCGGGGCTTCGACCTCTCCCGGATCGGCGCGTCGAACCAGAACTCGCAGGCCGGCGCCTACCCCGCCGGTCCCTGGGCGGACCACCGCTCAGCGGTCGCGTTCACCGGGGACACCCAGGGCACCTGGAACACCCTGGCCTCCGAGGCCCAACTGGCCCAGGACGAGGGCAGTATCGGCGAGCCGTACGTCAGCGACGACATCGGCAGCTTCCTGGGCAACTCCACCGGCAACGGCAATGACCCGGACGACCTCTACCTGCGCTGGCTCCAGCTGGGCACCTTCCAGCCGATCATGCGCGAACACTCCAACGACGGCCAGAACCCGCGCCTGCCCTGGGAGTACGACGCCGCGACCCAGGCCGTCGGGGACCAGTTCCTGCAACTGCGCGAGCAGTTGGTGCCCTACCTCTACACCCTCTCCCAGCAGGCCGCCAGCACCGGCGTCCCGATGAGCCAGGCGCTCTACCTCGACTACCCCGGGCAGGCCGCGGCCTACACCAACCCGACCGAGTACCTGCTCGGCCCCGACGTCCTGGTCGCCCCGGTCACCACCCCCGGCGCCAGCGTCGCCCAGCAGGTCTGGTTCCCGCCGGGCACCTGGCAGGACTACTTCACCGGCGCCACCTTCACCGGCCCGACCACCGCCACCATCAACGTCCCCACCAGCCGGATGCCGGTCTTCGTCAAGGCCGGCGGCATCATCCCGCTCCAGCCCGCCGGCGGCCGGGCGCAGACCGCCGGAACCGCCCCGATCACGCTCCAGGTGCACGCCGGGGCCAACGGTTCCTACTCCCTCTACAACGACGCGGGCACCGGCCTGGGCTACCAGTCCGGGCAGTCCACCCAGACGCCCATCAGCTACACCGAGAACACGGCCGCGGCCAGCTCGACGCTGACCATCGGGGCCACCACCGGCTCGTACCCCGGCGAGCCGGCCAACCGCAGCTTCACCCTCGACCTGACCGACGAATCCCAGCCCACCTCGGTCCAGGTCAACGGCCAGACGCTCGCGGCCTCCGGCTGGAGCTACCACGCCGCCAGCCACACGCTCCAGGTCCCGCTGGGTGCCGTCGGCACCGGTTCGAGCTTGACGCTCACTCAGACCGGCGGAACCCCGGTGCAGTTGTCGGAACCGACGACGCCACTGATCACCTTCGCCGCCCCGGCCACGGCCGCGGCCGGACAGCAGGTCACGGTCACCGGCAGCGGCTTCGGCGCGAGCCAGGGCAGCGGCTACCTGACCTTCAGCGACAACGGCACCAACTGGGGCGCGCCCGGTGACGCGGCCGCCTTCACCATCGACAGCTGGAGCGACTCCGCCGTCACCTTCACCGTCCCGCAGCCCTCCGGCGGCAGCGGGCAGTGGGCGGTGACCCCCGGCAGCACCGCCTCCGTCTCGGTGACCACCGGCGCCGGCACCTCCAACACCACCACGTCCACCATCGGCAGCACGACTCCGGCCCAGGGCCCGGCCACCGGATACCAGGGCCTGTGCCTGGACGACCGCAACGCCTCCACCGCGGACTTCAATCCGGTCCAGGTCTTCACCTGCAACAGCAGCAGCGCGCAGCAGTGGACGGTCGAGTCGAACAACACCCTGCAGACGCTCGGCAAATGCCTCGACGTCGACAACGGCGCGACCACCGACAACACCACCGTCGACCTGTACGACTGCAACGGCACCGGCGCCCAGACCTGGACCGCCCAGCCCAGCGGCGAACTGGTCAACCCCCAGTCCGGAAAGTGCCTGGACGACACCGCCTCCGGCCCCTCCGGGACCCAATTGACCATCAACGACTGCGACGGCGGAGCCGACCAGAAATGGACCCTGCCCTGACCGACTGAGCCCCACCCCGGCCGACGGGCCGTCCGCACCGAGGGGGTGCGGACGGCCCGTCGGCGCTCTCCGCGCCTCCCTGGCGCAGGACTTGACGGGGAGTCGATCCGCGCCCTTTGGCCCCATCGGAGGCACGGGTAGCTTTCCGACAGAAAACTGATTGTTTCCCACGCCCCCTTGCCATCGGCCGACGGCACTCGCTACGTTCATGCGCTAGAGCACCACTTCACGTGGTGTCAGCTTGCGTCGGACTTGTCATAGGCATGACGCATTAGTCCATGGCTGCCGCAATAGGGCCGCAGCGTTCTCCTCAGGCACAGCGCAGATTCGATCCGTTCGAGTTCGTCCCGTTCCGCCTCGACACTCAGGAGACCGATGTCCCCCCGTCGTTCCATCGTTGTCGCCGTGCTCACCGTGCTGTCGACCGCCGCACCGATGACCGCCACGGCAACCGCCGCCGCACCGCTGGTGCAGGCCCCCATGCGCGTCGCCTCCTCCAGCAGCACGTCCACGCCGTTCTTCATCTCCCACGGCGGCGGCCTGCGCCACGCCAACGCGACCAGCACCAACTGGGCCGGCTACGCCGCGACCGGTTCGACCTACACCAGCGTGAGCACCTCGTTCACCCAGCCCAAGGTCACCTGCTCCTCCGGCGACCAGTACTCCGCCTTCTGGGTGGGCCTGGACGGCTACAGCTCCGACTCGGTCGAGCAGACCGGCACCGAGGCCGACTGCGACGGCAAGACCGCCGAGTACTCGGCGTGGATCGAGATGTACCCGGCCGACCCGGTGACCTACACCAACACCGTCAAGGCCGGTGACTCGATCACCGAGACGGTCAGCGAGTCGTCCAACACCTACACCCTCACCATCGCGGACAGCACCGAGAACTGGACCAAGACCACGACCAAGAAGGAGAGCGGCCTGGCCCGCTCCTCCGCCGAGGTCATCGCCGAGGCGCCCTACTCCAACGAGGTCCTGCCGCTGGCCAACTTCGGCACCGTCAGCTTCAAGAACTCGACCGTGGACGGCTCCTCGCTGAGCTCGTTCTCGCCGACCGGGATCAACATGGCGACGTCGTCCGGCACGCTGGAGGCCACGACCGGCGCCCTGTCCGGTGGCAACTTCCCGATCACCTGGGACAGCAAGTAGCACAGCTGTGGGCGACCACCTGGTCGCCCACAGCCTTCGGGCGGCCGGCCGTACGGCCGTCCGCCCGAAGGGCTGCCCAGTCGCTCCCTCAGACGGACGGTAGTGTCCACTGCTGGTTGGTGCCGTCGTTGCAGTCCCAGATGTCCAGCTGGGTGCCGGCCGTACCGCTGAACCCGGGGTCGTCCAGGCACTTGCCGGAGGCGGGGTTGAGCAGTTCGCCGTTGGACTGGGCCTGCCAGGTCTGCGCGCCGGTCCCGTTGCAGGTGTAGAGCTCGACCAGGGTGCCGTCGGTGGTCGCGCCGCCGGTCACGTCGAGGCATTTGCCGTTGTTCAGCAGAGTGTTGCTGCCGCTCAGCTCCCACTGCTGCGCGGAGCTGGAGTCGCAGCCCCGGATGTCGACCTTGTTGCCGTCGGCGGTGCTGTCGTTGGAGTCGTCCAGGCACATGTTGTTGGTGGCGACGGTGACCGGTCCGAGGACCGGCGGCATGGCCCAGCGCTGGTTCGCGCCGCCGTTGCAGTCCCAGATGTCCAGCTGGGTCCCCGGGGTGGTGCTCAGCGCCGGGTCGTCCAGGCACTTGCCCGAGGCGGGGTTCACCAGGGTGCCGTTCACCACGTTCCACTGCTGGTTCGAGCCGCCGTTGCAACTCCACAGATCGACCAGGCTGCCGTCGGCCGTGGAGCCGGAGCCGACGATGTCGAGGCAGCTGCCGTTGTTCTCCAGGGCGCCGTTGGTGTACTGCCACACCTGCGCGGCAGTGCCGTTGCAGGTGTAGATGTCGACCTTGTTGCCGTTGGTGGTGCTGTCGGCGTTGTCGTCCAGGCACAGGCCCGTCATCCCCGAGGCGATCGGGCCGGCGGTGTAGCTGCCGATCCCGCCGGTGCCCGGGGTGATGTCGAGGTTGTCGAACTGGTCGGTCTGGTAGCCGACCACGCCGATCCCGGCCTGGCCGCTCTGGTAGGTGCTGTCGGTGGCCGAGCCGACCGTCTTGCCGTCGATCGAGCCGCTGATGGTGGAGCCCTGCATGGTCAGCGCGAGGGTGTGCCAACTGCCGGTGCCCAGAGCGGTGGTGGTGCCGCTGGCCAGTGTGGTGATCGCGCCGTTGGTGTCACTGCGGTCGATCGACCAGGTGCCGGTGTTCGAGGCCCGCAGCAGGTAGGCGGCTTGGTCGGACTGCGGCCGGTCCTGGGTGTTGGCACGGCCGTAGACCTCCGCGGTACCGGCCTGTTCCAGGTCGACGTCCGTGCTCACCGTGTAGTTGGACCAGGTGGTGTCGCCGATCAGGGCGAAGGCGTCGGAGTCGCCCTGCCATTCGATCGGCTTGACCGGGGCCATCTGCTGGACGCACTGTCCGGTACGGCCGTTGGCGCACGGCTCGACCTGGTAGGCGCCCTGCATGGTCTCCAGGTACTTCGGCTCGCTGCCGGTGGCGTCGGCCTCGTAGGTGTCGCTGTACGGCAGCGCGAGGGCGGCGGCGGCCGGGCCGGCCGCGGTGCCCTTGCCCTGGCCGGTGGTGGTGGTCAGGGTGTAGATGTACCCCGGCTGGGCCGTGAGCGAGTAGGACCCGTTCGACGGCGTGATGTCCTGGGTGTGGATCAACGAGGTGGACGGGCTCGGTGAGTTGACGTCCGTGGCCCAGACGTGCGCGGTGCCGGTGGACAGGCCGCCGGAGACGTCCACGTTGACGGTCTGCGCGGCCGTGGCCGTGGTGGTCTCGATGATGGTCGAGTAGTCGCTGTTGTCGGTGGACTTCAGCGAGACATACGTCCCGTTGCTCTCGGTGCCGCCGAGGTAGCCGGAGCCGTCGTTGAGGAACTGCCAGCCGGGCTGGGTGAACTGGGTGACCTGCGCGGTGGCCCACGTGCTCTCGCCGACCGAGTAGTTGCCCGACCAGGGCTGACTGGCGGTCATCATGCCGTCGGTCGGGTAGGGCAGGTTGGGCGTGAGCGCGGCGATCAGCGGCCAGTTGATGTACGCGGTCATCTCCGCGTCGGTGTAGCCGCGGGTGATCGAGCGGATCAGCGCGGGCGCGCCGGTGTTCATGTCCTGCGAACCGTTCTCGCTGGCCCACAGCGGTTTTCCGGTGCCCTCGGCGGTCGCATTGCCCGGACAGGTGTCGGCGTTGCCGCCGTCGCCGCCCTGGCACGGGTAGTGGGTGCCGATGATCTGCACCGCGTTGGCGAACGCCGAGTTGTCGGCGATGTCGTTGGCGACGGACCAGTCGCTGTCGGCGCCGACGATCTCGGTCGAGCCGTAGCCGGCCGAGTTCAGCGCGGTGCGCAACTGCTCGTACCAGGCGATGTTGTAGCCGCGTTCGTTCCAGCCGCCGAGGTAGTTGATCGTCAGCCCGTCGGCCTTGGCACAACCCAGCCAGGACACCAGGTAGTTGACCATGTCGGTGGACCAGAAGTTCCCACCGCCGATCCAACCGGGCGCCGCCCAGGCCAGGCCGTAGAGCTTGATGTTCGGGTTGAGCGCCTTGGCCTGCTCCATCAGCCAGAACTCATAGCCGGTGTCGCACTGCACATTGCCCGAGGTGTGCTCGATGGACGGCTCCGCGCCGTCGGTCGAGTTGGCGTCGCCGCCGATCTCGACCTTGAGGATCTGCAAGTTCGCGCCGTAGTCCGGCTTGAACAGGTAATCGAGGATCTGCTGTTGCTGGGCGGCCGGGTAGTCGATCAGCAGACGCGAGTTGCCGCCGCCACCACTGATCGCCCCAATACCGTCGAACGTCCGTCCCGCGCTCGATCCGTTCACATTGATCGTCGTGGTCGTTGCGGCGGCGGCCCGGGCGGGAGCCGCGGCGATGCCCGGGCAGACGAGCCCGATCAGGGTCAGTAAGCCGAGCAGCACGAACTGCCACGGCCGTCGTTGTCGCGGTACTGAGGTCATGACGGGCATCCCCTTGCCGAGGTGGGTGGGGTGGGTGGGGTGGGCGTGCCGGAGTGCGGTGGGACCGGCCGCGTGGGCGGCCCACCAAGGTCGAATATGTGCGGATCTGCTTGCTATTGAGGCACCGTAGCGTGACCCTGTCAATGCTCTGCGCAGCGAAAGACACTCCCCTGGACCTCCAGGTGAGCCGGTATCACCCCATCGGAGCAGATGGAGCCCCCAACGCCGGGCCCCTGGACCCCAGCCCACAAGGGATCTGACGGCTAATCACACATCACTGGCATGTTTGATCGTGATGGAATTCGGCTTCGGTCAGAGTTGGCTGTTGTCCGCGTCGAGTGCGGACTGGGTGTCCTGGTAGTTGACGTCGGCCGGCGGCCCGCTCCAGGCGAGTCCCGACCGCCCGGCCGAGTCGGTGTCGTTGGCCTGGATCGAACTGACCTGGGTGCCCAGGAACGTGTTGTAGGCCGAGACCCCTGTCAGCCGTTGGAAGTCGGACAGGCCGCGCACGAACGCGCCCTTGAAGGAGTAGCCGTCCGAGGCACGGCCGTTGGGCTCGCAGGGGTCGACCAGGATGCCGGTCGAGCCACACCTCGTCGGTGGGTGAGCCGTTGCCGATGCTGGCCCAGGCCATGTCGTCGGGGTCGGAGACGTGCAGCTCGATGGAGCGCGACCAGACCGTGGCCACCGAGGCGTCGCGGTCGCCCACCGCCAGCGCCGGATCGCGGCCGTCGCAGTACTTCGCGCAGACCGAGGTGTTCGCCGCGGGCGCTGCCGTCGCCGGGCTCGCGTACGCGGGACCGGCGACGGCGGCGGCGAAGGCCACGGCCGGCGCGATGATCGCGGCCAGTGACGTTCGTATACGATTTTTGACTCGCACAGTGCACCCCACAACTGTCGGGAAGGCCGGCCACCGGCCGGCGAACGGTATGAAAGGTCGGCCCCGGTGTCCCTGACCGGTTCGCGGTCAGGGACACCGGGGCAGCTGTCAGGAGGGCAGGGTCCAGTCCTGCGCCGGGGTGCTGTCGCAGCCGTAGAGCTGGAGTTGGGCTCCGGCCGTGGTGGAGGAGCTCGGGTCGTCGAGGCAGAGCCCCGACTCGGGGTTCACCAGCGAGTTGCCCGAGCCCGCGGTCCACTGCTGCGCGCCGGTACCGTTGCAGTTGTACAGCTGCACGGCGGTGCCGTTGGTGGTACCGCTGTGCGAGGCGTCCAGGCACTTGCCCAGCGTGCGGACGGTGCCGTCGGTGGCGATCGTCCAGTCCTGGGCATAGGTGCCGTCGCAGCCCCAGATCTGGACCGGATTGCCGTCAGTGGTCACCGAATGCTGGTCGTCCAGGCACAGGTTGGCCCCCGCGCCCGAGGTCACGGCGCCGATCCGCGGGCTGGTCGGTGCGACGGTGTTGCCGCCGTAGGAGGGCGGCGCCTCGTTCGCGGCCGAGGCCCAGGAGGTGTCGGCGGTCGTGCCCAGGGTGTAGTTCAGGGTGCCACCGCTGGTGATCGCCGAGGCGGGTGCGTAGGCGTCGTTCCAGGCCGACCCGTTGAAGGTCGCCGACTGCACGTAGGGGGCGTTGTCGGCCGCACCGTTGCCGTTGATCGTCAGCGTGTTGCCCGAGGGCAGGCCGACCACGGCCTGGGTGAACATCGGCGAGCCCAGCGCCAGGGTGGCGGTGCCCGGAGTCTGCGGGAACATGCCCAGCGCGG
>Ga0302314_10002950_pt1 | contig 31511 bp, 32 predicted proteins | sample III_Palsa_N2_3_FD_200533 | JGI IMG/M metagenome (GOLD analysis project Ga0302314, IMG submission 200533) | Peat permafrost microbial communities from Stordalen Mire near Abisko, Sweden - III_Palsa_N2_3 | ecosystem: Environmental > Terrestrial > Soil > Palsa > Peat permafrost | place: Sweden... | reverse complement strand
CCGCTGCCTGAGGCGCTGAGGTACTATTGGCGTCGCGCGCGGTCACGACAACGATGACACTGGGCATCTGAGTGCGAACAGGGACCGGGCGAGCACGGCCCCGGCTCTGCCGGCGACACTCCGCCCCGCGCACCCACCAGATCTCGGCCTCCACCGACAGCGGATTAGGCCATCGCGCCGGCGACTTTGCACCTTCGATCGCGGACCGGCACGCTCCGCCCGGCTGCTCGAGCCGGCCCAAAGCAGTAGTCGGCTGGAATGCCCACGAGCGGCACCGCCACCCTCAGGAGCTTTACTCGGCGCAGCCTGACCGGTAGTGTCAAGGCAACGTGAGCCCTCACGCGCATACATAAGCAGGCGCCGACCGCCGGACGGACTGTCGCCGCCCTCGTCGTGCCCGCCTCCTCCTCTATCTCTTTCTCCAGTTCGTCGCCCTGGTGCTGCACCTCACTGGAGCCGCTAGAAGGGCCGACTGGCTCGGAACGCTCGGCTCGGTTTGCTCGCTGGCTGCCTGGTTCGTTCTACTAGTTGGCTTGGCACGCCTGGTGATCAAGCTGCGCGACTTGCGTGCGGAGCGGCGTGGGCGGCGCGCCACCGACTAGCGAGCGCGTCAAGCAGAGGCGGACGTCCGACCGAAGGGACTGCCGCTTCGATCGCCGAGCGGAACTGTCGCGGGGGCTAGCAACAACCTGTCAGGCGTTGGCTCAATACGTGGCTCGCGGTTCGCTGAGTTTTCTCGTCGAGGTGGCTGTCGCAAAACTCTTGAGCCGGCCGAATGCCACAAACGAGGGGGTAATCAGTCTCGCTGCGTCCGCACAGGGCCTTAACGCCGCAGGTAAGGCCAAATTTCGGCGCCGGATCGTCTGCGGGGTTTGCGACGCCCCAAATGTCGGGGTCAGGTAGCACGACCCCCTCGAATTCCGCGGCGGCCGATCGGATCCGGCGCGGTAAGGGGGGTGTGCTGCGTTTGCCCCAAATGTTGGGGGTTTCGCAGCACGACCCCGAGCTGCGCGGCAGATCTGATCTCGAATCTGTCACGGTGTCCTCGCCGAGGGCCTTGGGAGGCCGCAGACAACGCCAAAATTCGAACAGCCCGGGAAGTTTTGCGACAGCCTCCGAGCAGCTCGGTATTGGCCGAGCGGGTCGCGAGACCAACCTGGCGTGGGCCGGCGCAGACGCTTGTCCCGCCGGCCTACGTCACTCGCCCAGAGCGGTTCAGGCGCGGCGAGCCAGCCCAGCGAAGGAGCTGCCCGTCGCCTTCGGCTCCCGCTTGATCTCGCTCTACCCCGTGATCGTCGCCTGCAGTCCCGTCGAGAGGAATTCGAAGCCGTTCGTATCGGCCATGAAGCTGATCGTGTCGCCTGCGGCGACGGTCACGGTCAGATTGAATGGTTCCGTCTGCTGGTAGGCCGAGATCGTGTTCGAGTAGATGGTCGAGCCGTTGTGCTCAATGGCAACGGGATGCGAAGCCTCGTGGGTGTCAATGCCGAGAAACTCTCCCGCGACGGTGAACGTGCCCGTGGTGGGTGCCGTCCACTCGACGGCCGAGTCTGTCTCGTACTCGGGATCGAGGATGATGTAGCCGGGCGGAAGCTCAATCGTGTAGAAAGAGAGTGTCTTGGTCGTCCGGTTCACGCCGACGATTGCAGAGGTTGGTATCGAGTGCCCGTTCCACCACGCCTCGAAGCGACCGTTGTCTGTGGAGATGTTTGTCTGCTGAGTGAGGATCGCCCCTCCGACCGTGTAGCTCCACGCGTGGTACGGGTTGAACTTGTTGCAGAACTGAGCGACGGCGCTGTACGTCCTCGCAGACGCGGTAGCGCCGGATGCGCTTAAGACGAAAACGACCGCGGCGACCGCTAGACCAACTCTCCTCATGGCGCACCTCCCGCTTGCCTTGCAACTCGGTTACTCCACCCCTCGGCTGCCGATTGCGCCCAGCAGCGCCCGGCAGCACCTAACGGATCGTATGTTGCTTTCGAGCTTGTGTCAACCATGTCAATGTTCGATCGCGACGCCTAACTACCCACGAGCGCGCGCCGTATTCCGCCGGCGACGGCTATCGACCGTCCTCCCTCGGCCATACCCGCAGCCGTCCGTGCCGGACCCTCCGAGCTCGCACGCATCCAATCGCTCACGCGCTTGGCGCGGGGCGGGACTTGGCGCGTGCCAGGTCCTAGACTTTCGCCATGTTCTTCGCCGTTCGTCTACGACGTGGCGGCCCGTGGGATTGGTCGCGTGATCTCCGTGAGCAGGATGGCTGGGAGGAGCACGCGCGCTTCATGGACTCTCTGGTCGACGAGGGATTCATCGTGCTCGGAGGGCCACTCGGAAACGACGGAGAGATCCTGCACGCGATTTCCGCCCCGTCTGAGGAAGCGGTTCGGCAACGACTGGCGGAGGACAACTGGGCGCAGAACGCTATGTTGACCGTGACTTCCGTTGAGAGCTGGACGATCCTCCTCGGCGCCAGATCTGCGTGAATCTGCTTTGCTCGTCGACTTGACGGGATCACCTGCCTCGTACCCGCGTCGGCATCGACTACGACGCGGAGCCGACGGCCTCGACGAGTCTCAGCGGAACTCGAAATGGGTGTCCGCGACCGTCCGGCGGCCGGCGATGACGATCGCCTCGCCGGGCGTGCCAAGCGGCGGTCGTCCGTCCCTGAAGCTGGAGGCGGGCGTGGGCCGGCGGGTGGGCGGCGGTGCCTGACACGAGGCTGGAGCACCTCGATATCTTGGCCGTCTAGGGCAACCGGAGCGGTGGCCTTGGAGTCTTGATCTGCATGGTCCGATCTGTCCATAGCGTGCCGGCAGCGGCCGTCGACGCCGAGTTCGAGCGTTTCGCTGTGCGGGTCTACCCGCTGTTGCTGCGGACCGCCTGCGCGCTGAGCGGGGATCACGGCCACGCCGAGGATCTGGTGCAGACGACATTGCTGCGGGTTCACCGACGTTGGGGGGACGTGGAGCGCTCACCCGATGGGTTCGCGTACCGGGTGCTGATCAACCTTTCTCGTGATCGGCGGCGGGGGCTGCTGCGCCGGCCGCCGGAGACCGTCCTGGCCGGTGACCGTCGCGAGCTGGGGTGGGCGGACGGCCCGGCGGTGGCGGAGTTCGACCGGGTCTTGGACCGCGATGCGGTGACGGCGGCTGTGGTGCGGCTGCCACGCCGGATGCGCGAGGTGATCGTCCTGCGGTTCTTGCTCGACCTGTCGGTCGCGGAGACGGCAGTTGCGCTGAGCACGAGTGACGGGACGGTCAAGGCGTACACGGCGCGGGCGTTGGCGCGGCTGCGTGATCTGCTGTCGGAGAGCGACCCGGCGCCGGGTCGAACCGAGGAGGGTCCCCGTGCAGAGTGACGAGCGGTTGATCGTACTGATCAGGTTCGGGCTGCGTGACGAGTTGTCCGCGATCCAGCCTCCGGATGACGCGCTCCCGCGCCTGCGTGAACGGATCGCGCGCGACCTCGCGAGCGCGGATGATCGTGGCGTCGGGTCGCGGCGTCACTCGCTCGCCACTGTGATACTCGTCGCGGCGAGTTCGCTGATCGCCATCGTGATTGCTGGTGTGGCGTTGGTTGCGTTCCGCACCGGACCGCAATCGAACAGCACGGACACGTCGCATTGGGCGGTCAAGCCTTTCACGATGCGCGTGCCCCGCAGCTACGTGGCGCTTAGCGAGTCCGCCGTCGGCGGGAACCAGGTGGTCGAACGCGTCCCGATTGCGACTGGCGGTTTCGTTCCGACGGCGGGGGACGTGGAGGCGATCAACGCCGGCTACGGTACGGCTCTGTTACCCAACGGCCGCGACCTGTTCTACGTCAGCACGCCCGGGAACGCCGTGAAGCTGATGCGCGTCAATCTCGTCACAGGCGTCCAGACGGTCATGGTCCCGTGGGGCGTTGACCCGGCGGTCAGCCCCGACGGCCAGTGGCTCGCCTACGCCTCCCAGCACGACCCTGACCTCAGGGTCCGCGACCTCGCGACCGGCGAGACCCGAAAGATCAACCTCGCGAAAGTGTTCGGCCACTACCCCGCGCCAACCGTGACCTGGCTCGACGACGGCACCGACATCGCGGTCGCTGACCAGGGCTTTTGCAAAGAACTGCAGAAGACCGAGACAGCGGCGTGCCTGGCGATCGTCCACGTCGGCGCCGACGGACTGACCGCACGACGATTCATCATCCAGGCCCCAGGGCGGTTCGGCGAGAAGGCGGACATCGCCATTTCCGGCGACACCGCGCAACCGCGGTCGATGATCCTCGCGCTCAGCGGCCAACTGATTACCCACGGCCTATCCGCCGGGCCGTTCTGGACGGGCATATATCGCGTCGCCTTAGGCGGGTCGTCGGTGTCGCTGACCAAGCTCGGCATGGTCCGCGGCTTCGTTGCCGAGGGGATCGATCCATCCGGACACGAACTGATCGTCTCGCGTGGCCCACTGGACGGATCCGGTCAGGCGATCGTCACGATCGACGGCACGCACCTCACACCGCCGCGACGACTGCGCGGCAATCCACCCACCGAACTCGCCTGGTGACGCAGCGACCGTCTAGTAGGAGATCTTTCCCGCGCGAGACACGCGGCTTGTGCACCAAGGCGCTCGGCTCCTTGTGGGGAGCGACGGGCCAGATTTGCCAGTGAGGCGCGAGGTGATGCGTTTGCGATCGTCGGTTCGGTGGCGGCGCTGCCTGGAACCGCGTGCATCGGAGTGGATGTTGGCGACGGACTCGTGCCAGGTCCGGCCGATCGCGATATTCGGGTCCGGTCAAGGTGTCGGCGATAGGGTGAGATTCCAGCTCGAGACGTTCGGCCCCAAGCCCTCCGACCGCGATCGCTCTCATGGAACTCCCGAGTGCAAGACGGCGCTCTCGGGCGTGCCTGCGAGGTCCCAGGTGACCGTGTCACCCGAAAGCGTCAGACCGGTCAGCATCGGCGGGTCAGTGGCGGGCTCGTTGGTGGTGTCGAGGGTGTGCAGTCCGGTGCCGTCGTCAGCGATGATCTGCTCGGTCGTGCAGGAGGTGCCACCCGGGACGGCTCCCGCGCACGCGTTTCCCTCGACCATGACAGAGCTCCAGGCCGCCGAGCCTCCGATGGGGTTCGAGGTCGAGACCAGGTCGTTGTCCCCGTCGCCGGCGACACACAGGCTGCTCGACGCGCAGGAGATGCTCCACAGGTCATCTTCGCCGTCGATCTGGGAGCTCGTCCACTCACCCGAGGCCGGATCGGTGGAGACGTCGAGCGCGCCCAGGTCCCCGACGGCCACGCACAGCGAGGTCGTCGGGCAATCGATCGCGTTCACAGCAACGCTCGGCGTGGTGCTGGTCCACGAGTCCGCGGCCGTCGGGTTGGTCGAGGTGAGCACCTCGAGATTGGGGCCGAGTCCCACGCACAGCGTCGTGGACGGACACGACAGCTTCTTGGGGCCGACAGTTCCGGCGGCCACTGCATTGACGGTTTGCCAGGCGCCGGCGCCCCCGCTGGGGTTGGTGGAGGTGATGACGTGGCCGTCGCCGTCGGTGGCGACGCACAGCGAGACCGACGGGCAGGAGATCCCGGCGAGCGCGGATCCGTCGACATTGGCCGCGGTCCACGCCGCCGCGCCGCCCGTGGGGTCGGTCGAGGTGACGACGTTGCCGGAGTCATCGATGGCCACGCAGAGAGATACCGACGGGCAGTCCACGCTGGACATGTCGCCATCGTCCTGCTCGGTGTAGCCGGCCGTCCACGCGCCCGCCCCGCCGGTCGGATCCGTCGACGTGTAGATGACCGAGGTCGGCTCGCCGAGCGCGGAAATGCCCTGCGTTACTCCCACACAGAGCGACGCCGACGGACATGAGACGGCGAGCAAGTCGGGGAGGTTCGTCTCCATCCACGCCCCGCCGGTCGGGTTCGTAGAGGTGAAGAGGTGGCCGTTGCCATCGACGGCGACACACAGCGACGCCGAGGGGCAGGAGACACTGTAGAAGCCAAAGGCGTTCAGTCCGGGGGGATAGGTGAAGGCGATATGCGCCGCGGACACGCCGTCGGCGCCCACCACGACCCGGTTGATGTCGGAGTTCGAGCAGTTTTCGCCGAGAAGCTCGTTGGAGGAGCAATAGACGGCTTCGCCTCCCAGGTTACGAGCATATTCGCCGGTTCGCAGGTCGAAGACCTCGACGAAGTGGTTGTCATTGACACCGTCGAGGTCGGACTCGAGTGCGGACACGGCGAGGGCCGCGTAGTTACCCCCCACTGCGGCCGCGGAGACGCTGCCGGTTCCGAATTCGGGCGAGTTGGTAAAGCTCCGGAGCACTCGCTCGCGCCCATCGGCCCGCAGGCAACCTATATAGGCGGAGCCGACCGAGTTCGAAACGCTCGTCACGACCGCGCTCGCGGAGCTCGCGATCACCTTCGAGCCCGCCGGCGCCAAGCACCCGGCGGGCGCCTTCTTCGTTACCGGCTGCCAGTCGACGCTGACGCCGCGCACGCTCCCGACTCGGTGGACGCTGCCGCCGAAGGCGGGCACGACACTCAGGCGGTGACCGGCGCCGATGAAGGCGATCGACGTGCCGTTGGGGGACCAGGCGGGAGCGGTGCCGCGCACGAGGCGCCTGACCGAGCGGCGTCGAAGGCCGACCACGACGAGCCATCCCTTGCGCACGAGCGCGAGCTGCAAGCCGCCCGGCGACCACGACGGCGCGCTACCGGTGCCGATCCGGTGCAACCGATGCGGGCTCCCGGCCCACACACTGCCGCCGCGCACGACCGCGAGCTCGCCCCGTACGGACCAGACGGCGTCGGAGAACTGGCCCTTGACGATCGTCGCCTTGGGGAGGCCGTCGATCCCGTCCTCGACCAGCGCGCCGCCGGACTCGAAGGTCACGAGCGTGGGATTGGCGGTGAAGGCCGGGGTGCTCGCGCCGCCCATCTGGCAATCCAGGCACGACCCGTCTGGATAGATGAGATGGACCGTCGATGCGTTGAAGGCGAGCGCCAGCCCATCAGGCGACCACCGCGGGTCCTTCGGCGACCCGCACTGCGAGCGATTCGTGCAGATCCTGTGCTCGGATCCGCCGTGCGCATTGACGAGCAGCACGCCGGCGCCGGTCACCGGCTGCACAGCCAGCAATCCGTCGCGGCCGGGAAACGCCGCCGACGCAGGTGCAGCCACGATCGCGGCCAGCACCAACGCGCACGCAGCACACCTCAAGCACCTCACCGACCTCATAACGAGTCCCCGTGGGCTAAGTAGCGCACTCAGCACCGCTCCTGGTCAGCGCGAACTTCGTCGGACGGGCGAGATTGGGGGACCGCGGAGGCCGCGATCCCGGACGTCGTTCGCGTCGACGACGGTGGTGACGTTCATCTTATGCCCGCCGGGCTATCCCGGTGACCTCCCATGCCCGGCCAAGGGCGCTGCCATAAAAAGCCACAATGACGAGGACCAAAGCACGTTGCAGTGCAGCACTCTGGGTGTTCGCCAGGAGCGCTACGGCGAGGCCGAGCTGCACTGAGTAGCCCACAACCGAAATTGACGCGAAGGCGATATTCAGCTCTCTGGTTCGAGAGCTGCGGGAGAAATTTCCAGCCCGCTTTGCCCTCGGTATCAGCCGTCTGGTCGCGAGCAGGCCGACGGTTGCCATTGCGATGCTTGATAGCCCGAAGACGACCGAGCCCCCGGTCAAGGCCACGATCGAGACGAAGAAGATGTCTACCAGGACAACAAACGCGCTCCCGGCCAACACAGTTCGCAACTCCCGAGTGGTGGCGTCCTCGTCATCCGCGTTGACGACCGATACGGCGACGACCAGCAACCCCAAGAGGGCAGCGGACGCGCCGGCGCTCGCGGTGAAGAAGCTCTCATAGTGGCCCACCACAACACCACCCTACGGGTATCGGCGGCTATCGTGGCGAGGACGTGTCACAGCCAGCTCGCGACTTGCGCGACCGTAGGAGTTGATCGCCGGCGCCGAGCTCGAGCTCGCTGCTGTCCGCCGGAAGCGGCCATCCAAGGCAGCGGCCTCCGGTGGCCGCAATACCGCTGACGGGGCCACGCGACAGCCCGATCGACTTCGTCCGAACGATGCGCCAGACCCTCGACCGCTACGCGCTGCGGACCTTCCTCTACGGCGGCCGCGACGAGTCGGACCACGCTCAGTGGCGGCGAGAGCAAGCCGCACCCGCGGCTGAGATGCTGGCAGAGTGGGCTCCGGCGCAGACGCGGAGAGTGGATGCAAACATCTGCTCGCAGTGAGCCTCACACACGGTCATCCGATCTTCGCGCGGGTGTTCGACCGCCTCAGCCGGCTGATGGAGAAGGAGGCCGGCGTGCACCGGACCGAGCTACTCGCGCACCTTCACGGTCGAATCGTCGAGATCGGTGCCGGCAACGGGATCAACTTCGGGCATTATCCGTCGACCGTCGAGGAGGTGATCGCGCTCGAGCCGGAGTCCTACCTGCGGCACAAGGCCGAGGTGGCGGCGCGAGCGTCGACCGTGCAGGTCACCGTCCGCCAAGGGCGCGCGACGCCGCTGCCGTTCGCGGATGCGAGCTTCGACGCAGCGGTCGCGAGCTTGGTGCTCTGCACCGTGCCCGACCCGGTGGGTGCCCTGGTTGAGCTGCGGCGTGTCATCAAGCCCGGCGGCGAGCTTCGCTTCATGGAGCACGTGCGCGCCGGCCGTCAGCCCAAGTCGGCGATACAGCAATGGCTGGACCGCACCGGGATCTGGCCGCGCCTCGGCGGCGGCTGTCACTGCGCGCGCGACACCGTCGAGGCGATAGAGGCCTCAGGTTTCCGGGTCGAGCGCCTGCGGAGCTACTCGCTCGGCCCATCGTGGACGGTCACCAACCCGCACGTTCTCGGGTCCGCGCGGGTGACGGCAGGACTCGTGGCCCACGAGATAGCCTGAGACTGTGAACGCTCCCCTCATCGCTCGCCTCGTCGCCGCCGGGCGGGCCCGGCAGCACCAGGTCCTGTCCGGCTTCCGAGCGGAGTGAGGCGCGTTGGATTTCCGCGAGTGGCAAGAGATGCTGGACGCTCGCCGAGGCACAGGCAAGAATGAGCACGAAAGCGTTCCCCTTCCGCCCGACGCCTCCGACGTGGAGCGGTATGTCTGCGAGCACTCGACGCACCCGGGATTCCGCGCCATCGCCGGTGCGCCGCAGCCGGACATGGCACTCATACGGTGCAAGCACATCGGCGAGGCAGGGCACGATTTTGCCACGCCGATCGAGGAGGCCCGGGAACTCTGTGGGCGCTACGGCGTCGAGCTCATCCCGCGCGACAGGTGGGCGCCGGGCCGAAGAATGACCGACTAGTGGTGTCCGGTTTACCGGACGTCGGCGTCAAAAGTAACCGGCCCGCCACCTGCCGGCGCGATCAGCTGATCAGTCCGGGTCGGAACCCTGCTCGTGGGCGCGCAGGAGCTCCTCGAGGTCTGAGCGCATCTCCCGCTCGAGCTCACCCATCGTCGGCCATTCCGCGGGCCGGCCGCAGCCCGGGCAGGTGCCCCCGTCGCCGTCGAAGGTGAAGAGGTCCCCGCAATAGCAGAGTACGCGCACGACCGAAGGGTGCGTAGGCGGTGATGATGTCGGCTCGGGCTGCGGAAGAGTCGACGGTGGCGGTCCGCTCACGCGGTCGTCGTAGCTCAGCGCGATGCCGCACGCGGCGACGCGGTTGTACCGCCAGCGGCCGGCTAAACGCCCGCCGTCATGAACGTCCGCAAGTCTCGCCGCCGCCGTTCGGCTCATGCTCGAGTCGTAGCTCAGGGCGATACCGCGCCCGGCGGCGCGGTTGTAGCGCCAGCGGCCGCCGAGGCGACCGCCCGCAATGGCTCCCGGAGCTTGTCCGTGCGGAAGCGGCACGGCATCAGTCTGACATACCGGCCACCTGTCCCCCCTTGGTCCGAAGGGCTCGAAGCCCTGTGCGATCCTTTCGCGATGGATTACCCGACGCCGCGCCAGGCTGGGAGGAGTCCTGAGCCGCCGCGCGTGAGGTCCAGGGATCGCGCGCTGGTGGAGTGGGTCGCCGACGCGGCTCCCGGCGATCGGATTCCCGAGCCGTGGAAGTGGGCTCGCAGTCCCACGCGATCGGTCATCCTCACGCTCGTCGACCTTGGCGTGATCGCACATCCCGAGCCCGGTACGGACCTGAGCGTGGTGGTCAGCGACGCGAGCGCCGCGGCGCGGTCATGGCTCGGAGCGCATCCCGCGGACGGCTGATCGCGGCTCGCGGCACCGTAGGGGCACGCCCCCTGCGCCTACGTCTCCGCCATGTGCAGGCGCGAATGGAGCCGCGCGAGGGGTGCCGGCGACCACCAGTTCCATCGGCCGAGCAGCGCCATCAGCGAGGGGACGAGCAGCGCCCGGACGATGAAGGCGTCGATCAGCACTGCGCAGAAGGCCCCGACGCCGACTTCCTTCAGGAACACGACCTTCGACGTGGCAAAGGCGCCGATCGCCACTGCCAGCATGATCGAGGCCGCCGTCACCAACCTCCCGGTTCGCTCCAGTCCAACAGCGACCGCTTCCCGGTCGCCCGCGCCTGCATCGCGAGCCTCCTTGATGCGGGAGAGCAGGAAGACGCCGTAGTCGGTCGAGAGTGCGAACACCACCGCGGCGAGGACCAGGAAGTCGGTTTCCTCGATCCCACCTTGACTCGTGTACGCGAGCAGGCCGGTAAGGCGGCCATCCTGGAAGATGAACACGAGGATGCCGGTCGCGGCAGCGGCAGTGAGTAGGTTCATCAGCAGGGTCTTGAAGGGCAGGATCACCGACCCAGTCATCAGCCACAGGACGAGCACGGTGACCAGCGCCAGGATCGCGAGCGCGAGCGGGGCGGTGTTCGCGATCGAGCTCTGCAAGTCCGCGAAGTCTGCCGCCGGACCCCCCACGAGCACCGGTCCCGGCGCCGGCGCAGCGCGGACCGCCGCGATCACGCGCTGGCCGGCGGCGGAGATCGCGTCGCTCGGGCTCGCGAGCTTGATGTACCAGGTATCGGGGCCCACCCTGATCGGGACAGAGACGGCGGCGATCCCGGGAAGCGCCCGCAGCCGCCCGGCGTAGCGCTCGAGCGCGGCGCGCGCGCCCGGCGGCGCCGACACGGCCACGGCAATCGCCTGGCCGGCGTGCAGTCCAGGGAACTCGCGGGCCAGGGTGTCCTGCACGACGCGGGCGCTCCTGCTCTGGGGGAGCACGGTGGCGTTGATCCCGCTCCACCGCACGCCCGGGCTCGGCGAAGCGGCGACGACGAGCACGGCAACGGTCGCGATGGCGACCGGCCACGGCCACCGCATCACGAAGCTCGCGAGCCGGTACCAACGACCTCCGCGGTCCGCGATGACCTTGGTCTTGCCCAGACGTGGGCCGAGCAGCACCAGGAGCGCCGGGATCATCAGCAGCGCACTGGCCGCGGAGACCAGCGCGACGATTGCGCCCCCGAGCCCCATCGAGATCAGGAACCGCTGCGGGAACACGGTCAGCGTCGCCATGGCAGCAGCGACCGTGAGGGCGCTGAAGACCACGGTGCGGCCGGTGGAGCGCAGGGTTGTGTGCAGTGCCTCGCTGACCTCCGCGCCGCGGCTCAGCTCCTCACGGAAGCGCCAGACGAGGAACAGGCTGTAGTCGACGGCGAGGCCGAGTCCGACGGCGATCACGAGGTTCAGCGCGAACACCGACAGGGAGAGGAAGGTGTTGACCACGCGCAAGACCACAAACGCGCCGAGCACGCTCAGACCTCCGGCGGCCAGCGGCAGCAACGCCGCCACCCCGCGGAAGATCAGCACGGCGAGGATGGCCAGCAGCGGGAAGGCGAGCGCCTCCGCTAACGCGAGATCGGTCAGCGCCTGCTTGCCGACCTGCTGGTTGGCGACATCCGCCCCGCCCAGGGTCACGTCGTGGCGCCCTTGCAAGGCCGCCTCGATCTGCGAGACCGCGGTGTTGGTGTCGTCACCACTGCGCAGGCTCGCGGCCACCACCGACGAGCGCCCATCGGTCGAGACCAGCGGCGAGGGTCGCCCGGCCGGCGGCGCCGCTACCGCCGCGACGTCGGGCTGGCGCGCGACCGCCCTCGACACCGAGGCGACCGCGGCGCTTCCGGGCGGCGCGGCCACGAGCACCAACACTCCCGGAGAGATCTCCCGCCCGGTCAGCCGCTGCAGGAGCGCCTCGGCGCGCGCGCTGGCGGAGTGCGGATCCGCGAACGCGTTCTGCGCCTTGAACAATCCCGCTGCGGGCCCACCGAGCACGCCGGCCACGACGAACACGAGCAGCGAGCCCACCGCCATCCGGCGTGGATGGCGATAGGCAAGATCGGCAAGCGAGCTCAGCACTGGTCGGTATCCGCGCAGCAGCGTTCGAGCAGGAGCGGCCGAATCTGATCGATCCAGTCGAGCGTGGCCTGGGCCTGCGAGAGGCCGAACATCGCCGTCGCGCGCCTGAACACCGACTCCGGACGGCCGGCGAGCCGGTCCGCGACCTCAGCGAAGCGGTCTCGCCGCTCCCGCGCCGCCCGCTCATAGGAGTCGAGTAACTGCTCCAGACGCGTGCTCGACATCCGGTCTCCGAAGAACAGGCGGACCAGGAACAGGCTGCGCCGCCGCTCGGGCACCAGCTCCGAGTCGTCGAGCCAAGTAGCGAGCACCTCGGCCCCGCCGTCGGTGATCTCATACACCCGCTTGCTCGGAAATCGTTCCTGCTCGACCTCGGTCACGCCCAGCAGCCCGAGTCGGCACAGCCGCTCGAGCTCTGAATAGATGTGGCTACGCGTGACAGAGAAGAACTGCCCGATCGAGCGCTCGGCGAAAGCGGCGAGGTCGTGCCCCGTCGTCGGCCGCACCGAGACCAGACCGAGCACGACGTAAGCAGTAGCTGGCAGCCGCCCAGTCACGTCCTAAGTAGACTAGTCCAAATAGGACGTGGGGTCAATGCCGGCGAGAAGCGCACCGTCGGCCCGCAGGGAATGGCGCCGCCTACGCCACCCCGCGGGCGACTCACAGCCGCCCAGGCGACGGTTTGCGGGCCTGGGCATCATATCGGTAGACTCCGATATCGATGGTTCCCGAAACGAACGTGTTGACGTCGGCTCCGTTTCGTCTCTCGCCCGCGCCGACCGAGCCTGATCTGGTCGCGAAATATTTCCGTGCGCTGGGCGATCCGACGCGGCTGCGGATCCTCGAGCTGCTTGGCGAGGAGGGCGAGCTTGCTGCGGGTGAGATCGTCGCGCGGGTCGGGTTGCCGCAGGCGACGGTCTCGACGCACCTGGGGTGCTTGCGGTGGTGCGGGTTTGTCGCGACCCGCCGCGCGCACCGGTCAGTGCGGTATCGCATCGCCGATGACCGCGTGACCGGGCTGGTGTCGCTGGCGCGAGCGTTGCTGCGCGATAACAGCGAGCACGTCGCGGCGTGTGCCGCGATCGACGAACGGCGGTGATCGGCATACCGGCCACCAGCACGGCGCGAGGTCCCGTCTCGGGCGTGGCGGGGAGGGTTGAGGTGTTGTATTTCGATGGGTGTCCGAGCACTGATGCGTTCTTGCCGCAGCTGCGCGACCTGCTGGCCCGTGTCGGGGCGAGCGAGAGGTTGGAGTTGCGGCGGGTGGAGTCGATCGATGCGGCGGAGCGTGAGCGGTTCCTCGGCTCGCCGAGCGTCCGCGTCCATGGGCGTGACATCGAGCCGGGCGCTGATGCGCGGACCGATTTCGGGCTCAAGTGCCGGCTGTATCTGACCCCGACTGGAATGAGCGGTGCGCCACCGCAGGAGTGGGTGCTTGCCGCTCTTGGGACCCGACCAAGCCGCAGCGCGGCCGGACGCTAATCGAAGTCCGGTGAGGCGTCCGGCGGCGAGCCGGCGTGCAGCGCGTCATGTGCCTCGGGTTCGGTGGCGTAGCCGCACAGGTTGGTGATCTGCCCGTCGTGGACCTCGGCGACAAGAAACCGCTCCGGCGGCCCGACCTCGTCGTCACCAACACGGTGCACGTGAGCGATGACGCGGTCGCCTTCTTCGAGGAACGCGGTGACGGACACCTCCCCGTTGGCGAGCAGGCCGATCCGCATCCGTTCGAGCGCCTCGTCGCGTCCACGGCAGCGGGGGACCTGGCCGTCCTCGTCGGCGAGTCCCCGCCAGTTGAGCTCCTCGGCGAGCATCGATCCGAGCTCCTCGAACCGCCCCTCCGACACCGCCGTGAACGCGGCCGTCACGGTTCGCATCGCGGCTCCCACCTGCGTGGTCGCGACTGCGCGGTCCGGTTCGTCGCTCAGCGGGGTCGGCGCGTCGGGTCGCTCGAGAGCCTCCAATAGCTGTTGCGCGCCGTGTTGACCGTGGTGCTCGGCCCATCCCGCCGGGGTGGCGTCATAGCCGCTGTCGTGGATGTTCGGGTCCGCGCCGTGGTCGAGCAGCAGCTTGATCACGGGAAGGTTTCCGCGCATCGCGGCCTCGTGCAGCGGAGCGGTCCGGGACCGCGCGTTGACATCGAACCCCAATTCGATCAGCAACGCGACCGCCTCATAACTGCTCTGCTCGGCCGCGCGGACCAGCTGGTCGGGGCACCGCTCGATCGCGCGCTGGCGCAGGCCGGTATCGGTCGCCAGCAGCCGCTTCACGGCGCCGTGGTCGCCGGCCATGGCCGTCGCGACCAGCTCGTCGACCGCGTCGTGCTCCCAGGACGCGCCCGCGTCGATCAACAGAGACACGACGTCCATGTGACCCGAAAGCGCCGCCTCCTGTACCGGCGAGCGCCCCTCATAGATCGGATGCTTTGACCCGTGGCCCTCGGGATTCGCCCCGTGGGCGAGCAATCGGCGGACCCGGTCGGTGAGCCCGTGACCGGCCGCGGCCATCAGCAGGTCCTCGATCATTTCCCGGGGTGAGTCTTGCCGCTCGCCGAGCAGCCGGCGCCACGGCCCGCCGTCGCCGGTGCCCAGCCCGAACTCGAAGAGCAGCTCGAGCCAGTCTTCTTGCGGGTCTGGGCCCCAGCCGCGGTTGTAGAGGGCCTGGCCATCGTTCGCGTCGGCGCCGGCCTGCAACAGCAGCCGGGCGAGCGCGAGCGCGTCCGGGTGCGCGGGCGACGCGCCCTCACCGCTCCCGAGCGCGCCGGTCAGGGCGGTGAACGGCGGGATCAGCCCCTCCCACAAGTATCCGGCGTTCGGATCCGCGCCGTGCTCCAACAGCAGCCGCGCGACCGCGACCGCTGAGCGGCCAGGACCGAGAGGCACGCGCGAGTAGGTCAGATAGAGCAGCGGCTCCCACGCGTAGGGGCCGCCCACCAGCGAGGCGTGCGAAGGGTCGCGGTCCAGCAGGTCGCGTGCGGCGACGAGATCGCCGGTTGCGGCGATCGTGTGGATGCTCGCGCGGGCCAGCCAATCGTGCTCCTGCAGGAGCGTCTGCGCGGCCCGCCAGCGGTCCGGGTCATCATCGCCGTAGGTCAGGCACGCGAGCCGCAAAAACTCCTCGACCACCGCCCGGTCGTCGGCCAGCGGCCCGCCGACCGGCTGCTCGTGGGGGGAGCGGGCGTAGCGCGCGACCAGCTCCAGATGCGCCTTGAGCTTGGGCCAGCTCGAGAACCCGAACTGGCGGGCGACCACCAGCTGGGCGTCGGTGCGCGTAAAGCCGTTCAGCTCCGGTGAGCCGGGCTGGGCGTCAGACAGGCGCGGGTGGAACTCGCGCACGACCTCGGCGGCGCCGGCGTCGCCGGCCCGGACCGCGCGCTGGAAGGACTTGGCGCCCTTCTTGAGCTGCTCGAGGTTGGCATTGCCGGGAAGACCGCGGGGTGGCACAAAGGCCTCCTTTCACCAGGACCCGGAGTCCGCAATCGCAGGCCGGAAAGGAGACACCGACCAAAACCACAACCATTACCTGCAGGCGGGCTTCGCCCTTTCCGCGGACCGGCAGCGTCCTGCGCGCAGCCCGATCATAAACCGCGACACAACCCCCGTCCACAACTCCCCCGGTCGGCTCACGAGTCGCTCGGGTTCACCGTCGCGTTCGAGGCGATCCCGGACGCGACCGGCGGGTGGTGTTGAGACCGGCCTACGCCACGCCGTGGGCGACGCACAGCCGCGCCAGACGCTCCATCGCGTCCGGCGCGCGCTCGGGTAGCTCGTCGAGCGCCCGCGCGGCTTCGCGCACGTCCTCGATCGTGACCGCTCGGGCCTCGAGCGCGAAGCGGCCGAGCCAGCGGACGGCTGCCCGCTCGAAGCGCTCGGGATCGCCGTTGCGCAGGACGAGGCAGATCTGCAGCGCATCGTCGAGCGCCACGTGAGGGAGCTCCAAGGCGGCGGCGACGACGAGCGCCTCGTTGCCGGTCTTGAGTGCCCGGCGGAACCGGGCATATGGGCTTCCATCGCTCGACACGAACATATGTTCGCCTAGCTGTCAAGCAGCCTGAGAAATGGCTAAGAGTTGCAGGAGATCACCCGGTGATCGTCTAACGTTTGAAGCATCCTGAACTCGAGCGCACGGCTCGACAGCACTGACCAAGGAGCCTCGGTGTCCCCAGACTTGGATTTCGCAACCGGACGTGTAGTCGCCCGCTCCGAGCAGACGTTCCTGCGGCAGGTCTTCGCCTGGATGTTCGCGGCGATGGCGCTCACCACGGGCGTCGCCGTGTGGTTCCACGCTGATCACACGTTCAGCCAGTCTTACCTGCAGGCGCATTCTGGCCTGTTCCTCGTCGCCATCTTCGCTCAGCTCGGGCTCGTGATCGCGCTCCAAGCGGCGATCAACCGGATCTCGGCGCGAACTGCGGCACTGCTCTTCTTCGTCTACGCCGCCCTCACCGGCGCGGTCTTCTCGGTCATCCTCACCGAGTTCACCTCGGGCACGGTGGTCGGCGCGTTCGCGGGCGCCGCCGGCGTCTTCGGGGGAATGGCGCTGTGGGGTTATACGACCCAGCGCGATCTCAGCGGCTGGGGCGGCATCCTCTTCGGCGCACTGATCGGGATCGTGGTCGCCTCGATCGTCTTCGTGTTCGTGGGTGGCACGACCTTCAACCTCATCCTCGGCTGGGGCGGCGTCATCATCTTCTCGGGTCTGACGGCCTTCCAGATGCAGATGCTCAAGCGCCAGGCGCAGGCGGGCTTCGGCGACGCCGCCGTGGCCGAGAAGGCGGCGATAATCGGCGCGCTGCGGCTCTACCTCAGCTTCGTGAACCTGTTCATCTCGCTGCTGCGGATCTTCGGCGGCGGCGGGCGCTGAGCGCCGGCGTTAGGTGCTTCCCACCCGCTCCCGCGCGAGCCACAGCAGAGCTATAAGAGACTTCGAGTCCTGACATTCCCGGATCGCGAGGTCGAGCTCGCTCAGGGGCCAGGGGACGATCTCGATCCGCTCGTTCTCCTCGACCTCCGCGGGCGGGGAGTCACTCAGGTCCATCGCCAGGAACAGCCACACGCGCTCGTCGCTGATGCCTGGGCTCGTGTAGAAGACCATCAGCTCGTGCCAGCTCGCGGCCTGCTTGCCGATCTCCTCGGCGAGCTCGCGCTTGGCGGTCGCAAGCGGCTCCTCGCCGGGGACGTCGAGCTTGCCGGCGGGGATCTCGAGCGAGTTCTCGAGGCCGGCGACCTCGCGCGGCTGGCGCACGAGCCACAGGTGGGTGTCATCGAGGGCGATAACCGCCACGGCGCCGGGGTGAGCCACCTTCTCGCGCGTCACCACCTCGCCGTCGGCGTGACGGAAGCGCTCGACGCTCACGGTCACGATGTGCCCGGTGAACTTGGTCTCTCCTCCGAGGGGCTCGAAGCCGTTCATGCCGACATGACCTCTGCGGCGGCGTCGAGGAGGGCGATCGCGACCTCGAGCATTCCCTCGAGCGCGTCGGTGCTGATGCGCTCTCCGGGCTCGTGGTTGCGTTCGGTGCCGTCCGCCAGGTTGGCGCACGGTAGCCCGGCGGACTGGAAGGCGTTGGCGTCCGATCCGCCGCCGGTCACGAGGTGGTGCGGCTCGTAGCCGCAGGTCTCGAGCGCGCGCATGGCGGCTAGGACCGGGGGAGCGTTCGGCTTTGACCGGTAGCCCTGGAACTGGCGCTCGACGGTCACGTCGAGGTCGCATTCGCCGTCGTTGGCGGCATCCTGCAAGTGATCGACCATCTCGGTGACGACCGCGGCGACGCGGGCGTCGTCGAGGCCGCGGACCTCGGCCTCGAGGCGACAGCGCTCGGGGACGACGTTGGTGGCCGTGCCGCCGGCGATCGTCCCGACGTTCGCCGTCGTGTGCTCGTCCAGGCGCCCCAGCTGCATCGCGGCAATCGCGCGGGCGGCAGCGACGATCGCACTGCGCCCGGCCTCGGGCCGGATCCCCGCGTGGGCGGCCCGGCCGTGGAACACGGCGACGATCTGGTCGTAGGTGGGGGCGGCGACGACGATGCCCCCGATCGGCGAGGCATGGTCGAACACGTATCCGAACTCGCTGCTCAGGCGACTCGTGTCGAACGCTTGGGCGCCACGGAGCCCGTTCTCCTCCGAGACGGTGAAGAGCAGCTCGACCCCGACGGGCGGCGGCTCGCCGCGACCGGCGAAGCGGCGCGCGAGCTCGATGAGGACAGCGATGGCAGCCTTGTTGTCGGCGCCGAGGATGCCCTCACCGGCGTTCTCCCAGCCCCCGTCGACGATCACCGGGTCGATCGGCGCCAACGGCGGGACGGTGTCGAGATGTGCGCACATAAGGATGCTCTGGGGGCGGCTTCCGGAAAGGCGGGCCAAGAGGTTCCCGGCGTCGGACCCCGCCGCCGCGCCGGCGCCGTCCTCCTCGACCGCGAGGCCGAGCCCGCGCAACTCCTCGGTGACGCGGTCCGCGCACGGCCGCTCGCGCCCTGAGGGGCTCTCGATCCGGCAGAGCGTCGCGAAAGTATCGTTGAGCCGCGCTCGGTCCGCGTCGGTCGCGCGCCTCACGGCGGTCCCGTCACGACGAGGTCGTGTGCCCGGCGGTTACCTCGTCCCCGGCCAGGCTTTCTGCCACCTCCCGAGTGGAGGCCCGGGCCCGCTCCGCCGCCCCCGACGTCAACGCCGCGCCCACGAACTCTCTGAACAGCGGCGCGGGACGCTCGGGACGCGACTTGAACTCTGGGTGATACTGGGAGGCGACAAAGAATGGATGGGCGTCCCCCGGCAGTTCGACCACCTCGACCAGCCGGTCGTCGGGAGAGGTCCCCGAGAAGATCAGCCCCGCGGCCTCCAGGCGCTTTCGCAGGTGGTTGTTGACCTCATAGCGATGGCGGTGGCGCTCATAGATCACGGCCTCGCCGTAGAGCTCGCGCGCTCTCGTCGAGTCGTGAAGCTTGATCGGGTCGGCGCCGAGTCGCATCGTCCCCCCCATGTCCGCGATCTCCTTCTGCTCAGGGAGCAGGTCGATCACCGGGAACGGGGTTTCGGGGTCGAACTCGGTCGAGTTCGCGCCCGCCATCCCCACCACCTCGCGGGCATACTCGCACACCGCGACCTGCATCCCCAGGCAGACACCCAGGTAGGGAATCCGCAGCTCGCGAGCCACGTGCGCGGCGCGGATCTTGCCCTCGATCCCCCGACCGCCGAAGCCGCCGGGGATGAGGATCCCGTCGGCCCGCTCGAGCGTCGGCCTGACATCGGGTTCGCCCGTCCGCTCGGAGTCGACCCAGTCGATCTCTACCTTCACGCCGTGGTGCACGCCAGCGTGCCGGAGCGCCTCGACGACCGAGAGATAGGCGTCCTCGAGCTCGACATACTTTCCCACCAGGGCGATCCGCACCGTCCGCGTCGCCGCGCTGGCGCGCTCGGTCATCGCCCGCCACCCGGCCAGATCGGGCTCGGGTGCCGAGACCCCGAAGTGCTCGAGGATGTAGTCGTCGACGCCGTCGTCCTGGAATACGAGCGGGACCTGGTAGATGTCCTCGACGTCGCGCGCCGAGACCACCGCCTCCACCGGCAGGCTGGCGAACAGGGCGATCTTACGCCGGATCTCCTGTGAGATCGCCGACTCTGACCGGCACACAACCATGTCCGGCGCGATACCGATCCTCCGCAGCTCGTTGACCGAATGCTGCGTGGGCTTCGTCTTCAGCTCGCCGGCGTGCCCGATGTAGGGCACAAGCGTGAGGTGGATGAACATGCAGCGCCGGCGCCCCACGTCGACGGGGAACTGGCGGATCGCCTCGAGGAAGGGCAGCGACTCGATGTCGCCGACCGTTCCACCGATCTCGGTGATCACGAAGTCGACGTCGCTGGCGTCCGCCATCAGGCGGATGCGCTGCTTGATCTCGTCGGTGATGTGGGGAACCACCTGGACGGTCGCTCCGAGGTAGTCCCCGCGCCGCTCGCGACGGATGACCGTGTTGTAGATGCCGCCGGCGGTGACGTTCGACGCCCTGCTCGTATTTGCGTCGGTGAAGCGCTCGTAGTGGCCGAGGTCGAGGTCGGTCTCGGCGCCGTCCTCGGTCACGAACACCTCGCCGTGCTGGTAGGGCGACATCGTCCCCGGGTCGACGTTGATGTAAGGGTCGAACTTCTGGAGCTGTACGTCGAGGCCGCGGGCCACGAGCAGGCGGCCGATCGATGCCGCCGCGATCCCCTTACCGAGCGAGGAGACGACCCCTCCGGTCACGAAGATGAAGCATGTCTCGCCGGAGAATTCGGTTTGGCCGTGCCGGTGGTTCTGAGCCATCCAAGGGATCCTTGCGTGGGGTCGTTTTCTTCAGTCTAGTGCCGCCAGTGAAAGTACCGAGACGCCCGGACGACGCTGCTGAATTCGCGGACGCGAATTCAGTCGGCGTGGATCCGAAGGGCTGCGACGGCACGAACCCCAGCTGATCCACGCCAATCTGGCCCAAGAGCGCTGAATTCGCGGACGCGAATTCAGTCGGCGTGGATCCGAAGGGCTGCGACGGCACGAACCCCAGCTGATCCACGCCAATCTGGCCCGGGCCCTAAGCAGCCCGCAGCAGCTTCCTGGCGTGCTGGCTCGCGGCACGGTCGTCCTCGGCGGCCCCGAGCATGCGCACCAGCTCGGCGACGACCTGGTCGCCCCCGAGCTCGAGAACCTCGGTGCTCGCGGTCCCGCCCGCGGCCATCTTCGAGATCCGGAAGTGGCGCTGGGCCAGCGACGCAACCTGGGGCAGGTGGGTGATGCAGAGCAGCTGGCGAGAAGAAGCGAGAGCGCGCAGGTGCTCACCGACCGCGCGCGCCGTGTGACCGCCGATCCCGGCGTCGACCTCGTCGAACACGAGCAGCGGCACGGCGACGGGGGGCGCGTCCGCGGGGGGCCCAGAGTGCGCGGCGCTCAAGAGCGCCAGCATTACCCGTGAGACCTCGCCTCCCGAGGCGATCTCACGCAGGGGCGCGGCCGGGACGCCGGGATTGGGCGCGATCATCAGTTCGACCGTCTCGGCCCCGGCGGGACCGCAGCCGTCCGCGCGCGGCACCAGTTCGACGTCGAAGGCCGCGCCTTCCATGGCCAGATCCGCGAGTCGCGCGCGTACCGCCTCGGCGAGTCCGGGCGCCGCCCGGTGCCGGCCCTCGGTCAGCGTCGCGCCCAGCTCGCCGAGCTCGCCGCGCGTCGTCTCGATCTCCGTCTGCACGTGCTCGAGCGCGACCTCGGCGCCGGCGAGCTCGTCGCGGCGCACGGCACAGCGCTCGGCGTGCGCGAGCACGGCGGCGATCGTGCCCCCGTGCTTGCGCTCGAGCCGGGCCACGAGCGCCAGGCGGTCCTCGACCTCCTCCAGGCGCCCGGCGGACCCTTCGATCTCGTACGCCCGCCGGCGCAGCTCGGCGCCGAGGTCCTCGGCCTCGTAGAGGACCGTCTGCAGGCGTGACAGGCTGGAAGCGAGCTCCGGATCCAGGGCGGCCACGGGATCGAGCGCGCTCACCGCCTGGGCGAGCAGGAAGCCGGCGCCGGGTCCGCCCGCCTCGGGGGCGAGTGCTTCGGCCGCCGCCACGGTGGCGGCGGTGATCGTCTCGGCGTAGCGGAGGCGGTCGCGCTCGGCGAGGAGCGCCGCCTGCTCCTCCTCGCTGGGGTTGGCCGCCTCGATCTCGTCGAGCTCGAAGGTGAGCAGGTCGAGCTCGCGCTCGCGTGCCCCGGCCAGCGTCTGGAGCTCCGCCATGCGCTCCTCAAGCTCGCGCAGGCGCTGATGGACGGCGGCGACCCGGGTTCGGACGGCGAGATGCTCGAGCCCGCAGTACCCGTCGAGCACGTCGAGCTGGGCGGAGGCGAGCATCAGCCGGCGGTGCTCGTGCTGGCCGTAAAAGGCGACCAGCTCGCTGCCCAGGTCGCGCAGGTCGGCGACGGTCGCCGCCCGCCCGCAGACGTAGGCGCGCGTGCGCCCGTCGGGCCACACGCGCCGGGCGAGCACGATCTCCTCGCTGTCCGCCGAGAGGCGCTCGGCGAGCGCCGGATCGAGCCCCGGCGGGCGCTCGAACACGCCCTCGACGTAGGCCTCGGAAGCCCCGGGCCGGACGATCCCGGATCGTGCCCGGCCGCCGAGCAGGAGATCGAGGGCATGGGCGAGCATCGTCTTGCCGGCGCCGGTCTCGCCGGTGAGGACGTTGAGGCCGGAGGCGAGCCGGAGCTCGGCCCGTTCGAGCAGGAGAAGATTCTCGACGCGAAGCTCGTGCAGCATGGGCGACGGTGTACCAGCCGGCGAAGACAGACTCACCCCGGGGCAGGTCCTAGGGTTGCGTCGCCAGGCGCCCGAACTTCTCCCGCAGACGGTGGTAGAAGGTCGTGCCGGGGAGCTGGGCGAGCGCGGATTGGCTGTCCCGGAAGCGGGTCTCCATCGTCCCTCCCGGCGGCAGCTCGCCGACCGGCCGTCCATCGACGGCGATGTCGACGGGCTCTTCGCGCGAGCGGTTGTGGACCACGAGGATGTCCCCGGGCGCTACCACGAGCGACCTGGCGGTGAGCGAGTGGGGAGCGATGAAGGAGACAGCGAAGCCGTGCACGCCCCAGGCCATTACGGGACCACCGTTGGCCAGGTTGTAGCCCGTAGAACCGGCCGGCGTGGCGACGACGAGGCCGTCGCAGCGCACACGGCCGATCTCGTCGCCGCCCACCGCGTACGCGAGGTCGGCGACGCGCTTGCCCGCCTGCCGGTGCACGGAGACGTCGTTGATGGCGAGCCAGCTGTGGCCGTCGTCCCTGACCGCGATGCCGGGGAGCGGGAGGACATCGAACTCGCCCGCGAAGGCGAGCCTGAGCCCGGTGTCCACCTCCTCGGGGTCGATCGTGGCGAGGAACCCGATCTCGCCGTAGTTGACCCCGAAGACGGGGATTCCCGTGCCCGCGTAGGTACGCAGGCCGGTGAGGATCGTCCCGTCGCCTCCGAGGGCGAAGCACACGTCGACGTCACGCTCCACGGGGGCGTTCAGGACGATCCCTTCGGCCGGCTCGAGCTGGTGCTTGCGCGTCTCCTCTCGATCGAAGCGAAGGACGGCTCCGACCTCCCGGGCGATAGCGACCAGCACGTGCAGCGCCGGACCTGTCTCGTCGGGGCGGCGGTGGGTGAGGACGGTTGCCGTCCGGGGCGGCTTCACGGCTCGACCCCGCGCGCTGCGGATTCGAGGTCAGCGACCCCGCCGCGAGCCGCCTCCGCGATCCAGATGAAGGTCTCGAGGTTCCCCTTGGGGCCCGGCAGGCCAGAGCTCGCGTAACCCAGCACCGCCGCGCCGAGGTCCTGAGCCGCCCGCCCGACCGCCGTCAACGCTTCGCGCCGCCACGCCGGATCGCGCACCACGCCACCCTTGCCGACCCGGTCGCGGCCCACCTCGAACTGCGGCTTGACCAGGGCCAGGCAGTCGTAGCGTTCCGCCGCGCAGGCGAGCGTCATGGGGAGCAGCTTGGCCAGCGAGATAAAGGACGCGTCGACGACGATCAGGTCGGGGGCGTAAGGAAGCTCATCCCGGCGCAGGGTCCGCGCGTTGCGGCGCTCGATCACCGTGACCCGCTCATCTCCCCGGAGGCGCCAGTCGAGCTCGCCGTAGGCGACGTCCACGGCGACGACGTGAGCGGCGCCGCGCTGCAGCAGGCAGTCGGTGAACCCCCCCGTCGAGGCGCCGACGTCGAGCGCGCTCCTTCCGTGGATGTCGAGCCCGAAGGTCTCGAGCGCATTCTCGAGCTTTCGCCCGCCGCGCGAGACGAAGGCGGGCGCCTGCGCCACCGACACTTCGACGTCCTCGCCTACGAGCTGCCCAGGCTTCTCCGCCCGGCGCCGCTCCGCGCCGAGCCACACCTCGCCCGCGAGCACGGACGCAGCGGCGCGCGTGCGCGAAGGGAACACTCCGCGCTGCGAGAGCAGGGTGTCGAGGCGAACCTTGGTCACGCTCGCGAACGGTACCGGCCGGGCGCCCACGAACAGATTTGCCACGACGGATAGGCCGCTCGGCTCCGCCGGGCGGCCGCAGCAACTCTCCTGACTGTCCCGTGAACCCACCCGCTGTGACTCACCTCACACTCGGCCACAATCTGACAGGGCACCATGTCGACGATGACGCTCGACCGACGCTTCACGTTGCCCACGCACGGGGTGATCGAGCTCCTGCTCGGGCTGGTTACCCTGGTCTCCCCCGCTCTGCTGCCATTCGGCAACGGCGGCATGGTCGCCGCCGTGCTCCTCGGCTCACTCCTCGTCGGGATGGGCGTAGCGATCGGCGGCGATCAGGGAGCCGCGCCCGGATGGCACCACCTGCTCGACCTGGTGTCGGTGATGGCCACCGCGATCGTCGCGCTCGGCCTGGCCCTCGCCGGCGAGCCCTACGGCGCCCTGTTCTTCGCCGCCCTTACCGTCATTCGGTCGGGCCTGAACGTCACCACGCGGTACGTGGCGAGGACCTAATAGTGCTTTGTCAGGTAGTGGGTCTCCCAGGGACGTTGTGCCTGTAAGGGCGAGGTCTGGGGCCGCGTCAGGCAAGGACGCCGGAGCCGACGGTGGCAGCGCTGCGCGCGGCGACGAGGAGGCATCATGGCGTCGCGGCGCCCAGGCGGGCGCCCTCGGGCGCGAACTGATGCACGGCAGTCCCGGTAGGCGGTAGGCGGGACTCGGGTGAAAAGGATCGCGCCCGGGCGGGCGCGGCGCCGGTCTATGCGCGCCTCGGGGGGCGCCGCCGGGGCCGGGGGGCGGGCTTACTCGCGAACGTTGTTCTCCAGGGCACGAAAAACGCGACTTTGAGAACAACGTTCGCGCTCAAGGCGCCCGCTCGATTAAGTCGCACGACCCCGATTCCACGGCCGATCTGATCGGGCACGATAAGGAGGGCGTGCTGCGTTAGCCCCAAATGTCGAGGGTTAAGCTAAAGCGTCCGCCCAAACAGCCAGCCTCAATAGAATCGGCCGAGCCGATTCCAAGGCGCCATTCCCAGTCACGCGGGATTTGGCTCTGCCAAATGCCGCAATCGAATTCGGCTATGCCGATTTCCAAATGCCCGAGCTCCCCGAGGCTGAACGCGCCCGCGCCCTGATCGCCGACCGGGCGCTCGGGCGCCGGATCGCCGCTGTTGACGACGGCGACATCTACGTGACACGACCCCACGCCCCCGGCGAGCTCGCCGCTGCGCTGCTCGGGCGTCGCCTGACGAGCGCGAACCGGATCGGAAAGACGCTGTGGCTCGAGACCGACGGCGGCGGGCCCGATCTCGGGCTTCACCTGGGCATGGCGGGGCGCATCGCCATCGACGAGGAGCCACACGAGCGCTGGGATCGGTTCGCCCTGACCTTCGAGGATGGCGGCCGCCTCGCGCTCCGCGACAAGCGGCGTCTCGGCCGGGCCATCCTCGAGCCCGACCTCACGAAGCTCGGCCCCGACGCCGCCGCGGCCACGCGCGCGGAGTTCCGGCGACGCGTGGGTGGGAGCAGCGCCCCGATCAAGGCGCGGATCATGGACCAGGGAGTGATCGCCGGGATCGGGAACCTGCTCGCCGATGAGATCCTCTGGCAGGCGCGGATCGACCCGCGCCGCCCTGCGAACTCGCTTTCGCACGAGGAGCTCGACGCGCTGCGCCGGGCGGCGCGCACGGCGATCCGCCGGGCGCTACGCCTCGGCGGCGCCCACACAGGCACGCTCAACCCCCACCGCGAGCCCGACGGCCATTGCCCGCGCTGCGGCGCGCCCCTGTCACGCGCCCGGATCGGCGGCCGCACCACCTACTGGTGCCCGGTGGATCAGCGGTAGGCCGCCGCCCTACGCGCCGGCGATACGGCTGAGCTGAGCCGCGGCGGCCTCGATCCGCTCGGCGATCCGGGTCCCGGTGAACCCGACCTCCTGGTGCAGGAGGGCCGGGGATCCGTGCGTTACGTAGCGGTCGGGCAGCCCGACGCGGAGGATGCGAGGTGGGGCGACGCCGGTGTCCGAGAGGGTCTCCCACACGGCAGAGCCGAAGCCACCGGCGAGGACGCCCTCCTCGACGGTGACCAGGAGCTCGTGCTCGGCGGCGAGCTGGGCCGCGAGTCCCGCGTCGATCGGCTTGGCGAAGCGAGCGTCGGCCACCGTCGCGGTGATCCCGTGGTCGGCGAGGATGTCGGCGGCCTCGAGCGCCTTTTGCACGCCCGTGCCGTAGCCGAGGATGGCCACCGTGCCGCCCTCGCGCAGGATCTCCCCGGTGCCGATCTCGATCGGCGTCGGGTGGGCGGGAACCTCGACTCCGATGCCGGCGCCGCGCGGGTAGCGCAGCGCCACGGGGCCGTCGTCGTAGACCAGCGCGGTGTGAAGCATGTCGGCGAGCATCGCCTCGTCGCGGGGGGCCATGAGGACCATGTTCGGCAGGCAGCGCAAGTAGGCAATATCGAACGCTCCGTGGTGCGTCGGCCCGTCGTCACCCACGAGCCCGGCGCGATCCATGGCGAACACGACATTGAGGCGCTGCAGGCAGACGTCGTGCACGATCTGGTCGTAGGCGCGCTGGAGGAAGGTCGAATAGATCGCCGCGACCGGCTTGCAGCCCTGAAGGGCGAGCCCGGAGGCGAAGAGAATCGCCTGCTGCTCGGCGATGCCGACGTCGAAGTAGCGGTCGGGAAGCTCGCGCTGGAGGATGTTGAGGCCCGTGCCCGAGTTCATCGCGGCGGTGATGCCGAGCACGCGGCTGTCGCGGCGGCACTCCCTGACCAGGGCCTCGCCGAATACTTGCGTGTACTGGAGTGGCGCGGCCACGCCCGTGGGCTTCGGGACCGCCGACGAGGGCGCGCCGTTGGCGATCGACTTGGGCTTCGCCGCGTGCCACGCCTCCATGCCCTCGAGCCCGCCCTCCTCGGCGGGCGCGAAACCTTTCCCCTTCACCGTCGCGATGTGGACGACGACGGGCCGCTCGGCGGCGACGGCCTCACGCAGTGCCTCGCGCAGGGCGCGGACGTCGTGCCCGTCGATCACGCCCATGTACGCGAAGTCGAGCTCCTCCCACCACAGCCCCGGGGCCCAGAACGCCTTGATCGACTCCTTGAACTGCGGGCCGAGCCGCTCGAAGGCGGCGCCGATCCCGACCGGCAGCTTCGTCAGGCCGCCTTCGACCCCCTCGCGCGCATGCCACAGGCGCGGACTCAGACGCACGCGATTGAAGTAGCGTGAGAGCGCGCCTACGTTGGGGGCGATGGACATCCCGTTGTCGTTGAGCACGACGACGATCGGGGTTCCCTGGCCCCCGGCCTGGTGGACCGCTTCGAAGGCGACGCCGCCGGTCATCGCACCGTCGCCGACGACGGCGACGACGTGCGCGTCCTCGCCATGGCCCGCGCGCATGGCCTCCTTGATCCCCACCGCGTAGCCGATCGCCGTGGAAGCGTGCCCCGCGCCCATGATGTCGTGCTCGGACTCGTGGATGGCGCAGAAGGGGGCCAGCCCACCGTACTTGCGGATCGTCTGGAGCTCGTCGCGGCGGCCGGTGAGGACCTTGTGCGGGTACGCCTGATGGCCGACGTCCCAGAGGATCTTGTCCCGGGGTGAGTCGAGCACCGAGTGGAGCGCGACCGCGAGTTCGCATGCTCCCAGGTTGGCGCCGAAATGCCCGCCGATCTCGCCCACCGTGTCGATGATGTGCTCGCGCACCTCTTGGGCGAGCTCCTGGAGCTCCTCGTCATTGAGTCCGTGGAGATCGCTCGGTTCGCGAATGGCGGCGAGTAGGTTGGTCATCAGTGGGTTCGATTGGCGATGAAGTCGGTGATCTGCTCGAGCTCCGTCGCGCCGGAGGGCGCCGCCTGTCCGAGCGCCGCTCGAGCGCTCCGGTGAGTCTCGGCGACGCGACGGCGAGCGCCCTCGAGGCCGAATTCGGTCACGTAAGTGCGCTTGCCGAGTCTCTCGTCCGAGCCCCCGGGCTTGCCGAGGTCCTCATCCGAGCCGGTGACGTCAAGGATGTCATCGACGATCTGAAAGAGCACTCCCAGCTCGCTTGCGTAGTCTTGGAAGTAGCCAATTGTGTCAGGTTCGTTCTCTCCGGCCAGGAGGAGTACGCATTCGATGCTGGCGCCGATCAACCGCCCCGTCTTGAGCTCGTGGATCCGGCGCAGGCCGGCCGCACTGCCAGGCGCCGTGCCGGCAACATCCAGATACTGCCCGCCGACCATCCCGTCCACACCCGCGGCCGCCGCCAGCTCCCTGACGGCCACCAGCACGTTCCCCGGATCGCCCTGCTGGTCTGCGAGCACGAGCCGGAACGCCTCCGCGTAGAGCCCGTCGCCGGCGAGAATGGCCACGTTCTCGCCGAAGGCGCGGTGGCAGGTGGGACGGCCACGCCGCATATCGTCGTCGTCCATCGCCGGGAGGTCGTCGTGGATCAGCGAATAGGTGTGGATGAGCTCGAGCGCCCCCGCCAGCGGCAGCACCGAGGACGGGTCGCGTCCGATCGCGCAGGCCGTGGCGAGCGCGAGCACCGGCCTGATCCGCTTGCCGCCGGCGAGCAGCGAGTAGCGCATCGCCTCCTCCAGGCCTGCTGACGCGGGCTCGCTCGAGAAGCTCAGGCTACTCAGGTAGCGTTCGACCTCGGAGCGGAGGTGGTCGGGGTAAGCGACTTGCGTTCCCCGCACTAACCCGCGGGGAGCGGGAGCTGGCCAGGGAGGTCGGGCAGGGGCTCGACGGCCGCCCGCGTCCGCTGGACGAGCTCGGTGCTCGCTTCCGTGGCGAGCTGAGCGCACTCCTCGACCAGCGCCAGCACCGCGTCGGGCTCGAGCTCACCGGCACGCAGTCTGTGAACCGCTCCGTCCAGGCACTCGGTCAGCTCGCTGAGAGCGTCGATCACGACAGGGAAGGGTAGCGGGCGCGGATGGTGGCGTGCTTCCCTGGGCGCCCTAGGCGGCATCCAGGGCCGCGTTTACCAGCGCGTCGGCGCTGGCGTTGAGCGCGCGCGGGACGGTACGGATCTTCCAGCCCTCGAAGGCGCGCAAGGCCACCATCGCCTCGAGGTGGAGCGGCTTCATCGCCGGATGCTTGACCTTATAGGCGCCGGTGAGCTGGCGAGCGATGAGCTCAGAATCGTTGACGATCTCGACCTCGGTCGCGCCAAGGTCTCGGGCGCGCTCGAGGCCGCGAAGCAGCGCCCGGTACTCGGCCACGTTGTTGGTCGCGATGCCGATCGCTTCCGCGACCTCGTCGAGAACGGTGCCGTCGGGATCGGCCACGACAACTCCGATCGCGGCGGGACCGGGATTGCCGCGGCTGCCGCCGTCAACGTGGACGACGACCTTCACTTGACGGTCCCCGTCGTGGATACGGTCGCCACTTATTCGCCGCTGATGTCGGGGATCTCCCCCGGCACGCGCGAGCGGCGCCGGTCGCGCACTTGGCGAAGGCCCCCCGCGGTGCCGCCACGTTCGCGCCGCTCGGATTTACGCCGCTCGACGATCACCGTGACGTTCGGGTCATCGGCGTAGTACGTATTCAGCTTCTCGAACAGCTCGTCGGACAGCGCTTCGGGCACAACGCAATAGATCACGGCGCTGGATGCTAGTTCACAGCCGCAGCGTCCGCCCATCGAACGAGTGTCCAGCCACGGCTGTGAACCGTTCACCAGCCGCCGCAACCGCCCATCGAACGGCTGTCCAGTGCGCCGTCTAGTCCAACGCGAGGGTGCCGCGGTCGGTGGCGGCCGCGTTGATCTCGAGCTCCTCGGGTGGCAGCTCGTCGAGCTCGTATCCCTGGGCCGAGAGACGAACATTCGGCCCGTCGTCGGAGAGATCGATCTCGTAGCGGTACCAGCACAGCTCCCAGGACACAACCCCGTTCACCACGCTTGGCCGAGCTTCGGAGGGCCGCACCGACACGCCGGGGGCGCCCAGCGACCGGGCAACCCCCGCCACCGTGCGGGGATGCTCGGAGGAGTTGAACGCATCGACCGCCGAAGAGACCTTGTGCTCGGCGCTGGTCGGGACGGCGTGCACGTGGCGGGGCTCGCGCGTGCGGGACGGCTTGCCGGATCCCGAGCGCATCTCGAGCTCGCCGTTCGCCGGCTCGAGGGTGTCGGACTCACGGCGAGTGCGCAGGCGACCGAGGAGCGAACGCCGCTCAGTTGTCGTCTCCCCCGGAGCAAATGCGGCGTTCGAGCCTTCCCGGACCCACCCCTCGTGGAGCGCGCGCGAGCTGCACAGCTCGCACACCGCCCGGCGCGCGTCCCCCGCCAGATAAGTCTCGGCGTGCTCGCCCCGCAGGAGCGTTCGCCCGCAGACGTCGCATGCCACGGGCGTGTTCGAGGTGCGTATGTCCTTTGTGCTCACCGATGTTCGAGGGTACCAGTGACCCTGACGCGTATGCGAGCCTGGACGAACGGTTGCGAATCGGCCCCCTTATGCCTTGACCGTTTCGTGGTCGGCCCGGGCCTCCTCGACCACCTTGCCGGCGAGGTGGCCGGGGACCTCCTCGTAGCGCAGGAACTCCATCGTAAATTCACCCCGGCCACCGGTGATCGAGCGCAGATCGGGGGCATAGGAAAGCATCTCGGCCATCGGCACCTCGGCCTTGACCTCGCTCATCCCGGCCGCGGCGTCCATGCCCATGGGCCGGCCGCGACGCGAGTTGAGATCGCCGATGACGTCGCCGACGACATCTTCGGGTGCGCTCACGGTCACGAGCATGATCGGCTCGAGGAGCACCGGACCGGCCTCCTCGAGCGCCTGCTTCATGGCCAGCGAGCCGGCGATCTTGAACGCCATCTCCGAGGAGTCGACCGTGTGATAGGAGCCGTCGTAGAGGCGGACGCTCACGTCCTTGACCGGGAAGCCGGCGACCACGCCCTGGCCCATCGCGTCGATCACGCCCTTCTCTACGGCGGGGATGAACCCGGTGGGGATCACGCCCCCCTTGATCGCGTTGACGAACTCAAACCCCTCGCCCGGCCCGCGCGGCGCGATCTCGATGTGGCAGTCGCCGAACTGGCCGCGCCCTCCGGTCTGCTTCTTGTGGCGGCCGTGGGCCTTGGCCGGCTTGCGGATCGTTTCCTGGTAAGGGACGCGCGGCGGCTTCAGCGTCACGTCAGCGCCGAACCGCGAGTGGAGGCGCTCGACGATCACCTCGACGTGGACCTGCGAGAGCCCGGCGACGATCTGCTCGCCCGTCTGCGCGTCGCGGTGGAGGTCGATCGTCGGATCCTCCTCCTGGAGGCGCCGCAGGGCG
>Ga0302314_10002949_pt1 | contig 31522 bp, 25 predicted proteins | sample III_Palsa_N2_3_FD_200533 | JGI IMG/M metagenome (GOLD analysis project Ga0302314, IMG submission 200533) | Peat permafrost microbial communities from Stordalen Mire near Abisko, Sweden - III_Palsa_N2_3 | ecosystem: Environmental > Terrestrial > Soil > Palsa > Peat permafrost | place: Sweden... | reverse complement strand
AAGCTGCGCAGCGTCCCGGAGTATCGGTGGTAATCGACCCCCGCCAGAACCGAGCAATGGTTGAGCCAGTTCAGTCCGGCGACGATGGCAATCGCCAAATCGTCGGCCGCGACGCCGGTGAAATCGATCACGGTTTTTTCGTGAGGCTGCAGCCGAAGAAACGCATCGATCATATCCTGCTGCCGGGCCGGTTCGACCAGCAGTGCCGCGTCGCGCCCCGGCACCATCGTCACGTAGCGCACCGCCTCGAGCCGCGTATGCTGCCAGATCGAACGCAGGTCGCCCTCCGGATCGGTCAGCTTTCGTTTGCAGGCGGGATAAATGACATCGCCACAGTCGGCTCTCTCGATGTAGCGCGGCACGGCGGCGTCGATCGCGCGGAGAATTTCGCTCGCGTCGAACAGGTCGCCGACCGCGTCCGGCGTCTGCTTCGACTTCATTCGGTCTTTCGGCTGCGCCCAACCGAACATGGTCACCGGCCCCCGATCATGCGCGCGAGGTTAGATCGGCCGGCCGCCGGAGCACAAGGGCGCAAAAGCGGCCACAGCGGTCCCTTCAACCGGGGCGCCGGTTGCAATTTGGCCTTTCAATCCCGGCCGGTTTGAAGCAAAACCCCGTCATGGAAAATGAGAGCGACAGACCGGCCGGATTCCAGGGCCTGGTGCAGTGGGCGACCACCCGGCCGCAGGCCTACGCGACCTATTTTGTCGCCCTTGTCCTGATCGGCGGGCTTTCGTTCTATGCGGGAACGCTGCGGCCGAAAAAACTCCCGCCCAACACGCCGCCGGCAGCGACCGTCTCCGTGCCGCGCGACTGAAGCGCCCGGCGGCAGCCCCGCTGCCCGAGCGGCGAAAGCCTAACCTCCGATGCGTTGCTACGCCTTGCTGTGATGCCCGCCGACGTCCTCAGTCGTAGAATTCCGGAGACATCTTGAGGCCGTCGCGCTGCACCTTGTCGTGGTTGATCCAGAGCTGGGCTTTTTCCGTCGTCAATATATCCGACAGCTTTTGCATGGAGGCCAGCGTCTGGTCCTTGCTGAAGTTGTTGACAGGCACGCGACGATTGTCCCAGTTGCTCTTGAAATGGACGGCATCGCCAGTCAGAACGACCGCGCCGGTGTTCGGCAGCTTCACCAGCAGGGATTGATGACCCGGCGTGTGTCCCGGTGTCGCGAGGATGGTCAGGCTGCCGTCGCCGAACACGTCACGGTCGCCTTCCAGCTTGGTGACCGGATGTTCCGGTTTGAATCGAGGCGCGTTGTTGGCGCCGGGCCAGTCATATTCGGCTTTCTGCACGTAGAGCATAGCTGAGGGAAACATCTCGACATTGCCGATATGGTCGGGATGGGTGTGCGAGACCGCCATGGCCTTGACGTCGGAAGGCTTGACCCCGAGCTGGTCAAGCTGGGCCGCCAATGTCTTGGGCCGGTGCCACAACACGGCTTTCGGATCGGCCGGCACCAATCCGTTCGGCATCGCGGCGACCGCATCGGGGATGCCGGTGTCCCACAGGAACCAGCCCTGGGTGTGTTTGATCAGATAGCAATTGTCGACAAAGTCCTTTGACTTGCCTTCATCGACACCGGGAGACCACCGCGAGATATCGCCGGCAACGCCTTCGCCGCAATTGAGGATGTAGAGCTTCTCGATGCCTGACTTGCCCGATTGCGCGTGACCGAAACCGGCGGGCAACGCGATTGCCAGAAGCGCCGCCAAGAGACCTCGTACCCGGTTCACATGACCCTCCATCGTAGCTGGACCCTTATTGCTCGGGCCGTTGCAGGGAATGCTACGTCATGGCTGCGGCACGTTCCAGACAACGCATCGTGTAGTGATCTCGGCAAGTCGTTATCATGGCGTCACCCACGGCGCCCACCGAACGCCGGCGGCGGACAGGCTCTAGTCTTACTGCGTCATAAAGTTTGGTACTTCGCCCGGTTCCTGATCGGAGCGGCGCAGCACGGACATCGCGGCAAGTTTTTGACGAGGGCGAGAACGAGCCGCCTGCGCATGGTCGCAATCGAGTTTGGAATGTGCCGCTCGGGCCGTAGCGGTGGAGCCTCTGGGTCTGTAACCGTTGGAAATGGCAGGCGCCTGGAACATTGCGGTGGAACGATGTGCTGAGGGGGGAATCGTCTCCCTTTCGGAGATCAGGAATCCGTAGGCCGCGATGCAGAGTGTGGCGTGATGGTGGAAGCCGCGCCATCCTCGCCCTTCGAAATGCCCGAGCCCGACCTCCTGCTTCAGCTCCTGATAATCGCGCTCGATGCGCCAGCGTAGTTTGGTGAGATCTACCAGGGTGCCGAAGGTGATATTTTGTTGAAGCGTCGAGAACCAATATTTTGTCGGCTCGGCCTCACCTTTCGGCCACTCGATCAACAGCCATTCTTCCGGGCGGCTTTTGGTAAGATTGTAATCGCGATGGGCGACACGGATACGCACCCGGGCAAAGCGCGAGGACAACTGTTCGGCCGAGCCTTCGCGCCACGCGATCTTGTGCCAGGCTTTGGCCGGCAAGCCCATAGCAAGCTGCTTGACTGAGGTCGGCCGATGATTGCGATCACGCCGTATCAACTTCGGCGGCCGTCCGCGGCCCGACCAGGTTTTGGGATGCAACGGCGCCATACCCGGCGCCCATACCGTGGTGTTCGGCAAGATGCCGGCCACATAGGTCAACCCCAGTGCACTGATGCTGCTGCGCAGTTCCGTGTTGCAGCCATATCCGGTGTCCATCAGCACCACACCGGGCGGCAGGCCGGCTGCACTGGCCGCACGGATCTGCTCGAGCGCGATCTCGGGCTTGGTTCTAAAGCGGATATCCTCGGGCACGCCTGTCTTGCGCCGGCGTTCATCATCCGCCGCCCACTGTTCCGGCAAATACAGGCGATAGGCCACCGGCAGGCTGGCGTGGCGATTGGCAATCGATAGCGACACCGCGACCTGACAATTGTCCTGCTTGCCGAGTTGACCACAATACTGCCGTGCCACCCCTACCGAATGCCGGCCCTGTTTGGGGAAACCCGTGTCGTCGATAATCCAGGCCTCGATCTGCCCATGGCGCACGATCTCTGGCAGCACCATCTCGCGCACCTTGGCCAAGACCTTCTCGTCCGACCAGCGCCCTTCGCCGACAAAATGCAGTAGTGATTGATGCTGCGCTGCCGTTCGCTCAGGTGCGGTCACCGCCGCCATAGGCTCTACGCTCTTGCGCTCGCATGGCATCATCAGACCAACGCAGTAATCCCGTAGCGGCCGGGCACGGTCTGCATGGCCGATCACGCTCACAAGTCCCTCGACATAGGCTTCAAATCGCGAAGCACTGTCAGCCGCTATTAGGTGATCCATCTCTGCTCCTCATGCCGAAAAACGAATCTCCCAAATTTATCAACGATTCCAACCTCGCAAAATGCGACTTTCTGACTCAGTAAGACTAGAGCTCGACGATCATGCCGTCATGCGCCGCCATATGCGCCAGCCCATCCAGCCGCCCCAGCATGTCGTCGCTCATATGGGTCAGGATCAGCCGCTTCGGTTTGATTTCGGGCAGATGGGTCTCGAGCGTCGCCAGGCTGAGGTGGTTCTTGACGATTTTGTCGTAAAAATAGGCCTCGGCGATGAACAGATCGGCCCCGCGTGCCAGCGGAAGCAATGTCTGCGTCCATTCGGTGTCGGCGCTATAGGCGATGACGCGCCCTTTGGTCTCGATGCGGTAGCCGAGAAACGGACCGCCGGATTCGCCGTGCACCACGGCAAACGGCGTGACGTTCACGGCACCGAAGCTGCGGGTTTCTTCAGGCTTCAATGCGACAACAGACAGATCGAATTTTGGCGTTGTCTTCGAGGAATTTTCGAACAACGCTTCCATCACCTGCGGCAGCCGCGTCTCGATCCCTTGCGGTCCGGCGATCACCAGCGGGCGGCTGCGGCGGGAAAATTGCGCGTCGAGCAGCAGGAACGGCAATCCGGCGAAATGATCGCCGTGGAAATGCGTGATCAGAATGAGATCGATATCGTCGCGCGCGATGCCGAGCCGCTTCAACGCCGGTAGCGACGACGCCCCGCAATCGATCAGAAAATTGACGTCATAGCCGATGACGTGAAAGCAGGTGTTTAGTCGTCCGCCGGAGCCGAACGCATCGCCGCAGCCGACAAATTGCAAACGCATCGCGGCTATCCGATCAGCCAAACTAGCGCGGCCGCGGTGTGCCGAACAGCCGCGACAACAGCCAGATCGGGACCACGATCACGGCGCCAAGCAGGAAGTAGCGCCACAGGCCGTTGATCGCATCGAAACCCAGATCCCAGATCCGCTGGAACAGCAGGCGGATGCTGTGGACGATGTTCCAGGGGTCGAATCCGATGGCGGCCAGCACCACGCCGACCAGGATCGACAGCAGGATCAGCCGGAACGCCACGGTCAGCGGCGAACCGCCGAGGAAGCGGTGCATGCCGTCGCTGTTCGCCGGCAATTCCCTGGTGTCGTTGGGCATCGGTGATCTCCTGCGGTGGGTTCGTCCCCGCACTATAGTCCAGTGCAGGGCAGATGGGGAACCTGCTTGCGGCCGTCAATGCTCGCCGGTTGCCGCAGATCAAAGGGAAATGTCGGATTTCAGCATCCGCTCCAGCGTTTCCAGCCGGTCGGCCTCGCCAGGCTTCTTGTCCCAGCGCAGCCGGCTGATGCGCGGAAACCGCATCGCCACGCCGGATTTGTGCCGTGGCGAGCGCGCCAGCCCTTCGAAGGCGACTTCCAGCACCAGCCCCTGATCGGGCTCATGCACGACATGGCGAACGGGGCCGAATTTCTCGGTGGTGTTGCGGCGCACGAAGCGATCGATCTGTAGCAGTTCTTCATCGGTGAAGCCGAAGTAGGCTTTGCCGACCGGCACCAGTTGCTCGCCGTTGTCGCCCGATGCCCAGACCCCGAACGTGTAATCCGAATAATATGACGAGCGCTTGCCGTGGCCGCGCTGGGCGTACATCAGCACGGCATCGATGATGTGCGGGTCGCGCTTCCACTTCCACCATTGACCTTTCGGGCGGCCTGGCAGATAGAGCGCGTCGCGGCGCTTGAGCATCACACCCTCGACCGCTTCGGCAGCTTCGCCGGCGCCGGCGCTTGCCGGATCGGCGCGCGCCGATCTTAGGGCATCCCAGGAATCGAAAGCGATGGTGGGCGACAGGTCGACACGGGGATCGTCCAGTTTTTTGACGAAGGCCTCGAGCCGCGCGCGGCGCTCGGCGAACGGCAGATCACGCAGATCTGTGTCGCCTTCGCCGAGCAGATCATAGACGCGCAGATGGATCGGATAGTCTTTTATCAATTTCGGTGAGACAACCTTTCGGTTGAGCCGTTGTTGCAGCACGTTGAAGGTCTGCACCCGTTGGTCGCGCAGTACCAACAATTCGCCGTCAATGGCGCCTGGCAAGTGCAGCGACGGCAGCAAATCGGGAAAGCTCCTGGTGATGTCCTCGCCGCTGCGCGAATACAGCCGTGTCAGGATGTGGCCATGCTCGTCGCGGCCACTGACCGCCTGGGCGCGAATGCCGTCCCATTTCCATTCAGCGACAAAATCGGCAGCGTCGAGATTGGCAAAATCCGTGTCCTCGATCGCATGCGCCAGCATCACGGGACGGAACGGCGCGGGATCGAGATTGACGGGCTTTTCGCTGCGACCTTCCAGCCACGCGAACAAATCGAGATAGGGCGGGGTCAGCCCAGGCCACATCAGCTCGATATCATGCGGATCCTTGTCGCCGAGCGCTGCGGCCGCGGTCTTGGCCAGCCGTGCCGAGATGCCGATCCGCATCGCGCCGGTGACGAGTTTCAATAGCGCCCAGCGGCCGGTCTCGTCCAGTTCGTCAAGCCAGCGCGCGAGTTGTTTGGGTAATTCGGTCTTGCCGAGGGTACGCAGCGTGGTGACGACGTCGGCAAGCGGCGGCGGCGGCGGGTTGTTGTGGAGCGGCAGGCTTGCCTTCGGCCACATCAGCGCGACCGTCTCCGACAAATCGCCGACATAATCATACGACAGCGCGAACAGCACGGGATCCGTGCGATCGGCGATCAGGTCGCGGATCAGGCCGGGCTTGGCGTGCTTGAACGACAACGCGCCCGTCAGCGCAGCCAGCGCGTAGCCGCGATCGGGATCTTCGGTGGCGCGGAAATAATTCGATATCAGCCGCAGCTTGTTGTTGCGGCCAGGCTCGTAGGCCAGACGGTCGAGCAATTCGGCGAAGCGGTTCATGCCTCGGTGTTCCCGGATGCTGATACTTCAGCGTCCTCGGCCGCCGGCGTTTCGCCTTCATCCTCGTCGCCATAACCGACGAGGTCGAGCGGGCGCGCCGCAAGCCCTTTCGCCTGGCACCAATGCACCAGGGCGTCTTCCTGGCCATGGGTGACCCAGATCTCGCCGGCGCCGGTGGCATCGATCGTCGCGGTCAACCCGTCCCAGTCGGCGTGATCCGAAATCACCAGCGGCAATTCAACGCCGCGCTGCCGCGCGCGGGCGCGCACCCGCATCCAGCCGGAGGCAAAGGCCGTGACCGGATCGGGGAAACGTCTTGTCCAGACATCCGAGGTGGCCGACGGCGGCGCCAGCGTGATGGTGCCAGCGAGGTCGGCCTTCTTGATGCCCTTGACCATCCGCAGCTCGCCCAGCGCCACGCCGCGGCTTTGGTAATAGCGCGTGATCTTTTCCATGGCGCCGTGCAAATAGATCGGCGCATCGTAGCCGGCCGCGCGCAACAGCGCGATCACCCGCTGCGCCTTGCCGAGCGAATAGGCGCCGACCAGGTGTGCGCGCTCCGGAAACAGCGCCACCGAAGCCAGCAGCTTGTTCACTTCATCCGCCGCATCGCCGTGGCGAAACACCGGCAACCCAAAGGTGGCCTCTGTGATGAAGACGTCGCACGGCACCACTTCGAACGGCACGCAGGTCGGGTCGGGCGCATCCTTGTAATCGCCGGAGGCGACGATGCGGATGTCCTTGCAGGCGACCGCGATCTGCGCCGAGCCCAGAACGTGGCCGGCGGGATGAAACTTGACCGTCACGTCGCCGAGCTTGATCGCCTCGCCATAGCCGATCGGCTGCGTGCTGCCCGCGAAATTGTCGCCATAGCGCAGCCGCATCATGTCGAGGGTCTCTTGCGTCGCCAGCACCGCACCGTGGCCGGGCCGGGCGTGATCGGAATGGCCATGGGTGATCACCGCGCGCTCGACCGGCCGCACCGGATCGATATGAAACCCGCCGGGCTTGCAACAAAGGCCGGCGGGCACGGGCATCAGGATGTCTTGCGGGCGCATCTGCGATATATAGGCAGGCTCGATCTCATTTTTAGACGTCCTGCGCGGGCTTGACCGCGCGCATCCATCTAGCGAACGTAGACTTCATGCCCGCGCGCCTGTTCCTGTCCTCCGGCGATATGATTGCCGACCGCCGGTTCGAATTCGCCCGCGATCTGCAATTGAAGGGCGATCTCGCCGCCGCCGCCGATCTGCTGTTGCAGGCGACGGAACTGGCGCCGAATTTCGCCTCGGCCTGGTTCACGCTGGGCGAACTGCGCGAACAGCTCGGTCAGCGCGAGCAGGCGATCGCGGCGTTTCGCCGGGCTTGCGCTGCCGGCCCTGATGACCGCCACGGCGCCAGCCTGCGCTTGATGCGGCTCGGCGCCGAGCAGGTGGCATCGATGCCGCAGGCTTATGTGCAGACCCTGTTCGATCAATATGCGCCGCGGTTCGAGGCGGCTTTGGTCGATGACCTCGGCTATCGTGGCCCGGCGCTGCTGTTCAGGGCGGTGCTGTCAGTCCGCGCCAGTGCCCGCAAGCCGGCGTTCTTCAAGCACGCGATCGACCTCGGTTGCGGCACCGGACTGGCGGCGACCGCCTTTGCCAAAGAGGTCGATCGCTTCATAGGTATCGACCTGTCGCCGCGCATGATCGAGCGGGCACGCGCCACCGGTCTTTATGCCGAGCTGGAGGTCACCGACATGGTGCAGGGTTTGCGCGGCAAACCCGATGCCAGCGCCGATCTCATCCTCGCTGCCGACGCCATGGTCTATGTATCCGATCTCGCGCCGGTGCTGGGTGAGGCGACACGCGTGCTGGTCGCCGGCGGCTTGCTGGCGTTCACGGTGGAAACGTATGACGGCGATAGCGTTCGGATCGGCCAGGGACTGCGCTACGCCCACGCCGAACCTTACGTCCGCGCGCAGGTCGAGGCCGCCGGCCTCGACCTGGTGCAATGCGAGGATCTGTCGGCGCGCAACGAGGACAATGTGCCGGCGCCCGGCCTCGTGGTGGTCGCGACCAAGGCCTGACTTAAAGGCCTGATTTCCGCCCTGCGGAAATGCCGTGAAGGCGGCATTGCGTCGCAACGCGATCAGTTCGCCCTTGCCGATCTCCCGGGAATGTAGGTCAATGCATGGTCTAGGGAGAGACAAAACAATGAATGACAAACAGACGCGGCGCCAATTCGGCGCCACCGCGCTTGCGACCATCGCCGCCTCCGCCATATCCGCGCCTTACGTCCGGGCGGCCGAGAAAAAATACGATCCCGGTGCAACCGATACCGAGATCAAGCTTGGACAAACCATCCCGCACAGCGGCCCGGGCTCGCTCTATGGCGTGCTTGGCCGGGTCGGCGAAGCCTATTTCCAGTCGCTGAACGAACAGGGCGGTATCAACGGCCGCAAGATCAACTTCCTCACTTTGGATGACGCCTATAGCGCGCCGAAATGCGTCGAGGCGACGCGGCGGCTGGTCGAGCAGGAGGAAGTGCTGGCGCTGTTCGGCTCGCTCGGCACCGCGCCACAGACCGCGGTCCATAAATATCTCAATTCGAAGGGCGTGCCGCAGCTTCTGCTCAACACCGGCGCGTCGAAATGGAACGATCCGAAGAACAACAAATGGACCATGGCGGGGCTGCCGCTGTATCCGACCGAAGCGCGCATTCTTGCGAGGCATGTCGTGGCCGTGAAGCCGGATGCCAAGGTCGGCATCCTCTACCAGAATGACGATTTCGGCCGCGATTTCCTCGGGCCGTTCAAGAAGATTCTGGAAGACGCCGGCGGCACCGCCAAGGTGATCATGGAGCAGACCTACGATCTGACCGATCCGACGGTCGATTCCCAGCTCATCAATCTCTCGAAATCCGGCGCGGATGTTTTTTACAACATCACCACCGGCAAGGCGACGTCGCAATCGGTGCGCAAGGTGGTCGAACTCGGCTGGAAGCCGCTGCAATTGCTGTCGGCAGGATCGACCGGACGTTCGATCCTCAACGCCGCGGGCTTCGAGAACGCAAAGGATATCGTCGCCATCCGCTATTCCAAGGAAGCCGGACCGGGACGCTGGGAAAAGGATAAGGACGCCATGGCGTTCGAGGCGTTGCGCGCGAAATATCTGCCCAATGTCGATCCCGACAACACCATCGCCTATGCCGGCTACGGCCAGGCGGTATCGATGGGTGAAATCCTGCGTCGTTGCGGTGACGAATTGACCCGCGCCAACGTACTGAAACAGGCGACGACGCTGGCCGGCTATCACTCGCCATTTTTCCTCGACGACATCAATTACAGCTATACGCCCGACGACTATTCGCCGATGAAGACGCTCCACATCTCGATCTTCGACGGCAAGGACTGGCAGATTTCCGAAAAGGCGGTCACGGAGTAGGCAATTGTCGATGCGGCATCCGGTCGATTTGGCCGGGTGCCGCCCTCGACGAAACCGCTCCGGCGACTTAGCTCTTGGGCGTGCCGCTAAATACTTCGCCTGCTTCCCCAATCGATGAGGACGCCCTGCTGCCGGATCATTTCCGTCAGTGGTTTGCCGCGCGCGGCTGGTCGCCCCGTGAACATCAGTTGGCGCTGCTCGCCAAGGCTCGCGACGACGCTTCCGCGCTGCTGATCGCGCCTACCGGCGCCGGCAAGACGCTGGCGGGTTTTTTGCCGACGCTGGTGGAGCTGTCTTCTCCTGCGCCGCACGCGGCCGAGGGCACAAAGAAAAACGTCATCTCGACCGGCCGCGGCGTGCAGCGAAGCCGCGGCCTTCACACCCTCTACATCTCGCCGCTGAAGGCGCTCGCGGTCGATATCGCGCGCAACCTGGAGACGCCGATCGCCGAGATGGGGCTGCCGGTCAAGGTCGAGACCCGCACCGGCGACACGCCGGTGTCGCGGCGGCAGCGGCAGCGGCGCTATCCGCCGGACATCCTGCTCACCACGCCGGAGCAACTGGCGCTGTTATTGTCGTCCGACGACGCGCCGTTTCTGTTCTCGTCCCTGAAACGCATAGTGCTCGACGAATTGCATGCGCTGGTGACCTCGAAGCGCGGCGATCTGCTGTCGCTCGGCCTGGCGCGGCTGTGGCGGCTGGCGCCCCAGATGCGCGCGATCGGATTGTCGGCGACCGTCGCCGAACCGGATTCGCTGGCGCGGTTTCTGGTGCCGCAGCGCGACGGCAAGGTGGAGGCCGCCGACATCGTCGTCGCCGGCGGCGCGGCGCCGCCCGTGGTCGAGATGCTGGACACAAGGGAGCGGCTGCCTTGGGCCGGTCACTCGGCGCGTCATGCGCTCGGCGAAATCTACCATTTGATCAAGGCCAACAGGACCACGCTGGTATTCGTCAACACCCGCAGCCAGGCCGAGATGCTGTTTCAGGATCTGTGGCGCATGAACGACGATGGGCTCGCCATTGCGCTGCATCACGGCTCGCTCGACGTCGCCCAACGCCGCAAGGTCGAGGACGCGATGGCGGCGGGCAAACTGCGCGGCGTGGTCTGCACGTCATCGCTCGATCTTGGCGTCGATTGGGGCGATGTCGATCTCGTCATCAATGTCGGCGCGCCGAAGGGCGCCTCGCGGCTGATGCAGCGGATCGGGCGTGCCAATCACCGCATCGATGAAGCCTCGCGCGCCGTGCTGGTGCCGGCCAATCGCTTCGAGGTGCTGGAGTGCGCCGTCGCGATCGATGCGATCGCCGAAAATGCCCAGGACACTCCGCCATTGCGAATTGGCGCGCTGGATGTGCTGGCGCAGCACGTGCTGGGCTGCGCCTGCGGCGAACCGTTTCTCGGCGATGACCTCTACAACGAGGTGCTGACGGCGGCGCCTTACGCAGGCCTGGCGCGGACCGATTTCGATGACGTGGTCGATTTCGTCGCCACTGGCGGCTACGCGCTGAAAACCTATGAGCGTTTCGCCCGCATCAAGCAGGACAAGACCGGCCGCTGGCGCGTCGCCAATCCCAGGGTGCGGCAAAGCTATCGGCTCAACGTCGGCACCATCGTCGAAGAGCCGATGCTCAAGGTGCGCCTGGTGCGTTCGCGCGGTGGCGGCCAGGGGAGCAGCGGAGGCTCGACCGGTGTGCTCGGACGCGGCGGGCGAATGCTGGGCGAGATCGAAGAATATTTCATCGAGGGGCTGGTTGCCGGCGATACTTTTGTCTTTGGCGGTGAAGTCGTGCGCTACGAGCAGTTGTCGGAAGACCAGGTTTACGTCTCGCGCGCCAATGACGCCGACGCCAAGGTGCCGTCCTATATGGGCGGCAAGTTTCCGCTCTCGACTTATCTGGCCGAACGCGTCCGCAAATTGCTCGATGACAAGCGGGCCTGGAACGCCTTGCCGGATCAGGTGCGCGACTGGCTGTCGCTGCAAAAGGATTTTTCGCGCGTGCCGGGCGTGCGCGAGCTGCTGGTGGAAACCTTTCCGCGCGCCAATAAGCACTATCTTGTTTGCTATCCCTTCGAGGGACGGCTGGCGCATCAGACATTGGGGATGCTGCTGACCCGGCGGATGGAGCGCGCGAAGGTTCGCCCGCTGGGGTTCGTCGCCAATGAGTACGCGGTGGCGGTGTGGGGCCTGGGCGACATGTCGTTCATGATCCGGCACGGCAAGCTCGATCTCAACGCGCTGTTCGATCCGGACATGCTGGGCGACGATCTCGAGGCGTGGCTCGCCGAATCCGCGCTGATGAAGCGCATGTTCCGCACCGCCGCTGTGATCTCGGGGCTGATCGCGCGGCGCTTCACCGGCGAGGAGAAAAGCCGCCGCCAGGTGCTGTTCTCGACCGATCTGATCTATGATGTCCTGCGCAAGCATCAGGCCGATCACGTGCTGCTGCGCGCGGCGCGGGCCGATGCCGCGACCGGGCTGCTCGATCTCAAGCGGCTCGGCGACATGCTGGCGCGGATCCAGGGCCGGATCGTGCACCGGGAACTCGATCACGTTTCGCCGCTGGCGGTGCCGGTGATGCTGGAAATCGGCCGCGAGTCAGTTTATGGCGAAGCATCCGACGAGTTGCTGGCGGAAGCCGCCGACGAACTCGTCAAGGAGGCGACAGGATAGAACGTGACGGCAGCCGCGCAATCTTCAGGGGATGGCCAGACCGTGCGCACTTGCACCGTTACGATCGCGGGCGTGGTGCTGCTCGCCGATCTCTCCGGCGCGTTGTTCTGGGAACAACAACGCCTGCTCGTCGTATCCGACCTGCATCTGGAAAAGGGTTCCTGCTTTGCCACGCGCGGCGTGCTGCTGCCGCCATACGATACGGTGGCGACCTTGAGCCGCCTTGCGGCGGTGATCGCGCGTCACGATCCTCGCACCGTGATCGCGCTTGGCGACAGTTTTCATGATCGCAACGCCCATCAGCGGCTTTCCACGCCGGACCGCGACGCCATCGCGGCGCTGCAAATGCGGCGCGACTGGATCTGGATCGCGGGCAACCACGATCCCGCGCTGCCGTCCGATCTCGGCGGCGTGGTCGCGAGCGAAGTGGCGATCGGCCAAATCGCGTTTCGGCATGAGCCGACCGGTGCGGCCGGTGAAATCGCCGGGCACCTGCATCCGAAAGCGCGGGTCTCGACCCGCGGCCGCTCGATGGAGCGCCGCTGTTTTGCCAGCGACGGCGAGCGCGCGGTAATGCCGGCCTTCGGCGCCTATACCGGCGGTCTCAACATCCGCGACGCGGCGTTTGCGAAAATCTTCGGAACGCCGGGCTTTATGGCGCATGTGCTCGGTGACAACCGCCTGCACACCATCGCCGCCTCGCGGTGTTATTGAATATCCGAAAGTGGTTTAGCTTCACCTCTCTCATCGGGAGAGCACAGGCCGCCTTCGGCAGAGGGAACTATATACCTTCTCCCTAGTCGAGCGCGGCGGAAGCGTCCGCAGCCACCACGTTGCATCTGTGAGCGTAAAGAGCCCTGGCCCATCTTGAACGAACAGCTTCACGCCGCGACTAACGTGATGAGCGATGACGGCGGTGCACAGTTGGCCGGATGTTTGCCGCCGCAAAAGCGAGGAGACGTAGCGATGAATAGGTGGCTATTGTCGGCGTGCTTTTTGGCGCTTACGGCAGCTCCTGTTGCTGCCGCCGATGTACGCCTGGATTCCTATCGTAATCCAAAGAATGAGACGTTTCGCAACTTTTATCAGATGTACCTGGATGGCGTAAGGAGCGGCCTGATGGCTTCTAATGCGTGGATAAGAAGCCGCGGCGGCCAACCGGCGTTCTGCATGCCCGGAAACCTCGCAATGACCACTGAGCAAACCGAAGACGTCATGCTCAAGTCAGCCGATAAGCGGGCGGCGAAAGGCGATATGTTGATCGCTTCCCTGCTGCTGTGGGGTCTGCAGGATACATTCCCGTGCGAAAAAACCGGCAGTCAATAGACAATCCATTCTTCCTGTACTTTTCAATTATATAATTCCGCTGCAGGGGAGGGTGCTGATTGTCGTTGGGCCGCACACACACTCCGTCTTGTCAGCGTACGCTGCCGCGGGCAGACTAAGCGCAAACAAAGCGCTTTCAGGGAAACGTCAGCATGCATTCGGTCACCCGTCGTCAGACCCTCGCCGATTTGCTGCGTCGGAGCGCGGCGCGGACACCCGACAAGATCGCCGTCGTGTGCGGTGACATCAGATGGACCTATGCCGAGTTCGATCGCATCAGCGAGCGCGTGGCCGCGGGCCTCGCCGAGCGAGGCGTCGCCAAGGGTATCCGGGTGGCGATCCTCGCGCGCAACTCCCACGTCTTCGTGGCGATGCGGTTTGCGTTGGCGCGGCTCGGCGCGGTGCTGGTGCCGATCAATTTCATGCTGAAGGCCGAGGAAGTCGCCTATATCCTCCGGCACGCCGGCGCGACCATGCTGGCCACCGACAGCGGCCTCGCCGCGCTGGCCCGCGCCGCCACGGCGCTCGACACGACGGTGAGAGATCTGATCTGGCTGCCGTCGGAAGCTGCAAGCGAGCCCGCGGCCGACATGATCGGTTTCGACCGGCTCGCCGCCTGCCAGACCGCGATACCCGACGCCGATCTCAGTAACGCCGATCTGGCGCAGATCGTCTACACCAGCGGGACTGAATCCTCGCCCAAGGGGGCGATGCTGACGCATGACGCGGTGATCTCGCAATACGTCAGTTGCCTGGTTGACGCCGAAATCGCCGGCGGCGATCTGCTGCTGCACGCGCTGCCGCTCTACCATTGCGCCCAACTGGACGTGTTCTTCGGTCCGGCGATCTATATCGGCGCCACCAACGTCATCACCGCTTTTCCGACGCCGGACAATCTGCTGCCGCTGATCGAACGCCATCGCATCTCCTCGTTCTTCGCGCCGCCAACGGTCTGGATCGCGCTGTTGCGTTCGCCGCTGTTCGATTCCACAGACCTGTCCAGTCTGCAGAAGGGATATTACGGCGCCTCGATCATGCCGGTCGAGGTGCTGCGCGAACTGGCGCAGCGCCTGCCCAAAGTGCGGCTGTGGAATCTGTACGGGCAGACCGAGATCGCGCCGCTGGCGACCATGCTCGGCCCCGAGGATCAATTGCGCAAGCCGGGATCGTGCGGACGCGCGGTGCTCAATGTCGAGACCCGGGTGGTCGACGACGCGATGCGCGACGTCGCGCTCGGCGAAGTCGGCGAAATCGTCCACCGCTCGCCGCATCTGATGACGGGTTATTTCCACGACGACGAGCGCACCAAGGCCGCGTTCGCCGGCGACTGGTTTCACTCCGGTGACCTCGCCACCATGGATGACGATGGCTACATCACGGTGGTCGATCGCAAGAAGGACATGATCAAGACCGGCGGCGAGAATGTCGCCAGTCGCGAAGTCGAGGAGGCGCTCTACCGATTGCCGCAGATCTCTGAAGTTGCGGTCATCGGCATTCCGCACCCGCGTTGGGTCGAGGCCGTGGTGGCGGTGATCGTCGTCAAGTCAGGCCATGCGCTGACTGAATCCGAAGTGCTGGCGCACTCCTCGGCCATTCTGGCGGGCTTCAAAACGCCGAAGCGGATCGTCTTTGCCGACGCGTTGCCCAAAAATCCAAGCGGAAAGCTGCTCAAACGGCAACTGCGCGACGTCCATTCGCAATTGTTTGCGGCCGGCTGAACCGACGGCGGAAAAGGCTACATGTCATGGCCGCGTCAACCTGCAATGGGAAGCCGTTGCCGGTACCACAATGCAGCCCTACGCCGCCTTCGCCTGCACCTCGTTGCAGAATTCGGCGAGGTGGTCGGCGAGCCGCAAGGTCGCTGGGCTGGCGCCGGGCGAGGCCACCAGCGCCACTTCGGTCTTGTCGATCGGTGCAAAACCATCCCTGGCGGTCAGCACGTGATGGTCGGACTGAATCGCCATCTCGGACAGGATACTCAAGCCCAATCCCGCGGCGACCGCGGCCTGGATGCCGGCGAGGCTGGAGGAGGTATAGGCCATATGCCAGGTCCGGCCGGCGGTTTCGATCGCGTGGATCGCGCGGGCGCGGTACAGGCAACCGGCGGGAAAGCCGATCAGCGGCACCGAGCGGGCCGCCGGATCGATCGGATGGCTCTTGCTGGTGACCCAATGTACGCGTTCCGGCCAGGACGCGATGCCGCCTTTCTCGTTGGCGTCGCGCTTGAGCAGCGCCAGGTCGAGTTCGCCGCGTTCGAGGTCGCGGCGCAGAAAAGTGCTTTGATCGGCACGCACGTCAAGCCGCAGCCCGGGATGCGAGCGCGAGAAGGCCGCGAGCAATTTGGTCAGCCGATAGGCCGCGAAGTCCTCGGGGATGCCGAGCCTGATCGCGCCTTCACTGCCGGGCCGCGCCATCACGTCGCGGGCTTCCTCGGCCAGCGACAACAGCCGGCGTGCATAGGACAACAGCCGCTCGCCGGCCTCGGTCGGCGTCACATCCTTGCCGGAGCGATCGAGCAGCGGCTGGCCGACATCGTCCTCCAGCCGCTTGATCTGCTGGCTGACGGTCGACTGGGTCCGGTGCACCCGCTCGCCAGCCCGGGTGAAGCCGCCGGCATCCACCACCGAGACGAAACTGCGCAGCAATTCCAGATCGAGCATGGCGCGCTCCAATCGCTAGTATTTGAATATCCACTGATTGTCAGTCTATCATTTAATTTCCAAATATCAAGGCGCGGGCCTACATCGGGGGTCAGAAGGAGACCCGCTATGTCGCTCGCGCCCTCGATTTCCGTTCCACAAGCCCGGTTCAACCCGCTGCCGCTCTATATCGGCGTGTTCTGCCTGCTCTGGAGCTTTGCCTTTGTCGCCGGCAAGATCGGCGTCACCTATTGCCCGCCGCTGATCCTGCTCAGCGCGCGCTTTTTGCTGGCGGGAATCCTGATCCTCGGCATTTCCGCCGTTCGTGGCGAAGGCTGGCAGTTCACATGGCGCGACGTGGCGGTGTTTGCGGTCCTCGGCGTCGCCAACAACGCACTTTATCTCGGGCTGGGCTATACCGGGCTCAAGACCGTCTCCGCCGGGCTCGGCGGCCTGATCGTCAGTGCCAATCCGGTCTTCACGGCGATATTGGCCGCGCTGTTCCTTGGGGAATCCCTGACCTGGCGCAAGGTTTCGGGATTGCTGCTCGGCATCCTTGGCGTCAGCTTCATCGTCTGGCATCGCATGTCGGTGGGCACCGACAGCCTGCACGGCATTTTGTTTACGCTGGCCTCATTGGCCTCGATCGTGGTCGGCACCATCCTGTTCAAGGTCTTAGCGCCGCAAGGCAGCCTGTGGATCGGCAACGGCGTGCAGAATTTGGCGGGAGGGCTGGCGCTGCTGCCGGTCGCGTTCAGCCTGTCCAGCGTCAGCGATATCGTGCCGAACGCGCGGCTGTTGGGCGCGTTCGCCTTCCTGGTGCTTGGTGGGTCGATCCTGGCCTATCTGTTGTGGTTCCATCTGCTGAAGGTCTGCGGCGCGACCGCGGCCAGCGCCTATCATTTCCTGATGCCGCCGCTCGGTATGCTGTTCGCCTTCCTCGTGCTCGGCGAGCATGTCGAGATCAGGGATTTGATGGGCATTGTCCCGGTCGCGCTCGGTATTTATCTGGTCACTCGTCCCGCCACGGCATTGAAGTAGACAGATTCTTGGAAGTAGGAAGGTTCTATGATGAATTCGCTGCGTATCACCTTGATCGGCGGCCCCACCGCGCTGATCGAAATCGACGGCTTCCGGCTGCTCACCGATCCCACCTTCGATGCGTCGGGCACGTCTTATCAACTGCCCCACGTCAAACTCGAGAAGATTACCGGCCCTGCGCTGAGCGCTGAAGCGGTCGGCCGGGTCGATGCGGTGCTGCTCAGCCACGACCAGCACTCCGACAATCTCGACAATTCCGGCAGGGATTTCCTGAAAGATGTTCCGCGCGTGCTGACGACCTCGGCCGGCGCCAAACGCCTGGGCGGTTATGCAGAAGGCCTTGCGCCTTGGGCGACCACCGAACTGAAGGGCAGGGACGGCTCTACGCTGACCGTCACCGCAACACCCGCGCGGCACGGCCCGGCCGGGATCGAGCCGTTGTCCGGCGACGTCATCGGCTTCGTGCTTTCTTCCGCGAAAGCCGGCAGCCGCCCGGTTTACATCAGCGGCGATACGGTCTGGTACGACGGCGTGGCCGAAGTGGCGCGGCGCTTCAAGGCCGGCGTGGTGCTGCCGTTCGCCGGTGCCGCGCAAACCCGCGGTCCCTTCCATCTCACCATGGACACCAATGACACCATCGAAACCGCGCGCGCGTTTCCGGATGCCGTGATCGTGCCGGTCCATACCGACGGCTGGGCGCATTTCCGCCAGAGCGCCCAGGACCTACGGGTATCCTTCGATGCCCTCGGTTTCGGCAAACGCCTGCGGATTCTGGAGCCGGGCGTCGCGACGGTGATCGAACCGCTGCAATCTCCGCCCTAATCCTTCCGGAACACGATCGACGCCATCCAGCCGGTCATCAGCGCCATGAACGCGGTGGCGAGCCCGTAGACGAAGCCGTTCTGGCGGGCGCTGGTCGCGACGAACTGCTCGAAGCCGACCTTGACGATTTCGAAGCTGGTCACGGTCTGCGCCACCAGCGCGCCGTCGGAAAACAGCTTGATCTCGACGTCATAACGTCCGATCGGCACCTCCGCGGGAAGCGGAATCTCGGTGCGAAACAGCGTCGGCGTCAGGAACGTTACGGCGGAAGTCGCTTCGCGATAGAGCCCGCGTTCGGAGCGCAACCGGACAAAGGCGCTGCGGAATGCGTCGTTCGGCACGACGTCGGCGTAATCAGGCCCGACGCGCTGGGTCAGCAGCACATTGTTGAGGCCGAGCTGCTGGCGGCGCTGGACTTCGGGCGAAGCGATGGCGTCGAACGGCCGGTTGGAAAACAGCGCCAGATAGGTCGGCACTTTGAGGAACTGCCGGTAATCGGTGTTGATCCAGATGCCGAATTTACGTTCCTTGCGCCGCGTCACCATGTCGGCCAACGGGCCGCTGACGGTCACCACGAGATCGTAATCGGCGCCGCCGGCCGGGGTCGATGCGTCCTTTTCGACCGAGCCGAACAGCACGAGCTCTTCGCCGGAATAATTCGGCGTCACCGTCACCCGGTGGTTGGAGACCGACACGATCAATCGCTCCGCATCGGCGGGGCGGATGGCGAAAGCGGCGCAGAGCGTCAGCGCGGCGAAAATCACGGCGAGGCAATGGCGTGCGATCATCCGCCGTCTCCGGTTTCCCGGATGGTGAAGAGATCGTCGGGCTTGATCCCGAGTTCGATCGCAAAGCGAATGCCGACCGCGAGAATCAAAAGCCCGAGCAACAGCCGCAAATGCTCGCCGCGAATCTTCTGGCCGGCACGGGCGCCGAACTGCGCGCCGGTCACGCCGCCGACCATCAGGATCAGCGCCAGCACGGCATCGACCAGATGGTTGGTGACTGCGTGCAGCATGGTGGCGAACACCATGGTCACCAGGGTCAGCACCATGGAAGTGCCGATCACGGTCGAGGTCGGCACCCGCAGCAGATAGATCATGATCGGGACCAGGATGAAGCCGCCGCCGATGCCCATCACCGCGCCGATGAAGCCGATGATGATTCCGACCGCGACCACCGGGATCACCGAGAGATAGATCTTGGAACGCTTGAAGCGGATCTTCAGCGGCAGGCCGTGGATCCAGCCATGGCTGCCTGGGCGGCGCATCGAGGATGCGATCCCGCGCCGCGCCCGCATGATCGCGCGCAAGCCCTCCCAGAACATCAATCCACCGACCGCGCTCAGCAGCACGACGTAGGACAACGCGATCATGAGATCGAGCTGGCCGAGCGCGCGCAATTGCGTGAAGGTCCAGACCCCGAGCGCGGTGCCGATCACGCCGCCGCTCAGCAGCACCGCCGCCAGCAGCGGATCGATGGCGCGGCGGCGCCAGTAGAAGATGGCGCCGGAAAACGACGAGGCGGCGATGTGGCTGGCGACCGAGGCGACCGCGACCGCGGGCGTAATGCCGACGAAGATCAGAAGCGGCGTCATCAGAAACCCGCCGCCGATGCCGAACATGCCCGACACGAAACCCACCGCCGCGCCCATCGCGAGGATGAGGAAAACATTGACCGGAATGTCTGCGATCGGAAGGAAAAGCTGCACGCGCGTTTGCTTCGGAATGAGCCCTGAGGCTGGCCGAAACCGCTCACGGCAGGGTTTTTTCGGGAGCGCCGATCAATCGCCGCGTCCCTTGCATAACCGAAATTGAAAGCCGGAGGGACTAAAGAATCCGCAACAAGCGGGCTTTTTTTGACGCAGGCGCCGCGTACCCTCCGACGTGGTGAATAATTCAGATTAATGCGCGGTGCCCAACGCGACGGCCCGGCCGCAAACGAGCCGGCAATCTCATGGTCTTGGGGCAGGACTTGGGGCAGGCTCAGTGATGAGATTCATGGTGACCGCTTGCTGCGCGCCGAGCCAGCGGACGTCGCTGGTTTCGGACATCGCTTCCACGATGGAGGGCGAGACGCCCATCTTTGTCACATAGCTCAGAACCGTCCCCGCGATACGCTGGGTCTCGGCGACCGGATCGCGCCCGGGCGTCGACGTCACAAAGCGGTGGACCCCCAGCGCTGAGCCCTCAACGCCGAAGCGGATCTTGCCGCCGGCAAACACCAGCACGCAGGCGCTGGCGCAATAAGAAGGCTTGATGTGGCCCGCCGCGTCGACGACGCCGACGGCGGTCGCCAGGCCGCGCGATCGAATGGTTTCGCCCATGATCATGGCCTGATTCAAATCACCGCCCGGGGACGACATCACGACCATGTCGCCTGCCGCCAGATGGGCTTCATCGAGCCTGTCGCGGAACCAGCTCGCGGTGGCGGCGCCGATCGTCCCGATGATCGCCAGTGCGGGCCGGCCGCGGCCCGAGCCGTCGAGGTCGGCATTGGCGATCAGCGACGAATGCATGCTGGGCGAAAAATACAGCTCTTTCCAGTAGGCCCAGGCCTCGGGTCGCGAAAGGTCCTTGTAGGCGCGGATGCCAAGCCCGAGAACCATCAGGGCAAAGAAGGCGACCGACAAAGAACGCCGCCGGTTGCCGGCGACACGATAGGACGGCCGCGGCCGCGGCGGCGGCTTGACCGGCTCAGGTGTCGGTGTGCCCCAAGGTCCTGCCGGCGACATGTCGATATGATTCCCCGCGTTTCAGAGCCTGGTCCGGAAAAGTCGGTACCGGTTTTCCCTCGCGACAAACGCCCAAGCGTTTGGGCGTCACGCTCGATGGCATCATGGGATTGGATTGAATGTAACGCAACGCAAGCGCGCGCCCTCAATGCGCGGCGGCGGTGCGCTTGGCCGCAACCGGCTTGGCGGCGGGCTTTGCCGTCGCGGCCTGCGCCGGCGCGCTGTCCCAGCCGCCGGCCGGGGTTGCCACATTGATGGCGTCGTCGGGCTGCGGCTCGGTGGTGAAGGTCTGGATCGCGAGCTTGGCGGCCGCGAGCGATTGGGCGTCGAGCCGTTTGGCGATATCGTCGCGCTTGTGCGCGGCGTCGCTGTCACCCTGCGCCGCGGCCAGGCTGAACCATTTGAAGGATTCGGCGAGGTTCTGTTCGACGCCGATGCCGCGGGCGTAGAGGATGCCGAGGTTGAACTGGCTGTCGGCGACGCCGCGATCGGCCGCCTTGCGGAACCATTGCGACGCGCTCTTGTAGTTGGCGCCCTTGCCACCGCCGTCGGCGTCGAGCACGGCCAGATTATGCATCGCCTTGGCGTTGCCGCGTTCGGCCGCCTGCATGTAATAGCGGCGCGCGATATCGGCGTCCTTTTTCACGCTCAGGCCCTTTTCATACAGGGTTCCGAGCCGGAATACCGCCGGAATCACGCCGGCCTGCGCTGCGCGGTCATACCATTTCGCCGCTTCGTCGAAATTCGAGGTCACGCCTTTGCCTTCGGCATAGCGCACGCCGATTTCATAGGCCGCGCTGGGATCGCCCTTGAGCGCCGCGGCGCGAAGCACCGGTCCGCCGATCGCGTCCGGCAATCTCTCAGTTGACGGTATCTGCACCAGACCGAGCTTGCGGCTGGTTGGCATCGGCTGCACGTCCGGGATCGTGCCGGTGACGTCGCTGGCGGACAGCGGCGAACTCGAAGGCGTCGGAGCGGCCTGCGGAATCGGCGCCGACGCCACGCTGCCTGAATCATCGGGTACGGAAGCATTGTACGATTGCCGGCCGATCGGCGTCGGCGCGGTCATCGAAGGCATCGCGGGCGCCGGGGCTGCCGGTTTGGCGGCGGGATCGGCGGCGGGCGGCTGAGCCTGAGCCGGCGGTTCGCTCGAATTTTCGACCGCGGGCGGTTGCGGCGCGCTGCCGCTGTCGAGCAGCGTCATCGCCATTTTGAAGGTGCCGAGCACGATGACGACCACGCTCGCGCCAACCAGCAGCGAGCGAATCTTGGAGGTGATCGTCGACGGTTGCTTGTCGCCGGCGGCAGCCTTCGGCGCCTTGGCCGGGCCGCGCGCGGCCTTGCTGTTGGCTTTGGCGTTGGCCGCCGGCGCCGCTGCGGCGGCCTGGGCGGCGCGGCGCGCGGCGGCAATGAAGCTCGATGCGGTCGCGGGCTCCGGCGTGCCGGTGGAGATTTCGCTGATGGCGTTCTCGGAAGCCGCGATGCGCTCCGATGGCGACGCCGGGCGTCCGGTCGGCCGGGTGCCAGGCTCCAATGGATGATCGGGCGGCAGCTCGGGCGCGATCGTGGCGCGCGATGGGGCGGCATGCGGCTCCAGTATCTCGCTGATCGCCCTCGGCGCCATCGCGGCGATCGCGGGGGCCGCTGCGGCCGCGGCTTGAAATTCGCGCGGCGCGGCGGCAAAATGCGCTTCGCTCGCGGCGGGATTGGGCAATTCCGGCTTCGGCTGCGGCGGCATCGCGCCGCGCGGCGTCATGGCTTGGGATGCGGCGGCTTGAGGTGCTACGGCTTGCGGCGGCGCGGACCGGGACGCAGGCGCCGCCTCCGGCGCCAGCGGTGCGGAACGCACGCTGCGCAGGTCGCCTTCGATCATCGCCAGGCGATCGACCACATGGCCGAGGGTATTGTGAACGGCTTCGAGCGAATCCTGGGTGTGGCGGTCGCGTTCGGTCTGGCTGAATCGAATGTCGGACAATTCGCGCTTGACGATATCGGCGATGCCGGGGTCCTGCGGCGATGCGGTGTTGCGGCTGTTCTCGGCCAGCGCGGCGAAGTTCGCATGCTGGATTTCGAGGTGGCGCAGAATATCCTGCAATCCGTCCTCCACCCGCCCGAGATTACCGCCACCGCGATCGCTGGATGATTCGAGCCGTTCCAGCAAATACGACACGCGCTGTTCGAGATGGGCGAAGGCGGAAGCGCTGTCGTTGCCGACCGGCATGCGGTCGAGCCGGTCGGACAACGCCCGCACCGCGCCTTCCAGCTGCTCGGAGTTTTCAATCGCGGCCGGTCGTGAACGGCTTTCCAGCGTCGAGGTCAGCGCGGCGATGCGCTGCTCGAGGATCGAGAACGAATCGCCGCTGTCGCCGGCGCGGCCAAGCTGGTCGACCTTGGCGGACAGCGTATGCACGTCGTCGGAAAGCCGCGCCAGAGCATCGTTGGACGCGACATTGGAGACGATGGAGCGAAGTGCCGCGATGGCGCTTTCGAGCTGGCGGACCGTGGAGGGATCGTCATTGCTGCGCAGGATCAGATCGAGCTTGCCGCCGAGATTGCGGATCGCCTCGTCGTAGCCGGCGAGCTGTTCTGCGGGGGTCAGCGAGCGCAACACTTCGCGAATTTCGCTCAATGCGCGTTCGATGCCGGCCAGCGCCTGGCCGTCGGTGCCGCTCTGCCTTGTGTCATCGATGCGGCGCGACAGCGAACGGACTTCGTTCTCGATCGATTCGATCGCCCGGCGCGGCATCGCCTCGGTGATGGCGATGCGAATTTCGGCCAATTCGCTGCGGAACGCGGCGATCGATTGCTCGATCCCGTCGGGGCGCTGCAGCGCTTCGATCTGGCTGGTGATCTTGAACAGATGGCGCTCGAGCGAGGAAAAATCCGGTCCCGCCGGCATGGCAGGCGCAGAATTGGCAGGCGCGGACATTGCGGGCGCCGTCGGCATGCTGGGTGCGATCGATGGCGCGCTGCGCGCTGGCATCGGCCGCGGCGGGGCATGATCGAGTTCGTTCTGGCGCGCGGCGATTTCCGCGATCGCCGAATCGAACGACGCCGGGCTGATCGGGGGCGACGGACGATAGACCTGCGCCGACGCGCGCTCAACCATTTCGGCCTGGCGCTGCCGGTCCGGAAGCTGCGGGGCTCTTGCCGGCGCGGGATTTGAGATCTGCGCCAGCCGGGCGTCGAGACGCGAGATCGCATCGTTCAATTGCCGGGCGACGCCGGGTTCGCCTCGCGGCGTATCGTTGCGCGGCGCGTCGTTTCGCTGCGGCGGCCGTGAAATCTGTTCGATCTGGCGGGTGATGGAATCCAGCCGCTGGTGAATGTCGGCGACGTCCTGGGTTTCCTTGCTCGGCGTTTGGTCCGGCATCGCCGGCCGCGCCCGGAAATCCGGCGGCGCCGAATCGCCGATGGTGGAATTGAGCCAGTCGCTCAGCGACATGCCGGCGCGGCGCGCGGCAGCCTCGGCCCTCTCGCGGACCGAGGGATCGATGCCGTCAACACTCCACGATACGCGCGAATTCATGCTCTGATCCGGTTCCGACCCCGGCGCTACCCTTTGCGCCCTCCGTCTCCCCGCGCGTCCCTCTTGAAGAGACAATCGAATTTCGCGCAGGTCGTCTGCCTCGAGCACCGACTTTTTCGCGTTACGGTAAATAACCGGTTAAGAATTGGGGCGAGGAGCCTTAAAGTTACCCATCCGGCCAGCCGGAGCGGCTACTGGGTTCCGGTTCTGCCCGGGGACGCGGGAGGCAGGGCTAGCCGTTGTTTTCGCGTCGACCGTCTTCGAGAGCCAGCACGTTGGTGGGGTGGGCGATCGCGGACAACGCATCGATGGCTTCCTCGCACCACTCCGCGACGGTGCGCTCATAACGCAGGCCGATGCGAAGTCCCAATAGCTTGCCGGTGTCGGCGGGCGACGCCGTGCCTTCCGGAAAACGCTTGTTAAGAATGCGTTCGAATCGGGCGAACCGGTCGCGGTGATACTCCAGCCGTGCCATCAGGTCGTCGCGCAACGGCTCGATGTCGACGCTGTCGAGCGCGTAAAGCCGGACCAGGAGGTCGTCCTTGATCGAGGCCGGGCTGCTCGGCCGGGCGGCCCAATGCCGAAGCGCGGCCTTGCCCTCGGATGTCAGGGTGTAGACCATCTTGTTGGGTTTGCCGGACTGCACCACTTCGCGGCCCTGGATGTGGCCGCGGTCGCGCAGTCGCGACAGCTCGCGGTAAATCTGCTGGTGGTCGGCTTTCCAGAAAAACCCGATCGACGAATCGAACGTCTTGGCGAGCTCATAGCCCGTCATCGGGCGTTCCGTCAGGCATGCGAGGATTGCGTCACCGAGTGCCACGTCGCCCAACGTCCTTTTGATCCGATCAGCCTTCTTGACTTTATGCGCATCGGTGCATATGCGTCAATATGCATATGAACGCCACTCCGTCGGTGCTCCTCAGCGTCGATGCCGGGGTGCGCTGTTCGCCGATAGGAGACGTCCGGTGACCATGACAGGCCTCGACAATTGGTACGGCTACATGAAGTCCCACGACCGCGCGGCGCTCTGGGATCTGCTTCACCCCGATGCCGTGTTCGAAAGCCCCGTGGTGCATACGCCGCAGCGCGGCCGCGAGATCACCTTCAGATATCTGTCGAGCGCGGAAAAGGTGCTGGGCGGTCCGGGCTTCGTCTATGTCGGCGAATGGCGCAGTGACACTGGCGCGGTGCTCGAATTCGAAAAAGAGATCGACGGCATCAAGATCAACGGCGTCGACATCATCACCTTCAGCGAGGATGGCCGAATCACGCATTTCAAGGTGATGGTGCGGCCGCTCAAGGCGATCAACCTGTTGCATCGGCTGATGGGCGAACAACTGGCGGCGCAGTGACGCGATGCCGCCACGACCACGATAGTAGGCTGCCCCGGACCTCCGAAACGGCTAAGGTCCATTTCTTGAACTCAAGCGTAGCTGTGTTGCAAAACTTCGCTTAAACGGCTCACCAACGCATCCGCCCTGCCGGGAGAACACCATGCCGATCTACAAAGCGCCTCTGGAAGACGTCGGTTTCCTGCTCAACGATGTGTTTCAGATCGACCGCTACGACAATCTTCCCGGCTTCAGCGATGCGTCCGCCGACGTGCGCGAGGCGATCCTGGGCGAGGCCGCCAAGCTCAGCGAAGAAGTGTTGCAGCCGCTCAATCGCGTCGGCGATATCGAGGGCTGCGTCCGGCATGACGACGCCAGCGTCACCACGCCGAAGGGTTTCAAGGAAGCGTTCAAGCAGGTCGCCGAAGGCGGTTGGCTCGGTCTGTCGGCGCCGACCGAATATGGCGGCCAGGGCTTGCCGGTGACGCTGAGCCAGATCGTCACCGAATTCCAGAGCGCGGCCAACATGGCGTTCTCGATGTACGGCGGCCTCACCATGGGCGCGACCGCGGCGCTGATCGTGCATGGCAAGCCCGATCAAAAGAAGATGTTCGTGCCGAAAATGGTGGCGGGCGAATGGACCGGCACCATGAACCTGACCGAGCCGCAATGCGGCACGGATCTGGGCCTGTTGCGCACCAAGGCGGCCAAACAGGCCGACGGCAGCTACAAGATCACCGGCACCAAGATCTTCATTTCGGCCGGCGAGCATGATCTTGCCGACAACATCATCCATCTGGTGCTGGCTAGAATCGAGGGCGCGCCCGCCGGCATCAAGGGTGTCTCGCTGTTCGTGGTACCGAAAATCCTGGTCAATGCCGATGGCTCGCTCGGCGCCCGCAACGGCGTGTCGTGCGGCTCGATCGAGCACAAGATGGGCATTCACGGCAATTCCACCTGCGTGATGAATTACGACGGCGCCACCGGCTGGCTGATCGGCGAAGAGAACAAGGGCATGCAGGGCATGTTCGTGATGATGAACGAGGCGCGGCTCGGCGTCGCGGTGCAGGGGCTGGCGCAATCCGAAGTCGCCTATCAGAACGCGGTGGCCTATGCCCGCGACCGTCTGCAGGGCCGCGCGCTGTCCGGTCCGCGGGCGCCGGACAAGCCGGCCGATCCGATCATCGTGCATCCCGACGTGCGCCGCACGCTATTGACTATCCGCGCCTTCAACGAGGCGGCGCGCGCGATGGTGGTGTGGACCTCGCTGAAGAGCGATGTCGCGCATCGCTCCAGCGATCCGAAAGACCGGGAGGCCGCCGACGACCATATGGGCCTGATGACCCCGGTCATGAAAGGCGTGCTGACCGATGTCGGGTTTTCCAACGCGGTGCTGGCGCAACAGATGTATGGCGGACATGGCTACATCGCCGAAAACGGCATGGAGCAGTTTGTGCGCGATGCGCGCATCGCCATGCTCTATGAGGGTGCCAACGGTATCCAGGCGCTGGATCTGGTGGGGCGCAAATTGCCACGCAATGGCGGCCGCGCGGTGATGGCGTTCTTTGGCGAGGTCGCAGGCTTTGCCAAGGAGCACGGCGCGGACGAGGCCATGAAGCCGTTCGTGACACCTTTGAGCAACGCGCTTGGCCATTTGCAGCAGGCCACCACCTGGCTGATGCAGAATGCGATGGCGAAGCCCGATAATGCCGGCGCCGGCGCCACCGATTACATGCAATTATTCGGCCTCGTTACCTTCGGCTATATGTGGGCGAAGATGGCGAAAGTCGCCCAGGACAAGATTGCAGGCAGCGGCGCCACGCCCTATCTGACCACCAAGCTTGTGACCGGTCGTTTCTTCATGGAACGGATGCTGCCGGAAACAGCACTTCATCTTGCGCGCATCCAGACCGGAAGCGCGACCACCATGGAATTGGCCGCGGAAGCCTTCTGAGGTTTACCGGTCGGAGAAAACCTGCCGCGGCCCGATACCGTCCGCGACATCTGCGCAATCGCCGAATATATTATGATCCTCATACCAGGAGGGCGTCATGCCTGAGGCATATATCTACGATCACGTTCGCACGCCGCGCGGCCGCGGCAAGGCCGATGGCGCGCTGCATGAGGTGACCGCGCTGGCGCTGGCCACCGCACCGCTGAAGGCGCTCAAGGAACGCAACCACCTCGGCGAAGATGTCATCGACGACGTCGTGCTCGGGGTGGTCGATCCGGTCGGCGAGGCGGGTTCGGATATCGCGCGGTTCGCGGCGATCCAGGCCGGCCTCGGCGAGGCCGTTCCCGGTGTCCAGATCAACCGCTTCTGCGCCTCGGGCCTCGATGCGGTGAATTTCGCGGCGGCCCAGATCATGAGCGGCCAGCATGAACTCACCATCGGCGGCGGCGCCGAATCGATGAGCCGGGTCGGCATCGGCGCCTCCGGCGGCGCCTGGCCGATGGACCCTTCGATCGCGGTGCCGGCCTATTTCATGCCGCAGGGCGTCTCGGCCGACCTGATCGCGACCAAATACGGCTTTTCGCGCGATGACGTCGATGCCTACGCGGTGCAGAGCCAGCAGCGTGCGGCCAAGGCCTGGGACGAGGGCCGTTTCAAGAATTCGGTCGTCCCGGTCAAGGACGTCAACGGCCTGACCATCCTGGCCAAGGACGAGCATATGCGCCCCTCAACGACGATGCAGTCGCTGGGTCAGTTGCAGCCGTCGTTCGTGACCATGGGGCAGATGGGTGGCTTCGATGCGGTGGCGATCCAGTCGCATCCGGAAATCGAGAAGATCAATTACGTGCATCACGCCGGCAATTCCTCCGGCATCGTCGACGGCGCCGGTGCGGTGCTGCTCGGCAGCAAGCAAGCCGGCGCCAAGCACGGCTTGAAAGCGCGGGCCAAGATCCGCGCCTTCACCAATATCGGCTCCGAGCCCGCGATGATGCTGACCGGCCCGGTCGATGTGACCCGAAAGCTGTTCGAGCGCTCCGGCATGAAGCAATCGGACATCGATCTGTTCGAGCTGAACGAGGCGTTCGCCTCGGTGGTGCTGCGCTACATCCAGGCCTTCGACATCGACAACGCCAAGATCAACGTCAATGGCGGCGCCATCGCGCTCGGCCATCCGCTCGGCGCCACCGGCGCGATGATCCTCGGCACCGTGCTCGACGAACTCGAGCGCACCAACAAATCGACCGCCTTGGTCACGCTGTGCATCGGCGGCGGCATGGGCACCGCGACGATTATCGAGCGGGTTTGAGATTCTGCTCCCTCTCCGCAAAAGGGGGCGGGGAGAAGCATTCCGCAGCGCTTGCGCGCCTTAAGCTAATACGAACAGCGTTTCGAATTGGGAGCACATCATGGCCTACCAGAATTTCAAGATCGAGACCGACGCCGATGGCATCGCGCTGGTGATTTGGGACACCCCGGGCCGCTCGATGAACGTGCTCGACGAAACCTCGGTCAACGAACTCGAAGCGATCGTGAAGCAGACCTCCGCGGACGCCGCCGTGAAGGGCGTGGTCATTACCTCGGGCAAGGAGGCGCTGTGCGCCGGTGCGGACCTCTCGATGCTCGAAGGCATGGCCCGCACCTACGCCGATGCGCTGAAGGCCAAGGGCGAAGAAGCCGCCAATCAGCTGCTGTTCGACCAGAGCCGCCGCTTCTCGCTGGTGTTTCGCGCCATCGAAACCTCCGGCAAGCCGTGGGTCGCCGCGATCAACGGTCTGGCGCTCGGCGGCGGTTTTGAGCTGACGCTGGCGTGCCATTATCGCGTCGCCGCTGAAAATCCCAAGACCCGCCTTGGCCTTCCCGAAGTGAAGGTCGGGTTGTTCCCCGGCGCCGGCGGCACCCAGCGCGTGCCGCGCATCGTGTCGCCGCAGGATGCGATGCAATTGCTGCTCAAGGGCGAAGCGATCAATCTCGACAAGGCCAAGACGCTCAAGCTGGTCGACGCCGTGGTGCCGGCCGCCGACATGATCAAGACCGCCAAAGACTGGATCAAGGCCGGCGGCAAGGCGGTCGCGCCCTGGGACGAGAAGGGCTTCAAATTGCCCGGCGGTCCGGTTTATTCCAAGGCCGGCATGATGATGTTCCCGGCCGGCAACGCCATCTTCCGCCGCGAGACCTACGACAATTATCCGGCGGCGCACGCCATCATGCAGTGCGTCTATGAAGGCCTGCAATTGCCGATCGACGCCGCGTTGCGGGTCGAGTCGCGTTATTTTACCCAGATCCTGCGCAGCAATGAAGCCGCCGCAATGATCCGCAGCCTGTTCCTGTCGATGCAGGAATTGAACAAGGGTGCCCGCCGCCCGCCAAACGTGCCGCCCACCAAGGTCAAAAAGCTCGCCGTGATCGGCGCCGGCTTCATGGGCGCCAGCGTCGGTTACGTGTCGGCGCGCGCCGGCATCGAGGTGGTGCTGATCGATCGCGATCAGGACAGCGCTGACGAGGGCAAGGGCCACGCCAGCTCCGTGATCGATGATCTGATCAAGAAGGGCCGCGCCAAGGAAAGCGATCGCGAAACCATCCTGTCGCGCATTTCCGCGACCGCCGATTATGGCGTGTTGAAGGATTGCGATCTGGTCATCGAAGCGGTGTTCGAGGATCGCAAGGTCAAGGCAGAAACCTACGCCAAGGCGCGGCCGCTGCTGAAGGAAGGCGCGATCTTCGCCTCCAACACCTCGACCTTGCCGATCAATTCGCTGGCGGAGGAATTCAAGGACCAGGGCAAGTTCATCGGCATTCATTTCTTCTCGCCGGTCGAGAAGATGATGCTGGTCGAAGTCATCGTCGGCAAGAACACCGGCGACGTGGCACTGGCGACCGCGCTCGATTACGTCCGCACCATCGGTAAGACACCGATCGTGGTCAATGATTCCAGAGGCTTCTTCGCCAACCGCTGCGTGATGCGCTACATCGCCGAAGGCAGCGAGATGCTGCTCGAAGGCGTGCCGCCGGCGATGATCGAGAACACCGCCAAGATGGCCGGCATGCCGGTCGGGCCGCTGTCGCTGTCGGATGAAGTGGCGCTCGATCTCGGCCTCAAGATCATGAAAGCGACCGAGGCCGATCTCGGTCCGAACGCCATCGACCAGGCGCAGAAGAAGCTGCTGGTTGAAATGGTCGAGAAGCAGGGCCGCTTCGGCCGCAAGAACGCCAAGGGCTATTACGACTATCCCGAAAAGGGCAAGGGCCAGAAGAGCCTGTGGGCGGGACTGGCAGACCTGCAGCCCAAGCACCTCGATCCGGACACGCTCGATGTCGAGGAATTGAAGCAGCGCTTTCTGGTGGTGCAGGCGGTGGAAGCCGCGCGCACCGTCGAGGATCACGTGATCACGGACATGCGCGAGGCCGATGTCGGCTCGATCCTGGGATTCGGTTTCGCGCCGTTCACCGGCGGCACGCTGTCTTATATCGATTTCATGGGCACCAGGAAGTTCGTCGCATTGTGCCACAAGCTCGAAGCCAAATACGGCTCGCGCTTCACGCCGCCGAAACTGCTTGAGGAGATGGCGGCCAAGGGCGAGACCTTCTACGGCCGCTTCCCGCCGAAGAAGCTGGCGGCGGCGTAAGGTTAGTCACGCCGTCATGGCCGAGCATAGCCGGCCGAAGGACGGCGTCGCTTCCGCTCGCCTATGCTCGGCCATCCACGTCTTTTTTGGTCAGGCAAAGACGTGGATGCCCGGCACAAGGCTGGCCATGACGAACTCTGAAAATTCGGCTTGGAAAACGAAAAAGGGCGGGATCATCGATC
>Ga0302314_10002948_pt1 | contig 31524 bp, 29 predicted proteins | sample III_Palsa_N2_3_FD_200533 | JGI IMG/M metagenome (GOLD analysis project Ga0302314, IMG submission 200533) | Peat permafrost microbial communities from Stordalen Mire near Abisko, Sweden - III_Palsa_N2_3 | ecosystem: Environmental > Terrestrial > Soil > Palsa > Peat permafrost | place: Sweden... | reverse complement strand
CTGCACAACGCTCTGGTAGAAGCTGGCGCCCATGTCACCTGCGTCGAGTTCACCAAGCTGCTCGGGCGCGGCCACCGCGACAACCTGAGGCCGCACCAGCCAGACGATGGACCGATGCTCGTGCCGGTCGACCGGGCGATCATCGACCTCGTCTGGGGCGACGGGGGTTACCCGGCGCGCGCCGCTTACCGCGACTCGCACCGGCGCACCCACTACCAGCACCGGGTGTGGGCCAATGACGGCAGCGTCTACGACGCCGACCGCGCGCGCCGCCAGGCCGCCGAGGACGCACGCGAGTTCGTAAGCGCCGTGCGCGACCGCCTGCAGAGCGGCGGCCTCTGTGTCTGCGCGCTTGACACCGAGCTGCTCGGTCACTGGTGGTACGAGGGACCGCTGTGGCTCAGTGCCGTGATCGATGACGCACAGCGCGAGGGCCTAGCGCTGACCGCGCTGAGCGCGGAAGCGCTCGCCCGCCATCCGCCCACTGAAGCCGGCAGCATCGACTTCGCGGCGCCCAGCAGCTGGGGCGCAGGCGGCGACCTGCGGACCTGGAGCGCGCCCGCAGTGGCGGACATCGTCTGGCAGGCGCGCGGTGCCGAACTGAACTCGTTCCGCGAGCACGCTCAGCTGCCCTCCTCGCGGGCGCTCCGCGAGCTGCTCGCGCTGCAGTCAAGCGACTGGGCGTTCCTGGCTCACCGCGACTGGGCCGCTGACTACCCCAGGCAGCGTGCCAGCGGGCACGCTGCCCAATTGGCGAGAGCGCTCAAAGGCGAGACCGAGGAGCCACATGTGCGCAACCTCGCTCCGTACCTCGAGCTCAGCTACTCGTAGCGGACATCAGCGGGGCTACTCGTAGCGAAGCATCGTCGGCCGTGCGCGCATCCGCAGGACGCGTGCCGGAGCCCCGCCGACCACCGTGTCTGGCGGCACGTCCCTGGTCACCACCGCATAGGTCCCGATCACGGAGTTGTTGCCGACCGTGACGCCGCGCAGCAGGCAGGCGCCATAGCCGATCCAGACGTTGTGGCCGACGTGGACGTCGCGCTTGTAGATGCCCTGCTCGCGAATCGGCCGCTCGACCTCGGCCGTGCCGTGGTCGAAGTCGATCATCATCGTGCGGTCGGCGATGATGCACTCGCGGCCGATGGATATGTGCTGGTAACAGGAGAGCGTGCACTCCTGCCCGAGCACCGACTTTGCCCCGATCTCGATGACGCCCTCGTGCGCGCGGATCTTGCTGCCGTCCCCGAGCCACGACCAGCGACCCAGGACGACCTTTGCGTTGGGCCCGATCTCAAAGGTCACGCCGCTGCAGATGAAGCACGGGCCGTCGGTCACCAGGCGCCCGCCCCAGCGCAGTTTCAGCCAGAGCCAGCGCGCGCCCAACACGACATAGCCCCAGCGCAGCATGTTGTGCTCGCGCGCGAACTCCAGCAACTCGCGCGGCCCGCCCCTGAGCGGCGGCGGCGGTATGCGCGGCGGAACCCGAGGGATCGGGGGCCGGCGGATAATCGTGCGCGTTGCCACCGGCCAATCCTAATGCGCTCGCGCAAGTCTCCTGGTGCTTTTCGGCGTCGGCAGCGATCGTCATCATCCGCAGCGGATGATCGACGCAGGTACTGGCAGTGAGACGACACTGGCGCAGCGGCTGCTCGCCGGCGACCGCCGCGCGCTCGCGCGGGCGATCACGCTCGTCGAGAACAACGATCCAGCCGGCTGGGATGTGGTTCGTGAGGTCTATCCGCGCACGGGCAACGCAGCGATCGTCGGTCTCACCGGGCCGCCCGGTGTGGGCAAGTCGACACTGCTGGCTGAGCTGACGAAGCTCGAGCGCGCTCGCGAGCGCTCGGTGGCCGTGCTGTCGGTCGACCCGTCCTCGCCGTTCTCCAAGGGCGCTCTGCTCGGCGACAGGATCAGACTCAGCGACCACTTCCTCGACCCGGGCGTGTTCATCCGTTCGATGGCGAGTCGCGGCGCGCTCGGAGGATTGAGCGAGGCGGCACTGCAGGCCGCCCTGCTGATGGACGCGAGCGGGCGTGACGTCGTGATGGTGGAGACGGTCGGTGTCGGCCAGGCCGAGGTCGACATCGTCGACCACGCCGACACCGTGGTGCTGGTGCTGATGCCGGGGTCGGGTGACTCGATTCAGGCGCTGAAGGCCGGCATCATGGAGATCCCGGACGTGATCGTCGTCAACAAAGCCGAGCACCCGCTGACCGAGGCAATGGTCCGCGAGATCAAGGGCGTCTTGGCGCTCGCGCCCCACGACGGCTGGCAGGTCCCGGTGATCCGTACACGCGCGACCAGCGGCGATGGGGTCGCGGAGCTGCTCGGAGTGCTCGGGGAGCACCGCGCCTACATCCAGGCGCAGGGAACCCTGGCCGAGCGCCGCCGCCGGCACCTGCGCAACGAGGTGCTGGCACTTGCGACGCAGCGGCTGCGGCGCGAGCTCGAGTCCGCGGTAGCGGAGGACCCCGAGTTCCAGCGGCTGCTGGACCGCGTCGTGGCGCGTGAGATCGATCCGGCCAGCGCGGCGGCGAACGTGCTCAGCTCGCGGCGCGAGTCCTAGTCTCCTGCTCGACCTCGGCAGCACGGCGCTCATTGAGCTTGCGTCCGCTGCGGATGAAGCGCAGCAGGATCTGTAGCTGTTCGGTCGTGTGCTCGCGGAACTCGCGCTCGCTCAGCCGCTCGTGCTCGGTATAGAACCCGTCCAGGGCCGCGGCGGCGCCGGTGAGTTCGACCATCACGCGACGACGATCCTGATCGTCACGCACACGGCGGGCGTAGCCCGCGTGCTCCAGCCGGTCGATGGCTGTGGTCATCGCGCCGCTCGAGAGCCCCGTGCGCGCCGCCAACTGACCTGCGGTGAGCGGACCGGTCTGACTGAGGACATCGAGGCAGCTCATGTCCGTGAGGTTCAGCCCGACCGCCTCCGCAACGGCGCGGTCGAACCGCAGCGTGGCCGCCTGCGAGCGGCGCACCTCCGTCACCAGTTCTGCAAAGAGCTGACGTTTGTCGCTTGACATTGATATCTTGACCATCAAAATGTTCGACTGCAAAGAGAAAGTGTAGAGAGGAAGATTAGAAGGGTGGCAATGGAATTTGCAATCGAGGCGAAAGATCTCCGTAAGCACTATCCGCCGGATGTCCAGGCGCTCGACGGCGTCAGCCTGAGAGTCGAGGCGGGGACGATCTTCGGCGTGCTCGGTCCCAACGGTGCGGGCAAGTCCACGCTGACGCGCGTGCTCTGCACGCTCACGCGACCCGACAGCGGCGAGGCAACCGTGGCCGGGATCGATGTGATCAAGGATCCGGTGCAGGTGCGGCGCACGATCGGTGTAGTCGGACAGAAGCACGGCTCCGACGCGAATGCGACGGGACGCGAGAACCTCGTATTGCACGGCGAGTTCTATGGGATCACAGGGCGTGAACTGAAGTCGAAGGTCGCTGCGGCGCTCGAGCGCTTCGAGCTGGTCGACGCTGCCGATCGCCAGGTCCGCACCTACTCGGGTGGAATGGCGCGGCGGCTCGATATCGCGATGGGCCTGCTGAATCGCCCCGAGGTGCTGTTCCTCGACGAGCCGACCACCGGGCTCGATCCGGAGGCACGCGCTCAGATGTGGACCTACATCGCGAGCCTCGCCGCCGACGAGCAGATGACTATCTGGATCACCACGCACTACATGGATGAGGCCGACACGCTGACCGGGCACCTTGCGATCGTCGACCGTGGCCGCATCGTCGCCAACGGCTCGCCCGATGAGCTGAAGCGCCAGGTCTCGGGTGACGCGCTGCACGTCGAGCTGGTCGAGCCGGGTGGGGCCGAGGCGCTGGCCGTGCTCGAACGCGTCGAGGGCCTGGGGGAGATCGAAATCGACGGTCGCCTGGTGCGTGCCCGCGCCCGCGATGGCGGCGCCAAGCTGCCGGTGGTGCTCTCAGCCCTTGAAAGCCAGCAGATCGCGATCGCCTCGGTGAAGGTCTCGCGGCCGTCGCTGGACGACGTTTACCTACGCTTCGCCGGTCGCGCCTTTGAGCAGGCCGACAGTGAGTTCGAGAAGGTGGCATGACTGCGGCACGCCAGACCTATCAGGTGTTCCTGCGCAACCTCCGGGTGCTGCTGCGCCAGCCCGCCTTCCTGCTGATCACCGTGATCCAGCCGATCTGCTGGCTGCTGCTGTTCGGCGCGCTGTTCAAGGCGGTGGCGCGGATCCCCGGTTTCAGCGGCACCTACATTGATTTCCTCACGCCCGGCGTCGTGATCATGCTGGCCGTGTTCTCCGCCGGCTGGAGCGGAATGGGCGCGGTCGAGGACATCCAGAGCGGCGTCATGGAGCGGATGCTCGCCTCACCCGTGTGGCGCGGGTCGATCAACGCCGGCGCTGTCCTCTACTCGGGTTTCGCGATGATGATCCAGGCGATCCTGATCATCATCCTGGCGCTGCTGCTCGGCGCCGACTTCAAGGGTGGCGTGATCGGCGTGATCGTGATGATGATCGTCGGCGGGCTACTGGCCTCCGTCGTCGCCTCGCTCTCATACGCCGTTGGGCTGCTCGGGCGTCAGCGCGAGACCGTGATCGGCGTCGTCAGCTTCTTCCAGCTGCCGCTGACATTCCTCTCCACCGGGATGATGCAGAAGAGCCTGCTCCCGCACTGGATGCAGACGGCCACCAAGTACAACCCGGTCAACTGGGCCGTCGAAGCGGCACGCTCGGCGGCGATGCAGAAGACCAACTGGGGCCTCGTCGGTGAGCGCGTCGCGCTGCTGGCCGCACTCGCGCTGGTCAGCGCCTACCTGACCTCGCGGGCGTTCGCGAAGTACCAGCGGTCGCTGTAGCGGATGGCCCCGGCCGGCTTTGCCGGGGCCTACCTGACTCCGGAGTTTGCCCACGCCGACCCCCGCTGTCAAAGTACGCCCGGAAATGCCAGTGATCGAGCCAGGTTTTCCCGGGGCGGCGGAAAGCGTGCGAGTCTCGTGAGCAAGATCCGTCTAGGTCGAAGCTCGCGCTATCACGACTGGCAACAGGACCTAGCGGCCCCTTCGGCCGAGTCGCGCATGCTTGTGCCGGTTGGCGAGAGCGCACCTGCCGTGCGGCGTGCGTCACCCACCGTCTGGGCGGCGAGAGCGCTCATTCCGGCGTTACTCGGGATCTACATCTTGCTTGCGGTGGGCCCGAGCGGCTCCTACGTGAGTGTCGCGGCCGTGGTGTTAGGTCCCAGCATCGTTGGTCCACTGCTGCGTGCGGTGCTCACACGCCTTCGCGCCCGGAGCGATCGGCATATGGCGGAGCTGGCCGGTCGGCAACAAGCGGCGGGCGAGGAGCTTGATCCCGCACACGAGCGGGAGCTTCGGCGTCTTTTGGACAAGTGCACGGTCGAGCTGCGTGGGTTTGTGGACAGCCCTCCGACACGGAGGCGGTACCAGCGTTGGGTTAGGTCGAGAGAGGATCGCCTGGCCCGTGTGTGGCCCGAGCTCGCAGGCGATTGGGCGCGACGGGATCTGAATGACACTAACTCCGGGGTGACCGTCTCGCGCGCCGAGCTCGAGGCACGTGGCGAGCGGATAACCGAGCTCTACGGGCTAGTGGCAACGCGGGCCTCCCGGGCCGCTCAAGGCGAGCCGGTCTCGTGAGCAAGATGGGCAGAGCGATGCTGGCGCCCTGGGGTGGCGCGTTCATGTTGGCGCTGAGCGTCGCTGCCGGGCTTGCTGACTATGAGACGTAAGACAGACCACTACTACGACTGGCAGCGGGAGATCGCGGCGCGCGCCCCAGTCTCCATGCGCTACCGGCGCTGGAAGCTTCGGCGGGCGAGCAACTTGGCGGAGGCCGAAAAGTAATGCGTCTGCGTCGCAGGCCAAAGGAGCTCGACTGGCAGGCCGAGCTGTCGGCACGTTCTGCTGCGGCCGGGAGTCAGCTCGACGTCTATGCATCACGGGGACAGGGCGTGAGTGTCCGCCGGGTCAAGTCGGTGCTGTGGCGACTTCTCGCCCCGCTTGGGTTCGCCAGCGGGCTCAGCATCGTGATTGTCAGACACGATGGCGCCGTAAGCATCGCGCTGTTCGCGGTCTTTCTTGGCTTGGCACCCTTTCAGATCGTGGCCGGAAGACGGGCGAAGCACGCGAAGGAGAAGGAGCTCGAGCCGACGGAGGACCAGCGCGTGCAGTGGGAGCTCGGGGGCGTCGCGCACCAGCTCAGGCTGTTCCTCGACAGGCCACCGGATCGCGTCACATACGAGCGCTGGCTGAATACGGCGACGAGCCAGCTAAAGCGGGTCTCGCCAGACGTGGCACGCCGCTGGGCGCAGCCAGACCGGGGTTGGGACTCCCTCGCAGAAACGGTCACCTGTGCCGAGCTCGCGTCGAGGCGCGAGCGGCTGCTCCAGCTCTATGCGGAGGTGGCACCGCCAGAGAAGGTCGCGTTTCTGACAGAGAGCCTGCCTCAGGCCCCCAGGGCTCACTCGACCACCAACTCCCGGCAAGCTTGAGCGATGGGTCTACGGCGTAGAGACGACCAATACGACTGGCAGCGCGAGCTCGCTGCGCGCTCATCGGCGACGGCCGTGGACCGCGGCGGAGAGATATACGAAGCGCCGCGTTGGCCGAAGCTGACCAAGCTGCTGCGACTCATCACGGGGTTCGCGCTTTCACTCTGGTCGCTATCGGGTTCATTCTCAAGCTTGCTGACCCGCATCCCCATGGGGTCGCGTGGGTGCTCGAGTCAATCGCCGCCGTGGTGTTCTTCCTGAGTGCTGTCGATTCGCTTATCCGTCGTCTCGCGAAGCGTCGGAGGCGCGGAGTCGAGGAACGACTCGAGCCCATCCTCCACGCAGCTTCGGCTCAACTCGACCACTTCCGGGAATTCCCGCCGAGTCGCCGACGATATGAGCGTTGGATTCGCTCAAGGGAAGATCGTCTGGCTCGCGTGTGGCCGGAGCTTGCTCGCGAGTGGGCGAGCCTGACCTAACAGTCAAGTCAGGACCGGCTGTCTCGCGCGTAGAACTCGACGAGCGTCGCCAGCAGCTGCGTCGCCTTGTTGCAGAACGGCTCACCGCCGAACAAGCGGCAACGGGAAACGCCGCTCAGGCCCCCAGCGCCCGCGCGATCACCAGCTCCTGAATCTCGTCGGTGCCCTCGCCGATCGTGAGGATCTTGGCGTCGCGGTAGAAGCGGGCGACCGGGTACTCCTCGATGAAGCCGTAGCCGCCGTGGATCTGGACGGCCTCGTCGGCGGCGTGGACGGCCAGGCGGCCGCTCTTGAGCTTCGCCTGGGCGGCGACCAGCGAGAAGTTCTTGCCCTCGTCCTTGAGCCAGGCGGCCTTTTGTACGAGCAGCCGGCAGGCCTCGATCTCGGTCGAAAGGTTCGCGAGCTTGGCCTGGATCGTCTGGAAGCTCGAGATCGGCTTGCCGAAGGCACGACGCTGCTTGGCGTAGGCGAGCGCCTCGTCCAAGGCTCCTTGAGCCAGCCCGACACCCATCGCCGCCACACCGATACGACCGATGTCGAGCACCTGGAAGAACTGCTGCAGGCCGCGCCCGCGCCCGCCGACGAGGTTCTCCTCGGGCACTCGGCAATCGGTGAACGCGAGCGGCCGCGTGTCGGAGGCGTGCCAACCCATCTTGCGGTACTGCGGACCCGGCTCGTAACCGGGCGTGCCGTTCTCGACGAGGATGTTGGAGATCTCGTTGCGGTCGCCATCGGCCGAGTCGGTGACGGCCGTGATCACAACCACACCCGAGATGTCCGTGCCGGCGTTGGTGATGAACTGCTTTGAGCCGTTGATCACCCACTCGCCGTCCTCGAGCCGCGCGCGCGTCTTCGTGTTGCCCGCGTCCGAGCCCGCTTCGGGCTCCGTCAACCCGAAGGCACCGAGGATCTCGCCACTGCAGAGCCGCGGCATGAAGCGCTGCTTCTGCTCCTCGCTGCCGAACAGATACACGGGCTGGGTGCCCAGCGATGTGTGCGCGCAGAGTGTGATCGCGACCGAGGAATCAATCCGCGTCAGCTCCTCGACTACGAGTGCGTAATCGGCTGAGCTGCCGCCGGCGCCGCCGTACTCCTGCGGAAACGGGATCCCCATCAGATCGAGCTCGGCGAGCTTGCGAACGATCTCATACGGGAACTCATGGTCCCGATCGAGTCGCTCGGCCACCGGCGCGATCTCGGCCCGGGCGAACTCGCGCACGGTGTCGCGCAGTAGCTGCTGGTCAGGTGTGAGCTCGAAGTCCATGCAGGCACAATACGATCAGATTGCCGCGCCCGCGGCACCGAAGCTGAGCCAAAGAGGGAGCAAACCTCGATGCCGAAGACCGTGATCCTGTCCACTGCGCGTACGCCGATCGGCAAGCTCGGTGGCGGCCTGGCGGATGTCGATGCGACAACTCTGGGCGGGACGGCGATCAGCGCCGCACTCGACCGCGCCGAGATCAACCCGGATCAGATAGAGCATGTCGTGATGGGCCAGGTACTGCAGGCAGGGCAGGGCCAGATCCCGTCGCGGCAGGCACAGATCAAGGCCGGCATCCCCAAGGACGTCTCCTCCGAGACCGTCAACAAGGTCTGTGCTTCCGGGGTCCGAGCCGTCGGAATCCTCGACGCGGCGATCCGCGCTGGTGACGTTGGTGTCGCCGTCGCCGGCGGCATGGAGTCGATGTCGAATGCGCCGTATCTGCTGAAAGGTGCACGCTTCGGCTACCGCATGGGTGATGCGACGGCGCTCGACGCGATGGTCCACGATGGCCTGACCAACCCGTTCAGTGGCAGGCAGATGTTCGACGAGGCGACCGAGGTTGGCGACCAGCTCGAACTAACTCGCCCCGAGCTCGATCGCTGGGCGCTGCGCTCTCATCAGCTGGCGATCAAGGCGGCCGATGACGGTCGTCTTGCCGAGGAGATCGTGCCGGTCACGATCAGCTCGAGGAAGGGTGACACCACGGTCGCGCTCGACGAGGCTCCGCGCCGCGAGACTTCGCTCGAGGCGCTCGCGAAGCTGCCAGGGCTGACCGGAAAGGAGGGCTCGCATACGGCCGGGAACTCCCCGGGTGTCAACGATGGTGCCGGCGCACTGGTGCTGGCCAGCGATGAGTGGGCTTCCGCCAATTCCCGTCGCCCGCTGGCGACGGTCATCGCTCAAGCGCAGGTCGCCGACGAATACGCCTACCTTGCGCGCACCCCCGCCAACGCGGCTTTCAAGGCCCTGGAGAAACTCGATCTGACACCGGCAGACGTCGATCTCTGGGAGATCAACGAGGCCTTCGCGTCGGTGGCGCTCAACAGCATTCGCATGCTCGAGATCGACGAGAACAAGGTCAACGTCAACGGCGGCGCCGTCGCGCTAGGACATCCGATCGGTGCCTCAGGCGCTCGGATCATCGGTGTACTGGTGCACGAGCTGCGCCGCCGCGGCGGTGGCATCGGCTGCGCCGCGATCTGCTCCGGTGGCGGTCAGGGCGATGCGATTGTGCTCGAGGTCGCCGGTGTCTGAGGCACTCAGCGGCAGCGAGGAGATCGCGCGCGCCAGCGGCCAGTCCTCGGCTCCGGCCGCCGCATTCTTCGACCTCGACAAGACGCTGATGCAGGGGTCATCGGGTTTCCAGTTCGCACGCGCGGTGCGCGAAGCCGGGATGATCAGCCGCCGGCAGCTGATTTCCGACGGCTTCGCGAACGTCCGCTTCCGTCTGCGCGGCGCGAGCGACGAGGAGTCAGAGGCACTGCGGATCCGCATCGCCACATCGCTTGAGGGGGTGCGTGTGCGCGACCTCGAGCGTCTCGGAGTGAGGGTGATGCAGCGCATCCTGCCGCGGCTGTATCCGCAGATGCTGACGATCGCCTACGCCCACCAGGACGCCGGCCGGCCTGCGTTCATCGTCACGGCGGCATCGCAGGACATGGCTCAGGTGCTGGCCAAGGTGATGAGTTTCGACGGCGCGCTGGGCTCGGCGCTCTCGGAGGTGCAGAACGGCGTCTACACCGGCCGGCCAACCGGCGCCTTCCTCTACGGCTCGGCCAAGGCGGTCGCGATCCAGCAGATGGCGTCGCGCGATGGGCTCGACCTCACGGCCTGTTACGCCTACTCGGACTCGATATCCGACGCGCCGATGCTGCGCGCCGTCGGCCACCCGGTCGTCGTCAATCCGGACTCCGACCTCGAGCAGCTGGCACGCGTCGAAGGCTGGGAGATCCTGCGGCTCGACCGTCTCGGTAGGAAGCTGGCGATCGCCGGGATCGCTGCAGTCGCGGCCGCAGCCAGCGGGCTGACGGCCGCCGTACTCAAACGCACGAACCGTCACATCGAGCTGCCGCGCGTCGGCCGATGAGCGCGTCGGAGCAGCGCAAGATCAGGGTGGTCGTCGCCAAACCGGGCCTCGACGGCCACGACCGCGGCGCCAAGATCATCGCGAGGGCGCTGCGCGACGCCGGCATGGAGGTGATCTACACGGGGCTGCATCAGACTCCGGAGCAGATCGTCGAGACGGTGATCCAGGAGGATGCCGACGCCGTCGGCCTCTCGATCCTGTCTGGCGCGCATATGACGCTCGTGCCGCGGATCCTCGAGTTGATGCGGGCCGAGGGGCTCGATGACGTGCTCGTAACGGTTGGCGGGACGATCCCGGCCGAGGACATCGCGGAGCTGAAGGCGCTCGGCGTGGCCGAGGTATTCACGCCGGGGGCGTCCGCCGAAGCGGCAATAGAGTTCATCCGCACCTCCGTACGTGCCTGATTGACTCGTCAGTCAATGAGGTAGTATCCGGTCGTTCTTAGTGATGTTTGAGGAGGCACCTTTGAAGATTTGCGTCCTGGTCAAAGAGGTACCGGACGCCGCCGTCGAGAAGCGCATAAATCCCTCGACGGGGCGGATGGATCGATCGGGTGAGAAGAACCTGAATCCATATGACACCCATGCGATTGAGGCTGCGATGCAGCTGCGCGAGGGTGGGCACGTTCAGGTCGATGAGATCGTGGCTGTGACGATGGGCCCGGAGTCCGCCGTGCGGGCGCTGCACAAGGCGGTCTCGCTGGGTGCTGACCGTTCGCTGCACCTGAGTGATGAGTCGCTGGCCGGCTCGGATGTCGCCGCGACCGGCTACGCGCTGGCCAAGGCGCTCGAGAAGGAGTCGCCCGACTTGGTGCTGCTCGGCCAGCAGTCAGACGACGGCGAGTGCTACACGATCGGCGCGGTTGTCGCCGACCACCTGAAGATGCCGTCGCTGACGCAGGTGATCAAGCTCGACGTCGATGGAGACGCTCTGCGGCTCGAGCGCCAGGCCGAGTACGGCTATGACACCGTGCGCGTCAGGTTCCCGGCTGTGATCTCCGTCGGTGACGCGATCAACGAGCCGCGCTACCCGTCGCTGAAGGCGATCATGGGCGCCAAGAAGAAGCCGCTCGAGGCCGTCGACGCCGCCGGTGCGGGCATCGATCTGTCGCTTGTCGGCGTCGACGGCTCACGCGTCCAGTGCGGCGAGTTCAAGGATCCGCCGGCCAAGGCCGCCGGTCAGATCATCGAGGACGACAACACCGACGAGACCGTCGAGAAGATCGTCGCGTGGCTCGACGAAAGGAAGCTGATCTGATGGCCGACGTCTTGGTTTACGTCCTGCACTACGAGGGCGCCTTCAACAAGAACTCACTCGGCGCCATCTCCGAGGGCGCCGCCCGCGCTGCCGAGATCGGCGGTGCCTGTGATGCGGTGGTCGTTGGTGGCCCCGATCTGACCGATGATCTCTGCAAGACGCTCGGCGAGTACGGCGCGCGCAAGGTGTTCCGCGCGGCGGGCTCCGAGGGGCTCGCACAGCCGGTCGTCGACGTGCTCGACAAGGTGATCAGCGACGGTGGGCATCGCTACGCGATCTTCGGCGGCGGCCTGCTCGGCTTCGAGATCGGTGCCGGCCTGGCCGCACGGCGCCAAGCGGGCGTGACGATGGAGGTCACCGCTGTGCGTGCCGACGGCGATGAGCTGGTGGCAGAGCGCCCAATCCTCGGCGACTCGAAGATCTCTGTGTCGCGCTACCGCGGTGACCTCGGGATCATCATCGGCCGCATCAACGCCTTCGAGCTGCACGAGTCTCCTGGCTCGGATGCCGAGATCGTCGATGTCACGGTGGAGTACTCGCCGTGGTCACAGCAGGCCGAGATGGTCACGCGTGGTGAGCAGCGCGGCGCCGATGTCGACATCGAGGGCGCCGACATCCTCGTCGCCGGCGGCCGTGGTCTCGGCAAGGCCGAGGGTTTTGAGCTGGCCGAAGGGCTGGCGGCGGCGTTCGGCGGGAATTCTGCGGTTGCGGCAACGAGGGCGGTGGTCGATGCCGGCTGGTATCCGTACGCGGCGCAGATCGGGCAGACCGGCAAGACCGTCTCTCCGAAGCTGTACCTCGCGGCCGGCATCTCCGGCGCGATCCAGCACAAGGTCGGGATGCAGTCCTCGGAGAACATCGTCGCGATCAACAAGGACGCGAACGCCCCGATCTTCGAGTTCTCCGACCTCGGGATCGTCGGCGATCTCAACAAGATCCTGCCGAAGCTGACCGAGGCGATCAAGGCCAAGAAGGCAGGCTGAGCGATGGCCGCCCCGAGTGATTTCCCACCGCCGGTCGACCCGCAGGTCGAGTTCATCAAGCGTTCGCTGGATGCTGAGGATGATCTGATCGAGGTCGGAGTTGCGATCGTCGGCGGCGGCACCGCCGGGTTGGCGTGCGCCAACCGGCTGCTGCAGCTGCTGGGCGACGATCCGGAGCTGTTGGAATCGCTCGGGGAGGTCCCCGTCGCGGTGATCGAGAAGGCCAAGACCTGCGGCGGGCACATCATGTCCGGTGCGGTCATGCGCCCGGGGCCCTTGCAGGAGCTGTTCCCCGATTTGTCGCGGGAGGACTGGCGGAAGGAGCGGTTCGCCTTCGGTGAGGTGACCAAGGAGGCGGTCTACCTGGTCCCCAGCGAAAAGCGCGCGATCAAGATCCCGACGCCGCCGAACTTCAAGAACCACGGCAACGAGGTGGTTTCGGTGGCGGCGCTGGCGCGCTACCAGCAGCGCCAGGCCGAGGAAGCGGGCGCCTATGTCCTGACCGAAACCGCCGCCGCGCAGCTGATCGTCGAGGACGGCGCCGTCGTCGGAGTGCGCTCCGGTGACAAGGGCCGCGGGAAGGACGGCGAGCCTTTGGGGAACTTCGAGCCCGGCACCGACATCAAGGCGCGCGTGACGGTGCTGGCCGAGGGCAACTGGGGCCATCTCACCGGGCCGGCGATCCGCGAGTTCGACCTCGCCGAGGACCGCGAGCCCCAGGTCTGGGAGCTCGGCGTCAAGGAGATCTGGAAGGTTTCCAAACCGCTCGACCGGGTGATCCACACGCTCGGGCCGTGGCCGCTGTCGTTGAAGGCCAAGTACGGGCAGATCGGCGGCACCTGGCTTTATCCGATGAAGGACGAGACCACGGGTGATGACCTGGTCTCGATCGGGTTCGTGATCGACCTCGAATACCGCGACGCGACGACCTCAGCCCACGACCTGCTGCAGCTGTTCAAGACCCACCCGCTCGTACGGGAGATCCTCGACGGCGGCGAGCGCGTCGCCTGGAGCGCGAAGGCGCTGCCCGGTGGCGGCTACTGGTCGATGCCGAAGCTCTCAATGCCGGGCGCGGTGATCGTCGGTGACGCCGGCGGCATGGTCGACACGGTCGCGCTCAAGGGCGTGCACCACTGCATCCAGTCGGGCAGGCTCGCCGCTGAGGCGATCTACCAGCACCTGAAGACCGGGGAACCGCTTGAGAAGTACGAGGCCGCGATCGCCGACTCCTCGGTCGGCAAGGAGCTCTGGGAGGTGCGCAACACGCGCCAGCCGTTCCAGAAGGGCTTCCTACGCGGCGGGCCGGCGGTGAACCTCGGGTTGATCACCAAGGGCCTGCTGCCACCCGGGCGACTGAAGTGGCACCGCAACGACGAACAGGAGATGTTCGTCGGCGACACCGCCTCCAAGTACCCCAAGCCCGACGGCAAGTACATCTTCGACAAGCTCTCCTCGGTCTTCATCTCTGGCAACGCGACCCGCGACGACGCCCCTAACCACATCCGTGTGCAGACCCGTGTCCCGCGCGAGATCGCCGAGACCTGGAAGTGGATGTGCCCGGCCGGCGTCTACGAGATCCCCGAGGACGCCCCTGCCGAGGGTGACGTCGACGTGATCGTCAACTACACCAACTGCGTCCAATGCGGCGCGATCACCGCCAAGGGTGGGCGGCTGACCGTTCCCGAGGGCGGCGACGGTCCGCTGTACACAATCGCATAGCGTCAGCCGGTCTGATTGGCGCGTTGTTGGGCTTCGATGTAAGCCTGGGCTCCGCGCACGATCTTGGAATGCGGGTGCTGTGCAGTCAGCGAGACCAGGCTTTGGCTTTGCCGATCTGCCGGTAGGACTTCGTAGCTGAGCCAGTTGGTCACCTCGGCGATTCGTACGCGAGCGTGTGGCGGGGCGGGGGTGATCTCTCGGACCGGGTAATAGCTGCGTGGCGAGACGTAGATGGTGGGCAGCAGCTCACCGCGCGCTGCCTGGACTGGCACAAGCTTCAATACGCGCCTTCCATCGATCCTCGTGTTCCCGCCGATCCTGTACAGGTGCTGGCGAAGCTCCTGTTCGGGGATGCTCGCTCGGCCGGGCACCGGGGTGGGATCGCTCGTGGTGGCGGTGCTCGCCCGCTTACGGTCCGGTAGATGCCCGAGTGTCAGCGCCTGCCATGCGCGCAGCGTGGTGATGTAGATCGTCGCGCGCCCTGGGTCGTAGATCTCTATCAGCTTGCCGTGGCCTGCCATCTGGAAGCCGGCGCGTTGTTCGGAAGTGCTCGTCAGGCCCCGCTCCTCCTGGCCTCCGCTCGAAGTCTCGATCACCGACCTGTATGTGAAAGTCAGGTTCTGCCGCGTAAACCCGCCGGGGATCAGGTGCAGCCTTTCGACCTGTACGACCACCGTGCCGGGACGGTGCGCAAGCGTCGCCGCTATGCGGCGCAGGATCGCCGCCTGCGCTGACTGTGGTTGGGTAGCCGGATCGCCATCGCTCAGAAGACCCGGAGCGGCGATCAGCAGGACCGCGACAAGCGCTGCGAGTGCGCCGGCGAGGACCAGCGGTCGGTGACCGGATCGACGCACGGAGTGACGGACGGTCGGCTGGTCGGCGCCGTAGGACTCGGCGATGATCGCCGCGAAGAGGTTGGCGCGGGTGTCGGCTGAAGCTGTCTCGGCCGCGGCGCGGTCCTCGATTGGCTGAAGTTCGCGCAGCAATACGATGAGCTCGGTCTCGGGCATCAGGCACCTCCTATCGCTTCGGGTCGGTCCGCGTCGCGTGTCGAACGTGGCTGCAGCGTGTCTGCCGCTGCTCCGTGCTGAGTCAGCGCCCTCTGCAGGCGGCGGCGTGCGCGGTGAAGTCGTGTTCTGGCGGCAGCGCTCGAGCACCCGAGCACCTTGGCGATCTGCTGTGAGCTGAGCTCCTCCCAGGCCTCAAGCGCCAGAACCTCACGGTCATCCGGAGAGAGGCTGCTGAAGGCGGTTCGCAGCGCCTCGCGCTCACCGACGTGGCCCGCCGACACCGTCATGTGGGCGGTCAGGTCTGATCGCAGGCGATCGGCCAGGGCCAGCCGACGGCGAGCGCCGCGACGCTGGTTGGCAAGCACCCGGCGGGCGACGCCGTAGAGCCACAGGCGAAGCTGGTCCCCGGCGGGAGCGTCATCGAGTCGCCGCCATGCGACGAGAAAGGTCTCGGCGATTGCGTCCGCTGCATCGTCGGAGCGGTCGCAGCGGCGCATCACGTAACCGAAGACGTGCGGATGATGGGCCGCGTACAGAGCTTCGAAGCGCTGAGAACGTGTGCCGTCGGCGCTCCTGTTTGCGACCGGATTCTGTTCCATCAAACCGGTAGATGTCCGCCAGAGGCAGGTTGTTACAGGCTTAGCGGATCGGGTCCAGCAAGGCTCGGATGTACGCCGTCGGGCTGTAGCTGATGTGCGCGTGCGGGAACTCGGCGGTAAGTGACAGCAGACGCTTGTTGGCGTTGGTTGCCGGTAGGACTCGGTATTCGGTCCAGAGATACCGCACAGAACCGTCTGCCCGCTCCTCGATCGGGTGGTACGAGCCGGGCGTAACGTAGGCCGTCAGTAGCTGCATCTGACCGTCGCGCAGATGCGGCGAGAAGGCAATGCTGTTCCGTCCCGGGGCAGGAACGAGCTTCAGTGTCCGGTGCCCGTCGAGCGTCGTGCGACCGGCCACCTGGTAATCGTGTATCTCAAGCTGGACCTTGAAGAAGCTCTCCTGTCCTGGGGTCAACCAGCTGCCGTCGAATGACAGCAGCGGCTCCGCCCGGGCCCGCTGGCCCGGGAACCGACGCGCGAAATAGGCCCGATTTGCTGCGTTGTAGGCGGCGTCGCTCATGACGTAGACCGTGTTGTCCGCCGGGATGTATTGCTCCAGAGTGGTTCCCGCAAACGCGGAGCCATAGGTGCGGGCGGTCGACGCTCCAAACCGACTCTCCGAGAGATAACGGGTCACGGCCCCGCTCGCGGATGTCTCCGTCACCGTCAGAAACGAGATTTCGGTCTGCGGACCGTTGATTCGCGACGTCGGCTCGACGACGCGCTGGACGACGATCGTGCCCTTGCTACCCCCATGTACGAGCAGGGCCAGACCGAGCACGGCGGCCGCGACCAACGCGATCGGAAGCAGCGAAGAGGCCGACGCTCGGTGGTTGCCCGCGTCCCCGTGCATGGCGGCATTCTCCCTCATGGACAGGCTGGCTATCCTTGCTTACAGCTATGAAGACTGACATCCATCCCAATTACGTCGAGGCTCACGTCACCTGCACGTGCGGGAACGACTTCATCACTCGTTCGACCAAGCCCGAGATCCACGTAGAAATCTGCGCCGAGTGCCACCCGTTCTACACGGGTAAGCAGAAGCTCGTCGACACCGGCGGTCGCGTCGAGCGCTTCCAGCGTCGCGCTGCCAAGGGCCGCGCTACGGCTCGCCAGACGACGAACGCGTAAGCGTTCTGAACTGGCTTCTGCCGTATGAGTGAAACGGCGGTCAGGGAACCGAGCCTGACCGCCAGCAAGGATGCGCCGCTGGGCGGCCAGGCTGTGCTTGAGGGCGTGATGATGCGCGGCGTCAAGCACTGGGCCGTCGCGGTCCGCACACCGGCGCCCGAGGATGCACCCGAAGGCGCCCTCGGTGAGATTGCGGTGCAGGAGTTTGAGTTCGGCGAACGCCCGCGTCTGCGGGCGTTCGCCCGAATTCCGATTCTGCGTGGGGTGATTGCGCTGGTTGAGTCGCTCGCGATCGGCTTCAAGGCGCTGTCAATCGCCGCCACGGCGCAGCTGGGGGAGGAGGTAGAGGAACTGCCCAGAGGCATCTGGGCGCTGGTGCTGATCGTCGCGTTCGTCTTCGCGATTGGCCTGTTCTTCGTGGTGCCGGTGACGCTGGTCAACCTGATCAGGCACCAGCTCGGCTCCTCGATCCTCTTCTGGTTGGTCGAGGGCGCGCTGCGCACGGTGATCTTCCTCGGCTACATGACGCTGCTCTCACGCATGCGTGACCTGCGCCGTACCTTCGAATACCACGGCGCCGAGCACAAGACGATCTCCTGCTACGAGGCCGGCGACGAGCTCACGCCTGAGCGTGCGCAGCTCTACTCACGCCTGCACCCGCGCTGCGGCACCAGCTTCCTGCTCGTGGTGATGATCGTCTCGATCTTCGTGTTTGCCGTCGCCGGACTGCACGCCTGGTGGATCCTGGTGCTCACCCGCATCGTCGGCCTGCCGATCATCATCGGGATCTCCTTCGAGCTGATCAAATGGGCGGGGCGCAACCGTGCCCGCCGCTGGGTGCAGATCGTCATGTATCCCGGCCTGCAGCTCCAGCGACTGACGACGCGCGAGCCCTCGCTTGACCAGCTCGAGGTGGCGATCACCGCGCTGAACGCGGTGCTCGAACACGAGACGCCAGGCTCGTTCGACCCCGCCGAACTCGTCGGGGTCGAAGTCGTCGCCTAGCTCAGTTCCTGTCAGCCGGATTTGTCGTGCTGCCGGTCGCGGTCGCGGTCGCGGTCGTCGTCGTCGCCTGAGACGGGGCGGAGGACGTTCCGCTGGTGGTCGTGGTCGTAGAACTCTCGGTCGAGGTCACGCCGGTCTGCGCTGTGCCCTGATTGCTGGTGGGGGACATCGGATAGTCCGGGACGCTGTCGACGATCTTCTGTTCGGTGTACGCGGACCAATCGGTGAGCGTGCCCGATGTGTCGAAGTACTCCTCGGTCAGGAGCCTGCCCGTCTGCTGATCGAAGATCAGCTCGTGGGTCGGCTGCCCATTTGCGTAGAACGCGACCGCGAGACCGGTCTGCCCGGTCGGGTCGGTTTGCTCCCCGAGCGATTTGACTCCCGGGATCAGCGCCGTCGCCTGGTACAGCCCAGCTCTGATTGCCGGCGGCACGTCGCTCTCACGCATGAAGTCGGCGACGTTGGTGAACCATTCGGCGGGGGTATCCGGGCCGCCGTCAAGCTTATGAACCTGCTTGAGCAACGTCGCCGGGTCGGTCGAAAGCGACTTCCAGTTGTCTGTCGGAAGGCTCAACCCGCCTGCCGGGAAGCGGTTGCTCCACGAGCTGTTCTGCGAGCTGGGATCGGTGATGTCCATGGCCGCACAGGTGGCCTGGTCTGCGGCTGAGGTGAACTTGCTCTGATCCCGCGTGTCGGCGATCGCACCCGATCCGCCGGTCGCAATCCAGATTTGGCGATGCTCGACCTGAGTCACCGCGCACTGTTGATCGCTGTTACCCGCAGTGTCGCTCTCGGTCAGCCCCTGCGACTCGGTGTAGAGATACTGACCCGGACCTGGGATTCCGGTCCACGCCTGGCTCGCCGCCACGTTCGCGAGCTGGTTCATCTGCGCCGCGAGCGCGCTCACCGGCGTCGCTGCGGTAGTGAAGCCGAGTACGCCCGCAACACCGACACCCACGGTGGCGAGGCCACCGGCCAGCACGAACCGCCGCCGGCGCTGCAGCTTCCGCAGCCGATCGCGGGACCTCGCCGCGGTCGGCCGGCCGCGCCAACGCGCCGAAGCGACCCGGGGCTCGCGCCCGATCGCATCCATCAGCTCCAGTCGTGCCGCGGCGACGGTCGCGTCATCCGGTTCGGCTACATCAGCTCTGTACGCGCGTACGCGCTCCAGCTCATCAAGCATGGTTCCTCCTCTCGCCGGCAACGGCCGGCGGCTCGAGTTCGGCTCTAAGGGCGGCACACGCGCGCGAAATTCGCGACCGTACGGTGCCAACAGGGATCGCAAGGGCGTCGGCGATCTCGAGGTAGGTCAGCTCACCGAGCGCATGCAGCAGGAGCGCCTCGCGCTGGCCTGGGTCAAGGCGTTCCAGGGCGTTGGTGAGTCGGTCGTCAACTTCGGAAGCGGAACTCGCGCCAGCCAGTGACTCGCCCGAAGATGACGTCGCCACCTCACCACCAAGTCTTTCGACGAGCGATGCCACGCGCGCGTCGCCGCGGTACTCGGCACGCAGCAGGTTCGTGGCGATCCCCAGCAGCCACGGACGGGCCGTTCCCAGGTCATCGCGGTAGCGTCCGCGATGGGAGAACGCGACAGTGAAGGTCTGCGCGGCCAGGTCGTCGGCGCGATCACGGCCGGCACGTCGCGCGATGTAGCGGTGGACGAAGGCGAAGTGCCTGTCGAAGACTTCTGCGAACGCCTCGGGGTCGTGCAGCGAGCGGGCGATGGCGGCCCCGTCGTCGCTCAACCGGCTGCTGCTTGGAACAAGTCTCATCGTCGGGTACTTGTCAGATCTGCCGAAGATGGTTCCGCAGCGTAAGGGCCGATCGATTTTGAACTGCTTTAGGTTGTGGCGTAGAGTCCAAGCCGTGACGGCCTGCGGGGGCATGGCGTCTGGCTTTAGGGCCATACGACTGGGGACTATCTTGTTGCTGGCGATCGTGCTGGCAGCATTCGGAGTCTCGCGCTCGGCTACCGGTGTGCCGGCGGCACCGAGCTCGGCTCTAAGCGTGCAGGCGCCGCCCTCCTTGAACCTTGCCGTCTTGAATCGGCTCTCAAGCCGGTTCGGCTCGAGCGGAGTGACGCTGTCGGTCGGCTCCAGGCGTCTCCTGACCCTCGGGCTGGCCTCGATTGGGCGCGGCAGCGCGATGCACGCCGTGCCGAACATCAAGCGTTCCCTCGCTCGCCACACGGTGAGTTACGACACCACTGGCATTTCGCAGTCCTACACGAGCCGAAGCGGTGGTCTCGAGCAGGTGTTCACGGTCGCCCGCAGGCCTGCGGGCGCCGGAGCGCTGAGACTGGCGGTCGGCAGGCTGGCACCGGGTATCCACGCCCGCGTGAGTGGCGGGAACCTCACGTTGCTCGATCGCAGCGGCCGTGTGCTTGCCAGCTACGGCCGGTTGCGAGTGACCGACGCCCGCGGCGCCGTGATACCCGCCGTGATTCGCAGCAACGGCAACGCTGTGACGCTCGTGATCGATGACCGCGACGCACGCTACCCGCTGCGTGTCGACCCGTACGTGCAGATCGCGAAGCTCACGCCGTCGAGCTTTGACGTCTCACTTGGGACTGAGAACGGCAACCGCAGCGAATTCGGCTCGAGGGAGACCTTTGGGACCTCGGTGACCGAGTCGGCCAACGGCGACGTCGTGGTGGTCGGTGCACCCGCAGACAACAGTGCGTTCGTGTTCGTCAAACCGGCTCACGGTGGCTGGCAGAACGCGCATCCGACGGCCCGGCTGGAGATGAACGTCGAGGGGCAGTACCCCGAGCTCGGCGAGTCGGTCGCTGTTTCAGCCGACGGCAAGACAATCGTCGTCGGCGAACCGCAAACCACAGTCGCAAACAACAATGCTGCCGGCGAGGCACTGGTCTACACCGAGCCATCCAAGGGCTGGAGCCACTCGGGCGGCTACGCAAGCGCTGTCCTGGCAGCGAGTTCCCCTTCGACCTTTGACTACTTCGGCGCTGCCGTCGCGATGGATTCCGGCGGCGACACGATCGTGGTCGGATCCCCCGGCTGGAACAACGAGGAGGGCGCGCTCTACCTGTTCAAACGCGGCTCCGGAGGCTGGAGGTCAACCACCGCCGGGGTGGCTGCGAATGTGGGCGAGCCGGCCGCTAACTCCGACTACGGCGGCGCACTCGGCCAGAGCATCTCGATGTCCTCAAACGGCGACGTGATCGCGGTCGGTGCCCCGGCCACGCAGGGCTGGGAGGGCGCGGTGTACGTATTCGGGCACGACCTGGGCGGCTACCGGGAGCTCGCGGACACCGCCTCAGGCACCTCTGACAAGTACTTCACATGCTCAGGCAGCGGCGGCTATGGCATCTTCAACCCCAACCTCGGCAACAGCGTTGCCGTGTCGGCTGACGGCAAGACAATCGTCGCCGGCGAGCCGTGCGCCGGTACCGGCGGGCAGGCCGTCGTTTACGACGAGCCCACGCACGGCGGCTGGAGCGCAGCGTCGGGACACATCGCTGGTGGACTGACGCCGCTGCGCCCCGATGTCTTCAACATTCAATTGTTGGGCACCATCGTCGCGGTCTCCGGTGATGCCAGCACGATCGTCGCTGACGACCCCGCCTACTTGGGCGCCGGCGGCTACGTGGCGACGTTCCGGCGTCCGGCCAAGGGCTGGAGTCATGTCAATCCGCCGGTTGCCAGCAACTTCGGGTCGCTCCTGACCCCGGACGGCCTTGCGTTCGGCTACGACGTCGAAACACAGGGATCGCCGCTGGCGGTCAGCTCGGGCGGTGGCAACGTCTTCATCGGCAACAGCGGCACGAGCAACGACGGTGCTGTCGAGGTCTATGAGCTGGCGAGCGATATCGCCAGCGCAACCACGGTCTCGTGCTCACCGTCGAGCCTCGATACGGGCAAGTCTTCGACCTGTACCGCGACGGTTAAGACGAAGTCCCCGACAGCCACCGGCAAGGTCTCGTTCAGCTCGACAGGCGGCTCGGCGGCGAGCTTCAACCACAAGGACTGCACGCTTAGCAGGGTCAAAACCGGTACCGCCACGTGCCACGTAAGCTTTACCCCACACAAGAGGATGTCCTACACGATCACCGCGCGATACGGCGGTGACAACAACCACGGTTCCGGAACCGGAACGACCGTCGTCGATACGCCTCGCGATGGCACCGCCACAAAGGTGTCATGCACACCCAACCCGGTGACCGCCGTGTCTCAGACCACGTGTTCGGCGACCGTGACGGGAATCGCGACCCATTTGTCGCCTGTCACCTTCAAGACGAGCCCGGCGGTCCCGAACGCGCCCAGCGCGGGGACCTGCGTGTGGCAACTGCAGGGGGGCACCGAAACCTGCAAGGTCGAGTTCACCATCACAGCCAGTGGCACCTATACGGTGACTGCCGCGTACGCCGGGGATTCGCTTGATGCCCCAAGCGACGGATCCACTCAGCTGATCGTCGCGGGCGCAATGACCGCGACCAGCGTCGGCTGTTCGCCGGGCACGATCTATGCCGACCAGACAAGCAGCTGCAGCGCGACCGTCTCGGGCATCGTCGGTACAGCGACGCCGCCCACCGTTAGCTTCACCGCCAACGGCACTGGCTGGACTTTCACCAACGAGGCGTGCACCAATTCCGCTGGCAGCGAGACGTGCACCGCGACATTCACGCCCGGCGCTGCTGGGAATGTGCAGATCAACGCAGGCTTTGCGGGGAACGGCAGCAACCTCGGCAGCGCGAACAAGTTCGGACTCACCGTCGAGAGCACAGTTGTCCTCAGCTGCACCGGAACCGACGCGTGGATCTGCACGACGACCGTGACCGACCACAGAAACCTGCCGAGCACCCCCACGGGGACGATCACGCTGACCGGCGGCGTAACCGGTGGCTCGAGCTCGAACCTGGGCAGCTGCACGCTCCAGCCGACCCTCGACCTCGCCGTCTCCGACTGCCCAATCGACGTAGACCCGCATGGGACCTCGCAGTTCACGCTGACCGCGACCTATCCCGGAGACGGCATCCACGTTTCGGGTAGGGACACGATCATCTACCAAGACCCAGCCTGAGGCTCGGACGGAGCGCCCGCCAAGCGGCCCGCCGGCGGGCGGTGCCTACACTCGGCGGGCGATGCTTGACCAACTTGTCGAACAGATCCTGACGCGCTTCGGTGAGCTGGAGAACGAGCTCTCCGATCCCGCTGTGATCGGTGACCGTGTGAAATTCACCGCCGCATCGCGCGCCTACCGCGACGTCGAGCCGGCGGCCAAGCTGGCCGCCGAATACCGCCGCGTTGCCGATGACGCAGCCGGTGCCCGTGAGCTCCTGGCCGAGGACAGCGACGACTCCGAGCTCCGGGAGCTGCTGCGCAGCTCGAATGAGCGGCTGGAGCAGCTCGAGGACGAGATTCGCTTGGCGATGGTCGAGCGTGATCCCAACGACGACAAGAACGTGATCATCGAGATCCGCCCCGGCGTCGGTGGCGATGAGGCCGGCCTCTGGGCCGGGGACCTCTACCGCATGCTCACCCGCTACGCGGAGCGTCGCGGCTTCAAGCCGGAGTCGCTGGCCGTCGGTGACGGCACGTACACGTTCGCGATCAAGGGTGACGGCGCCTATTCGGTGTTCAAGTTTGAGGGTGGCACTCATCGCGTGCAGCGCGTGCCCGAGACCGAGTCGCAGGGACGCATCCACACCTCAACTGCGACCGTCGCGGTCCTGCCCGAGGTCGACGACGTGGAGGTCGACGTCGACCAGAACGACCTGCAGATCGACGTCTACCGCTCATCTGGACCGGGCGGCCAGTCGGTCAACACCACCGATTCGGCGGTGCGGATCACGCACAAGCCCTCGGGCATCGTGGTCTCGATGCAGGACGAGAAGTCCCAGCTTCAGAACCGCGAGAAGGCGATGCGCGTGCTACGTGCGCGGCTCTATGAGCGCGCGCTGGCCGAGCAGCAGGCGGAGCAGGCAGCGACGCGTTCGGCGCAGGTCGGCGCCGGTGAGCGCTCGGAGAAGATTCGCACCTACAACTACGGCGAACGGCGCGTGAAGGACCACCGCATCAACCTGCTGCTGCACAACCTCGATGGGATCCTGATGGGCGAGCTCGACGAGTTCACCGATGCCCTGCAGGACGACGAGAAGCGCAAGCGGCTCGAAGACGCGGCGTGACGACTCTGCGAGAGGAGATCGCCGGCGCGAGTGCCTCGCTGGAGGAGATGGGCTGCGACAGCCCTCGGCTGGACGCCGAGCTGCTGCTCGCCCACGTGCTCGGAGTCGACCGTGCGCAGCTGGTCCTGCGCGCCAACGAGGAGGCCCGGGGTGATGTGCGCACGCGCTACCTGGCGCTGCTCACTCGGCGCGTCAAGCGCGAGCCGATCGCGTACATCCTCGGTCGCAAGGACTTCCGTCATCTGACGCTTGCCGTCGACCCAAGGGTGCTGATCCCGCGGCCGGAGACCGAGCTGCTCGTCGAGGTTGGACTCACGCTCCCGCAGGGCACAAGGGTCGCCGACATCGGTACCGGCAGTGGCGCCGTGGCGCTTGCACTCAAACAGGAACGGCCCGATCTCAACCTGATCGGCGTCGACATCAGCGCGGGCGCGCTGTCCGTGGCACGCATGAACAGCCAGCGTCTGAGCCTTGAAGTCGACTGGGTCGAGGGTGACCTGCTCGACGGCATCACCTGCGATGCGGTGCTGGCAAACCTGCCGTACATCGCCGATGACGAGCTGCTGCCACCCGAGGTGGCGCGCTATGAGCCGAGCGGCGCCCTGCTCGGTGGCGAGGACGGGCTCGACATCGTGCGGCGGCTGATCACGCAGGCCGGCGAGCAGCCGACGATCAAGCTGATCGCGCTCGAGATCGGCCACACCCAGGCCGACGCGACGGCAGCCCTCCTGGAGCAAGAAGGATTCGAGCAGGTGGAGCGATTGCCGGATCTTGCCGGCCATGAGCGCGTGGTGCTCGGCAGGCGATGAGCGACTTTGAGCAGGTGATCCGGGCTGGCGGGGTCGTCCTCTTCCCGTCGGACACCGTCTACGGCCTGGCCTGCGACCCCGACAACCCGCAGGCGATCGAGCGGCTCTACGCGCTGAAGGGCAGGCCGGAAGACAGGTCGGCCGCCGTCATGTTCTTCGACCTTCACACCGGCCTGCGGGCTTTTCACGGACTTGGTCAGAAGACGCACGGGGCGCTGCACAACCTGATGCCGGGCAAGGTCACCGCGCTACTGCCCAATGAGGCGCACCGCTTCCCGCTGACCTGCCGCGCGGACCCCGACACGCTTGGGTTGCGGATCATCTCGGTGCCGCAGATGGATGCCGTCAAGCTCCCGGTGATGCAGTCGAGTGCCAACCGCTCGGGCGACCTCGACGCGCGGCGTCTGGGGGACGTCGACCCGGTCATCAGAGCCGGCGTTGACCTGGTGATCGACGGGGGGGAGCTACCCGGGATCCCGTCCACGGTGATTGATCTGCGCTGGTATGAGGGCAGTGGCGCATGGTCGATCGTGCGCGACGGCGCGGTGGACGAGGCGACCGTCGCGGCGGCGCTGAACGATGAGTGGGGCTTTGATCCCGCGACCTACGCCGAGACCGTGCGCGCCGAGATTCCCGCGTACGAGAGGTTCCAGGAACTGGTAGTGCTTGCGGCGTACACCGGCTGGAGCGGGGGTCGCGTGCTCGAGCTCGGCACCGGCACGGGGGAGACCGCCCGGCGCCTGCTCGACCGACTCGAGGATGCGGAGCTCGTGAGTGTCGATGAGAGCGCCGAGATGCTTCACGTCGCGGCTCATACGCTGCCGGCCGAGCGAGTGCAACTGGTCGAGGGCCGCCTCCAGGACCCGCTTCCGGAGGGCAGCTTCGACCTCGTCGTGAGCGCGCTCGCGATCCACCACCTCGCCGAACATGAGAAGCCCGATCTGTTTGCACGCGTGCGCGCCGCACTGAGCCCCGGTGGCCGCTTCGTGCTGGCCGACGTGATCGTGCCCGACGACCCCGCTCAGGCGCTGATTCCGCTCACACCGGGATACGACAAACCGAGCCCGCTGGACGACCAGCTGCGCTGGCTGCACGATGCCGGCTTCCGGTCCGCGGACGTCGTCTGGCAGCACGATGATCTGGCGATCGTCGTCGCTGAAGCTGCTGGCTGAGCTGCCTCAGGCGCTGGTAGGCTCGCCTGCATGACGCAGCTTCCCGCCGACTACTTCAACGCACCGCTCTCCGAGGTCGATCCCGAGATCGCCGAGATCCTGTCCATGGAGCTCGACCGCCAGCAGCGGACGCTCGAGATGATCGCCTCCGAGAACTTCGTGCCGGTCTCGGTGCTCGAGGCGCAGGGCTCGGTGCTGACCAACAAGTACGCCGAGGGATATCCCGGCCGGCGCTACTACGGCGGCTGTGAGTTCGTGGACATGTCCGAGCAGCTGGCGATCGATCGTGCCAAGGCGCTGTTCGGTGCCGACCACGTCAATGTCCAGCCGCACGCCGGCGCGCAGGCCAACCTCGCCGTCTACCACGCGCTGCTGCAGCCCGGGGACAAGCTGATGGGGCTCGAGCTCGCACACGGCGGCCACCTGACTCACGGCATGAAGCTGAACGCCTCGGGGCGGCTCTACGAGATCGTGACCTACGGTGTCAACCGCGAGACCAGCGTGATCGACATGGACGAGGTCGCCCGGATCGCCCGCGAGCAGCGTCCGAAGATGATCGTGGCCGGCTGGTCGGCGTATCCACGCCATCTCGACTTCCCGCGCTTCCGCGAGATCGCCGACGAGGTCGGCGCCTACCTGTTCGTCGACATGGCCCACTTCGCCGGGCTCGTCGCGGCCGGGCTGCACCCCTCGCCGATCCCGTACTCCGACGTCGTTGGCACGACTATCCACAAGACGATCGGCGGCCCGCGCTCGGGCATGATCCTCTGCCGCGAGGAGTACGCGAAGAAGATCGACTCAGCCGTCTTCCCCGGTCAGCAGGGTGGACCGCTCGAGCACGTGATCGCGGCCAAGGCTGTGGCGTTGAAGATCGCCGCGTCGGATGCCTTCAAGGAGCGCCAGGAGCGCACCCTCGCCGGAGCAACGGCACTGGCCGAGGCGATGCTTGGTGCCGGCAACGGCGTTTCGGTGCTCACCGGCGGTACTGACGTACACCTGATCCTGGCCGACCTGCGCGATTCCGAGCTCGACGGCAAACAGGCTGAGGACCGGCTGGACTCGATCGGGATCACCGTCAACCGCAACGCGATCCCGTTCGATCCGCGTCCGCCGATGGTCACCTCCGGCTTGCGCATCGGCACCCCGGCACTGGCCACGCGCGGGCTTCAGGTTGCCGACTTCACCGAGATCGGCGACGTCATCGTCGCGGCGTTGTCTCCGGGCGATTTCGAGTCGCGCAAGGCGGAACTGAGTGAGCGCACCGGCGCGCTCGCAGACCGCTATCCGCTGTACGCGAACCTCGCGCCCTACGTCGCCGCCTGAAACGCCCGCAGCTCCCGCGCGCAGCCTTGTCGCACCGGAACTGACGGTCAGGTCGGGGCCTACTGGCATGCTTAGGCCCGCCTGATGCTTTATTTGGATGCCGTCTACGCCTTTCTCGTAGCGACAGCCGTCGCTGCACTGCTGACGCCGTTCGCGGGACGCCTGGCCCGTAAGGTCGGGGCGATCGCGTACCCGTCCGATCGCGGCCTGGCCCGCGCGCCTACTCCCGAGCTCGGCGGGCTGGCGATCCTGGCGGCGGTGCTGCTCGCCGCGGCGATCTGGATGCCGAGCACGATCGCACTGGCGAAGGCGCCGAACTACGCGCTCGGGACCGCAGGCGTCGTGCACACATGGCCTGTCCTCGGCGGCGCTGTCCTGATCGCATTGATCGGCGCGATCGACGATGCGGTCGATCTGAATCCGCTGGTCAAGCTGATCGGCCAGATCGCGGCGGGGATCGTGGCGGTGCGCGGCGGCGCCGTGATCGAGGACGTCACGATCCCATTCCTCGGCGCACTTCAGTTTCCCCATGCCGGGGGCACGCTCACGGTCATCTGGCTGGTCGCACTGATGAACATCGTCAACTTCTCAGACGGAGTTGATGGGCTCGCGGCCGGGGTCTGCACGATCGACGGCGCCGCGTTTGCCGTGATCGCCTTCAGCCTCCAGGGCGGCACCAGCTACGCCGCCGTGCTGGCTGCGATCACCGCGGGCGCCTCGCTGGGCTTCCTGTTTCACAACTTCTACCCGGCACGGATCTTCATGGGCGATGCCGGCGCGAACCTGCTTGGTTACCTGCTCGGCATCGCGGCGGTGATCGGTTCGCTGAAAACAAACGCGGTCGTCGCCCTGGTATTCCCGCTACTGGTTCTGGCCGTGCCGTTCATGGACACGAGCTTTGTCGTCGCCAAGCGCCTCAAGTACCGGAAGAAGCCCTGGACCGCAGATGCCACCCATTTCCACCACCGCATGGCCGCGATCGGCTTCAGCCAGCGCAAGACTGTCGCATACCTCTACACCTGGACCGCGATGCTCGCGGGTGTCGCACTCGCTCTGCACTTCGTTCCGTATGACAACACCCACGGCCACTACTACCTCGGCTGGAGCATTGTGATGGGCGTGATCCTGCTACTGGCGCTGGTCGCGAGCGTATACCTCGTGTACGTGCTCGAGATCTTCAAGTTCAAGAGCCTGCGGACGATTCAGCTGCGCCGGGTTGACCCCGACACGAGCGAGCACGACATCGTCGCCAGCGTCGAGCGTGAGATCGAAACGGGCGAGTTCGAAGTTATCGACGAACGGGAGCCCGACGAACCGGAGGAGACGGAGTGAAGCGCTTCGAGAAGGCGGTGCTCGGCCTCGTCGTGTTGCTGACGGCGCTGGCGGCGCTCGGCCGCTACGCCAGCGGCATCCCGCACATCGTCGCCTTCATCCTGGCGGCGCTGGCGCTCGCCGGCCAGGCATGGACGGTGTCGTTTGCCACGGAGCAGATCGGCATGCGCTTCGGACCCGCGGCCACGGGCGTGTTGCAGTCGACGATCGGCAACCTGCCCGAATTCTTTGTCGTCCTGTTCGCCCTGCAGGCGGGCGACAAGATCGTCGCCGAGACGGCGCTGATTGGCTCGATCCTCGTCAACGCTCTGCTCGTACTGGGCCTCGTGCTTGCGACCGGCTCGTCGCGGGCACGCGACGGCATCATGCGCTTCAACACCGGCCTGCCGAACGACACGGCGACGCTGATGCTGATCGCGTCGCTGACGATCGTGCTGATCGCCCTCGTGACCGGCTCGCACGACCCGGCCGGGCGCCACGTGCAGACGATCAGCATCGTCGGTGCGGGCGCGCTGCTGGTCGTCTACCTGGTCTGGATGCGCCAGTACCTGCGTGCCGACCGCGCACCCGAAGGAGCGGACGCCGAGCAGCCGCGGGTCTCGATGCGGACCGCGGCGACGCTGCTGATCGCCGCCGGGATCGGATCGGCCTTCGTCTCAGACTGGTTCGTCGACGCGCTCGAGCCGACGATCCACCAGCTGCACATCTCGCAGTCGTTCGCCGGCATCGTGATCGTCGCGATCGCGGGCAACGCCGTCGAGAACGCCGCCGGGATTTACCTGGCCTACAAGGGCAAGCACGACCTTGCGATCAGCGTCGTCAAGAACTCCGTGGCACAGATCGCGGCCTTCCTGTACCCGCTGATGGTGCTGGTCTCGCTCGCGACGGCGACTCACCTGACCTTCGCGCTCGCGCCGGTGTGGGCGGCCGCGCTGATCGGCACGGCGATCCTGATCTGGCAGATCACAGGCGACGGGGAGGCGACCCCGTTCGAGGGCGCCGCCCTGATCGCGGTCTACGTGGTCTTAGCGATGATCGCCGCCTTCGAGCATTAGCTGGGGCAGACCGGTCTGATAAACTGACGTTCACGTAAAGATTTAGTTCGTCAGTAGGGGATCGCATGTCAGCAACTGCCACGAGACCGACACGCCGCTTCGGAGTCGACGCAAGTCATGACCACTACAAGTGGTGGGCGCTGTCGTGTACGAGCGTCGGAATGCTGCTTGCCACGATCAACTCGGGCACGCTGATCATCGCGCTGCCGGACCTCGAGCGCCACCTCCACACAAGCCTGCTGACGCTGGTCTGGGTGATCCTCGTCTACATGATCGCCTCGACCGTGCTGGTGCTGAGCGCTGGCCGCCTGTCAGACCAGTTTGGGCGCAAGAACGCCTACATCGGCGGCTTCGTGCTGTTCGCCGCGGCCTCGCTTGGCGCCGGCTTCTCGACCGGCGGCACCGAGCTGATCGTCTGGCGGGTCGTGCAGGGCATCGGCGGATCGTTCCTGTTCGCCAACGCCGCCGCGATCGTCACCGACGCCTTCCCGCGCGAGCAGCTCGGCGTCGCGATGGGCACCAACACGATGGTCGCAGCAGTGGGCCTCGTGATCGGCCCGGTCCTGGGCGGCGTGCTGGTCGACATCTCCTGGCACTGGGTCTTCTGGTTCAACGTCCCGTTCGGGCTACTCGGCAGCATCTGGGCGTTCACGATCCTGCGCGAGGTCACCGGGCGTGGCGAGGACACGACCTTCGACTATCTCGGCACCGGCACGTTCCTGATCGGCCTGACCGGTCTGGTGCTCGGCATCTCCAAGGGCGGGATCGAGGGCTGGCACGGGGCGGTCGTGTTCGGCGGCCTGGCCGCGGCCGTGATCTTCCTGCCGCTGTTCGTCGTCGTCGAGCGCCACCACCGCGCGCCGATGCTCGACCTCACGATCTTCAACAACCGTCTGTTCAGCGCGGCCTCGGCGGCGGCCTTCCTCAACGGCCTCGCGCGCTTCGCGCTGATGTTCATCTTCGTCTTCTACTTCCAGGGCGTGCAGGGCGACTCGCCGATCCTCGCCGGGCTCAAGCTGGCGCCGCTGGCCGTCGGGATGCTCATCGCCTCGCCGCTCGCCGGCATCTACGCCGACCGCAAGGGCTCGCGCACGCTTGCGTCGCTGGGCATGATCGTGACCGCGATCGGGCTGGTGCTGATGACCACGCTGGGGGAGGGCACGAGCTACTGGTGGCCGGGGATCTTCCAGTTCATCGTCGGCGTCGGCTCGGGCATGTTCAACTCGCCCAACACGGCGGCGATGATGGGTGTCGTCGCGCCGCACCGGCGCGGTATCGCCTCTGGCGCCCGGGTGCTGGTGCAAAATACGGGCGCTGTCCTGTCGATCGCCTTCGTGATGGCGGTCGTCACCAGCGGTATCAACAGGAACGTCCTGTTCAATATCTTCTCCGGCCTCGGCAAGCGCATCACCTCTGCGCAGATGGATCCGTTCCTGTCGAACATGCACTTCGCGCTGTGGTGCATGACCGGGTTCTCGGTAATCGGGGCCGTGGTCTCGTTCGCGCGGCCGAAGTACGTCGCCCATCAGAGCCAAGAGGTGGCCGCGCCGAGCGCAGAGGTGGCCGCGCCGAGCGCAGAGTCCGCCCCGACCGAGGTCGCGGCCGTCTGATGACCGCGACCTTCGAGCCCGAGCCGCTGCCCGACGAGTCCTCGCCGCGCACGATGCGG
>Ga0302314_10002945_pt1 | contig 31560 bp, 33 predicted proteins | sample III_Palsa_N2_3_FD_200533 | JGI IMG/M metagenome (GOLD analysis project Ga0302314, IMG submission 200533) | Peat permafrost microbial communities from Stordalen Mire near Abisko, Sweden - III_Palsa_N2_3 | ecosystem: Environmental > Terrestrial > Soil > Palsa > Peat permafrost | place: Sweden... | reverse complement strand
TCTGTTGAGCCTCCCGAAGTGCGCTGTTCCGCTTTTGCGCCTTGGATTCTTTGGCCGCGTCCGCTCCGCGTCGCCTGCCTTCACGGCTCTGATGTTTATCCCATTTGAGAGCGATATACTCGTCAAGCAGGCCGCCTTCGGTCTGGCCGAGCATTATCTCAACGCCGCCCATTCGCACGCCCTGAAGGATCAGTTCGGCGAGCACGTCTTGGCGGGCGTGACCTTTTCGATCAACCTTGCCCTCGAACATGCCCTGCAAAACCGCGACGGCCGCAATGGTGTCGCGAGCGATGCGCAGTTTGTAGCTTGCCTCTTCGCCCTCCACGTCGAACATTTGATCGAGGGCGACTACCATCGCGCCGGCCCATTCGTATGGTGAGTTCGGCGGCGGCTCATTCCAACTGGCCGAACATCCTTCCGCTTTGAGGATGGCTATGGAACGCACGATCAATCCACGCTGATAAGCCCCCAGCGCATCAGCGAAGGCGCCATCCGCGTAGGCCATCTGGAACACGGCACGCTCTGCCGCGTCGGCTGGCTTTTCATCGTCCACGCCGCAAGGGAGCGCCGATTCTGTCGATCTGTCGCGCGGTCAATCGCCACGCGTTGGTCAGTCACCTTGACCTGCCTTCAGTTGGTCCGACTTCCAACCAATGCGGCCGTGAACCGCACGTTCCTGTGATCCAATGGCTGCCGCGAAGTGTGTGCTGGTGGTGAGTATATGGTGACTTCCGAATGAGGAAGAGAAAGTATCATATAGTAACCTATTGAAAAACCTGGCGCACTCGACAGGATTCGAACCTGTGACCTCTGCCTTCGGAGGGCAGCGCTCTATCCATCTGAGCTACGAGTGCCAGGGGCGGAGCGTTTAGCGGAAAAGGCCCCTCCCGCGCAAACCCGATGATAGGCGTCGGCCACGCGAAACCTGTTGGCCGCGCCAAGCGTTGGCGTGGGGCGAACGCGAAGGACCCTGCCGATGGCGCTGGAAATCTCGGTCGGGCCGCCGCGCCTGTCGATCAATCACGGCTATGGCGTGCTCATCACCGAGCAGGACGGACAGATCGGCTGGCCCACGGACAAGGGCTTCTACCATTCGGACACCAGGGTCCTGTCGACCTGGATGATCTTCGCCGACGGCCAGCCCTTCGATCTCTTGAACAGCGGCGCCATCGCCTTCTACGCCAGCCGCATCCACCTCGTGAACCGCGAGCTCTTCACCGAAAGCGGCGTGATCCCGGCCAGCAGCGTGGCCCTCACCATCAGCCGCTGCATCGTCGGCGGCGTCCATGAAGATCTGGACCTCGTCAACCACGGGCCGACGAGCGTGCGGTTCAACCTGGAAATCGTCATCCGCGCCGATTTCGCGGATCTGTTCGAGGTCAAGAGCGGCAAGATCGTGCGCCGCGGCAGCATCACCACCACCTGGTCGCAGGCGCTGGGCAAGCTGGAGACTTGCTACAGCAACAAGGACTTCAACCGCGATCTCATCGTCCAGTCGCGGAACTGCGACTCAAAGCCGGTGTACGCCAACGGCCGCATCAGCTTCGACGTGGAGATGGAACCCGGAGCGTCCTGGCACGCCTGCCTCCTCTATGAAGTCGGCGACGGCGACAACGTCGATCCCGCGCCAGAGAACTGTGTGAGCCACGTCGGCGAAAAGGGCGTCAGCAAGCGCCTGGACGACTGGCGCGACGCGGCTCTTAAGATCGACGGCGTCAACGAGGAATTCTACCGCTTCTACCGCCAGTCGGTGGAGGACGTGGCGTCCCTGCGCCTACCCATCGAGGGCACGGATCACCTCCAGTTCGTGCCCGCCGGCGGCACGCCGTGGTTCGTGGCCCTGTTCGGCCGAGACAGCCTCATTGTCTCTCTACAGACGGCCATGGTCTATCCGGATCTGGCGCGCGGCGCCCTGGAGATCCTGGCGCGCTATCAGGCGACCAAGCGCGACGACTGGCGTGACGCTGAGCCCGGCAAGATCATGCATGAGCTGCGCCGGGGGGAGCTGGCTCACTTCAAGACCATTCCGCACACGCCCTATTACGGCACGGCCGACGCTACCATCCTCTACCCCATCCTGCTGCACAACGCCTGGCGCTGCACCGGCGACTATGGCCTCGTCGAGCGCCATCTGCCGGCGGCGGAAAAGTGCCTGCGCTGGATTGACCGCTACGGCGACCGCGACGGCGACGGCTTCCAGGAATATCAGACGCGTTCAAGCTCTGGCTATGAGAACCAGGGCTGGAAGGATTCCGGCGAGGCCCTGGTCAATCCCGACGGCTCGCTGGTCAAGGGCCCCAAGGCCCTGGTCGAGCTCCAGGGTTATGTCTACGACGCCTGGCTGCGCATGGCCCAAGTCTACGACGCCCTGGGCAAGACGGGGCGGGCGCGCACGCTGAGGGCCAAGGCCAAGGTCCTGTTCGAGCGCTTCAACGACGCCTTCTGGGATGAGGATTTCGGCTTCTACGCCTTCTGCCTCGACGGGGAGAAAAAGAAGGTTCTGAGCGTGGCCTCCAATCCGGGTCACTGCCTGTGGTCCGGCATCGTGCCGCCCGATCGTGCGGCCAAGGTCGTGAAACGGCTCATGGCCCCGGACATGCAGAGCGGCTGGGGCGTGCGCACCCTCTCGTCCGACCACCCCTCGTTCAATCCTCACAGCTATCAGGTCGGCGCCGTCTGGCCGCATGACAACGCCCTTATCGCCGCCGGTTTCCGGCGATACGGGTTCGACGACGAGGCGGCGCAGATCATGCGCGGCGTGGTCGAGGCGTCGTCATTCTTCGTCCAGCACCAGCTGCCGGAGCTCTATTCCGGCCTCCAGCGCGAGCCACTGAGCTTTCCCGTGCAGTATCTGGGCGCCAACACGCCCCAGGCCTGGGCGGCGGGATCGTGCTTCTCATTCCTGCAGGCGCTACTCGGCTTCGCCCCAGACGCGCCGGCGGGCCGGCTGCGCCTTGATCCTCGCCTGCCCGACTGGATGCCGCGCATCACCATCCGGGATCTGCGCATGGGCGACGCCCGATTCGACATCGCCTTCTGGCGCGACGGCGACGTGACCCGATTCGAGGTGCTAAAGGGCGATCCGCACGCAGTGGAGCAGCAAAGCTTTGCGACCGGACCGGAGCGTTGGGATTGAGGGACGGCGGGAGGCATGAGCCTTCCGCGGCGCCTTCTTCTGCGACTGGCCGGCGCGGGGCTGATCGGCGCGCCCGCCGCCATGGCGGCAGGCACGGCGCCCCCTCGCGAAGGCGGAGCTCCGGCGACCACTGGAGGCGCGTGGCCGGTGTGGTTCAAGGGCCAGCGCATCTGGGCCTACGCCGACCGCCAGAGCTTCGCGCCCGGAGAACCGCTCTGCCTGATGATCGCCGGCGGACCCGGCCAGCCAACTCGGCGCGTCCGCGTGGAGGTATTTCGCCTCGGCGCCGGCGATCCGACTCTCGTGTGGACCAGCGATTTCGTCGACGTCGCCTATCGCGGGCCCACAGCCTCCGGCGCGTCCATCGGCCCGGGCTGGCCGCCCGCCGTCGGCCCCATCGACACCCGCGCTTGGCCGTCCGGGTGCTACAGCTGCGATATTGTCGAACAGACCACCGCTGTGCGCGACGTGCGCGCCGCCCAATGGATCGTGAAGAACCCACGCCGCTCGGGCGCCGTGCTCGCCAGGCTCGGAACCAACACCTACCAGGCCTACAACACCTGGGGCGGCCACTCGCTCTATCCGGACGGCGACGACGAAACCCGCGGCCTGATGGTCTCCTTCGACCGCCCGACGCCGCCCGATTTCTTCGAATACGACGCCTGGCTCGTCCAGTGGCTGGAGAACATCGCCGGTCGCGTGGGCGGCGTGGACTATGCTTCCAATTTCGACGTCCACACCGATCCCCATTTCATGGACCCCTATCCGCTGGTCATCACCGGCGCGCATGACGAATATTGGAGCGACGAGGAGTTTTCCGCTTTCGAGCGGCGCATTTTCCATCAGGGGCGCAACGTCTGTTTCTTCGGCGGCAACACCGCCTACCGGCAGGTGCGCTACGGCGATCTGAACGCCGCGCCCGGCTCCGCGCCGCTGGGCCGCCAGATCGTCTGTTACAAGACCGCGAGCGACCCCATCGCCCTGCGCGCCGGCAAGCTCGACCCGACCCTCTTGATCACCGCCAACTTCCGCGACGGGGCCCGGCGGCCGGAGACCATGCTCATGGGAAGCGCCTATCAGAGCTGGTTTGAACCGGCTTCGGACCAGCACCCGCCGTACGTTGTCGCCCGCACCGACCTGCCGTTCTTCGAAGGCACCGGCTGGAAGGTCGGCGACACGGCGGCCGACGTCGTCGGCTATGAATGGGACAACCGCGATCCGGACGGCGACGACGCCCGGCTGTGGGACAAGGCGCGCTCACGCATCGCCCCCATCGACCCCGCCCGCATCCAGGTGCTTTTCACCGGACAGACTACCGACGCCGACGGCGACCCTGGCCTCGCCGAGGCCACCTATTTCGTCTCCCCGGCGGGAGCCAAGGTGTTCAACGCAGCCTCCGTGCGCTGGCCCTGGGGCCTCTCCAAGCCAGGCGTCGCCAACCCCGCCTTCGCCAGATTCAATGAGAATCTGGTCCATGCTTTGAGCCGGCGCGCATGAAAACGACTAGCTGCCCAGAGGCGCGCGACGCGGTGCGGGTTCTGGTGCTCCAGGGCGGCGGGGCGCTCGGCTCCTATCAGGCCGGCGTGTTCGAGGCGCTGGGCGGCGAGGGGCTGGAGCCGGAGTGGGTGGCCGGCATCTCCATCGGCGCGGTCAACGCGGCCCTCATCGCCGGCAATCCGCCGGAGCGGCGCGTGGAAGCCTTGCGGGAGTTCTGGCGCCTGGCCTCCGACGGCCCGCAGTTCGATCTCGGCCCTTTCTTCGCGCCGCTGCGCACCGCCCAGAGCCGGATCAACGCCGCCGGGACCCTGCTCTTCGGCGTCGCCGGATTCTTCACCCCGCGCGTCCCGCCGCCGCAGTTTCAGCCGCCGGGCACGCTGGCCGCGCTCAGCTACTATGACAGCACGCCGCTGAAGAGGACCCTCGAGCGGCTGGTGGATTTCGACCGCATCAATTCCGGCGCCATGCGTTTCAGCGTCGGCTCGGTGAATGTCGAGACGGGCAACTTCGCCTATTTCGACAACCGCCGGCAGAAGATCGGCCCCGAACACGTCATGGCGTCAGGGGCCCTGCCGCCCGGCATGCCGCCGGTGAAGATCGACGGCCAGTACTACTGGGACGGCGGCCTCGTCTCCAACACGCCCCTCGACTATGTGCTCGACGAGGAGCGTGACGCCCCGCTCCTGGTCTTCCAGGTCGACCTCTTCCCGGCCCGCGGCCCCATGCCCAAGACCCTCGTCGAAGCGGCCGAGCGCGAGATGGACATCCGCTATTCCAGCCGCACGCGCCTGGGCGCCGATCAGGCCCTGCGCGTCCGTCATGCGCGGCGCCTGATGCGCGAGCTTCTGGCCGAACTGCCGGACGATCTCGCCAAGGGTCCGGCGGCGACGGAGCTGGCCAAGCTGGCGGTGGAGAATACCCTCACCCTCGTCCACCTTATCTATCGCCGGCGCGCCTACGAGGGCGCCGCCAAGGACTTCGAGTTTTCCAGAGCCACCATGCTCGAACACTGGGACGCCGGGGTGAAGGCCGTCCGCCGCAGCCTGCGCGACCGCGCAGCGATCATGAACCCGCCCCCCGAAGGCGGCGCCCGCATCGTCGACGTCCGAGACGGCGAGGAACAGGTCAAGGAAGCGTGAGGGCCTCCTAATTCTCTTCCCCCCGCATCGGGGGGAAGTACCGGCCCCCGGGTCGCGCTTAGCGCGCGCCCGAGGATAAACTCCGCCGGGGTAGGGGGGTGTTTCCGGAAAGGGCGGCGCTTCCGATCCCCCATCCCGGCCGGAGTTTACCCCGGGCGAGCCGCGCCTGCGGCGCGACCCGGGGGCCGTACTTCCTCCTTTTGAAGGGGGAAGAGAGAGTGCGACACGCCTCGCCCCATCTGGCCCCGGGCGGCGATCTCGCTTAAGGGCGGGCGAGCCCAAGCCACGGAGTCGCCGCCATGTCTCTCGCCGCCAAATCCGCCGTCATCACCGGCTCCACCAGCGGCATTGGCCTGGCCATCGCCCGCGCCCTGGCCGCCGAGGGCGCTAACGTCACCATCAATGGTTTCGGCAAGCCCGAGGACATCGAAAAAGAGTGCGCCGCCATCGAAGCCGACTTCAAGGTCGAGGCCCGGTACTCGGCGGCGGACATGGCCAAGCCGGCCGAGATCGCCGCCATGATCGCCGACACGGAAAAGGCCTTCGGCGCCGTGGACATCCTGGTCAACAACGCCGGCATTCAGTTCGTCTCGCCGGTGGAGGATTTCCCCATCGAGAAGTGGGACCAGATTATCGCCATCAATCTCTCGGCCGCCTTCCACGCCATTCGCGCGGCGACGCCCGGCATGAAGACGCGCGGCTGGGGCCGGATCGTCTCCACCGCCTCGGCCCACTCCAAAGTCGCCTCGCCGTTCAAGTCGGCCTACGTCGCCGCCAAGCACGGCATCGCCGGCCTCACCAAGACCGTGGCCCTTGAGCTCGCCACGCACGGCGTTACCGTCAACTGCATCAGCCCGGGCTATGTGTGGACGCCGCTGGTGGAGGCCCAGATCCCGGACACCATGAAGGCCCGAGGCCTCACCCGCGAGCAGGTGATCGACGACGTTCTCCTGGAAGCCCAGCCGACCAAACAGTTCGTGACCACCGACGAGGTCGCGGCCTTTGTCGTCTTCCTGTGCTCAGACGCCGCCAAGCAGATCACTGGCGCCAACCTCTCCATCGACGGAGGCTGGACGGCCGAATGAGCGAACTGATCACGCTCGCGGACATCGAGGCTGCGCGGGCGCGGATCGCGCCGCATGTCGGCCGGACGCCGGTCGTGGTGATGAATCCCAGCGGCCTTAAGCTCAAGGCCGAGAGCCTGCATCCCATCGGCGCCTTCAAGATCCGGGGCGCGTTCAACGCCTTGCTCAGCTTGACGCCCGCGCAGCGCGCAGTTGGAATCGTCGCCCATTCCAGCGGCAACCACGCCCAGGCGGTGGCCTTTGCGGCGGCGAGGCTGGGTATCCGCGCCGCCATCGTCATGCCGTCCAACGCGCCATCGCCCAAGGTCGAGGGCGTGCGCCGCGAGGGGGCCGAGATCGTCATGGTCGGCCCTGCCAGCGCCGAACGGGCCGCCAAGGCGGAGGAACTCGCCGCCGAACGCGGCGCCGTCCTCATCCTGCCCTTCGACATGGACGAGATCATGTGCGGCACGGGAACCATCGGCCTAGAAATTCTCGAGCAGGCGCCGGACACGGAGGTGGTGTTCGCGCCGGTCTCCGGCGGAGGACTGCTGGGCGGGGTCGCCGCCGCCATCAAGCACAAGGCGCCCGGAGTGAAGGTCATCGGCGTCGAACCGGAGTTGGCCGACGACGCCCAACAGAGCTTCCGCGCCGGACATGTCGTCTCCATCACGGCCGAACAGGCGGGGAGCACCCTGGCCGACGGCCTCAGGGTCCAGAAGCTGGGCGCGCGCACCTGGCCGCACATCCGCGCCTTCGTCGATGACATCGTTAACGTCTCCGAGGCCGACATGCGCGCCGCCATGCGCCGTATCGCCACCGAAGCCCGGCTGATCGCCGAACCCAGCGGCGCGGTCGCCATCGCGGGGGCTTTGGCCTACGCGGCGGACGCCACGAAGAGCGTCGCCATTCTCTCCGGCGGAAACGTCGAGCCGGTGCTATACGCCGAGATTATCAGCGAGGGGTGAAGGCGCGCGGCTGCTATGCCGGCGTTTCGGCCGGCGGCGTTAGCTCCCTTCAGAGACGTCGTCTAAGCTGAGGCAGGGACCATCCGGCGGCGGCGCATGACCGCGCCCAGTCCGGCGAGACCTACCAGCATGATCGCCCAGGTGGCCGGTTCGGGGACACTCGCGGTCACGTCGGTGAAAATAAAGGCAATGTCCGTGTAGTTGTAGTCAGCACCCGGAAACGCTTCATCCTCGAAGCCCACGTAGGTGCCCGCGGGGCTGCCCGCATAGACTTGGCCGGCGGTCACCGTCGTCGAATAGATGTGATTGCCGCCGTCGCTGTTCTGCGCGGGATCCGAGTACCAGGTGTTCCCGGTGGTGAAAATCTGATCGTAGAAGACCAGGCTCTGGCCGGCGGTGACACTTCCCAGGTCCAGGGATTCCCCCTGTGACGAGGTCTGATTATTGAGGCCCTCGGCGCCGCCCACCAGACCGATGTCCTCGGAATAGGATGCGCCCGATTTGCCAGTGAAATAGGCTGTCACATCCCCGGTCGACGTGGCCGTGAACGTATAGGTGACGGGATTGGGCGTCCCTGTGTCTGGATATGGAACCGCGCCGGCCAGGGCCGAGCCCGCGCCAACAGCCAGGAACAGCGCCGCGCAGGCGCAAGCCGATCGAATGTGCAAGGTGAAACCCCAGGCGTTGAATTTGTTTCGGATTTTACGCCACAGGCGCGCGCTCAACTACAATCGGCGCGCCGTACAAGCATGCACCGCCGCTACTAGAGTCGTGGCGCGAATAGGTCAACATCGCCAGCGAGTCAGACGCGTGGTCGCTCAGTGTTCAGGCGGAGCCGCTGGCGAGCCATGGCTTTCCTGGGCTGACGGTTGGGCGCCGTTCGGCGCGTCATATTTCACGTCCGCGGCCCACACGACCGTTCTCAGAACCAGGGCGTTGTTCGCGGTCGGACCGGCCTTGAAGGCCACCCGTTGGCCCGCCTTCACCAGCACCTGAACGCCCTGCGTCGCGCGCAGCTGCGTCTCCATGGGGGAAGGTCCGTCCTGGCCCTTGGCTGCCTGGCCGGCGACCTCGATCGCCACCCCGAGCGTTCCACCGTCGGATGTGGCCACGCCCACCGAATTGATCCCTATGCGGACCACCATGTCGCGGTCGCGCTCGATCCAGGTCTCGGTGCCGCTGGCGCCGGCGAAGATGAGCGCCGCGTCCCTCGGAACCTGCAGGAACCGCTCGTCGCCTTCGTTGAGTTTGTAGTGCGCCATAACCGTTCCCTTTAGTGAAACTCGGCCTTCAGGCCCGTGATCTCGTCATGATCTCCGCGGATGTGGTCGCCCGCGCGGGCGACCAGATGGCGCGCCACCTCGGGCAAGGATTCATCGTGCGCCGCCTTGTCGAACTGGCCCAGAATGAAGGCCTCGCCGCGCTCCACTTCCTCGATGACCGGCCGGTCGGTCTGACCGGAGATGCGGTCCCTGAGCGATAGGAAGGCGCGATGGATCGGGCCGATGACCGATCCCGCCGAGAGCGGGCGCCCACCGGAGGCGCGCACCTGCGTCTCCAGTTCGCCCGTGAGCTCGCGCCGCGCCATGGCGCGCGCCTCGAACATGTCCTTGAAGCGGGGATTGAGCGCCAACTGCGCTGCCTGCTCATAGCCTTGCACGCTGTCGATGGTCGTCTCGATGAGACCATTGAGCACGTGCACGGCGCGATACTGTTCCTGGTTCAAACGCCGCGCTCCTTGCCTTCGCCGGAAGATCAACGGCGCCGGAGCGCGACCGTTCCATCGGCGGCGACCGCGTGGCCTCTGGCGTCTGGCGACGCGTTTGGCGAAAATGACCAAAGCCAGGAGGGTGAAACGCCATGCGAAGCTTTGCCGAGATCCACGCCGAGGCTGCCGCGCGTAAGGGCGGCGAGGCGGCGCTCGAAATCCTGATCGGCGAGCATAGGTCCAAGACGCCGGCGGAGCTGGCCGCCATCCCCGACGACCGCTGGCTCGCTCAGATGGCCAAATGCGTGTTCCAGGCCGGCTTTTCCTGGAAGGTCATCGACAACAAGTGGCCGGGCTTCGAGGCTGCCTTCCATGGCTTCGCGCCCGCCCTCAATGCGGCCATATCCGACGAGGAGTTCGACGCTCACCTCAAGGATACGGGTATCGTCCGCAACGCTCGGAAGATCCTGGCGGTACGCGACAACGCCGCTTTCCTGGTTGACCTGGCGCACGAGCACGGCGGTGCGGCGGCTTTCTTCGCGGCGTGGCCGGACGACGATTTCATCGGCCTGCTGGAGGTGATGAAGAAGCGCGCCGCCCGACTCTCCGGCGAGACGGCCATGCGGCTCTTCCGGCACATGGGCAAGCCCAGCTTCATCACCACGCGCGACGTCACCGCCGCCCTGATCGCCGCCGGGGTGGTCGACCGGCCGCCCAGCGGTCGAAAGGATCTGCAAGCGGTGCAGGCGGCCTTCAACGCCTGGTCGCGGGAGAGTGGCCGCGACCTCACGGCCATGAGCCGCGTCCTCGCCCTCAGCACCGGCCCGGAGGGCTGGGGTCGTTAAGAGGCCCTCCGCCGGTTGCTCCACACCGCCTAGCCCAAGCCCAGAACTACCAGGATGGCGCCGTAGAGAGTCCAGTGCGGATCGCCGACCATGAAGCTGGCCTGGCCGCCCGCCACGGGGCCGTTGAACGCGAGGTTCAGGCCCTGCAGGACAAAGACGCCGCCGAAGACGATCAGCGCCAGCCCAAGAAGCGTGCTGAAAATCCGGAATATGACGTCGAACGCCTTCCACATGGTCCAATCCTCCCGAGGCCGCTCACCCGCGAGCATACCCCGTTTCCCAATTCGGCGCCGCGCCCTAAGAGCGCTGGTGGAGGACGAGTCATGCCCGAAATCGAAGTGACCGCGGCGCAGCCGCACGAGCGGGCGGCGCTGGACAATCTGTTCCAGCTCTATGTCCACGACTTCTCAGAATATTGGAGCGGCGAGTCCGAGGGCGAACTCGGCGACGACGGACGATTCGCGCCCTACCCCTACCTCGACGCCTATTGGCGCGAGGCGGACCGCATACCCCTGCTCCTGCGCCGGGACGGCCGCCTCATCGGCTTCGCCCTCGTCAATGCCCACTCGCACTCCGGCCTGCCGGTGGATTGGAACATGGCGGAATTTTTCATCGTACGGAAACATCGCCGCGGAGGCGCCGGCACGGCGGCCGCGCGCGCCATCTTCGGCCTCTATCCGGGTCAGTGGGAAGCAGCGATCGCCCGGCGCAATGCGGCCGCCCTCGCCTTCTGGCGAAGGGCGGTGAGCGGCTGCCCACTCGCGCGCGACCTGGAGGAGCTGGACGTCACCACCGAAGCCTGGAACGGCCCCATCCTCAGCTTCCGGATTGGGCCTCAATAACCCCTCTCCCCGGGTCATGACGCAAGTAAGCGCCCATTTCTCTTCCCCCCGCATCGGGGAAGTACCCGGTCTTATGGCGCAGACGCCACAAGCGATCGGACCGGCCCTCGCTACCTAGGAGGGGGATAGGTAGCGGATAGGGAGCGGGCCTGTGTGGGCCGTCACGGCGCTGTGCGCTGCGCTAGTCGCCCTAATCGGCATCGTTCCCGTTTTCAGCGAAGCTAAGACCAATCGGCAGGTCGAGGGGGAAATTACCCTGATAAAAGAGCCTGAAGTTTGTGGTGTGGCGTTCACCAAGGCTCATATATTCAACGCGCCCGTAATAATATATTCTCTTTACTCCCGCTTTGAGGTCGTCAATTTCCGATTGATTCAGGTCTCGCCCGAGCCAAATGTTTTTTGGGAACGACTGATAGCCGCCAAGTCCAAATTTGTTCTTCTCAAGTTTTATCGGAACAACGAGTGTGTCCTCTCGACTGGGTTCGATTATTTCGATTTGGGCCCACGAGCTAACCTCATAAGCTGGGGTTGGTCCACTGTTCTTGATCTCCAGTGCCAGGAAGGGCTCATTAGCTCGCTTCGGCAATGGTGGCTTGGCGCTCAACCCGCAAATGAGATTCCCCGCATGGGGGAAAACATGGGCGCGCATTTGCAACTTCTGGCGATCAGTAATGATCCTAGCATTCTCAACGTTGGCGACCATCGCGGCGGCGACGCCCTCCATGGCCGTTGCGGCGCGACCAGCTTCCTTGATGGACTTGGCGGCGGACTCCCCTTGGGCGTCAGTGACCTTCATCATCCTGGTAGTGGAGCGCGACAGCGCAAAAGTGAATCCAACAAGAGCGGCGCTAAGTATCAACGCGAAGAAGCCGTTATGGCGGTCAATGGCCGCGACTGTGCAGACGGCTTGTGTGTCGAAGACCTCCTCGACGACCGAATATTTATGTATGCGATAATAGCCAGCTTCTCGGTTGGCATAATAGCTTATGCAATGTTGAAATTTATCGGAATAATTGTTTTCTATAGATATAAAGCTGAAGAAGACGGCGGCGAGAAAAACGAAGATAGTGAACGCCTGTAATGCGCCGCCCACATGTTTTCCGGTCACGGGCATCAGCAGGCACCAATTGCCGCGCCGAAAATATCGTCGTTCAGTCCGGCTCGTGCAGCCGCACCGTGTGCGTTCCGACGGCCTTCATGGCGGCCATGTAGAACCATGCTGGGAACGTCCCCCGATTAATCTTAGTCGTCACCGATCCTTCGGTTTCAGGCAAGCCCATCTCGCTCAGGCGCTGGGCTAGATCGGCGTAGCCGACATCGGCCCGCTTCAGCTCGGCTTTGATGTGACGCTTCGTATGGTTCTGCCAGTGATCCTGTGTTTGTTCCATGGTTCCTCCGTTCGTGAGAAACCTATCATATATGCGCGATTTCCTATTGCAAGCGTTAGCCAGAGAGCGCACATATCCGTCAGCAACCTAACGGATATGACATGTCTCAGCACTTCCTCCTTTCCCGCCAAGCCAAGACGCTCTCTCTGGCGACCGTGTTCCGCATGTCGGACGAAGCCGCCGAGACGGTGTTCGCCAAGCTCCGTTGGGCTGACACTGACGGCGCGCCGGTCTGCCCCCTGTGCGGCGGTCTGGACGCTTACGATTGCCGCCGCCCGAACGGCGCCCCGCGCTTTCGTTGCCGGGCCTGCGCCAAGGATTTCTCGATCACGTCGGGGACGCTGTTCGCCAGCCACAAGCTCCCGCTCCGCATGTATCTCGCGGCCATCGCCATTTTCTGTAACGAGGTGAAGGGCAAGAGCATGTTGGCCATGAGCCGCGACCTGGGCCTCAGCTACAAGGCGGCCTTCGTTCTGTGCCACAAGATGCGCGAAGCCATGGCCCAGGAAATGCGTAACCGGACGCTCGGCGGTGAAGGCAAGATCGCCGAGGTCGATGGCGGCTATTTCGGCGGCTACAGCAAGCCTGCCAACCTCCGCGAGAACCGCGTTGACCGTCGCCTCGCCGAGAACCGCACCGGCAAGCGCAAAGTCGTGGTCATCATCCGCGAGCGTGACGGCAATTCGCTCCCGGCGGTGTTCCGCTCAGAGGCCGCCGCCGTGAGCTTCATCCGCTCGCATGTGAAGCCGGGGACGGTCGTCAACGCCGACGAAGCCAAGTCCTGGGATGGCCTCCACGCCCGGTTCGAAATGCGCCGGATCAACCACAAGGAAGCCTATAGCCTAGACGGCGCCTGCACGAATTGGGCCGAAGAGTATTTCTCCCGCCTGCGCCGAGCCGAGGTTGGCCACCACCACCATATCAGCGGCCCCTACCTGCTCCGCTATGCTCAGGAAGCCGCGTGGCGCGAGGATAGCCGCCGGGTGGCCAATGGCGAGCAAACAACCCGCGTGGCCGCCCTGGCGATGGCCCGCAAGCCGAGCGTCGACTTCTGCGGCTATTGGCAGCGCCACATCGCGGCGTGATCTCGGCTAAGGGGTCTTTTGCCCCTTCTGACCCTCAAGGGTCGATGTTCGCTCATCCAGCCGCGTAAATTGGTCGCTCAACTTATCTAGCCGCGAATTAAGCCGGCCCTCCGACGCCGTAATGCTGGCGTCCAGACGCGCTTCGGCGGCGGCTTGATCGCCCTTAAGATCGGTAATCCGCTCATTGAGGCCGAAGGCAGTAATTAGAGCGACCGCCAATCCAACGACAATCACGCCCAACTGAACCATGTCAGCTAGGCGAAAAGTTGGAGGGTCGGCAACGCGGCTGACTTGGCCCGCCAAGTCCTCCAAGCGCGCGTTTATGTTTCTAAATTGTGCCTCAGGCGTGAGCGGCAGACCCGTTGGCGTGCTGCTTATTTGTTCTCCGGGCGTTACGATTTGGTCTTGCTCACCCATTTGGGCGCGTCTCGGGGAACTGTTGCATCCACGTCCAAACTGAGCCAGTGGCCCGACCCGAATAGGCCCCAAATTGCAAAACAGCGCCTAGAGCGCCCACCTTGCCATCTGAAATCCCCAGTTTGTCTGCAACATCTTTCGTGGTCCCCGTGTCTGAGACAAACCAAACGTTGTCAGTGAATTGAAAGTGACTCGCGCCATATTGCGTGGTCACCGCAGCCTTTAAAAGTTGAGGTGCGGAGCTCGCGATGATCGCAAAAACGGCCATTTCTGACGCATCGCCTCCGGCCCGAACCCCGACGCGGCAATACGTGGCCCATTCTCAAAGTCGGTTCAAGAGGCGCGGTCGCCGCACGCTCAAGGCGCGATGCTCCACCGATTGGGCGAAGGCTGGACGCTCACGACGCTAGCCTTTGCTTGACGGCGCAGGCAGGCAAGCACGGCGCCCTCTACGGGCCTGAGCGATTCATCCGTGATGGCGATGTCTCTCGCCGCGAGGAGCCGCTTGGCGATGGCCCGCGTCGTCATGGGCACCCCTTCCAGCCGGAGGACATTGAGCGCGTCGGCGAAGTAGTGGGCGCGATCTTTGCGGACGGGCCGAATCGCACGGATAGCGCTGGGGTCCATATCATCGGCGCATAGGCGCAAGACAGCCCGTAAGTGCGCCAGGTCGGACTTGAGGGCCTTACGCTTCGTGTCCAGCGAACGAAGCTCGCCAAGAGCGCGGGCGTATCGGTCTCTGAGACCATTGATCAAGGTTGCGTCTTCCATGCCCTGAAAGATGGGCTAGAATCCGTCCGATCGCTTGTGGCGTCTGCGCCATAAGACCGGGTACTTCCCCCCGATGCGGGGGGAAGAGAGGGCCGGTGTTAACCTAAAGCGGGATGATGTTCTGGTGGCGGCTGTAGGCGAGGTAGCCGACGTCGGCGCCTAGGCGCAGACCCACGCCCGCGCGGATCGGGGCGACGGTGATGCCGTCGGCGCGCTGGTAGTTCACGCCCAGGCCGCCGATGAAGTAGGCCGAGCCTTCCACGCCCGGGAACCGGCGATAGATGGCGTCGGGATATTCCAGGTCATAGCAGAGAACAAAGACGCGGCTGGCGTTGCCGCCGAAATCGAAGCCGGCGGATGGGCCTTGCCAGTAGACCGCCTGGGCCGGCCGGTTCTTCATGTACAGAAGGCCGCGGCCGTAGCGCAGGCCGAAGAAGAAGGCCGCGGAGCCTTCCTCGCCGGCGATATAGCCGGTGGGCCGGCCGTTTTCCTTGAACAGACGCTCGATGGTGGCGCCGGCGGACTCGGCGGTGACGCCCAGGAAGTCGGAGACGCGGTTGACCATCTCGTCGTGGGAATATTCCGGCGCCTTGCCGTTCTGGGGCGGCGGAGAGGGGGACGAGTCGGAGGGCGGTGGCGCGTAGGGAGAGTCGGAAGGCGGCGGCGCCTCCTGAGCCAGGGCGGGGGCGGCCAGCAACGCCAGACCCGAAGCTAGAAGCGTACGACGTTCCATGGGACCCTCGAACCAACCGGCCCGCAGACACGCGCGGACTCCGTGGAGTCCCTACGCTAGGCATGGTTAACGGCGGTTGAATGGCGCCTCCCTCGCGCGGGGCCACGGATGTTGATAGACAGCGCGCCCAATGCCGACACCACTCTCCCAGATCCGCAACTTCGCCATCGTCGCCCACATCGACCATGGCAAGTCCACGCTCTCGGACCGCCTGATCCAGGAGACCGGCGGCCTGACCGCGCGCGAGATGCGTGAGCAAGTGCTCGATTCCATGGAGTTGGAGCGCGAGCGCGGCATCACCATCAAGGCCCAGACCGTGCGGCTGGCCTACCGCGCCGACGACGGGCTCGATTATGTGCTCAACCTGATGGACACGCCCGGCCACGTGGACTTCGCCTATGAGGTGAGCCGCTCGCTGGCCGCCTGCGAGGGCTCCATCCTGGTGGTCGACGCGAGCCAGGGGGTCGAGGCCCAGACGCTGGCCAACGTCTATCAGGCGCTGGACAACAATCACGAGATCGTCCCGGTGCTCAACAAGGTCGACCTGCCGGCCGCCGAACCCGATCGGGTGCGCCAGCAGATCGAGGACGTCATCGGCATCGACGCCTCCGATGCGGTGGAGTGTTCCGCCAAGACGGGCCTCGGCATACACGACGTGCTCGAGGCCATCGTCACTCGCCTGCCGGCGCCCAAGGGCGAAGAGGCCGCACCGCTGAAGGCGCTGCTCGTGGACGCCTGGTACGACGCCTATCTGGGCGTGGTGGTGCTGGTGCGGGTGATCGACGGCCGGCTCAGCGCCGGGGCGCAGGTGCGCATGATGCAGCGCGGCGCCTCCTATCGCGTGGACAAGATCGGCGTCTTCCTGCCCAAGGCCACCGATGTGGCGTCGCTGGGGCCGGGCGAGATCGGCTTCCTCACCGCCCAGATCAAGGATGTGGCCGACGCCGCCGTGGGCGACACCATCACTGACGACAAGCGGCCGACGGCCACGCCGCTCCCCGGGTTCAAGCCGGTCCAGCCGGTGGTGTTCTGCGGCCTGTTCCCGGTGGATGCGGCCGATTTCGAGGATCTGCGCGCCGCTGTCGGGCGCCTCCGGCTCAACGACGCCAGCTTCAGCTATGAGATGGAGACGAGCGCCGCCCTGGGCTTCGGCTTCCGCTGCGGATTTCTCGGGCTGCTCCACCTGGAGATCGTCCAGGAGCGGCTGACCCGCGAGTTCAATCTCGACCTCATCGCCACCGCGCCCAGCGTCATCTACCGCATTACGCTGACCAACGGCGACGTCATGGAGATGCACAATCCGGCCGACATGCCGGACGTGGTGCGCATCGCCTCCATCGCCGAACCCTGGATCCGGGCGACCATCTTCACGCCGGACGAGTATCTGGGCTCGGTGATCAAACTCTGCCAGGACCGCCGGGGCGAGCAGAAGGAGCTGAGCTATGTCGGCGCCCGCGCGATGGTGGTCTATGACCTGCCGCTCAACGAGGTGGTGTTCGATTTCTACGACCGCCTGAAGAGCATCTCCAAGGGCTACGCCAGCTTCGACTATCAGATCGAGGACTACCGCGAGGGCGACCTGGTGAAGATGTCCATCCTGGTCAACGCCGAGCCGGTGGACGCGCTTTCCATGCTGGTGCATCGCAATCGCGCCGAGATGCGCGGCCGCAGCATGGTGGAAAAGATGAAGGAGCTGATCCCGCCCCACCTGTTCACCATCCCCATCCAGGCGGCCATCGGCGGCAAGATCATCGCCCGCGAGACCGTGCGGGCGCTGCGCAAGGACGTGACCGCCAAGTGCTATGGCGGCGACGCCAGCCGCAAGCGCAAGCTTCTGGACAAGCAGAAGGAGGGCAAGAAGCGTCTGCGCCAGTTCGGCAAGGTGGAAATCCCGCAGGAGGCGTTCATCGCCGCCCTGAAGATGGACGCCGACTAGTCAGAAGACTTCTTCCGGCCCGACCGCCACGGCCGCCGGACGACTGGCGACCAACCACCACACCAGCGCGAAGGCGACGCACGCCGCCCCGACGTCGAGCCACATGAGGTTTGGCGTCACCTGGGTGATGACGCCCGGGCTGCCGTGGAGGACGTCCCCGGCCGACACGACGATGATGGCCCCGAACAGGTTGTTCACCAGGTGCAGTCCGTAGGTGAAGGCGAGGCCGCCGGTGCGAATGGCGATGAGGGCGGTGACGATCCCGAACAGCACCGCATTGGCCGCCTCGGGCGCGCCGTTGGGGATATGCATCGCGCCGAAGATCAGGCCGCTGATCACCGCCGTGACGAGCGGGCGCTTCGTCGCCAGCAGAAGGCCCTGGGTGACGTAGCCGCGGAAAATGAACTCCTCGCAGAAGGTCTGAACGGCCAGGGAGGGGATGGCGATCATGGCCAGGGTCGCCGTCTGGGGGCCGAATGTCAGGTGGAAACCCGACGGGCTGACGACGTAGTCGACCAGAGCGCAGACGATGCAGACGACGAGCCAGAGGCCGGCTGCGAAGCCCATGCGCCGCCAGCTCCAGGCGCCGACGATGTCCATGAAGCGCTTGCCGTGGACGATGCGGACGGCGCCGGTGAAGGCGAGCACCAGTCCGCCGAAGATGAGCCCCGTGAAGCCGTAGAAGAACACGGGGTGCGACGGATCCCTGGCCAGCGTGTCGAAGTCCGCCGGGATGAGGTGGCCGATGAAAGCCGGCACGAAGGCGACGACAATCAGCCCGACCCAGATGACCATGGCCAGGATCGGCGCCAGGACGTAGCACCACCATTGCGTCCTGCCGCGCCGGGCGAATTCCAGAAATGTCGTCATGGCGCGACTCACGCTCCTTGGGGGTCGCGCGACCCTAGCGAAATCCGGCGCGCCGGCCAAAGTCCCTACAGAAACCGCGCGAGGGTGGTGGGGAACATGTGGATCACCTCGATCGGGGCGAGCAGCAGCCAACCGGCGAGCACGATCCCGTAGAGCGAAGCGAGAAACGGTCGGCCGCCGCGAAAATTCACCACCACCCCGGCCGTAAGCGGGCCGGAAACCGGCCCCAGAATGAAGAAAGGCGCCAAACGCGCCACGTGGGCCGCGCCAGAGCGCCAAGGGGTCTGGGAGCTGAGGTCCATTCGCTGCGTCCAGTTGCGCCAACCCCACAGGTCTCCAAACCCTCGGCGACTGAAGCCGTTCCGCGCGCCGAGGCGTAAGCGCGACAGAGCGTCACGGCAGGCGGCCATCGGCTTGTCACGCGGGGCGGAAAGGCCTAGCCGCGACGTGCTATGTTGCAGCGTGAGGTCAGGCGGAGGGGCATGGCGGCGAACTTCAGCTGGACCGCGCCCCTCGATGATCGCCTCGAGCATCGGCTCGCGCGCGTGGCCGATCTGGGCGAGCGGACGTTTTCCATAGTGATATTCGCTGCGCTGACGCTACGCGTCGGCGTGCACGCCGTCCTTCAGCCGTGGAACCTGGTCATCCTGCTTCCGGAGGGCCTGGTGGTGCTGTTCATGGTCCTGAGGCGGCGGCCGACGTCGGTGTCCACACGCCCGGCCGATTGGCTGGTGGCCTTCGTGGGCACGGCCGGGCCCATGCTGGTCACCCCGTCTGGACACGCTCTGACGCCGCCCGCGGTGGGCGTGGGCCTCATTCTGACCGGCACGCTCCTCAGTGTCTGGGGCAAGCTCTATCTGCGGCGCAGCTTCGGGTTGGCGGCGGCCAACCGCGGCGTCGTCCAGTCGGGCGCCTACAACTTTGTCAGGCATCCGATCTATTCCGGCTACCTGATCTCCTACGTCGGCTTCCTGCTGATGAATCCCAGCGGATGGAACGCGGTCGTCTATGCCATCGCCGTGGTGATGATGGTGATCCGCATCCGGGCGGAGGAAGCCGTGCTCGCCGAGGACCCGCTTTACGGCGCGTTCATGGCTCGGGTGAAGTATCGTCTGGTTCCGGGGGCCTTCTGAAATGTCCGCGCGGGTAGGAGACTGACGAGATGTCGCCTGTCGTCTCCCTGCTGCTGTACGCCGGCCTGATGGCCGCGCTCTTTGTGGCCGAGCGGATATGGCCGGCGACCCAGGCGCGCGGCGAATGGGCGAACAACGGCGTGGCGTTCGTGCTCACCGCCTGCGGCCAGATCGTGCGGGCGACGCTGCTGGCCGTGCTGGTGGCGACGGTGGTGAACGGCCTGGGCGGGGGCCTCATCGACCTCAGAACCTGGCCCTTCTGGGCGGGCGCCCTCATGTGGCTGGCGGCCATGGACCTCGGCGAATATCTCTTCCACCGCGCGCAGCACGCCTTTCCGTGGATGTGGGCCATGCATTCCCTGCACCACAGCGACCGGGCGCTGAACTTCTCCACCACTCAGCGGCATTTCTGGCTGGAGCCGCTGATAAAGTCAGTGACCATCTGGCTGGCGGTGGCGATTCTGTTCAGGGGCGACGCGGCCATCTTCGGCGTCTACGCCCTGGCCAACTTCTGGCACCTGGTGGCCCACGCCAACCTGCGCCTGGGGTTTGGGCCGTTTGCGTGGCTGCTCAATTCGCCCAGGTATCACCGCCTGCACCACTCGCGTGAGCCCGGCCACTACAACGCCAACTACGCCGCCCTGCTGCCGATCTTCGACGTGTTGACCGGCGCCTATCGCCGGCCGGCGCCTGGTGAATTTCCGGAGACGGGGCTCGACGAAGCCCTGGAGTCTCCCTGGGATTTGATCATCTGGCCCGTCCGCGGGGTGCGCCGATGGTTCGCCGGCGGCAAGGGCGAGGCCGCGGCCCCCTGAGTCTCCCCTGAACATCCTCCTCATCACCCTTGATCAATTGCGCGGCGACTGCCTGTCGGCGGCCGGGCATCCGATCGTGAAGACCCCCAACCTCGACCGGTTGGCGCGCGACGGCGCGCGCTTCGCCAGGCACTACAGCCAGGCCGCGCCGTGCTCTCCAGGGCGGGCCAGCCTCTACACCGGGCTCTACCAGATGAACCATCGGGTGGTGGCCAACGGCACGCCGCTGGACAGGCGCTTCGACAATATCGCCCTGGCGGCCCGGCGCGCTGGCTACGCCCCGGCGCTGTTCGGCTACACCGACCAAGCCATCGACCCGCGCCAGGCGGCCGGTCCGGACGATCCCCGGCTGTCGACCTATGAGGAGGTCCTGCCGGGCTTCGCGTCCGTCGATATGCCGTCTGGCGACTTCAGCCCGTGGATCGACTGGCTGAACGGCCTCGGCCACGACGCGCCGTCCAGTTCTCACGCCGCTCTGGTGAGCGAGCCCTCGCGGCCCGCCGAGCACAGCCTGTCGGCCTATCTCGCGGGGCGGCTGATCGAGTGGATCGGGAAGCAGGACCGGCCGTGGTTCGCGCACCTGAGCCAGCTTCGGCCGCACCCGCCTTACGCCGCGGCGGGGCGTTTCGCCCAAATGTACCCGGCCGACGACATGCCGGCGTCGATCGCGCCCACGGACGATCCCAGCCATTTGCATCGTGGCCTGATGAGCGCTCCGGGGCTTGCCGCTCCCACCGACGCCCGCGCCATGCGCGAACTCAAGGCCCAGTATTTCGGCATGGTGAGCGAGGCCGACCATCAGCTTGGCCGGGTGTGGGCGGCGCTGAAGGACGCGGGCCAATGGGACGAGACGTTCATCCTGGTCACCGCCGATCACGGCGAGCAGCTGGGCGATCACGGCCTCATCCAGAAGGCCGGCTTCTTCGAAGCGAGCTATCACATCCCCTGCGTCACGCGCGATCCGCGGGCCGGGGCGGCGAGGGGCGCGGTGATCGAGGCGTTCACCGAGAACGTCGACGTGTTCCCGACCCTGGCCGAGGCCATGGGGCTTGAGGTCCCCGCGCAGTGCGATGGCGCGGCGCTCACGCCGTTCCTCCTCGGCGAGGCGCCGCGCGCTTGGCGAGCGGCCGCTCATTGGGAGTTCGACTGGAGGGCGCACGCCATCTCCGGCGGGGCTGCGGTCCCGGAAGCCTGGGACCGGCGGCTCGAGCGCCGCAACCTCGCCGTGCTGCGCGGGAAGGACGCGGCCTATGTCCAGTTCGGCGACGGCGCGTCGCTCACCTTCGATCTGGCGGCCGACCCAACCTGGCGCACGCAGGTGACTGACCCGGTGGCGATCCTGCCGCTCGCCCAGGCCATGCTCGCCTGGCGCGCCCAACACGCCGACCGAACCCTGACCGGAATGCTGACCAAGGCGGGCGGCATCGGCCGCTGGCCCCCCATGCCCGAGGGTTGGGGGAAGCGCCGGTGACTTTCTCTTCCCCCCGCATCGGGGGGAAGTGCCCGCGAAGCGGGGGTAGGGGGTGTTTCCGGATGGAGCGGCGCTTCCGATCCCCCATCCCGGCCTTCGGCCGTACCTTCCCCCTTATGAAGGGGGAAGAGAGGCGGCGCGTGAAATCCTGGCGCAATTGGGCGGGCGCTCCTATGCAGGCTTCAAGGGAGACGACATGACCGTGAGCGCGCCGGCGGATGGGACACCGCCTCTGATTCCAGACGCCAGCGCCCAGGCGGCTCACGCCCTTCGCGCCCGGCCTCTCGGCTTCGGCCTGCTCAGCATCTACGGCTCAGGCGCGCTCGTCGAAACGGTCATCAATTTCGCGCTCGGCCAGTTCCTTCTCTTCTATCTGACCATCGTCTGCGGCCTGCCGGGCGCGCTCGCCGGCGTCGTCGGTCTGTTGTCGCTGACCCTCGACGCTTTCATCGATCCGCTAGTGGGCTCCCTGTCCGACAACATGGGCGGGCGTTTCGGGCGCCGACATCCGTTCCTGCTGGGCGCGCCGATCCCGGCGGGTCTCACCCTGGTGCTGGTTTTCTCCATCCCCAGCCACTTTTCGGGCGTGGCTCTGTTCGCCTGCGCAACCTTGTTGTCGCTGGCGGTGCGCGTCGGCCTGTCGTGTTTCCAGGTGCCCTATTTCGCTCTCGGCGCGGAGCTGTCGGACAACTATGCGGAGCGATCGACGATCGTCGCCGCCCGCGTGGCGTTTGGGGTGTTGGGCACGTTCCTCGTCACCGCGCTCAGCTATGGCCTGTTCCTGTCCGGCAAGGGCGCCACCACCCACGCCGCGGCCTATTTGCCGCTCATGCTGAGCTTCGCCGCCATCATCGTGTTCGGCGGGTTCCTGAGCGGCTTTGGCACGCTTGGCGCGCGCGGCCGCCTGCACGCGGCCCCGCCGGGCGCGGGTCCTAGGCTCGCGGCGTTGTGGGTCGAGGTGAGGGAGATCTTCCGCAACCGCTCATTCCGGGTGCTGTTCTCGGCAATCCTGCTGTTCTTCGTGGCTCAGGGGCTGGCTGGACCCCTGACGCTGTACGCCAACACCTACTTCTGGAAGATCACCACCCTCCAGATCCGCGACCTCACCTTCATCTTCACCGGCGGCCTGGCGGTTGGCATCGTGCTCACCGGCATCGCCTCGCGCTGGTTCGAAAAGCGCACCGTGGCCCTCACGGGGGTGTTCCTTTACCTGGCCAGCCAACTGATCCCCGCGCCTCTGCGCGTGATGGGGCTGTTGCCGACGACGGGGAGCGTCATGCTCGTGCTGACCATTGCCGTGATCGCGCTCGGTCTCGGCACCAGCGCCGCCTTGATCGGCTATCAGTCGATGATGGCCGACGCCGCCGACGAGCATCAGCTCCTGTTCGGCGCCCGGCGCGAAGGCCTCTACTTCGCCGGAATCAACTTCTCGGCCAAGGCTTCCAGCGGTCTGGGCATTCTCCTGGCGGGCATCGTGCTGGACCTGATCGGCTTCCCGCACGGCATCGGCTCGCTGGGCGCGGGCGCCCACATCGCGCCGGGCACTGTGCAAGCGCTGGGCCTGATCTACGGACCGGGCGCGGCCATCGTCTCGTTCATGTCGGTGCTGATCCTGTTCGCCTATAAACTCGACCGCGCCAAGCACGCGACCATCCTCGAGGCGCTGGGCCGCTCGCCCGCGGCGACGTGAGAGGCCGCCAATAGTGCCATGGTCTCCACCCGTCAGACGCTGAGTCGAACATGGCCCTGATGAGCATACTGGCCGCCGCCGGGGTCGCCGCAGCCGTTCATCTGGCTCCCGTTCGTCCTGGCTATGTCGTGGACGCCGCCCATCCCTGCGGCGGCTATCCGCGCCTGCCGATCAAGACCATCGGCGGCATGTGCGCGGGGCTGGTGTTCGGACCGCCGCCGGCGGGCCAGCGCCCGTCCCAACGGCTGCTGCATCTGCCGCGAACCCTGCTCTTCCTGCCGGACGGCGATCTTCTCGTGGTGGATCTGGGGAGCTGGGATCCTGGCGAGGGCTCGGTATGGCGGCTCAAGCCCCAGCCGGGCCGACAGCCGGCCCTGACCAAATTGCTTTCCGAGCTGGACATGCCCCACACCGCCGCCATCGGACCGGACGGCGCCGTCTATGTGGGAGAGATGAGCCGCATCATACGCTTCGACCCCGATGCGCCGGATCCAACGTCAACGGTGCAGACGGTGGTCGCGGGCTTGCCGGCCAACCACCTGCACGCCGACCGCCATCCTCTGTCCAGCTTCATTTTCGATCGTGACGGAAGCCTGCTGGTGAACGTCGGCGCGCCGTCCGACCAGTGCGCTCAGCCGCCAGACGCGCCGAAGGCGACGCGTTGCGCGGAGGCCGAGGGCGATCCCCCGCTCGCGGCCATCTGGCGCTTTGCCTATCGGGGGAAAGGTCAGTGGGCCAAGACCCCGGCGATCGTCGCCCGGGGCTTGCGCAACTCAGTGGCGCTGGTTCGCCATTCGTCCGGAACCCTCTTGCAGGGGGAGAACGGCATCGACGTGAATGATCCGGACTTTCCCTACGACGTGATCAATCGGCTGCAGCCCGGCGCCGACTACGGCTGGCCCTATTGCATAGAGATGGCGACGGCGGCCCCGCTTTGGCGCGGAGCCGGTCGGCGTGATTGCGGGGGATCCTGGCGAACGGCGCCGATCCTCCTGCTCCCGCCGCACGGCGCTCCGCTCTCCATGATCTACTACCGCGGCGCGATGTTTCCGAAGCTTGAGGGCGAGCTCCTGGTCAGCCTGCACGGCTATCGGGCGACCGGCTCGCGCATCGTCGCCTATCCGGTTGACCCGAGCGGAGCGCCGCTGACGACCGCCAGGCCGAGCTTCGCCGTCTATTCGCGAAATGGCGCCGCGCCGGTCCGCCGCCGCTATCGTCCAGGCCCCGCGGCCGACGGCCAAATCCTGACGCCGGGCTGGAATGCGGTGTCGGGGCTTCGCCCGGCGGGCGCTCCGGTTGGCCTGACGGTGGCGGCGGACGGAGCCTTGTGGGTCGCGGAAGACCGAAACGGGGCCATCGTCCGCTTCGCCAGCGACGGGGCCGCCGGGCCTAAGCTGGGCGCGCGGCCCTGAAGGTGAGATTATGAACCTCAACCCGGAGGATACTCATGGACGATGCTGCAGCGGTGCGCAGGCCGATCATTGTCCCGCCTGATGGGGGCCGCGTCTACCCGATGGGCCGGATGCGGGCGATCTTCAAAGCCGACCGCGACGAAACCGCGGACCAATATTCGGTATCGGAGTGGTGGCTCGAGCCGCGCACTCTGGGGCCCGGTACGCACCAGCACCCGGAGGACCACGTGTACTACGTCATCGCCGGGACCCTGAGCGTGTGCGTCGGCGAGGATTGGTCGGAGGCGGCGCGGGGCGCCTACGTGCTTATTCCAGGCGGAACGCCTCACGCATTCGAGAACCGGGGAACGGACACCGCGGGTTTCATATCCTTCAATTCGCCGGGCGGATTTGAAGCGAGGGTTCCGGATATCGCCGCCGCGCTGTCGGCCGAGGACCTTCGAATGTAGCGCCAGGGCTGGAGGAGATCGGACCATGTACGTCGCCGGACTGGTCATTCCCGTGCCCGAGGACCAGATGGACGCCTACCGAAGGTGGGCCGAGAACGGGGCCAAGATCTTCAAGGACTATGGATGCCTGGAGATCGTCGAATCCTGGGAGGATTTCGTTCCGGACGGCCAACAGACCGACTTTCGCCGCGCAGTGGCCGCCAAGGACGGCGAGAAGATCGTGTTCACCTGGCAGGTCTGGCCCGACAAGGCGAGCTTCGAGGCCGCCGAGGAAAAGATGCACCAGGACGAGCGCATGGACACGGCCGGAGAGCCGCCGTTCGACGCCAAGCGCCTCATCCTCGGCTGCTTCGAGCCGATCTTTTCGATGGGAAGGGGTTGAACGACGGAGCCGAGGACAGCCGCTGGTTCAACGCAATCTGACGCCGGCACCTAGAGGTCTTGGGTCTGCTTTGGGTGGGTCGCGGACGTCCAGACTCGAGGACTCTAGCTAGCCCAGGTCTGACGGCACTCCTGGAGTTTCCATCCGCCAAGACCGAGACGCAGGTGACAGACGTAGCCATCCGCACCCAGGCTTCCGTACACGTGGGCTAGTTCGACGCCGGCCCTGACGTGTGCCAGCGAGTATCTGGGTCGGCTCATTACTATGTGCTCAGTGAAAACACAGTCGGGTGCTGTGACCGACTTACACCTAGCCCTGAACTCTGCGGCCGTCAGCGTAGGCGGGTGAAGGCCGTACCTGGACCATTCGCAGCGTCCGGGCGACGCCGTCTTTGCGATGAGAGGGAGGGCCTGGGTTCGCTTTGCGAACGGAAACGCCAAGAGGGCCTTCGCCATGACGTCGCAATCCTGAGGCGAAGCCGATTGCCAATCTTGGAAATCCGACCGGTTGTGGTTGGGATCGTCGACGCGCCAAGCGACGGCCCACGCCAATACGGAAGCCAGGACCAGTCCGACGATCCCCGTGAGAAGTCGCGAAAGCCCGCTCGTGAGGTACTGCCCACCTCCGCCGCGAAGACAGTAGCACGGTCATTTCGCCGGTGCGCCAATGTCTGCTTTGCTTCGAAAGCGGTCCTAGCCCGGCCGCTGCAAGAGCGCCTCGCGCTGCTTGGTCAGCTCCTTGAGCCGCGCCTCCTGCTCGGCGATCCGTGAGGTCATCCGTTCCTCGTCCGCCGCGCCGGAATAGGCGGCGGCCTGCTCGACCAGCTCGCGCAGGTTATCGCGGACGACCGACAGGCGCTCGTCCAGCTCTGCGAGACTCAAGGGTTCGGTGGGCATGCGAGGCTCCTTCGCGGCGGCCCCAAACGTAACACCGCTGTCGCGCGGAGGCGATGACGGTCAGCCCGTCAGTTCCCGGCGAGCATTTGTTTGAGGTCCGCGACCGTCTCGGTGAAAGCGCGCTCTGGCAGCCCTGTTGATTTCGCCGGTCCGAACGCCCCGTGAATGGCGCCTTCGTAGCGTCTCAGACTCACTCGGACCCCGGCCGCTTTCAGCTTGGCGGCATAGGCGGCGCCGTCATCATGAAGCGGATCATATTCGGCGATCACGATGACCGCCGGCGCCAACCCCGGCCGATCCTCGGCGTACATGGGCGACGCCAAGGGGTTCTTCGCCTGGCTGGCGTCAGGCACATACAGGCGGCCGTACCTTTCGAGTTGACGGCTGGTCGCGCCAAAGCCCTCGGCGTTGATGCGACGTGAGGGATAGAGGGAACTCGCGGTCGGGTGGAAAGGCTCGACGAGATCCAACACCGGATGGATCAGGAGCTGGGCGGCGAGCGCGGGGCTGGCCTCGTCGCGTGCGCGCACAGCCAAGGCCGCCGCCACATTGCCGCCGGCGCTGTCGCCCGCGACCACGATGCGGCGCGCGTCCGCGCCCAAGGCCGCACTTTCCCTGGCCGACCACATCAGCGCGGCCCAGGCATCATCGATCGCCGCCGGGAACGGGTGTTCCGGCGCCAGCCGGTATCCCACCGAGACGACCACGGCGCCCAGCGACACGCAAAAATCCCGCGCCATCACATCGTGGGTTTCAATCGACCCGACGACCCAGCCGCCTCCATGCACCAACACCATCAGCGAGCGGGGGCCGACCTCGAAGGGCGTGTAGATTCGAATGGGCACGCGCCCGCCGGGCCCGGGAACAGTCCGGTCTTCGACGCTCGACACAGCTTGCGAGAGGGGACGCAGCGCCTCGACATAAGCCGGCTCAAGCGCGCGAAAGTCGGCAATCGAGATGTCCGGCGGGATGGCCGAGGCCAGCATCGCTTCGCAGGCAGGGTCAAGAGGCATTTGGTTCCGTGAGATTCCAACCAGCGTTCAAGCCAGCCAACATAGAGACATCAGCCGGGCTCCGTCAGTCCGAGCTTTGCTCAGGTTGGATCAAGAACCGCTATGCGTCGCGGCCGACAAACCATGAGGTCGACACGATGAATTTCTCTGCGGTCTCAGGGGAAGCGAATGGCCCAACCATCCTGCCCGAGTGCCGATCCTTGAATGTGGTCCCCTCAACCCACTCTCGTTCAACGATATAGGTCTCGCCATTGCGGAACTCGCGGACCTCGGCCTCTCTCTTGCCGTCTGCGCTATAGAGATTGAACGCGACCCGGTATTCGAGGCCGTGGAGCGCCGATTCGGCCTCCCGCTTGACGAGCCGAGTCCACCATTTCATCGGCCGCCTCCACCGCTTCCGCGAACGCTAGATAACTGATCCTCAATTGACGGGCGCCAGAACTTCAAACTGAAGCTATCCATACGCTAGAGTCCGCAATGGGTGTGAGCGGTCCTAAGCCGGAGCAATCCTGGCGCGGCCCGTCGACGAGAGGGGGTCAGGTGTCCAAGCGGGTCGGCCGAGTGGTCAAAAAAAGGCCTGGGTCCCCGCGTTCGCGGGGAAGAGCGGGGGCGGGGGGATTGTCGACCGTTCAGCCCTCCGCCGGGGTGATGGGGTGGGTGATGAGGCGGGCGGCGTTTGCCGTTTCGCGTCGCGTCCGCGGCGTTGTACCGTGGCTCTCGGCGAACGATTCATCAACGGCCTCTCATGGCGAAATATCGACTCCTCGAGTTCAGGTCTGAAGGTAGCCAGAGGTCGTCGCGCGATCTGGAGTTCGCCGATGACTCCGCGGCGGTCGCAGGCGCGGATCAGCTTCATGGCGGGTACGCCATGGAGCTCTGGGCCGGGGACCGACAGATCAGCGTCTTTCCGGCGGACCGGTCGCGGCGGAGCGGCATCTATTGGGAGCCGCCAAACAGCTAGACTTCCGCCGATTGACCTGCGCGGAATGTCCGAAGTGGGCGGGAAGCGGTCATTGGATCGGACCCGATGTAGCGTCGGCGACCCTCATCCAAGTGGCGTCGGGCAGGGCCGCCCCACATAGCCGCAAGCGCTCGCCCCGCGGGGAGGCCAAATTGATGGGCAATGTACATGGCGCGGCAGGTCGAGCATCGACCTGCGCAAGCAACAGGTCGCCGACCTGGGCTCTGATCTTCGCGGTGTCCGTATGCACGGCGGCGTGCGGCCAGCCGCCCACGAACACGTCGCAAGCGGTCAACGCGTCTGTGGCGCCCGCCCCATCGCCTGAGGCGAACGCCACCGCCGTCGCTTCGAACGCGGTGGCGAACACCAACTCGGCGGTCAACACTGCGGCGACCGACCCAGGGACAAGCGACTCCTTTCCGCCTGCGCCCGCCACCCCGCCCTTCAGCGAGAGGTTCAAGACCTATCCGATAACCGTCTTCCAGGGGCCGGTCGTCTACCCCGACTTCGCCGGAGCGCAGAAGCCATATGCGGACTACCGGACCCGCCTGACCGACGGCGTTAAGGGGGGCGTGAATTTCGCCGGCCACTATTCGCTGGTTCAGTTCGGCTGCGGAACAGGATGCAATACGGGCTACATGGTCGACGTGACCAACGGCCAGGTGGCTCCCTTGCCCTTGGGCAATCTCGCGAACACGGGCATCGAATACGCGTCCAGGCCGGACAGCGCGATGCTGCAGACCGTCTGGCGGAGCGATATGCTGACGGATGCGAACGGGAATCGGCTGAACAGCGATCCGACCCCCACGTGCGTCTTCGAGAATCTGCTTTGGCAGGGCGGCAAGTTCAAGGTTCTCGATCAGAACAAGACAGCGACCCTGTGCCCCTGATCAGCCCTCATCGGGGGTGATGGGGCCGGTGATCAGGCGGGCGGCGGGTTCGTTGCGGGCGTAGGCCCAGATCCAGTTCCAGGTGACCGCCAGGCGGCTGCGGGCGGTGATCAGGAAATAGATGTGCGCCGCGCCCCATAGCCACCAGGCGAGGAAGCCCTTGAGCTTGATGTCGCCGAAATCGATGATCGCCCGGTTGCGGCCGATGGTGGCCAGGCTGCCCTGGTGCCGGTAGCGGAAGGGTGGCGGGGGCGGCCGCCCGTCCAGGCGGGCGCGAACGACGCGGGCGACGTAAGCGCCCTGCTGCTTGGCCGCGGGCGCGATGCCGGGAACGAGGGTCCCCTCCCGCCAGGTGACCGACGCCGTGTCGCCGATGACGAACACGTCGGGAAAGCCCGGCGCGGTGAGATTGGGCGCGGCGGGCGAGCGTCCGACGCGGTCGCCGGCGAGGCCGAGCCACGTCGCGGCCGGCGAGGCCTCCACGCCGGCGGCCCAGATCACCGTGTGGGCGGCGATGGGACCGGCCGAGGTGACGACGCCGTCCGCATTGCACGCCGTCACCGCCTCGCCGGTGCGCACCTCGACGCCGAGCTCGACGAGCGCGCGCAGGGCGTAGGCGGCGAGCGACGGATCGAACGTCGGCAGGATGGTCGGGCCGGCCTCGATGAGGAGCACGCGGGCGCGGCGGGTGTCGATGTTGCGGAACTCGTCCGGCAGGTGGGTGCGGGCGAGCTCGGCGATGGTGCCGGCCAGCTCCATGCCGGTGGGTCCGGCGCCGACGATGACGAAGGTGAGGTGGGCCTCGGCCGCCGCCGGCTCCGCTTCGGCGCGCTCGAAGCCCAAGAGGATGCGGCGGCGGATCTGGGTGGCGTCCTCCAGGGTCTTCAGGCCGGGCGCGAAGGCCGCCCAGTCGTCGTGGCCGAAATAGGCGTGGGTGACGCCGGTGGCGATGACCAGGGTGTCGTAGGCGAGGCTGGCCCCGCCGGCGAGGCGCACCTGGCGGGCGATGGCGTCGACGCTGGCGACCTCGGCGAGGACGGTGGTGACGTTAGGATATTTGCGGGTGAGCTGGCGGATGGGCCAGGCGATCTGCGACGGCGGCAGGATCGATGTGGCCGCCTGATAGAGCAGCGGCTGGAAGATGTGGTGGTTGCGGCGGTCGATCAGCTGAATTGCCAGACGCTTGTCATGGCCCAGGCTCTTGACCAGCTGGAGCCCGGCGAAGCCCGCGCCCACGACGACCAGGCGATGCCGATCGGATGGCGGATTCGGGGTAGGGTCGCTCATCGGGTCCGGCTCTTCAGGCGAAACGGTCCATCCAGGCGGCGAAGGCGTCGATGAACGTTTCGAAGAAGGTGCGCGTGGCGTCGTCGACGATCGCGCCGTCCGGACCGAAGCGGGCCGCCGCGCCACCGATATAGGCCTCCGGCTGCGCCATCGCCGGCACATCCAGGAACACCAGCGACTGGCGCAGGTGGTGGTTGGCGCCGAAGCCCCCGATGGCGCCCGGCGACACGCTCATCACCGCCCCCGGCTTGCCGGAGAAGACGCTCTGGCCATAGGGGCGCGAGCCGACATCGATGGCGTTCTTCAAGACGCCCGGAACCGAGCGGTTGTACTCCGGGGTGACGAACAGCAGGCCCTTGGCCGGGCGCACTTCGTCGCGGAACCTCGTCCACGCCGCGGGACGCTGGCCGTCTTCGTCCTCGTCGGGGTTGTAGAGCGGCAGATCGCCGATCTCGACGATGTGCGGCGCGAGGGACGCCGGCGCCAGCGAGATCAGGGCCCGCGCCGCCATGCGGTTGTACGAGCCCGCGCGGAGGCTCCCGACCAGGACGGCGACAGGTCGGCTCATGGGGTTCGCTCCGCGCGGCTGGGGGTCAGCCGGACGCTACACCGGCGGGTGGACGTTGTCTTTCTCTTCCCCCCGATGGTGTTCAGACGGGAGACATGGGTGACATCCGTTCGGAGACATCCGTGACAGGTTGAGACTGATTGATCGGGGCTCGCAGGTCGAGGCCGGCGATGCGTGTGGTCCGGAAGACGACA